>TARA_R110002110_G_scaffold184698_5_pt1 | contig 17833 bp, 17 predicted proteins | sample TARA_R110002110 | Tara Oceans TARA_R110002110 (sample SAMEA4397330) | marine metagenome | biome: Polar Biome; feature: [SRF] surface water layer (ENVO:00010504); material: water (ENVO:00002006), including particulate matter (ENVO:01000060) such as... | depth 5 m
GTAGTAGCCGCGGTGGTCGAAAGCGGTATTTTCGGCCCGTCCCGCCGCAGTGCGGCGCTGGCCGTGCTCGCTGTTGGCCGCGGCCAGGCGATAGCTCCAGCCGTCACGGGCGCCGTGGACGCTGGCAAACAGGGTGTCGCCGCCGGTGGTGCCGTCGTAGCCGCCCTTGATCGTCGCCTGCAGGGGGGCACTGCCGCCCTTGAGCGTCATCAGGTTGGTCACCCCACTGAGCGCCTTGGAGCCATAGAGGACCGAACCCGAGCCGCGGATCACCTCGATGCGTCCCAGCATGTCCGGGTGAATGGTCAGCGGGGTCCCGACCTCGCTGTGATCGGACAGTTCCTGGCTGTCGATGAGGATGGCGCTGCGCCGGGAGGCCTCGCCGCGAACGCGAATACGCTTGAGGCCGGCCTGGCCGGAGTCGGTGACCTGCAGCCCGGGCACGTCGCGCAGGAAGTCGGCGACGCCGGTGCCGGTCATGCGCGCGAGGTCCTCGCTGGTGAGTACGCTGATACTGGCACTGCTGTCCAGCAGGCGCTCCTGGACCCGGCTGGCGGTTACCACCACCTCTTCCAGCAGGTTGTCGGTGGCGGCGGCAGCGCCCAGCTCCGGTGCCAGCAGCAGCGCCGAGGCCAGTGTCAGTGCCTGTAGCCCGGGCGCATGCGCGCCGGTTGCTGGCTCAGTCATGTTGGTGCTCACCTGCGGGTTGTGGGTTCTGGCAGTGCCGTGCGCCTTGGAGTGCCTGTTGCAGCGTTTCACTGTCATTGCTCCGGTAAGCGGCGAGCAGCGCCCGGTAATCCGGGCAGTTCTCCACGTCCGCGACCCCGGGAGGTTGGTGAATAAACCGGCATTTTGTCAGTGCCTCCTCAATCTCTGCGCGGTTGGCGGTGCCATCTTGCAGCGTCGACAGCATTGCGCCGCAGTCCACACCCCAGTGCGCCTCCCTGGCCGCGACCGATGCCGTGAGGCGCTCGTTTACCAGATCGCTCGCCACCGTGGTCAGGGGGGCGCAAAGCATGCATGCAAGCCACAACCTCATGCGCACAGTAAACCCCAGACTCTGCTGTAATAAAATGATGCACATCATTTGCATCTTAAAAGAGCCTGTCTATGATGGCTACAGCTTGTTCATGGAAGGTTGCATGCGAAATCATTGGCAAAGTGTGCGTGTCGGCCTGCGTTGGTCAGCCCTGCTGTGGCTGCTGCTGGGGTCACCGTGGTCACTGGCGGCGCTGACGCTGGCCGATGCGCGCCAGCTGCTGCCGGAGGCGACCGCGCTGGAGCCGGTTGCCGCTGTTCCCGGTCTGTACCGGGTGGCGGATGCCGGCGGCGCGCCTGCGCTGCTGTTCCAGACCGACGACTTTGTCCACATTCCCGCCTACTCGGGATCCCCCGTCAATCTGTTGGTCGGCGTGTCTGCGGACGGCCTGATTCGGGGTGTCCGGGTGCGATCGCACCAGGAGCCGATCCTGGTCATCGGCATCACCGATGCCGATCTGCAGGCCTTTGTCGCCCAGCTCGAGGGCAAGCGCGCGGACGACCGTATCCGGGTAGGGGCGCAGGGACGCGCGGGTTACGTCGGTATCGACGGCTTGAGTGGTGCCACCATCACCGCGATGGTGATTACCCGCACCGTGACCCAGGCCGCCGCCAACGCTCTGGCGGCCTACCGGGAACAACTGCCGCAGACCCCTGCCGCGCCGGTGTCGGATCCCGCGGCCGCTACCGCCACTGGCCCCGCGGCTGCCGCGGTGCCGGACTGGCACTGGAGCTGGCAGCAGCATCGGCTGCGGGTGATCGTGCTGGCGGCAGCGCTGGTGGTGCTGCTGCTGGTGCTGTTTCTGCAGGACTGGCTGGTACAGCACAAGACGTTTTTCCAGCGCCTGCGGGTGGGGTACCTGCTGTTTACCGTGGTGTTCATCGGCTGGCTCTGGCACGGCCAGCTGTCGGTAGTGAACCTGCTCGGCTTCGCCCGCAACCTGGCGGGCGGATTCTCCTGGGACAGCCTGCTGCTGGACCCGGTGGTATTCCTGCTCTGGGCCTTTGTCGCCCTCAGCATCCTGCTGTGGGGGCGGGGGGTGTACTGCGGCTGGCTGTGCCCTTTCGGGGCGGCCCAGGAGCTGCTGTCAAAGCTGTCCCGGCGGCTCGGTTTCGCCGGCTACATGCTGCCCCAGGCCCTGCATGAGCGCCTCTGGGCCATCAAGTACCTGCTGTTGATCGCGATCTGTGGCCTGGCCCTGGATTCGATGGCCAAAGCCGCGCGCATGGCGGAGATCGAGCCCTTCAAGACCGTGTTCGTCATGCACTTCGAGCGTCCGCCCCTGTATGTCTTGTTCGCCCTCGCGCTGCTGGCGGTCACTGTGCTCAACAGCAAGTTCTACTGCAAGTACCTGTGTCCGCTGGGCGCTGCGCTCAGCTTCGTCACCCGGTTCCGGGTCTTCGACTGGCTGCGCCGGCGGGTGGAGTGTGGTCACCCCTGCCAGACCTGTGCCAATGAGTGCCAGATCGGGGCTATCCGGCCGACGGGGGAGATCGTCGACAACGAGTGCCACTACTGCCTTGAATGCCAGGTCACTTACTGGGACGAACACCGCTGCCCACCGCTGGTGCGCAAGCGCAGGAAGCGCGAGGTCAACCGCGCCGGCGCCGACACGGTGATTGCCTCGGATGCGACCGCGGAAAGCCCTCCGGGTTGACCTGCATCATGTCCTGAACTAAAACAGGACTATAAAATGCATCTTATGGCGGCGGATTTGCCGTTGCAGAAAAGGAGAGCTGACAATGAGAACGTCCGGAAACGACTGGAAGCAACGGGCGGGTGCCTGCCTGCTGTCCGCCGCGCTGGGGCTGGGAGTGGCCGCCGCGGTGGCGCAGGAGGAGACCGATCACCCGGGTGTCACGCCCGGTGAGATGGCCTACAAGGGGGCGCCGACAACGATGGGTGACGTCAAGCGGGTGATTTCTCCCGGGGCGCCGGACATGACCCAGGAAGAGTACGACCACGCCACCCAGCTCTATTTCGAGCGCTGTGCCGGCTGCCACGGTGTGCTGCGCAAGGGCGCCACCGGCAAGCCGCTGACGCCGGACATCACCCAGGAGCGCGGCACCGAATTTCTCAAGGTGTTGATCAACTACGGTTCCCCGGCGGGCATGCCCAACTGGGGTACCTCCGGTGATTTTACCGACGAGCAGATCGATATCATGGCGCGCTTCCTGCAACACGAGCCGCCGGCCCCGCCCGAGTGGGGCATGGCCGAGATGCTGGACAGCTGGGAAGTGCTGGTCCCGGAAGCCGAACGCCCCGACAAGCCACAGCACGACTACGATACCGACAACATCTTTGCGGTGACCCTGCGCGATTCCGGCGAAATCGCCCTGATCGACGGCGACAGCAAGGACATCATCGCCGTGCTGCAGACCGGCTACGCGGTGCACATTTCGCGCGCGTCGCATTCCGGGCGCTATGTCTACACCATTGGCCGCGATGCCAAGATCGACATGATCGACCTGTGGATGAACCCGCCGCGGCAGGTCGCCACGGTGAAAATCGGCCTGGAGGCGCGCTCGGTTGAAACCTCCAAATTCGAAGGCTATGAAGACAAGATTGCCATCGCCGGCGCCTACTGGCCGCCGCAGTATGTGCTGATGGACGGTGCCGACCTGAAGCCGCGCAAGATCGTCTCCACCCGGGGGATGACGGTGGACACCCAGGAATACCACCCGGAGCCGCGGGTGGCGGCCATCGTCGCCTCCCACGAGCACCCCGAGTTCATCGTCAACGTCAAGGAAACCGGCAAGATCCTGCTGGTGGACTACAGCAATCTCGACGCGCTGTCGGTGACCACCCTCGAGGCGGCCCGCTTCCTGCACGATGGCGGCTGGGATTCCAGCCACCGCTATTTCCTCACCGCCGCCAACCAGTCCGACAAGATTGCAGTAGTGGATTCGAAGGAGCGCAAGATCGAGGCCCTGGTGGATGTCACCAAGATTCCGCACCCCGGCCGCGGCGCCAACCTGGAGGATCCCGAGTTCGGCCCGGTGTGGGTGACCTCGGCGCTGGGCAATGAGAACGTGACTTTCATCGGCACCGATCCGTCGGGTCACCCCGAGCACGCCTGGAAAGTCGTGCGCACCCTGTCAGCCCAGGGGGGCGGCTCCCTGTTTGTGAAGACCCACCCCAAATCACGCAACCTGTGGATCGACAACACCCTGCACCCGCAGGAGAGCGTCAGCCAGTCGGTGGCGGTCTACAACATCGACGATCTCGGGGCCGGCTACGAGGTGCTGCCGATTGCCGAGTGGGCCGAGGTGGGCGATGGCCCGGCGCGGGTGGTGCAGCCCGAGTTCAACGCCGCCGGTGACGAGGTCTGGTTCTCGGTCTGGAACGGCATGGAGCAGGTCTCCGCGATCGTGGTGGTGGATGACAGGACCCGCACCCTCAAGCACGTGATCAAGGATCCCCGCCTGGTGACACCGACGGGCAAGTTCAACGTGCACAACACGCGTAAAGACGTCTACTGACAGGAGGACCGGCAAACAGGCTTTCCGCTTCCGGCGGAGGGCCTGTCTGCGTTATTGCATGCTGAAAATCAACAGGTACCTGGTGCTCATGGCCCTTGCCGCCAGCCCGGTCTCAGCCGCCGGGGTGCAGGCTGATAGCGGTAACGATAACGGTGGCAGTGGTCTGGTGGACATGGTGCGCAACGGTTCGGTGGCGCTGAATTTCCGCTACCGCCTGGAACATGTCGACCGGGAGGGGGTGGCGGACCCGGCGCTGGCATCCACCCTGCGGTCGCGGCTCACTCTCGTCTCCGCGCCGCTGGCGGGGTTTGCCGTCGAACTGGAGCTGGACGACGTCACCGCGCTGGGCAATGACCGCTACAATTCCACGGTCAACGGCCGTGGCCGCTATCCGGTGGTGGCGGATCCCGAGGGCACGGAGGTCAATCGGGCGCAGCTGGACTACCGGCGCGGCGCGCTGCATGCCACTGCGGGCCGACAACGCATCCTCCACGGCAGCCAGCGCTTCGTCGGCAATGTTGGCTGGCGCCAGAACGAGCAGACCTATGACGGCCTGCGCCTGCAGTGGCAGGGCGACTTTGCGACCCTGGACGGCAGCTACCTGTACCGGGTGCAGCGCGTGTTCGGCCCTGACGACGGTGCCCAGCCCGCGGACTGGGACGGTGACTTCGCCCTGCTGCGCGGTAGCTGGAACCCACATCCGGACCACACTCTGGCAGCCTTCGCCTATCGCCTGGATATCGATCCCAGCCGCGCTTTCAGCACTGCGCTGACCGTTGCCAACGCCAACGAGACCGTGGGCCTCGAGTACAGCGGCCAGTGGCGGGCGCTGAGCCTGGCGGCCACCTGGGCCAGCCAGGGGGATATTGGTGACAATCCCGCAAGCTACCGGGCGCGCTATCACAACCTGGAGGCGGGATGGGCCTTGCCCGGGTTGAACCTGCGGGCCGGGCACGAAGTATTGGGCGCGGATAATGGCATCGGCTTTCGCACCCCCCTGGCGACCCTGCACAAGTTCCAGGGCTGGGCGGACATGTTTCTGGTCACCCCGGGCGACGGCCTGCGCGACCGCTGGCTGCGGCTGTCGGGAGACCGTGGCCGTCTCAACTGGGCCGCCGTCTACCACGACTTCCGCAGCGATCGCCGCAGCCGCGACCTGGGGCGGGAAATGGACCTGCTGCTGGGCTGGAAAGTGAGTCCGCGGCTGTCGCTGCAGTTCAAGCTGGCCCTGTTCGACGCCGCTGCCGGTTCCGGCTACCGCGATACCGACAAGGCCTGGTTGCTGGCCGAGCTGCGTCTGTAGCCGCTACTTCAGGTCGGAGGCGAGGATAAACGCCTCCAGGTCCTTGTCGATACCGAGGACATGCCGCTTCAGCCATTCGGTCAGAAAGGTCGAGACCGCGGCGCGGAAGGCCGGGTCGGCCTCCCCCAGTTCCAGCAGCGAGGCGATTTCTTCCCGGAACTGGTCGTGGGCCTTGATGTGGTCTTCTGTCCAGGGGTAGTCGAGGGCGAGCATGTAATGCTCTTCCAGGGCAAAATGGTGCTCGCTGTAGTCGTACAGGTGACGCAGGACTTCATCGCCCGCGTCCGGCTGGGCAATCAGGTCCAGGATCTCGAACAGTACCTGGTGCTGGGCATCCTGCCAGAGGATGGCGCTGGTCTTCTTCATGTCTGAAGAATAGTCGCTTTCAGCCCTCCGCGCCCGGAATCCGGTATGATGTCGGCAACCGATCCAGGGTTCAGCAAGCACGGAGCCGTCAGTGACCCGATTTGTCAACAGTGCCGCCGAGGCCGTCGCCGAGATCGGTTCCGGAGAGTTTCTCTGGAGCCACTCCATGGCCGCAACGCCGACCGTGTTGCTGGACGCGATCGCTGCCCGGGCGCAGGAGTTGCAGGATGTCAACATCATGCAGCTGCACCTGGAGCACGCGGAAGCGCTGGCCGATCCGGCGCTGGAAGGGCATCTGCGCAACCGCTGTTTCTTCGCCGGCAAGGTGACCCGCGAGCTGATCAACCAGGGCCGGGCCGACTATGTGCCGATCTTCCTCTCGGAAATTCCCAAGCTGTTCCGCCGCGGTGAACAGCGGGTGGACACGGCCATCATCCAGGTGTCGAAACCGGATCACCACGGCAACTGCTCGCTGGGCATTTCCGTGGAGGCCACCGCCGCCGCCTGCGACATGGCCGGCCGCATCATCGCCCATATCAATCCCAACATGCCGCGTACCCATGGCGACAGCTTCATCAACCTCAAGCGGATCGACTACGCCTACGCCGAGGCCGCGCCGCTGATTCTGCACGAGAGCCGGGAAATCTCCGAGGTCGACCGGCAGGTGGGAGAACACGTCGCCAGCCTGGTGGAAGACGGCAGCTGCCTGCAGATGGGGATAGGCGCCATTCCCGACGCGGCCCTGGCCTGCCTCGGCGACCGCAAGGACCTGGGCGTCCATACGGAGATGTTCTCCGACGGTGTACTGGACCTGCTGGAGAGCGGGGTGGTCACCAATGCCCGCAAGAAGATCGGCCGCGGTCGCGTGGTGACGAGCTTTGCCATGGGTTCGCGGCGGCTGTACGATTATGTCAACGACAATCCGGAAGTGGCCTTCCTGGATGTGGAGTATGTCAACAATCCGGTGATAATCGCGAAAAACCGGAAGGTCATGTCCATCAACAGCGCCATCCAGGTTGATCTCACCGGTCAGGTGTGTGCCGACTCAATGGGCTATCGCATCTACTCCGGGGTGGGAGGGCAGGTCGATTTTGTGCAGGGCGCCATGTACTCGGACGGGGGCAAATCGATCATCGCCCTGCCCAGCACCGCCCGTCACGGTACCGTGTCGCGGCTGGTGTCCGCGGTCGAACGCGGTGCCGGCGTGGTCACTACCCGCGCCCAGGTCGACTACGTGGTCACCGAGTACGGTGTGGTCGAGCTGCGCGGCCGCTCCCTGACCGAGCGCACGGCGGCACTCATCGGCATCGCGCACCCGGATTTTCGCGAGCAGCTTGCCCGCGAGGCGCGGGACTCGCTCGGCCTGCGGGTGTAGGATCAGGGCATGAAAGTCACCGACTATCTCAGCCGCGAGGACATCGCCCGCTTCACCGCCAAGAGCGACCTGCACGCCTGGCGGCTGGTGCTGGGCAACTGGCTGGGGATCATTGCGATCTTCGCCCTGGTGGGGCTGTACCCGCATCCGCTGCTGATCCTGGTGGCAGTGCCGCTGCTGGCCGGGCGCCAGCTGGGGCTGGCGGTACTCACCCACGAGGCCGGGCATCGCACCCTGTTTCGGACCCCCTGGCTCAATGACCTGGTCGGACAGTGGCTCTGCGCGCTGCCGGTGTTCAACGACATGCCGTCCTATGCCCGCGGCCACCTGCGGCATCATCGCCTGGCCGGCACCCGCGATGACCCCGATCTTCCCAATTACGCCAGTTACCCCGTGTCCCGCGCCAGTTTCCGGCGCAAGGTGCTGCGCGACCTCAGTGGCCGCACCGGGGTCAAGCTGCTGACCGCAATCCTGCGCGGCGCCGCCGGCATCACCAGCGGCGAGAAGCGGGCCAGTGCGCGGCCCTTTGTCAGCCAGCTGCTGGTGCAGGTGCTGCTGTTGCTGGCACTGGAGGCCTTCGGCATCGGCTGGGTCTACCTGCTGTGGCTGGGCACCTTCCTGACCGTCTACATGCTGGTCATCCGCCTGCGCCAGATTGCCGAGCATGCGGCGGTGCCGGACCTGTATCACCCGGACCCGCGCTACAACACCCGCACCGTGGATGCGCCCTGGTGGCAGCGCCTGGTGCTGGCGCCGAACGGCGTCAACTACCATCTCGAGCACCACTTCATGGCCAGCGTGCCCTGTTACCGCCTGGCGGCGCTGCGGCAGCACTTGCGGGCGCGGCGAGCGCTGGCTACTGTGCCCACCTTCAGCGGCTATGGCGCGGTACTGCGGCATGTGCTGGCCTGACCGTTACGGTTTCTACCAACATAACAAGACAGGGAGCAATCCATGAGCAAGAACGTCGACCCCACCCGCGAGCAGTTTGACCAGTTCAAGGCGTTGCCGCGTGACACCCCGATCATGATGCTGAACCTTATCCGGCTCAATCCCACCGCGACCTACCCCGATGGGGAGGCGGTGACCGGCGCCGAGGCCTACGCCCGCTATGGTCGCCACAGTGGCCCCATCTTCCAGCGTCTGGGGGGCAGCATCGCCTGGCGCGGTCGGCCCGAATGTGTGCTGATCGGGCCCGCGGACGAGCACTGGGATATCGCCTTCATTGCCCGCTACCCCAACGCGGGAGCTTTCATGGCGATGGTGACCGACGAGGACTATCGCAAGGCCGTGGTCCACCGCCAGCTGGCCGTTGCCGACAGCCGCCTGATCCGGATGGCGGACGCGAGCGCGGGGGAAGGCTTCAGTGGTTGACAGGGGGGCGCAGGCGAGACCTCGGGATTGCGTGTTTGCGGCAAACAGGGAGTACCGCCAATGAGCTGGATTGCAGGAAATCTTCCGCGCGAGCAGATCATGGACCGGTTGCCCGCCATCGGCGAACACTTCCAGCGCCTGTATGCCAGCTTTTACCAGCTGTCGCAGCTGCCGCCGGAGACGGTGGAGCTGTGTCGCCTGCGCCTGGCGCAGTTGCACCGCAGTGACGCCGATTTCGCCCGCGAGGACTATCCTGTCGCCGTCGACAAGCGCGAGCAGTTGCAGGACTGGCACCGTGCCGCGCTGTTTTCCGCGGCCGAGCGAGCCTGCCTGGAGCTCACCGAGGTGCACGCGATGGACTGCAGCGCCATCACCGACGCCCAGGCCGACGCGGTCAAGCAACATTTTGGCGAGGCGGGGCTGGTGGCACTGCTGCAGGCGCTCGGTGTCTTCGACGGGTTTATTCGTCTGGGTTTGATCTGGCAGGCAGCGCCTGCGGAGGGCGTGCTACATGGGTAACGCGGCAAGGGTGAGTCCACCGGCGGGCAGCACCGGCAATGTGATCAGGGACTCGGCACTGGGTATTGTGCCGGAGACCCTGGACCACTACCTGGCGCTCAATGCGGCGATCTGGGACGCGGGGCCACTCGGCGCCGCGGAGATCGAGCTGGCGCGGCTGCGCAACGCCCGCCACACCGGCTGCGTGCTGTGCCAGGCGGTGCGCTACGATGTCGCCATTGCGGACGGCCTCAGCGAAGACAAGGTGCAGGTTGTTCGCCAGGATGACCCTGTGGCCGGTCTCAGCGAGCGAGAGCAGCTCTTGGTGGCCTTCGTCGATCAGTACAACCTTGATCCCTCCGGGATATCGCAGCAACTGCAGCAGGCGCTGCTGGCTGCCTTCAGCGAAGCAGAGTTGCTGCATCTGTCACTGCTGGTGGCCTGGTTCAATGGTTCTTCGCGTTGCGCCGTGGCGCTGGGTGGAATGCCCGAGGAGATGCCGCGGCTGGAGATCAGCGTGCCGCGGTAGGAGCCCGCCAGCCGGCTACCGTGGGAGCCCACTCCGTGGGCGAAATACCTATCGCTCGCAGAGCGAGCTCCCACAGATCGCTAGCAGAGCGAGCTCACACAGATCGCTAGCAGAGCGAGCTCCCACAGATCGCTCGCTGGGCCCCGTGGTCTTCAGGCCTGGTCGAGAAAGTGGCCGTACTTCTTCATGGCCGCTTCGCGCTGGGTGGGCGTGTGGTAGGTGGGGAACAGGCCCGGTGCCGGCTGGTAGTCCCGCAGCACGGTGCGCGCCACGGTAATCTTGTGGACTTCCGAGGGGCCGTCGACCACGCCCAGTTCCGGAATGTTGGCCCACATCGTCATCAGTGGCACTTCATCGGACATGCCCAGGCTGCCGTGCAGGTGCATGGCGCGATAGATCACTTCCTGCAGCACCTTCGGGGTCGCGGCCTTGATCGCGGCGATTTCCTTGCGTACCTCGCGGTTGTACTCCTTGTACTTGTCGATCAGCCAGGCGGTGTACAGGACGTGCAGGCGGTACTGCAGGATCTGGGTATAGGAGTCGGCGATCTTCTCCTGGGTCAGTTGCTTGTTGGCCAGCGGCTCGCCCTTGGTGGTGCGGCTGAGTACCCGCTCGCACATCATGTCCATGGCCTTGTTGAGAACGGCGACACTGCGCATGGCGTGGTGCACACGGCCGCCGCCGAGGCGGGTCTGGGCCACCAGGAAGCCCTTGCCTTCTTCACCCAGCAGGTTGTCCGCGGGTACCCGGCAGTCCGTGAAGCGGATGTAGGCGTGGACGCCATCGCCCTGCTCGACATAGGGTCCCACGGCGGAATTGCGCAGGATTTCCATGCCCGGGGTGCCCTTTTCCACCAGGATGATGGAGGCGCCCTCATGAATCGGGACATCGGTGTTGGTCACCACCATCACCAGCAGGAACTCGGAGAAGCGGGCGTGGGAAGCAAACCATTTCTCGCCATTGATGACCCACTCGTCACCGTCGCGGGTGGCGGTGCAGGTAAATTCCGCCGGGTCCGCACCCGCCTGGGGCTCGGTCATGGAGTAGCAGGAGGCGATGTTGCCGTCCAGCAGCGGCTGCAGGAAGCGCTTCTTCTGGTCCGGGGTGCCGAAGTGGGCGAGAATTTCCGCGTTGCCGGAATCCGGTGCCTGACAGCCGAAGACGCTGGGTCCAAAGCGGCTGCGACCGAGGATCTCGTTCATCAGTCCCAGTTTGACCTGGCCATAGCCTTCTCCGCCCAGTTCCGGGCCAATGTGGCAGGCCCAGAGCCGCTTCTCCTTGACGATGGCTTTCAGGGGCGCCATTGCCCTGGCTGCGGGCGAGTCCGGGTCCCAGGGGTCGCCGGGGCCGCGGAACACCAGGTCCAGAGGCTCTATCTCTTCCCGGGTAAAGGTTGCAATCCAGTCCAGCTGCTGCTGGAATTCAGGGTCAGTTTCGAAGCTCCAACTCACGGTGATGTCCTTGTAATGCGGGTTCGTGGTTGCTGGCCACCGGCTGTGCCGTGCGTGTGTTGCCAGCGCTGTAACCGGGTCAATGTCTCCGGCAACGTTACTTTTGCTTGACTTGAGCGGGACCTAGTTTAGACTTGTTAGATGCAAACAAGCAAATAATAAACTCACTCGGGTTGACGTAATATATGGTAGACCAAAAAATCTGGTTCGTTACCGGAGCGTCGCGCGGCATTGGTCGAGCGATCGCCGAATGTGCGCTGGGCGCCGGTGACAAGGTGGCAATTGTGGCCCGCGGCGCCGAGGCGGAGTCCCTGGCGGAGGAGCTGGGTGCCGACTGCATGGCCTGTCGCGCCGACGTCAGTGACGCCGAAGCGGTGACCGCGGCAGTGGCGGCGGTGGTCGCCCGCTGGGGCAGGATTGATGTCGTGGTGAATAATGCCGGGCTGCACCGCGGTGGCCGTATCGGCCGTATTCCGCTGGCAGACTGGGACAGCGTCGTCGATGTGAACCTGCGCGGCGCGGTGAACGTGATACGCGCCGCAGATGCACACCTTGAAGCCGGCAGCGCCGTCATCAACGTGGGCGCCGTGGTCGGTTTCCGCGGCTTCCCGGGCGACTCCGCCTACGCGGCGTCCAAGGCCGGCCTGGCCGGACTGACGCGGGCACTGGCGATTGAATTCGCCGCCCGCGGCATCACGGTCAATCTGGTGATCCCCGGGCTGGTGCTGACGGAGATGACCGGCGGGCTGTCGGAGAAGGCACTGGAGGGCATGCGCAAGACCATACCCCTGGGGCGCTATGGCGAGCCCGGGGAAATTGCCCAGGTGGTGGAGTGGGTTGCACGTTCCCGCTACATGACCGGCGCCTTCGTGCCCGTGGATGGAGGACTGCTGAGCAGCTTCGGGGTGCCGGGATGAGCGGCCACCCGTTTGATCAGCCGCTGGCGGCCTGGATCGCCGCCGAGGCAGGCATGCCGGGCGCGAGGGTCGTGCGCGCGCTCAGTGGTGGCAACGCCAACCTGACCCTGCTGCTGGAGACCGACAGCGGCCCCCTGGTGCTGAGGACCCCGCCGGAGAACGCCATTTCGGCCACATCGCACCGCGGCATCGAGCGCGAAGCCACGGTGCTGAGGGCGATACAGGGGCATGTGAAGGCACCGCAGGTGATGGGCTGGTGTGAAGACCCCGAAGTTATCGGGCGGCCGTTCCTGCTGGTATCCCACGTCAATGGCATCGCCATTACCGATACCCTGCCGGCGGCCTACCCCGACACAGCCGCCAGCGTCAATCGCCTGGGCGAGGACCTGGTCGATGAGCTGGCTGCCATTCACCGGGCACCCTGGCGCGACATCGGGCTGGAGAAATTCGGCAACCCGGAGAATTTCCTGCGGCGCCAGATCACTCGCTGGCAGTCGGTGCGTGCGGAGGCGCCGGTGCGCGAACTGCCGCTGTTGCAGGAGCTCGCCGACTGGCTGCTGCGGAATCTGCCTGCGGATGGCCCGGTAGGCCTGGTGCACGGCGACTACCACCTCGACAATACCCTGTCGCATCCGGACCGGCCCGGACTGGCCGCCGTGATTGACTGGGAGCTGGCAACCATCGGCGACCCTCTCGCTGACCTCGGGCTGTTCCTCATGTTCTGGGGCCCCCGCGACCTCGATCCGCCGGGGTTCCGGCACATCCAGGCGGTGAGCCGCCGCAGCGGCATCATCAGCCGGCGGGCACTGGCGGAGCGCTGGGGTAACGCGACCGGCTATTCCCTGGGCAACCTTGATTTCTATCTGTGTTTCGCCTTCTGGCGCCTCGCGGCGATTGTCGAGGGAGCGTATGCGCTGTATCGCCAGGGCAAGGTGGACTCGGCCTACGCCCGCGGTCTTGAGTATGACGTGCCAGCCCTGCTGGCAGAGGCGCAAGCGGCGGCCAGGGGCCGCTGGTAAGGAGACAGTTCCCGATGATGGCGACAATGATGCACCTGCCGATGACGGTGCGGATGATTATGGAGCACGGCGCCGCCGTGTTCCCCGACAGCCGGGTGGGCGTGTTCGACGGCGAGGAAACCCACTGGACTCCCTACCGCCAGGTGGCGGAGCGCGCAGAGCGCCTGGCCCAGGGCCTGCAGACGCTGGGGGTTGAAGCCGGTGACCGGGTCGCCACCTTTAGCTGGAACAACCTCGCACACATGGAGGCTTATCTGGCGGTACCCTCCATGGGTGCGGTGATGCATACGGTCAACATCCGCCTGGCCCCCGAACAGGTCGCCTATGTGATCAACCACGCCGGCAACCGTGTGCTGATCCTGGATGCCAGCCTGCAGGAGCTGTTCCTGCCGGTGATACCGCTGCTGGAAACTGTCGAGCACATCCTGCTGGTGGGTGGCTCCGACACGGCCCTGGGCAACATCCCGGCCTCTGACTATGATGCGTTGCTGGCTGCCCAAAACGGTCATTTTGACTGGCCCGAGCTGGACGAGACGGCTGCGGCAGCAATCTGCTACACCAGCGGCACCACCGGCAACCCCAAGGGCGTGGTCTACAGCCACAAGACCACCTTCGTGCACTCGCTGGCGTCGCGGGCGACAGACACCTTCGGCATCAACGAGCGCGATCGTATCCTGCTGCTGCCGCCGATGTTCCACGCCAATGCCTGGGGCCTGCCCTACAGCGGCTGGCTCAGCGGCAGCGACTTCATCATGCCCGGGCCACACCTGCAGGCGGCGGGCATCGAGGCCATGATCCGCGCCAACCAGCCCACGTTTACCGCTACCGTGCCCACGATCCTGGGCGACCTGCTGCGCGCCTCGCAAAACAGCGATCTCGACATGAGCAGCTTTCGCATGCTGGTTTGCGGCGGCGCCGCGGTGGCGCCGGCACTGATCGATGCCGCCCGCGAGCGCTGGGGTGTGCCGGTGTTGCAGGGCTGGGGCATGACCGAAACCAGTCCCCTGTGTCACCTGTCGCACCCGCCACGGGACCCCGGTGCGGGCGGGGAAACCCCGTGGCGGGCCAAGAGCGGGCGCCCGGTGCCCGGCATCCAGGTCCGGGTGGTGGATGCAGAGGGCCGGGAATTGCCGCACAATGGCCGCGATGTGGGCGAGCTGCAGCTGCGCGGGCCCTGGGTGACGGGTGCCTACCACAAGGACAGCGCGCCGGACTCCTTTACCGCGGATGGCTGGCTGCGTACGGGTGATGTCGGCCACATTGACGACAGGCACTTTGTCCAGTTGACGGACCGAACCAAGGATGTGATCAAGTCCGGGGGGGAATGGATCTCCTCGGTCGACCTGGAAAATGCGCTGTTGGCGCACCCCTCGGTGGTAGAGGTGGCCGTCATCGCGACGGATGACGAGCGCTGGCAGGAGCGACCCCTGGCGATTCTGGTGACCGACAGCGAGATCGGCGCGGCGGAACTGCGCGCGTTTCTGCGCGACCGGGTCGCAAAATTCTGGATTCCCGAGCACTGGGCGTTTGTCGCCGGTATACCGAAAACCAGTGTCGGCAAAATAGACAAGAAACTGTTGCGTCTCCAGCATGCCGCCGGAGAGTTCAACATCGAAACGATAAAATAAAAGCAGCCTTCGCCCTGAAGGTTGCCATCGGGGAGAGCAGTTGATGAGACCACAGGCCAAGCAGCCAGAGGTGTCCGCCCGGCGCAGGACCCAGGCGGAACGGACGGCATTGTCGGACAAGCGCATGTTCGAGGCTGCCATTCAGCTGATTATCGAGCGCGGCACCGAGCGCACGACCCTGAAGGAGATAGGGGAGCTGGCGGGCTATAGCCGCGGCCTCGCACACTCGCGGTTCGGGTCCAAGGAAGGCTTCCTCAACAAGCTGTTCGTGCGCTTTGATGGCCGCTGGAAGCAGCATCTTACCAGCTACGTCGGTGGCAAGACCGGGATCGAGGCAGTGCTGGCGGCGCTGGATGCCCTGCGTGATTTCCTCACTGCCGAAGCCAACTACATGCGCGCCATGTACATCCTCTGGTACGAGTCCCTGGGGCACGATTCCCGGATTCGCAGCAAGCTCGCCGACCACCACCGGGTCTATCGCGAAGACGCAGCCCGCTGGGTACGTGGCGGCATTGAGGCGGGTGAGATCGATCCCATCATCAACCCCGAGCAGTTCTCGGTACAGTTCAACGCCTTTATTTTCGGCATCATCTACCAGTGGCTGGTCAATGCCGATGCCCTGGATCTGCCGGCGATCTTCAATGACTACGAAGCCAACATAAAACGGCTTCTCAGCAAGAAGGAATAACATCATGGCTTACCTGACGACCGATTGTGGCAAGAACGTCTACTACGAGGACTACGGTAGCGGCAGCAGCGCGATCCTGCTGATCCATGGCTGGGGCTTCAGCTGTCGCGCCTGGGACAATACCCTGCCGGCGCTGCTGGCCGCGGGCCACCGGGTGGTGATGATAGACCACCGCGGCTGCGGGCGCTCAGACAAGGACTTTGCCGACATGGGCATCCTGGCGATTGCGGGTGATGTCGTGGCCCTGGTGGCGAAGCTGGGTCTCGAATCAGTCGTGCTGAACGGCTGGTCCCTGGGCGGCGCGGTGGCGGTGGAGGCGGCAGATCGGCTCGGCAAGCGCTGCACCGGTCTGGCCCTGACCGGTGGCGCCACGCCGATCTACACCCAGAAGCCCGGCCTTGAGGCCGGCGGTACCGACGCCGACATGGCCGGCACGGTGGCGGCGCTGCAGGCGGACCGGATCGGCTTCCTCGCCGGGCTGTCGCAGGCGGTCTGTGCGAAGGATGTCGGGGAGCCGCTGGTCAACTGGATGTGGCAGGTGTTCTGCGAGGCTTCGCCGATGGCGCATGTCACCCTGGGCCAGCTGGCGCAGGTGGACCAGCGCCAGCAGCTCGCCGCCCTGGAGATGCCGATCATTTCCTTTGTCGGCAGCGAGGATGTCTTTGTCGCCCCGGAAATTTGCCGCTGGGTCGGGGACAACAATACCAATGCGCGGGTCGTCGAGTACGAGGGGGTGGGCCACGCGCCCTTCGTCGAAGTGGCGGAACGCTACAATAGCGACCTGCTCGCCTTTCTTGCCGACCTCACCTGAGCGCTGGAGAATTCAAGCATGACATCATCTGTAAACTACGGCCTGTGGTACGACTTCCGCAATCCGGCTCCCTGGCGCGAGGATTTCGAGGAGTTCTACGCCAGCCGTCTCGACCAGATCGCCGCCGCCGAGGAGCTGGGCTTCAATTCGACCTGGCTCACCGAGCACCATTTCTGTGACGACGGCTACACGCCCTCGCCGCTGGTGGTTGCCGCGGCCATTGCCGCGCGCACCCGCAACATGCACATCGGTACCAACCTCATGTTGCTGCCGCTGCACGATCCGGTGCGCATGGCCGAGGACTGTGCCACCGTATCCCTGGTCAGCGGCGGCCGTTTCGATCTGGGCGTTGGAATCGGCTATCGGCAGCTGGAGTTCGACCAGTTCGGGCGCCAGTTGTCACATCGCCCCAGCTTGGTGGAAGAGGGCATCGAAGTGATTCGCCGCAGCTGGTCGGGCAAGCCGGTGAACTTCAGCGGCAAGCGTTTCACGGTGGGAGACCTGAGCGTGACCCCGGCCCCGGTGCATGCGCCTAAAATCCTGCTGGGCGGGATGGCGCCACCGGCAATCGAGCGGGCGGCGCGGGTGGCGGATGGCTTCCTTTGCACCGGTGGCCTGGGCATCGACACCTACTGCGAGGCGCTGCTGAACCAGGGCAAGACCCTGGAGCAGGGCAACGTGGTGCTGGGCTGCTGGGCGATTATTGCCGAAGACCCGGAAGCGGAAGCGCGCCGCATCGGCGAGCACATCCTCTACCAGACCAATGAGTACATCAAGTGGGGCGCCTTCGGTCCACCCGAGAACGCGACGCTTTTCGACGACGTCTTCACGGCGATCGAAAACGGCCTCTACGAATTGTGGGATGCCGACATGGCGGTGGCCAATCTGAGCAAGCTGGTGCGCGACTACCCGATGATCAGCGACATCCACTTCTGGGCGCAATTCCCCGGCGAGCCACTGGAGTCGGGCAACAGCCGGTTGCGCTACATCGCGGAGAAAGTGTTGCCGCGGCTGCGCTGATGTAGTGCGGCATAACCCATGGATACAGCGTCGCACCTGATTGGTATCAAGGGCCGCTCTTTCCCCCCTCGAATCCACTGCCGCTGAGAATCCTCTGGCGGCAGAATCTCAAGGGGGGCGTTCTTTCCCCCTCGAATCCACTGCTGCTGAGAATCCTCTGGCGGCAGAATCTCAAGGGGGCGCTCTCTCCTCCCGGAAGCCATCGCCCCTAACCAGCATCCGGCGCCAGAATTTCCGCGGAGCCGTCATTGAGGCGAATATCAAAGCAGCCGCGGTGCAACTGCCTATGATGGAATCGACACAGCGTCACCAGGTTATCCAGTCGTGTCTCAC
>TARA_R110002110_G_scaffold339191_2_pt1 | contig 17794 bp, 13 predicted proteins | sample TARA_R110002110 | Tara Oceans TARA_R110002110 (sample SAMEA4397330) | marine metagenome | biome: Polar Biome; feature: [SRF] surface water layer (ENVO:00010504); material: water (ENVO:00002006), including particulate matter (ENVO:01000060) such as... | depth 5 m
CTCGTCGAGGATCCCGACGAACCAGACGTTCTTGGCCCGCGTGTGCTGGAGATGGGTGAGCCAGCCGATCATTTCGCGACCGTGCAAACCGTAAGCGCCACGGACATCCGGCTTGCCGGTCTTCTCCGACAGCGCTTCGGGCTGGCCCTTGCACCAGCCAAAACACAGCCGTCCGGCGACCGTGATCGAGTCGACGAAGATGGTGTCGTAACGGTCCAGCGCTGTCGGATTACCGAAACGGTCGCAGACGGCGGCATAGTGCGCGGGGCTGTACGGCTGCTCATCGCGGAGCGCCGGGTTCGGCCCGCCAATGAACACCGCGAAATCCCGGCATTCCGTCCATGTGCGAGGACGGATGCTGTCACCTGCCCAGCCCTCAATGGCGAGATCACCCGCCTCAAGATCCATGAACAGGGTCGTAGTGGCAGTCAGCGACCACAGCAGGCTGGTCTTGCCGATGCCAGATTTGCCGAAGATGCAGCCCTTGATGCCGCGTGGTTCGGCCAGCCGCTGATCAGCGGTAATGATGGGGAGGCTCATTTCTTGCCTCCCGCATTTAGTGCGGCAGCAACGGCAATATCGGTGCCGATGGCGCCTGCCTTGCGTCCCAATTCGTAAAGCTGTTTCAACGACGAGGACCGACGGATTACGGCCGAACATTCCTGATCGGCCGCGACGATCGCGAAGGCGATATCGTCCAAAGTTGCCTTGTTGATCAGCACTGGCGGCTCTGCCGGACGGCCCGGATGCTTCGGGAAGCAAAGGGCATCCGGGAGATCCTCAAGGCCGTAGTGCGCCTTTTTCAGGCGTGCGAGATGGTTTCCAGAAAACATCAGCTTCCCTCCTGGTTAAGTGTGAGGGAGAAGGTTTGGCGACCGATACGCAGGGTCCGCGCACCTGCAAAGCCATCGCGCATGGCGGGCGGCCAGGCGCTGTAGCGCCGTTCCGGCACCGAAAAGGTGATCTCGAGGTAGTCGGTAGGGTTGTCGCCGCTGGTGCGGATCCGCTCAGCCATCGCGGCCAACGCCACTTGGTCCCATTCGACCCGCTTGGGCGCATCGGCGATCACGGTGACTGATCCGTCCTGAAAACGAACAGTGCCGCTGTCCTTGTTGGCGGCCAGACGCTCAGTCTGGGCACGGTGTCCGTATTTTTGGATGAGCGCGCCATTGAACCAGTCACGCAGCTGCTTGGCCTTGCGGAAATGCTCTTCGACTTCGGCTTGCAGTGGGGCGAGATCATCCGCGGGCAAAGCGATGATGGCACCGATGGGTTGCTGGTTCAGGTTATCGAGGGTGATGCGGTTGGGAATGTTCATGATGATCCCCTCAAGCCGCTGGCTTTGAGGAGATTTCAGCCGTGCTGTTGCGCAGCTGGCTATCCTCGTAGCCTTCGACGTCTTCCAGGCGGTAAACCACCCGGCCGCCGACTTTCATGAAACGAGGGCCTTCCCCCGTCCAACGCCAGCGCTCTAATGTGCGCGGGCTGATGTTCAACCGAGCCGCCAGCTCGATCTGATTCAAATGTCTGATAGTCATCTGGTACTCCTTCGGAACAGATCGTTTCCAAAGGCAAAATCACGCAGATGACGGGAGAAGAGCGACACCCGAACAGGGAGAAGAACAGGGAGAAATTACCCTAGAACTCGAATGCCCAAAGTCCGTTGGTCGATTTGAGGTGGGGGGAAAGTTGCGCCCATTTCACGCCACCAAAGGCGCGCTGTAGCGTCGCCACGCCTGAGCCCGCGCGAGTTAACAGGTCGTCAGCGGTGTAACGCTTATTATCTTTGAAGCCCTCGACGAGCGTCCGAAGAATCTTGATCTGAATATCGGATTTGAAGCTGATCGGCTCGCCGCCAAGAATGATCAGCTGCTTGCCATCTGGCGACAAGTTCAGGGGTTCTGCCGGATCTGGCCGGTGGGTGCCGTCGAGACGGGCGGCCAAAATGTCAGGATGAACCGCAAGGCCGTCGGCAAAATCAACCACATCGCGGACATCGACCACCATCTGCCCTGATGCGGATAGCAGTTTCAATTGGCTGGTGCGTGTCGTGGTCAACAGAATGCGCATTCGCGGCGCAGGACGCGCCCTTGCGGCATCAGCAACCTGATTGGCGACCACCTCATTTGACAGTCTGCGCGCGAACCAAACCGGCATACGCTCGGCACGACGGCCAAGCCGAACATCGCCAATCTCCCACAAAAGATTGGGGGTTAAGTTGATCGGGCCGTGGCGACTAGGCAGATCGAACTGCGTCGTCAGCCGGGACAGCAGTGCTGGCATTTCAATCCGATAGAGTGCCGTCTGTTCTGGCCTGACTTTCACCCAACCCGCATTCGGGCTGAAATAGCCGTGGGAACCATCTTCCGGTGACCGGATCAGCGGCACTGGCTCATCATCGTGATCAACCATCGAAGTCGTCACCGCATTGTCACCGGCACGCGCTAAAATTCCTGCGGCGAGGAGCTGCCTTCCCGCCGCAGCGTGGTATGTCTTCAGAACTTGCGCAGAGATCTGCGCTTCAGGCGTATCCGCGATAGTGCTGATCAGGCCCAGCGCCTGATGATCAATCCTCAAAGAGCGGTTGGTCATCGACCAGGATTCCCCAACGGCGCAAATACTTCTCGCCGATCAGCTGTTCCTGCTCTGTCTGGTCCTTGAGATTGCAGCCATGCGGCATTGTCACGGCCAAGGTCAGCGAACGGCCACGGCGCGCATCACCCTTCGGGTGAAACTTGATCGCCAACTTGGCCTGCGTGATCACCCAACCGCGCCGCAATGGATTGTTGGCACCGAATTCCTCGTCGGCCATATCCCAGATGGTTCCATCCGCTTTGGCCGCATTTTCGAACGTGACCCTCCGGCCCTCGTGATCGATCGGCATCAAGCGCAGCTGGCGCACTTCGACCCGCTCGATCCCGTCCTCAAGATCAGTCGGAAAAGCAAAGCGATCGAGAAGTACCGACAGATCGTAATGGCGCATCGGGACTTTTTCGCTGCTGAACTCGACACCAAGCAGATGGCGGGCCAGAAGTTGGGCCAATTCCGCGCGGCTTTCGCGATCATTCGCCACCACCTCGATAACACCCGTCGAGGGTTCATAGGTCATTGCTGCTTCGAAAACCGGCCGATAAGCACGGCGAACCAGCTCACCACCGTCGTCGAAGGCGAAGTGATCGTCTGGCAGACCTTCGCGGTAAACCGTGATCTGGACTAGATCGCAATCTTCGCCATCAAAGGTCGGCCGAACGCGTTCGAAGATGTCGACATGAACGTTGTTCGACGCAAATTGCGCCCGCAGTGCAGCTCTGAAGGCATCGACCGAGTTCGGATCCCGCCGCACCGTGCAATCGACATCGCAGATGAAGCCATCCCAGCTGCGACCGCGACGGCGTTCATCGGTGAAACGGACTTCCTCTGCGTGTCGGAACTGCACACGCTGGTTCAGGAACATCCAGAGCGCCCGATCATGGGCGTTGGCAAGACCGTCGAGGATAGTGCGATCATGGATGACACTGTAAATCGCCACTTGCCCCGCATCGTCCGAAAGTGACCCGACGCGGTCTGCATCATTGACGACGCGGCCGCGTGCTGCGTCGTCCATTTCGTCCACTGCTTGTAGCAGCGGCCGAACTACATCAGGCTCGGGGGCATCCCAATCCAGCGCCGATGGCAGCTCGATCCCTGAGGTATCAAAATAGGCCCGAAGCGATGCGGCAGGCGTATTCCGGATGAAGCTGGTGATCGAAGCCATCTGCAAACCCTCCTCAGCCTTTGATCTTACGGGGGTCGTTACCGTGCGAGTCCGACTGAGCGATCCGACCATCCTGGTTGTGGATCTTGAACTCGGTTCCGGCATTGCGGCTGATCTCGCGACCGCGATCTACCGCATCCCGCTTGGTGTCGAAGTGCCCGCTGGCACGCTCTGCCCCACCGCGACGTACATCCCAGCCACCGCCGTTGCTCGGCACCACATGATGCGTGCCCTGTGTCTTGCCCTTAGCCATTTTCAATCTCCTTATGATTCTCGCATGTCGGCTGATCTGCTAATCAGCGTATATCGCAATCACAAGGAGTCAATCGTAAAAATACGCACTTCCGCAGATTTGCGGCTTACTATCCGAAGAGTGAGGCTTGGCCGGTGGTCGTCGTGATAAGGTTGAGCTTCAAAAGACGGACGCGCGCCGCTTCTTCTGAAACAGCAAAGCGTTCCATTACCATTTGCGTCAGAACGACTGCATGGTCTGATGTGACATGGATGTTGCCATGCAACTCGCGCGGGCTGCAATAGTCCGAAACCAATCGTCGCACGGGGGTGACCGGCATCAGCAACGCACCGCTGATGTATCCCGCTTGCCACTCCATCCAGTCGGACTGTTGGGCGTTCAGGATATTGTCCCGCTTAGAGACTGCCTTGTTTGCATGCGGCCGCCGATCAAGAAGGTCGCCAGTAGCGAACTTCTCCGCCCAGAGCGGACCATGAAACTTCACATGCCCGAATTCGTGGGTAAGCGTCGTGCGGTAACGATTCTCTCGCCTGTCATCGCCCGAGATGTGCTCTGAGATCGAAACTTTTGGCCCCTTTTCGGGAAAGAACTCGGTAACGCCCTCGACGTCGTCACCGTAGGTCCTGAGGTCGGCATAACAGTCGAGTTCAGCGTCATGGTTCTCGATGAGGACGGTGAGATCGTCGGTCAACACCGGATACTCGACCTTACCGTGCCGTTTCAGCAGGAGTTCACGGATCAGGCGCTCGCAGTCGCCATCGAGCTCTTTCTCTGTGAAAAAGGGGCGCTTGGCAAAGCGTCCAGTGTTGTCTGGGATCATCTTCACCATGCGTGCCTCTCTACTCTTTTAGCGTACGTCTGAAACTCATGAATGCGGCAACGACCCTGTCTGGGTCGGAGGTATCGGTCCGCAGGTCATCTGGCAGTCGACCCGCGAGCGCGAAGAGATAGTCTTCAGGTATGTTCAGGATCCCTGAGAACTGGCGGATCAAATGCCCTGAGCTTGGACTGCGCCGGTCGTGCTCGATGTCGTTGAGGTATTGCGGTGATATCGCCCCTGTATCCTCTTCCTTCATCACTCGTGCGGCGAGTTCCTTCTGGCTTAGTCCCAGAGCCTTCCGGGCCTTCGAGATCGCTTGGCCGAAGGTCACGCTTTCGGCAGACATGAACGGTCCATCGCTTCTTCTCCCTGTCAATCCGCTTGTTCGCGGATTTGCGAACTGTTACGCATAAATCTGCAATGAATCAACAAAGAAGCAGGATCTGACGTCCGAGAAAGAAAGCAAGTTGATGACCAAGATCCTTCACACAGCAGACATTCATCTGGACTCACCGTTGCGATCGCTGGCGTTGCGTGACCCGGATTTAAGAGATCAGGTCCACACTGCCACAAGATCAGCGTTCACCCGCATCATCGACACCGCCATTGCCGAGAGCGTCAACGCGCTTCTGATAGCAGGCGACCTTTTTGACGGTGCCGAACGCAGCGCACGAACAGCAGCATACCTGACTGGACAATTGGACCGCCTTCGTGATGGCGGAATCCGTGTGTTCTACATCAGAGGCAACCATGACGCAGAGAACCCACTGACGGGGGAACTCAACCTGCCCGAAAATGTTCATATTTTCGATGGACGTGGCGGCAAGGTCCAGTTGTCAGAAGATGTCTGGATCCATGGCGTGAGCTTCGCCAATCGTCACGCCCCCGAGAGCCTCCTGCCCAAATTTCCGGCTCCTGTTAGTGGGGCCATCAATATCGCGATGCTTCACACTTCGTTGGCCGGAGCTGGGGGACATGACCCCTACGCCCCCTGTACGGTGAGCGACCTAGTAGCGGCCGGGTTTGACTATTGGGCCCTCGGACATGTGCATCGCAGACAAGTCCACGCGGAATCGCCATGGATCGTAATGCCGGGAACGCCACAAGGTCGCGATATCGGTGAGCCCGGGCCGAAATCTGCCACGCTTCTGACCATCGGCGAGACAATAGAAGTCGCGGAAGTGCCAACCTCTTTGGTGGAGTTCCTTCACGTTCCAATCGATGCCACCAAAACCGAGAACGACGACGGCTTGCGCGATCTGCTTCGTCAAGTATTGCGCGAAACACCGAACAGCCTCACCTCAGGTAGCGGCGTTATCCGCCTTTCTTTGACAGGGAGCACACCGCGCCGCTGGCAAATTCTGCGCGATCAAGACGTCTGGGAGGAAGCGGCATCCCAATTTGCCCGCGAGACAGGTAGCCTATGGCTGGACAAACTTGTGTTCGACCTATCGGACGTTACCGAAACAGGCAGCAGTGCGACTGACGAATTGGCAGCAATAATGGCGACTATTCGTCAAGAACCTGGATTTGTCGAAACATCGCGGGCCGAGCTAGAAGCCATCCTTGCCGAACTGGCCGCACAGCGGCGTGGTGAGCTTTTGCCAGATGAGCACGCCGTGGATGTGCTCGCGCGCCGTCTTTCTGAGGCTGGTGCACAGCGCATCCTGGCGCGCATGAAGGGGGCAAGCTCCTGATGCGGGTCCAAAAACTTTCCTTCGACTTTTTCGGGCGATTCACCGACAAATCCTTCGATTTTGGAAAAGCAGACGGTCCTTCAGATTTTCACATCATTTACGGGCCCAACGAGGCTGGCAAAACCACAACCATGGAAGGCTACCTGCGCCTGCTTTACGGCTTTCCGCTGCGAGAGCCGTATGGGTTTCAGCATCAACGGGCCAACCTGCAGATCTCTGGCCTTATCGAAATCGATGGAGACGCCCGCAGCTTCACGCGCCTTCCATCGCGAAGTGGCAACCTGCGCGGCGACGCCGGGGCGACGCTACCCGAAACCGCCTTGGCATCTCACTTGGGCGGGCTGTCTTTGGAGGATTATCGCAGCCTGCTCTGCCTCGACGACGAGACGATCGAAAAAGGCGGCGAGGACATCGCGAGTGCGCGTGGCGATATCGGTCGGTTACTATTTTCTGCAGCGGCCGGTGTGGCGGACCTCAATGCCGTTCTGGCGCAGGCGCAAGACGAGGCCAACGGCCTTTACAAGAAAGGCGGAAGCAAGAACCGATTTGCTGAGCTCAAGCGTCAGCTGGCCGATGTAGAGCGCCAGATCAAGGATCTAGACGTGAACGCCAATATGTGGCGGAAGTTGAAAGAGGCCCTACAGACTGCAGGAAATGAAGAAACCGAAGCCAAGAAGGCCCGCGATGCGCTCCGTCTTGAACTTGCACAAATATCAGCGATGCGCCGCACCCTCCCCAAGCTCGGTGAAATCGACCGACTGCTGCCCGAAATCGAAGGGTTTGCCGACTACCCAGATAAATTGGACGTCAACAGCGAGGATCTAGTCGCGCTGAAGACCCAGCAAACAACTGCCCAAGCGGAACTTCAAAGGCTGACGGACGAGATCGCAAATGCGCAACAGGCGCTCAGCGAAATTGCTCTAAATGCAGATCGCCTTTCGCTGGCAGAGCGTTTGGCGGAGCTGGATGAGCTACGTAGTCGAATGCAAACGGCCACGCTCGACCTTCCACGGCGTCGCGCCACATATGACGAAGCACACGCCGATATGATTAGGGTTGCCCGCGAACTCGGCACGGCGGACGGCACTAAAGCCCCAAACCTCGTCAAGACTCCCGCCGAGATTGCCAGCCTCGAAATGCTGCGGGACGAGATGAAAAGTGCCATCATCTCAAAGGAGGCGGAAGAGCGCGAGGTCAAGCGACTTCTGGGGCGGGTCACCGCTGCCCAAGCAGAACACCAGGCATTGCTGGACGATGCCCCTACACAAACCGGCTTGATTGAACTGTTCACCAGGTTCGATGTGGACAGCCTCGTCCCAGCGGCGGCTACGGCAAGACAAGCAATCGCCTCTTCCAAGGAGCGTTTGCAGGATGCGCTAGCCGCGCTCTCGATTGGAGAGCGGGCATTCGACGACCTGCCAGATTGCCCAGTTGACCAAACGGAAGCCGATGATCTCGCTGAACAGCATGCCGTGCTGGTAGACAAAATTACGCGCGCCGACGAAACCATTTCTCGCCATGCAGAGGATGTTGCTGTCAAAACCGCGCAAATCGCGAAACTCGAAACCAGCATCGGCGTTACAAATGATGAAGATGCGCACCAGGCCCGCGATCGACGGGACGCATTATGGCGCGAGCACCGTGCGACACTGAACGCAATAACCGCCGATGCGTTCGAACCCACGATGAAGCAGGTCGACGACATTGATAGCGCAAGGCTTGCGCACGCCAAAGAGCTTGGCGAGTTGCGACAACTAGAGCAAGCCTTCGTCGAGGCGGAAACGCGCCTCGAAACCACCCGAAAAAACCTTGAAGTCTTCAGGTCGCAGATGGAAGCGATCGAAAACCGAATGGAAGAACTGGCAACGAAAATTGACCTGCCAAACCTCTCTCCTGCCCGTTTCAAAGATTGGGTTGAGCGCCTAGGTTTGGCCGCAGGTGCCAAGCGGAGCCAAGAAAAGCTTGCGCAGCAACATCGAGATATCCTTCATCAGGCACAGCAACTACACGTGGCTCTTTTGCCTCTGCTGCCGCTGGAATCCCCGGGTTTTGACGCCGCACTGGCAGCCGCACGAAGGCTTGCCGAAAAAGAGCGGGACCACAAAGACAAAGCGCATGCAGCGCACGAGAATATGGTGGCGTTGGAAAGAGAGCTCGAAGGTCGTCGTCAGGATCTTGATGCACTCGTGGCAGCTGCCAATACTGCAACCGAAACTTGGACCACGAAGGTGCAAGAACTTTTTGAGGGTGCGGTCCCGTCCGACGTGCTGGAAAGCGCCATCGGACAATTGCGCGATATCCGAGAGCATGACGGGAAGCTCCAACAGGCTGCCCGTCAGGTTTCGTCCATGGAAAGCGATCAACGCCAGTTCCTGGACGCGATAACAGCCTTGAATACCGAGTTTGACGTCGACGAGAGTGAGCCGCTCAAGGCGTTTAGAGTGCTCGAAGACATCGCCAGCCAAGCGCAAACTGATAAAGCCCAACACGATGATCTCGGCAAGAAGATCGAAGAAAATAAGGAGAAGCGCAAAGAGATCGAGGCGCAACTTAAAGATATCGAGTTGCAGGTCGCCGAGCTTGGTGCGCTTTTTCCAGCAACCGCAGACACACGCACGCTCGATGCCCTGCGCATCACAGTGGCTAAGGCCGCTGACATCATTCAAACGCGGGCGAAGATAGCAAACCTTGAAAAGCAAATCTTCGCGGATTCATCGGCCCTCTCGATAGCTCAGGCCCGCGATATGCTGAGCGACGAAACTGCAGCGACCCTGGAAGGAAAAGGTGCGTCCCTAGAAGCAGATCTTGAGCCGGCAGAGACCCGGCTATCAAATACGACGGTTGCGCGCGCTAATGCCGAGCGTGATCTCGGAGCCGTAAGCGGGAGCGCAGAGATCGCTGAGCTGGTTGAGCAGCGGACGACCCTTCAGATTGAGATGGAAGACGCACTGCTGAATTACGTGGAACGGGACTTCGGCTTGCGCCTCGCGGAGGAGGCGATCCGTCGTTACCGGGACAAGCATCGTAGCGGCATGATGGATGCTACTGAGCGTGCATTTTCGGAACTGACCAACGGCGCATATGTGAAGCTTCTGACGCAACCGGACGGTTCATCAGAGATCCTGCTGGCTGTCGATGCGAACGGCACGCCCAAGCAAATCAGCGATATGTCAAAGGGTACAAGGTTCCAGCTTTATCTGGCCCTGCGCGCCGCCGCCTACGAGCAGATGGTGTCCCAAGGTGTACAACTTCCGTTCTTCTGCGACGATGTCTTCGAAACCTTTGATGAAGATCGCACGCGCGCAGCGTGCCGTCTGATGGAAAGGATCGGGCGAAGCGGCCAGGCCATTTACCTGACCCATCACCGCCATGTAGTCGAAATTGCCAAGGAGGTGTGTGATGCACAACCGATCATTCACGAGATTTAATTTCCAATTCCCCCAATTGTTCGGCTCTAGTTTCAACGCTCTGGAATGGATCACCGCTCTGGGCATCATGCGTTTTATAGCGAGATAAGTGGGCAGAAATATGAGTATGACAAATAGAGAGGCTGTCCTCGCCGATATAGCCAAAAATTCTCTGGACTGCATAGAGATGGTTTCAAGCGAAGCGGAGGGCGCTCGCAGCTCCCACCGCAGAAGCAGTGCCAGCGCATTTGCAAGTATCAATACGCTTAACAGCCCTCAGCAAGTCAACAGCCTTGGAAAGGTTGCAGATACAGAAATGGAGGCGCTTGCTGCCCTGATTGAGCAGCCAGTTATCGCCCGCATCCAATTCACCAACGAAAATGATGAAGAAGACACGATCTTCATCACCCGCAGCACTCCTCGTTCGGTACCTGGGTTCAAAATTGCGAGCTACAGGGCTCCGCTTGGTCGCATTGCGTCTCTAGCAGCCGGCGATGAGGGCACATTCCGCTTCGGCAGCACAGAGCGCGACCTGCTTGTTGACAGCTCAGCACGGCTGAAGCCGCAACGCGAGCATGAACAGTGGGACTCCAAAGACTCTGAGATCGACATCAGGGGCCTCGGAAGGTTTACAGTCGGATCCCTGCGTGAACTGCTTGAGCCTCGCGTCCATGTAGAAGAAGGCGAACTCGAATCGCTATGGGACGATGAAACAGACGCCAACGTCTTGGAGGGCGTACGCCGCGCGATCCTCACGAAAATGGGCTTACGAGATCAGCCAATCCTTGATCGGCATCAAGATGAAATCTTCCGGATGCCGATCAATAGCCGCTGTTTCCTGTCTGGCCCTCCGGGAACAGGCAAGACCACAACCCTCATCCGGCGCCTCGGCCAAAAGACTGACCGGCAGGCCCTTGAAGAATCCGAGGAGGAGATCCGGCTTGTCCGACAAGTGGAAGAAGAAACAGGCAGGCAGCACGAGAGCAGTTGGATCCTCTTCTCTCCGACTGAACTGCTGAGGCAATATGTGAAGGAAGCCTTCAACAAAGAGGGTTTGGCCGCGAGTGACGGACACATCCGAACTTGGGAGGAATTTCGCCGTGAACTCGCGCGTGAGGAGCTTGGGCTTCTGCGCACGAGCGCCGGCACAGGTCCGTTCGTCGAGCGGCGCGCGCAGGATTACCTCAAGCCAGAGGTCATAGACGAGGCCAAATGGTATGACGATTTCCGAGAGTTCTTGGATGAATCAGTCGCAGGGGAACTACGGTCTGACGCTGAGTTTCTAGCGAAGAGTTCCACTTCCGATCTTAACGCCATCGGCGACCTTCTGGGAGACGCCTTCAAGTCGCCCGGGCGCAACTTCTACGCGCTCACCATGCGTAGCGTAGCTGAACTTGTTCCTGAAATCCGTGAGGCCATTGCATCCCGGAGCGATGCCATCAGCCGAATTCTCACACGGGCACGCAATGCCCTCACCTACGAAGATCGCAACTTCCCTGACCTACTTCGCGAAGAAATCTCCCGGCAACTTACTGCTGATCCGCAGGACGCGGACGAAGAAGATGAACTTGAAGCAGTGCTTGACGACGAGGACGAGCAGACAGCCGAACCCCAAGCCGGTCGCCCGGTCAGCCGGCAGCAGGGCCTCATGCGCTATGAGCGTGCTCTGAAGTCGTTGGCGAAAGCTCGGTGGGCGAGGCGGCGTGTTTCTGAAAAGTCGCAAGATGGCAGGCTTCTTGCGTGGCTGAGCCCAAACCGCACACCAAAGGACGACGAAATTTCTGAACTGGGCAAGTTGCTGGCCGAACAGTCACGACTGCGGAAATTCGAGCGTCTTGAGAGGCTGTTCCTTCGCGGTATCCCGGCAAAATACAAAAGATTCCGTATCGAAATGGCGAAGTCGGAACGATGGTACAAGGCGGCGCCGACCAAGGCGTCGGATATCCATTGGCAAGAGCTCGAACTAGTCATCCTTGCAACACTCCAAATTGCGAACGAACTCTTGACCAATTATCGGAGCAGGGCTGGCTTTGAACTTCCAACGGTCGGGCCCTTGGCCACCTTCCGATACATGCAACGGGCACAGGTTTTGGTCGATGAGGCGACCGATTTTTCACGGGTGCAGCTCGCCTGCATGCACGAGCTTGCACATCCTGCAGCAGGCTCATTCTTTCTATGCGGCGACATCAACCAGCGATTAACGTTGTGGGGCCTCAAGTCGAATGATGCGCTCGACTGGATAGGGGCTCGGATCGAGCGCAAGTCTATAACCGTATCGTACCGTCAAAGTCAGCGGCTCGTCGATGTTGCAAAGCAAATTGCGACTATTGGTGGCTCCGATGCCGATGACATTATCCTGCCAGACCGTCTTGATGCAGAGGGCTTGCCACCCATCTGGCAAACGCGCCTCAGCGACAACGCTGCTACCGCGGAGTGGTTGACCCAGCGGATTCATGAGATTGATCGGATGGTTCAGAAGGCCACCACGATCGCAGTTCTCGTCAACGAGGAAGAGCAGGTCGAACCGCTCGCTCTGGAGCTGAACGACCGATTGGAGGAAATCAATCTCTCCGCGGTCGCTTGCAAGGATGGCAAGGTCGTCGGCAACGATCGGGATGTACGCGTGTTCAATATTCAGCACATTAAGGGGTTGGAATTTGAAGCTGTGTTTTTCGTGGATCTTGATAAAACAATCGCCCAACACCCTGATCTATTTTCGAAGTACCTTTATGTGGGGGCGACGCGGGCCGCGACTTATCTGGGGGTGACTTTCCATGGCGATATCCCAGAGAAAATAGAACCACTGTCGCATCATTTCGGTCAGGATTGGTCGCTTTGAGCGCCCAAGGGACAGAGAACTAGGAGCCATGGAGATGCCACCAGAAAGCGCAGCAATTGAGCTGAGATCGATCAACCGGCTGCTCGTTGATGAACACGGCTCCCCTGCGCGGTACTGGATACCAGGCTACCAGCGAGGTTACCGTTGGAACCAGCTGCAGGTTACCCAGCTCTTGGATGACATATGGGACTTTATCCAAGCCAGCGAGGAGAAACGCCGAACCTCCTTTTACTGCCTACAGCCGCTAGTCGTTCGGAAGCTGGAGGACGGAAGCTACGAGGTCGTAGATGGACAGCAGCGGTTGACCACCATCTTCATCCTTCTATCCCATCGCGATGAGATTCTTGGACTACTCGGCAAACAACGCTTCACCATCGATTACGAGACCCGGGACCATACCTTTCTCGACGATATCGATCTCGACCGGTCGAATGAGAACGTCGACTTCCATCACATCTGCGAGGCGTGGCAGGCGATTGAGGACTGGCTAGGCGGGCGTGACCGGATGCATGCGCTGAAGCTGCTCCAGCACCTGCTCAACGACGATGAGGCCGGTCGGAACGTGAAGGTTATTTGGTATGAGCTGGCACCCACGGACGACCCAGTTGCAGCTTTCACCCGACTGAACGTCGGGAAGATCCCGCTCACTGAGGCCGAGTTGGTCCGTGCACTGTTCCTGCGCCGCGCGACCCAGGATGATGAAACTGGCAATTTGTCTTTACGAATTGCCTATGAATGGGACCAGATCGAAAAGCGACTGCAAGATGATTCAGTCTGGTACTTCCTGCAGAATGCAGACCTCGACGATGCTAACCGCATCGGCCTGGTCTTTCGACTCGCTGCGCAGATGGAAGGTAATGCGGTTGGCGGGGAAGACTATGCGGTGTTTTCGCATTTTTCAGATTTGTTGAGTTCGGAACTAAGCGCTGAGATTGAATGGCGAAAGGTGAAAGATATTTTTATGGCGTTGGAGGAGTGGTACGAGGATCGATACCTATTCCATGTCCTCGGTTTTATTCTCAATCAGACGGGCGGAGGGCTGTCCACAATTACGGAACTGCTTGAGGATAGCCAAACATCGAGCAAGCACGACTTTTCCAGAAGCCTTCGCAATCGCGTCTATCGGATGATGCTTGGCAATGACCTCTCTGCAATTTCCAAGGACGAACTTGGGGAAGAGATTGCCAACCTTTGCCGTACAGTCGACTATGCAAATGCCCCCAAAGTGCGGAGCCTACTTCTCTTGTTCAATCTGGCAACGCTGCTTGAAGACCCAAGGTCAAATATCCGTTTCCAGTTCGATAGTTTCAAGCGCGAATCTTGGGATATCGAACACATACGCTCGGTTAGCGACGAACGGCCTTCACGCCCCCAAGCTCAGGAGGAGTGGCTGAACCATTGCTTGACGTTCCTGCGCTCTGCAACAGGAGAAGCCGAACAGGCGCTTTCTGAGAGCATCGCAGCCTACCTCGACCCAAACAATGAACTAGGAAACGATGCCACCTTCGAGGAAATCGACGGTGAGATCCTATCTTTCTTCCACGAGGCCGCAGCTGGCCCTGACAATGACCTTGCAAACTTGACCCTGCTCGACTCCCGGACCAACCGTGGCTACCGAAATGCGGTCTTTGCGGTGAAGCGCAGCGTTTTGCTGAAAAACGACAGGTCCGGGATATTCGTCCCACTCTGCACTCGCAACGTCTTCTTGAAATGCTACAGTCGCACCGTCGGCAACGTCATGTTTTGGACGGAGCAGGACGCACAGGACTACCTTGATGCGATCAGTGGGACGCTGACCCGGTTCTTCCTTGGGCAAGGAGGAGCGAGCCGATGACTGCGAGAACCACTTTTTCCAAGTTGATCGAACGCCACGGTCGGGTCCAGATCCCGGTCATTCAGCGCGACTACGCCCAGGGCCGAGCTGACCAGCACATTGTACGAGACGATTTCCTCAAGTCCCTGCACGACGCCCTGTGCCTACCTGAAGACGATCCGTTGTTACCCCTCGACCTCGACTTTGTTTACGGCAGCGTTGTTAACGGCTCGTTCCAACCGCTCGACGGCCAGCAACGGCTCACCACGCTGTTCCTACTGCACTGGTACCTCGCATGGGTCGACGGCTTAAGCGAAGATTTTAGAACTCGAATTGTGACAGCTGGACTGTCCCGCTTCAGCTACGAGGTGCGCCCGAGCAGTCGGGATTTCATCAACGCTTTCGCAAGCTACGTGCCGGATGTATCTGCTGCGGACTGCCAAAACCTTGTCAGTATGATAACTGATCAGCCGTGGTATTTCCGCAGCTGGCGGTTCGACCCAACGATCCGCTCCGTACTGTCAATGTTGGAGCGGATGCACGAGGTATTCCGGAAAACGTCCGGCCTCTATATTCGACTGATCGACGAAGCAACTCCGGCTATCACGTTCCAACTTCTTGATCTAGAACAGTTTGATCTCTCCGATGACCTCTACATCAAGATGAACGCGCGCGGGAAACCGCTAACTTCATTCGAGACTTTTAAGGCACGTTTCGAGCGGCACTTGGAAAGCCAGTTCCAGGGGGTACCGCCGGATGTCTGTAACGGCACTCCACTCGCTGACTTCTTCTCACATCGAATCGATACTCGCTGGTCCGATTTCTTCTGGCCGTTCCGTGATAAGAGGACCGCCACGTTCGATGATGCCATAATGAACCTGCTTCGGACAGTGATTATGGTAACCAGAGGTCCCGAAGCTGCGGCGACTGCGGTGGATCTGGCCGACCTGCGCGCCACAGCGCGAGCTAGCAGCTATACTTGGTTTCAGGACAGGGCTTGGCTGGATCAGGATATGATCGTGGCGCTCATCACCTTGCTTGAGCGGTGGAGCGCGGGCCCGGAAACGTTCCGCTGCTATCTTCCCGACACCCGAAACCTCGACGAACAGGCCCTGTTTAAGGAAATTATTTCCCGGCCAACTGGCCTTACTTTCCAACAGTTGGCTCAGCTTGCTGGTTACACACAGTATCTCGTTCACTCCACCGAAGATATCGATCCCGCGGCATTCAATTCATGGATGCGTGTCGTCTCCAATCTCGCTACCAATACCGATTATAACCGGCCCGAAGATCTCCGAAGAAGCTTTGCTGGACTCCGAGACCTCGTGCCGCAGATGAACGATATCTTCGATCATCTAGCGGGTCCGGATGGGGACGTCAGGGGCTTCTTTCGCGACCAGGTCGCAGAGGAGCGCATCAAGGCTCACCTAATAAGTTTCGGCGATGGTTGGCCGGAACGGATCGATCAGGCAGAGCGCCATACCTATTTTCGAGGGCAGATAGGGTTCCTACTACGTTGCAGCGGCATAGATCTGAGTGAAATTGACGCTGAACTAGTGCGCCTTGATGCGTCATCAGCGAATGAACTGGCTGGACCGTTCGATCACTATTTCGCCTGCGCTGCGAAGATGTTCGACGACCTCGTCAAGGACCCGAACGTTGCTGGCCGCCTCTGGGAGCGCGCACTCTTGGCTGTCGGAGATTTCCTGCCTCTCGTCGGTCGAAACCACTCGCTGCTGACCACCGCACAGGATGAGGCCTGGAGCTGGAAAAGGTTACTTCGAAATGCTGCTGCGGGTGGTCGGCCAAGCCAAGTCCTGAAGGATCTCTGGGACCGTCTTGAGGAACCCTCAACATTCGCTGACAATCTAAGCACTATCATAGACTCGGCGTCGGACATTGATCCTTGGCGCAAAGCGATCCTCGCAACACCGTCAGTTTATGAATACGGGTTGTACCGAATGCTTCGTTTCGCTGATAACGGCGGTGTTTATATTCTGAGAAAGTCTCAAATGAACGGAAGGCACGCGGAGCTTTTCACCTATTGTCTTCATGAAAATCTAATGGGTGAGTCAAAACCCCTCGCATTGACGATCAGCTATTACGAGACAACCTCTACCGACGAGGAGCCGGGACTATACCTCGTGACGCACTTTGGTGGCGAGGAGGTCAAATTTTACCTCTCTTTGGGTGATTCGCCCGACGGATACGAACTTTACTTAGAAGAGCCCGAGGAACCGAGTGACCAACTGCGCGCGATTCTGGAAGACGAGGGCTTTGAGGACAGGGACGGCTGGTTGACGAAGGACGTAGAACTTACCGAAATGAAGCCGCAAGTGTTTTCGCTTGCTGGCGCCTTAGCGCAAGAGACGTAGGGGGAAGTCTTGCGGACGGGCACCGATTTATGTCTTTCTACCAAGGACTTCGCACCTTTTTGCTTCCGTAGTGCTTCCGGGCGTGTTGGAACGCAAAAAGCCTCCCGATTGGGAGGCTTTTAAGCGTTTGATTTAGCGCTGTAATTTGGTTGCGGGAGTAGGATTTGAACCTACGACCTTCAGGTTATGAGCCTCACAGGCTATAGATTAACGAAAATAGCCGGGCGTAATTCTTCATTTACTTATCAATATGTTACGTTCAATCAAAACGTTCTCTCCATTGTCTCACATTGCCCAAAATTGCTCTACAGCGTAGCACCAGCGTAGCACCAGATTGAGGAGAGCGGTTTTGGCCAGTCATCATTTGAACTTCACGAAAGCCGCCTTACTGAAGGTTCCAGCCGCCAAGAAAGGCGCGAAGGATTACTACTACGACGAGCGCGAGAAAGGCTTGGTTGTGGCAGTAACGCCAACCGGGACCAAGAGCTTCTATCTGTACAAACGGATTGAGGGGAGACCGGAGCGACTGTTGCTGGGGCGGTTCCCAGACATCAGCATTGAGAACGCCCGTAAGCTGGCCACCGCTGCAAAGGGTGATATCGCCACCGGAGCCAATCCACAGAAAGACAAACGCGCCATTCGCGATGAAATGACCTTTGGGGCATTGTTCACCGAATATCTGGAAAAGTATTCCAAGGTGCATAAACGCTCATGGGCCTATGACGAGCGCGAGGTGAACAAGTTCCTGTCGCGCTGGTTCAAGCGAAAGATATCCTCGTTTGATCGGGCCGAGATTGAACGTCTGCACGCCAAGATCGGCAAAGAGAACGGCTTGT
>TARA_R110002110_G_scaffold183269_1_pt1 | contig 17792 bp, 13 predicted proteins | sample TARA_R110002110 | Tara Oceans TARA_R110002110 (sample SAMEA4397330) | marine metagenome | biome: Polar Biome; feature: [SRF] surface water layer (ENVO:00010504); material: water (ENVO:00002006), including particulate matter (ENVO:01000060) such as... | depth 5 m
TACCATCAGTAAAACCTTGTTTATTACCTTCTATTGCCCATACCATAATTCTGTAAGCACCACTTGTTGGTATACCCACATCATCGTCAGTACTAGGCACTAAGTCACCAACCTCATTTGTTACATACCTATCATTATACATCGGTATGCTGTATATAACATTTCCATTAGGAAAAGATTTTTCTGTTAAAGTTGGTGCACCTACGGGTTCATTTGGTTCTAAATTTGTTGTACCACCTACTGTTACCCCTAATGGTTGCATATTACCAATAGGTGTGTAACTATTTCCATTAAGATTTCCATTAACAATATCACCACAGCCGTTGCTTATATACTCACCACTTGTGTTTGTGAATGCCTGAAAAACTAATAAAGCGGAAGGTATAATTGTTTTTGTTAATTTAAAATCTAACCTAGTAATACCAATCTCACACTGTTCCGTATTACCCCAAAAAGGCACTACATCAACAGATAAATTTTGAGCCTCTATTTGTGGTAAGGTATCCAAATTAGTACTGGCTTTAAACTTATTATTAGTTAAATCAAAAGAACTTGGGGGAAACCCCAGTTCAACAAAATCGTCTGGCGTTAAAGTAGCTGAACCAGCATCACTCAAGTCAACATCCATATGAACTGTTTTTGTTCCTGTTGGAACACCGAATATCATATAATCACCCGATGAATTTGTTTTTGTACTAAACTTATAATACTTATCGTAAATCTCAACTAATAAATCACTATCTAAAGTTTGAAATTTACTTGGGAATGTACCAACTGGTACTTGTGGTCCATTACCAATAACGTTTCTTGTATATGTTGTGTAATTAGGGCTTGTATCAGACACTTCCCATGTACTACCAGCTTCGAATGTACCTAATGAAGTACTGTTGTTTGAAGAAGAATACTCACCTGGTGTTACTGAATTACCACTACTATCGTCAGGTATTCTAACCGATAAGGTAAAATTCCTCCCTATTTTAGGTAATAAATTAAACCTAACACCTTGTGTATCTGTGTCTGTTGGGGTAGAGTAAGGGTATTGTGAGCTTATCGCTTGGTTTTCTGAATCTTCACTTGATAATGGTATAAAAACACATACTTTAGCGTTTGAAACACCAAAACCCTCATTCGCGATAACTCTACCAGCGACAACACCATAATCAGAACAAAAATTACGATAAGCATCAGATTGTGTTATTTTTAAACTTAAAAAATCTATCGTATCAAACTCTTGGTCTACCTTTAAGTATATATTTTTACTTAACCCAGGTTCTGTACGTAATCTTATGGTGTTATTAACTTTCATTATTGTTCTAGTTTATAAACAACTTTTTTAAATTTACTTTGGTATTCTTGTTGCCCTGTTTTAAGTAATGGTAATTCCCCCCTTAATAAAGTCAATCTTCTTTCACTCAAAATAGACGTATCTTTTTTAAGATAATAACCTTTAAAGTTACCTAGTATAATAGGAGCATCTGTCTTGTTGTCACCATAGTCACCATTTCTAGTTGTGGTCACATTATCTTTTGATGTTACTACTTGAACTGATTTATTTATGTTTTTATTGATTGGTTCTCTAGCTATTGTTGCTGAAGAATTTTTAAGGCCAAGGTCACCTTCACTAAAACTATTTAAATAACCACAAGGTTCTATTACATTACATATTTCATCTTCTCTATTAGACCATTTTTCACCCGCAACAAATATTGTGGTGGCTGGTATAAATTGTTCGATAAACTTAACCCAAAAGTTTTGGAAGTTATTTTTATAGTCTATTAATTCAAATATATTTAATTCTGTATTACAATCATTAGTTCTATCTGTTATGACATTTACCGTTGTTGCGGTAGTTGTTGTTACACCACTAAAACAAGTAGACCCACTTAGATTAAAGCCAATAGGACAACTTAAAGCTTCTTTAAAACAATTACCATTTAATTCATTATAAGTATAACCTTCAGGACATAACCTTTTTTGTTTTTTCATGTTAAAGGTTAGGTATAGTTCTTTACTATTTAAAACTAATTTACTTGAGTTTTCGTAAACACCAGATTGTTCAAAGTAGTTTGTGTACCTCCAAGGTATATCTGCGTCAGGACTAGGGGCGAACACCCTATTTAAAGGTGTGTTATCATTGTATACCCAAGACTTTTTATTATCAATTACTTTTGTTAATTTAAACCCTGGACATGCGTTGTAATTGGTAAAAGATATAGTATCTTGTTTGCTACAAAGTGTTTTTATGTCATCTACAAATATATCATATTCACAACATTCTTTTACACCGTTAAGTATTAACTTAACTTTAAATGGTGAACCATCGTTATTAATTTGACTAGAAATGTTAGTCCATTGACAATAACCGTCAGAAGATAAACTAAAAGAACTTACAGTTGTAGTTGTTATTTGTGTGTTATCTAAATCGTCACCACTATAAACAGCTAAAGTAGCTGTAATGTCTTGTGTATTATCCACTTCACAAATAGGGTTGTCAGGTCTTTCTAAATAGAAAGCTGCGGATATAGTTAATTGGTTACAATCAGGGTCACTAACTATTATATCAGTTTCACTAATCCCAAATTGGGTTGTTGTATTTCCTAATGGTGCTTTCCAATAACATACACCCCCAACATATGTCCAGCCAAATTCTTCACCTAAAGATAAACAACAAGCTTCACTTAAATTTTCATAATCATTTGTTGGTGTTGGTGATTCTGGTATAGGTGGTTGTTCCGCTTCTTCATCACAAGGACTTAAAGCTGGACCGAGATTTGTAAAACCTCCAGAGGTAGCCGGCTGCTTTATAACTGACGCGGCTGCTCTCTGACCACTCACATCACATAAACAAAAAGAACCATTTATATTGGGTATTGAAGACACATTGTTATCAATAAAGACATTACTCATTATTGATATGGGTAAATATAAAGCTTCACTATCACCACCTTTTGTTAATACATTTAGTAGTGGTCTTTCAATTAATAAGTTTGGTTCATTTATGTATTGAGCGTAAGAACTTGAAGCTAAAGCGTCCCAAAATGCGTCAGTTAATCTAACTTGTTGACAAATTTCTTCACCGTAAGAATATATGTTTGGGTTTGTTATTTGAATCCTTAATAGAGCTCTATCATCTGGATAAATAATACCACAAATATCATTAACACCAGTTTGACTAACCCAATAAGTAGGTGTAACGGTAAGGGGGCTGGTTGTTGTTTTTATGTCTGTTACTGGTTGACCAAAATCAAAACTAGTGATGGTGTCTAAAACTGTATTACATTCAGTACACCCTAAATCAGCATTAATTAAATTACCACCACTTGACCTACCCCCAAGTTGTGTAATAATAGGACATACCTCTATCCCTTCAACTAAAGTGGATTGTGTAATAGTATTATCCTCACAAAGAAATTCTAAATTAATTCCACCTTCAAATATGTTGGTTAGTTCGATGTTGGTTACCACTCTATAAACCCCAGAATTAGAGATGGGTTCATACACCCTAGTTACAGTACTAATATCATTTACCAAACCTTCAAGACTAGAATAATAACAAAAATTAAGGCTATCTACCTCAACACCTGATACCTCTATCTGGTCACCAGGTTCTAAGTCTAGGACATTAACATCAGTTGTGTTAAAAACCCATAGGTAGGTACCACTTGGGTAAGGTTGGTTATTAATGGGGTTGGTAACACTAAGTAAATTTACTTCAGAATTTCCTTCACAATCCGTACATTCAACTATACCTCTACTCCAAGAACTAACACCCATACAACTTTGTGTTTCTTCTTCTATTGGTTCTGGTAGTGCGGGTCCAGTTACTGGCCCAGTACCATCTGGTTCTTGTGTTGGTACTGTGGTATTATAAACCACAGTATTACCCACATAAATAACATCATTTATATTAAGTTCACAATCTTCTGTCAAGAACCCATTTTTTAAACAGGCCCCATATCTAGGACTACTATTTGGACCTAAATCATAATTAGATGCCCACGTAGAATCTTCTTGTTTATCACAACAAGACTCGTTTATTGCTAACCCCGTTGTAGAATCAACAAAAACACCAGCATCTGTTATAGACACACCATTTTCTGGACATGGGTCATCCCCTATTTGTCTACAAAACTCACCATCCCAATAAAAACCATCCTCAAGGGGGCAACAATCTTCTTCTATAGGTAAAAGACATTCTACTTGTGGTGGGGGTGGAAAGGAAGGTGTCGAAGTGGCACTAGTACCTCTTGTATTACTTCTAGTCGGTTGGTCTCCACCAATAATAGGTCTACCCGAAGTTGTATTAGTGTCAGCTGGTGGTAAAGGATTACCAGGTGGTGTTACCACTATGTCTGGTTCACATGGTCCAGGGTAATAAAGTATCCCACTTTGAATAACTGTATTAGGAGGGCATAACTCATATATACAACTACAATCCTCAATAACAGCGTCTAAGTTATAGTTAAGTGCGTCTGAGTCAGTACAACCAGATATTTGTGAACTAATAAAATTACAAGACCCATCGTCTAGGGTTGCGTTAGGGTTAAAGTTACTAGCACTTGGGTCCGTACAACCTAATATGATTTCCGAGGGGGTTAAATCTTCTGTATTACAAGCCATTATTTATTTTTTATATTCATTTTATCCTGTTTGGGTATCTTCTTCGTCTATAACTGGTGGACCAACAGGTCCAATTTTACAAAATGGTTTTCCCGCACTACCATCAGGTCCAACAGGGGTAGTCCATGCTCCACCTCTAGCCACACAACATGGTTGTCCAACACTAACAAAGTCACCATTAGGGTTTGTAAAACCATCTAATACTTCATCTCCAACACTATTTGTTGTAGTTATAGAGACTTCAATGGGTGGACACCAATAACAAGGTGTTTCACCGTTATTTATGTTTTGATAATAATTATCAAAACCTAAATCCTTACAACAAAACTCCAACATCAATATTTGTGTTTGGTTTTCCCCTGATTCACCTATTTCTTCGGTGTAAGTTACTAACCCATCGGCTGTTAAACTTATATTTTCAGGACAAAATTCTGTAACACATTCATCTTCATCACCATTAAAAAAGTTTATATGAAATGACCCTAAACCTGTGTTACTAGTTTCCGTATCAGCTCCAGCAAAATTAACCAAAGCGTTATCAACCCTATTAGTAGTGTTCATTACACCAGCATAAAAAGTACCGTATTCAATTAGTTGGTCACCAGTTAGTGTAGTGTTAACATCTTGATTATCTGCTTGTACAAGTATCTCACCCACACCTTCTATAGTACCTAAACTATAATCTGTAAAATAATTAAATTGTAATAGGTTAAGGTTTACCACCTCATTCGCTGGTACAAAGTTATTTAAAAGACAAGTAAATTTTTCAAAATAAGCTCTACCAAAGTCATATGGGCCAAAATGTGGGTTATTACCATTTGTATCAGGTTTACCACTTTCGTCAACACCACCATCGTACCAAAAACCGTTTAATTGGAAATAATACTCAGGACTGTTACGTAATATTTTTGGGTAACCGTCTGTATCGAAAGGTAATGTACTTTCATCTGGTAGAAAACCATAATAATCCCTTATTTGCTGTGTGATTGCTGTGTAGTCTAGTTTATCTTCGGCTAGATAAACAATTTCATCTAAATCAACTAAACATTCGTCTATGTTGAAAAGACTTAGAAAAAATTCAATAACCTTTCTAGTACCTTTAGATTTAAACAACCACCAAGCATTTATCACTAAACGTCTCCATAATTCTAAATCCATTTCAGCTAATGAAACCCCTGTTGATTGTGGTTCAAAAACACCTTGTGTTGTTTTTTGGAAAAACTTAACTAGTTCATTACTTGAGAAAGATTGTAGTGTGTCAAACCCTAAAGTTCTTGCCATTGTTTTTATTAACTCATCAGATGTATTTTCGTTTTCATCATAAGTAATAACATTGGCGAAAGATATACCATCTATGTAGGTTTTGATTTTATCATATTCCCTACCCCAAATTTTCATTAACTTATCCATCTTACGACCAGTATTAGGGTCGGTACCATCACTCGCTGTATCAAATTCAAAAATAGAATCGGAAACTAATCTCCTAACCATAATATTGGTTATACTATCATCGTAAGATTCAGCAAATTTTAGTAGTGAAGTTAAAAACTCGGCGTAACCCCTACCTTGTATGTCTATATTGTAACCATCTGATACTGGCCATGTAAATGTTTCTGTTATATTAAAGTTTTGGGTACCTATAGAGTTAGGACTAGATTTACGTAATTTTAATGTATAATCAGGTATTGTGTCCGTACTCATTAATTGAGATTGGAAGGGTGATAGTGTGTTAAAAAACACATCGTTTAAAACTACATCATTTGGTTTTAAATGGTATTCAAAAGAACCCGATGTTGTACTACCTGAATTAAGGCTAGGCCAAGCCAAACCTTTGGTTTTTACTTTTAAATAAACATCGGTACTTGTGTTACCAGTATATTCTAATATAGGAAATTTACCGTAAGAGTTAGATATTTCATATTTTGTATAATTAGAGGGTATAAAACTAATTTCATTAGTACTAATTGTATTTAAACCTGGTATATCATCGGTTATTAACTGATAATTATTCTCTAATACATTAATAGATATTTTAAAGTAAGAAATATCTTTAAATTCATCATAACTAAAATCCGTTATCGTATCATTTATGTAAGAATATCTAGAATATAAACTACCCTTCCATTTTAAAACAATATCTATTATTTCTGATTCAACAAATTTACTAGCGTCACTAAAATAAACATAAGAATTTAAATTATTTTTATTAAATTTTAACCTAATATTAAGTCTATTACTTGTTGCTGTGGCCACCTCTAAAGATTGTTCGGTGGTTAATTCTAAATTATCTAAATTAAACTTTTCTGAAAATTCACCCGTATTAAAGAATTCACCTGTTGTCTGAGTAGTGTTGGTTGTTAAAGAGAAATTACCTAGTGTAAAAAAGGCATTCCCATCCGTAAACTGTTGACCCACTAAATTAGGTGAAAAATCGTCAGCTCTATTGGTATAGTTAGTGGTAAGGGAACCTGGTACAACTCTTTTAGCCATCTTTATTTTTAAGTGTTAGTAAATATATTAGTGAAGTTTTTATTTTGGTCTATATTAACCCTTACTTCTCTAGCTTCATAAAGTGGGTTATTATTGTTGTCTTGTATTTCAAATAAATTGAACTGCTTATATATTAGATTATTATTATCGTAAATAGTGTATATACCATCTTGTATTGATTTTGATTGATTACCGTATAAAGCGTATGAAAGAGTTTGAGCGTCATGTTCTACCATATCTATTTCTAAATGAATTGGGTCAAAATAGGTGTTTGTTACAGTTATAGTTTGGTTTGGTGCTCCAATAAAGGGTATTTTATTTGGTAACCCTATTGGGCTAGATGTAGGTGTTAGAGTACAAAAAATTAAATCACCAACATCAGTATACCTATATCTTATAGCTTTTTGTGTTGTATTATTTAAGTTTTGGTTTACAGGTTCTACCCTACCACTAGAGGTTACAATCCTAAATAAATTATTTATTTTACCGTTTTCATCAAAATATTCTATCCTAAAACCAATTAAAGCGTTGTCTACACTTAGGTTAGTTGGTAGGTCATCTACACGTAAAACAATACCTTTAATCTCTGGTGTTGAGGAAAGTACACCACAATCTACTATTGTTGTTGTTATTTCTCTAGGTCGTATAACCATATTATATATACCAATTGCACCAAATGTGTCAGAGGGTAATGTTAAGTTTTTAAAACCAGCTAGATTTTGTTGTAACCCATTAACTACTGAATTACTTACCACATCAGTTAAAAGAGATTCAGCATCTAGTTCTATCAACCCAGTTACACTTGCTTGTCTTGTGGATGAATAATTGTAAAAAATTTGTACGTCTTCCGATGAAACGTCTGAGGGTCTTACTACACCATAATTTCCTGTTGCCATGTTAAATTGTATTTATATTTTTATAATAACCGTTTCTATAGTTTTCTAATTCGTTTATATTATTTATTTCTTCTAATCTTCTGTGTCTTTCAAAAATACTACCAATATCTCTTTCCATAAATACCTCGGATGTAACAATTGGCTTATCTATTAACCCAACATACTTCTCTTCTTTATAAATATCTTTTTCTACAAATTGTTCGTAAGACAAACTTGTTGTTTCAAATATTGTGTTCATTACCTGTGTACTGACTATTGTGGAATTTAAACTTTTTTTAACAAATGTTCCTAGTGCCTTTAATGAAGGTATTACTGAGTCACTTTTTTTTATAGATTTGGTTAGAACTATTGGGTCTCCTTTTAGTAAATCTTGTTTAAGTTGTATACTAGTCCCTATTGTACCTGGTATGTTTATTTCTTTAGTAAAAGAATTAGGTTGTTGTTTAGTTAATTTTTTATTTGTTAATGTAACACCTTTTTGTGTTTCATTTAAATTTAATTTACTATAGATTTCTTTTTGTGGTATATCTAATATAAATGATGAGTATTTTATCCCATCTAACTCATATGAAACTTTTTTTATTACATTATCACCGTTTCCTAATATTTGTGTTATAGAAGTAACATTATTTTCCCCAACTTTATAAGGTTCATTAATATCTAAAGTTTTAACTTTAAACAATTTACTACTAGTTCTACCTGTTATACCCATAATTAATTGTTTAAGTCTTGGTATATCCCAAGGTCTTTTATTTTTTGTTTAAAGAATAAATTAATAGACAATTGTTGGTCTTCGTTTATCTTTATTAGTGTGAATCCTTCATCTATTTTATCCCTAAAAATCTGTTCAGCATAAGGTGTAGTAATCGTCCCTGTTTCACCAGAAAAGGTTAAACTATAATTTCTTTTATCAAAAACAATTTTCTTTTTATAAAAACCCATATTGTTATTGAAATTTAATTTCGTTAAGTAGTATATTCACATCTGAATTACCATTTATGTTTTCTACATAGAAAACTTTATTTTCACTACCAATACCATCATAACCATTAATATCAGTATTAAAAATTACCTCATTAAAATAAGGATTTAGTATTCTTAATTTAGTATACCTCCATTCAGGATTTTGATTGTAATTGACCACATTTATTGTAGAGTTATTTGGGTTATTTAAAAACTCTTTTGTTACACCATTTTTAGCGTCAAAAAATGTCGCTGTAAAATAAATCTCCCTATATGTGTTTTCTTCAATAAAATTACTATCTTGTGAATACCAAAATAATCTTGTAAATGGGAATGTTGGTGTTTTGTTAGTTTCTACGTTTAAGAATTCTGAAAATAAAAAATTTTGTTCCCTTGGATTACTTGAATCATAAAAATCTAACCTAAAAAAACTATTCTTTAAATTATTCCTGCTTTCATTAATTTCATCTTGAGTAAAACCAGCATTCTCAAAATTATTTGAATAATATCCACCTCCACTCTCTTCTTTATAAAAATTAAATTTAATTTTTAAAGGACTTTTTTGGTAATTTAATGTGATAGGTCCAGGTACACCAACACCATTAACTATATCCCCATCTGTATATGTATATAGTTCGTTAGGTGCCCTATAAGCTGAATAAAATTTAAAAGTTTCTATATCTATTATTGGGTTTACGTTTTTATCTTTTTCTTCAATTATTATTCGTTGTGTTAAATCACTATAACCATTACCCCTATTTTGGTTGGTAAATGGTATATTAATAGAATTCCTTAATATAGTAGTTCCAGCTAAAACACCGTTTGGTATTTCATATTGGCTTTCTACAAAATTAGGAAAGTATTTAGCGATTTTATATTTTAACATTAATTGGTTTTTACTCTAACTGTTATATCTTGATTAGGATATTTTATTTCAAACATAGAGTTGGGTTGACCAAAAATTGTGTAGTCACTTAAATTTAAAGCGTATATTGCTGGAACTGAATCCAAATCAGAAGCTATTTTTTCTTGACTTGTTAAATTAACAGAGTATTTACCACCAATTAAATTATTAATACTAAAGTTAACAACATTTAAAACACCAGCGACATTATTTAATGTCTCAACTAAATTAGATATGTATATGTCTTGACCCATTGACAATTTTTTAACATCAAAGTAATCTATAATCGCCCTAATAGTATTGTTAACCACTTCAGATTGGTTAAAACTTTTATCCACAAATAAATCTACATTAACACCTAAATTTAGTATTCTACCATCCTTAACCTCAACATAATCATTCATCATTCTATAATCAGCTAACCATGTTGATATGTTTTCTTTTAAGGTTGAGGAAGAAATGTTAGATAGTTGGCCATCACTATTAAGCCCAATTGTATTTATTAAGACTTTATTTTGTGACTCTTCCACACTCCATCTAAAAGCTAAACCAAATTTTCCAGGCATCTTTAGGAATTGTGCGACATAATCTTTAATTGTTACACTTCTGTTTTGTGAAGCAAAATTATATTTAACCAAATTTCTTAACTCCTCAATTGATGGTGACTCCGCACCACCCACCGCTGGGATAGGGTTGGTTACCCTTAAACTTTTTCTAACCCTTTGACTAACACTTTCATTAGGTCCGTTGACTGACAGTGTATAATTACCTGTGTTGTTTAAAACACCAGGACCAACATTTGAACTACTACCACCACCTGTTCTATATTTTATATTTATAATACTATTTTGTTTAGGTATTACACCTAGAGCGGTTGTATTTATAAAGTTAGCGTAATTACTTACTAAACTCTGTAATTGTGAAGTGTCGTTACCTGTCCCACTACCAAATGTTAGTTTACAGAATCCAGTATCAGTATACTCTTTAACAAATTTTCTATTTATTGTTTGCCATTTAGCGGGAGTAATTGACTTGTTATCAGAAGTTCGACTATTATCATCTATAAAAATTTTATCTTCAGCTAAAGAGTCTACCTCATACCATCTAATAGATTGGTCTCTAAACTGATTTTCGGTTGGTACACCACCAGGAACTTGATTGTCCAAGGTTATTAAACTTTCTATTGATAAGATGTTATTTTCAGGTAATACCACCTCTAAGAATGGTTTAACATCACTTGGATTAATTGTTTTTTGAAAATAAACTGTTCTCCCATTAACAACTAACTCTCTTTTAGTTATTGTGTAATTAATCAAATCACCATTACCATTAAAGTTTGGTATTATCGTTCTGTTAGGTGTTCCACCAACAGTAAAAGGTGAGTTAAAGTCTATATCTTCTAGATTCTCAAAAACTTTACCCGCCCCTGTTACTTGAGCTCCATACAATAGGACTGGTGTGTATCTAGTGTCATACCCATCACCAAATGGGGGCACTAAAACACTAAAGTCAACTAAGGTTATGGAAGGTCTTAACCCAGGTATTTTAACACCTAGAGTTCTAGCTATACTTAGTATTGATTTTCTTTCTTGTGCGAACTCTATTTGTGTTTCATTAAACATCCTATCAGTATGATAAGATAACATGTCAGCTACTGCCGCATTTAATTCTATTAACATTGTACCAATAGAGGCGTCACTAAAGTCAGAGAATATTTCTGGATAATATTTTTTAATGAAGGTAAATAACTCTGTCCTTACGTCAGCGAAATTCCTTGCTAGATAATTTATTTGTTTTTCAGCCATGTTAGAAGTCTATTGAGATAAAGTCACTTTCAGTGAAAGTATTATTAGTTACAGTATATTCTATTTTAACTGTAACTGAGTGTTCGTTATTATTTGTGGGTATCACTTCTAACCTATCTATTTTTAAATTAGGTATATATCGGTCTACCGCTCTTTGAATCTCCGATTTTATATCAGTTTGAACTGTTACAATGTTGGGTTCAAAGAGGTATTGTCTTAAATTAGTTCCAAACTCTGGAGAATATAGTCTTTCACCTTTGTTTGTTAATAAAAGATGCATTAAATCTGACTTAATCGCTCTCTTATTTGTTTTAGTCATTTCTAAGAAATAACCTTTTGGTGAGTTATAAAAAGGGAACCTTATATTAATAAAAGTTTCTGCCATACTATTTTTATTATAAATATCTAATAAATCAATTTATACTATAAATATAAAATGTAAAATGTAAATTTTAGCATAAAAAAAGCTTCCGTAGAAGCTTTAATTATTATTTAACATTTTTTTATTTTTAATCACCTCCATTCTGAGTGACATCACTAACTTCTGTTAATGTTGATAGATTTACATCCGTAATTTCACAACCACCAGCTCCACATGCAATTTCACCACTTAAATCCGTGTTATCTGTAAGTTCAATAACTTTACTTAAATCAATATCTGTTAAAGATTTCATTAGTCTATGATATGTCTCTTCAGTACAGTCAGTAAAAGGAGCTTGCTGGTACGTCCCACCATTATAGGGTAAAACTGAAAGTCCATTGTAATATTTACGATTTTCCCACATCCATTCACCAGCTGCTTCCCATTCATGTTCTTTTAATGAGATTGTCGCTGAAACATTATGTGTGTTTTGACCTGTTCTATGACCTGGTTTAATCCAATCTTTCGCTACCTTTTTAACTCTATTTAATAAATCAAATGGTGACTCATGTCTAAGTATTGAACCTTCGGGTGATTTTTGTGGTACAGAGATTACAGCTGTATCGTGTGGTCTAAAAACTTCATCCTCAACCAATTCTGGATGGTTAATTGCTAAGTAACTATAGATAGATTCATTCTTACCTACCCTAATTCTTCTAACATAGTAATCGTTGTGCCAAGCGTGTATCCCTGATGATGTACCTAAAGTTAATGAAGTTGTTCCTGCGGGTTTAACCGTTGTGGTTCTAGCGGATTCGTTTATACCAATTAGTCCAGCTACCCTAGTATTTTCTTCTTTAACCACATTAGCCGCCTTTGTCATATCATAACCTAATACAACACCACTACCAATACCAGTCATTGATACTCCAATTAAAGCATCTTTCTCGGTTGTTCTTTTCCAAACATCTCTTAAATAGTGAAAATCAGTGTAACCAGCTTGTAGAGTACCCACAAAAGAAGCTGCTTTAACTCTAGCGTCCAAATCTTCTTGTGATTCTATATTAGAAACATTAACTTCACATAGATTACAAAATTGGAATGGTCTAAGTGCTATTTCACAACATGGGTTAGTCCCCCAGTCTTTATCGTAAGAAAAATAAATACCTGGTTCACCCGCTCCACTCAACTCAACTCTTTTCCATAACTCATTAAAGAATTCTTTTGTAATTCTATTTCTTAAAAGAACAGCTGAATTATTAGCTCTACCTCTTTGAGGGTTTAATTCCCACCAAGGGCCAGATTTACATGAAATCATTTCATTATCATCAGCGGAGAACAAACTAATTAAAGCTGCTCTACGAATACCACCAGCTAAAACAGCGTCAGCAATGTGACAAACAATATCGTGTGTCTCAACGGTTGTTAGTTTACTACCATCTCTTTTACCATCTAAAATTCCAGTAATCTTTAAAATACATTCTTTTAATGGTTGAGGTCCTGGAGCTTTTCCTCCTGAAGTAACTAACATTGCCCCCTTTTTTCTAATATCAGAAAAATCAAAAGTAGGTGTTGATGAATTGGACCCAAAATATGATTTCATTAGAATTTTAATAGCGTCTGCCCAACCTTCAATAGAGTCAGCTATTACAAACCTTCTTGTTCTTTCTGGATTTGGTTTTCTAATTTCGGGTAACTTTTCAACATGATGTTTTTGTACCGAGTAACCTACACCTGTTCCACCTAAAAGTAAAAACATTGTTTCACTAAACGCTCTATAGTCGTCAATAGGTAAATAAGCACAGTTGTAGATTCTATTTGGTGATATTTCAATTGGTTTACCACCGAATTGCATCGACCTCATTGATGGTAGTATTTTTTTATCATACACCATTTTATAATTTTCTTTAATTTCTTCTTTTAACTTTGGGTATTGTTTAATATGCATCTCCATATTACGTGTTACCAACTCTTCCCAAGTTTCTCTTCTTTCCTTATTTGGTAAGTACTTAGCGTACTTCATGTAGACAGTAATGTCTGATAGAATGTTATTTGATAATTCCATTTTATAATTTTTTTTAATTGTTATTGTTTATTGATTGACTTCTTTTTGTTCGGTATTTCTTTGTTGTCTTCTTAAATTTGCCATTTTTAATCTTTCTCTAGAGTTTTCTTCTTTTCTTACTTCCGCTTTCTTTTCATAACCTAAAAAAGTATCAGATGTTTCGGTATCTATGTAAACCCTACCATTATCAAAAGTGCAATCTTCGAAAATAACACCATCTTTTCCGAATCGAGACTTTAAAACTGCTATTGTCGCTCTATTGTTCTCTTTTTGTGAAAGAGTTCTAGCGACAGACATAATAAAGTGACCTATTTGTGCTTTCTTAATAGAACCACCCATTTGGTCACCTGTAACCACATCAGATGAGATTGAACTTCTATTACCTTGTACTGCGGTCCATCCGACCATATTGTACTCAGATAACATAGATTCAAACCCTCTCATCACATTACCTTCACCTGACCACTCATCGTTATATCTTCTTGCGGACTCTACACAATCAATATAATCTAGAACAATCATATCAGGTTTAAAACCAGTAGAAATTAAATGTCTGATATAGGATTTGATGTGGTTAACAGTAATCCCTTCAGAGGTAAACTTTTTAATGATTAAGTCGTTCTCCTTACCATTAGTTTTTTGTTTTATAATTTCGACTACATTTTCTTTATCATCAGACAAAGAGTTTAATTCAACACCACTCCAACAAGAAGCGTGTTTTCTTTTAATGACATCTGGGATGTCTTCAAAAACAATTTGTAAAACATTATAACCTACATTGTAGGCTGTGTTCGCCATTTTGGTAAGTATTGTTGTCTTACCAACACCATAAGGTGCTAATACAACCCCTAACTCACCTCTTGATAGACCTCCATCGGTTAAATCATCTATACCACTTATTCCCGTAGGAATTGGATGTCTAAAGTCTTCTTCTAATACAGTGTCCCAACCTTCAGATATTGATGTGCCATCATCTTTTTCTGCTCCCACAGATAAAGCTTCTTTCATTATTTCAGCACACTCTTCATATTTGTCAAAATCACCATCACTGATTATTGTCGCTATCTTATCGTTAGCCTTTTTAAGTTCTTGTTGTCTACAAAAATTTAAAGATTTTTCTTGAATGAACTCCCAATCTAAAACTTCTAAACCTCTGATTTGTTTAGTTATTTCAAAAACGTAATCTTGTGTAATCTTTTCTTTTATCTCTACTTTTAAAATAGTCTCTAAAGTATCCCATGTTGGGGTTCTTTCAAATCTTTCAAAATAATCTTTTACTGTCGCTATAATTAACCTAAAATATTCATTATCAAAGTAGTTAGCGTGTAAAATATCTATTATCCTATCTGAAAACTTTTTGTTAGCTGGATGTAGTATTTGATTTATGAGTTCTGTCTGAAATTTATAACCTAAATAACCTAATGTAACTTTTTCTTTACCCATATTTTTTAAGATTGTTTATTAATAAATAACACTTACAAATTGATTCCACAATATTCCACACTTAATTCTTCTTGAGATAAAGTTTCGGTTATTTCTGCAATAATTGCTGGGATAATTTTTCTAACATCTACAGAATATCTTACTCTCTGTTGGTAGTCATTTCCTGTAAATCTTTTACCAATTATAGCCTTGTCATCTACTTTGATTTCAAAATCAAAAACATCTTCATTTTCAAAAATATCCTCAACTAGAATATCTTCTTGTACTTGTTTTCTATATGGATTGTAAGATTTCCATAAATAATCTTTAGACTTATTTTTTAAGTCTTCTCTAATTAAATCTACAACACTATCTACACAGTCGTATAAATCAATAGACCTAGTTACGGCTTTGTTGTAGTTCTTAACATTAAAATACCTTTGACAGATAATATTGCCGTTGATATATAATACAAATTCACATTTTTTCATTTTAATTCTTTTTAAATTTTAATTTTTCTTTTCTTGCTAATTTTATGAATGGTTCCATAAAACTTAAATAACCGTTTTCACCACCTGGTAAAGCGTACATAACACCATCCTCAATCATCATTTTTAAAACATTCTTAGTTTCTCTACCGTTGGGGTCTATAGGTAAGTCTATTAAACTTTTTACATTATCTGTAGCTTCTTTTGTTAATAAAGGGTTATTTAAATCTATTATTTTTTTGTTTATCTCATAAAGTGGACCTTTATGTGTTCCCCTCGTTTTACCATCTATTATATTTTGTAAAACTTTAAGTGGTGTTTTTCTTTCTTCTAATAGTTTTTTACTACACTCGATTATTTCATCTAATGTTACTTTACGTTCTTTTAACTGTGGGAAATATTTTAATAGTGTATTTTCAGTTACACCATCAACCCCCTTTATGTAATCACTACTACAACCCTCAATTATTTTTATTAACCCAGCGTTTGTGTAATGGTGTTCAAAGAACCATTGGTAATTACCTATCCCTACTTCCACTTTTTTATCCGCTAAAAATATTGTAACATCTTCATTTATCATCTGACATAAATCACGGTCATTAGTATAAACCATAACATCTTCATTACTTTTTTTATTTAAACAATAGAACGCCATTAAATCGTCTGACTCAACGTCTGGGTGTTCGTACTGTCTAATGGATAAGTCTTCAGCGTATTCCTTAACCCTTAGTTTTTGGAGTTCGTATTCCTTATCAAAAAATCTAGGCCTATTTCCTTTATATTCAGGGTAATAATCTAATCTAAGGGTTCCCCCTCTTTCTCCATCCCAAGTAATGACTACCTTATCTATCTTGTGTTCTACAACGACCTTTCGTAGTGTACTATAAAAGGCAGATATACCACCTATATGTTTGCCTTTATGGAAAACGTGTTTAGCACCACTGTAGGAACGTTTCATTAAAACGTTCCCATCAATGATAAGAGTTTTAGTTCTCTTAGGTTTTCTACTTGATTTTTTGAGTCCCACTATCCACCAAAATTATGTGGTGAAACAATAGGTTTTTGGTCTTCTTCGGTAATCTCTAATACGCCAACTTCAATAAGTAATTTAGTGTGTTGATTGGTGAGTGTATCGTTTTCTAAGAATTTTTCTACACCCATCTGTATTAAATAATAGGAGCTTAGTTGGCCTCTTTCGTTGTCAATTAATGCCTCCCTATTTAACTCTTGTAATCTGGTATAATTTAATTTCATGTTTTTATTCTATGAACCTAAAGATTCTTTTGTTTCATTAAGTTCAAAAACATCACCACCCATCACATCTTTCCAATACTCAGCATACTCTTCTTTGTATTTAGTGATTGATTCTTTCGTGTCCTCAATATATCCATGAGGTGTCGCTATAATCTTTCCATCTTTATAACCCAAACCATTAACGTGATTCTTAAGAATGGATATTTTTGTCTTTGTCGCGAAGGCTACTTTTCTACCGTCTTTGGTTGCGTCTAGTTGTGATATTCCAGCGTTCTTTTGATTACCGAATAAGAATACTAATGCTGAGTTTAACCAAATGGCTTCACCACCTTTAGCTTTAATCTTCGGTTGTCCGAAAGGATTGTCGGGTAATTCTACCCACGGTTGGTTTACTATTACTAATGTGTTGTCGTAAGGGTAGTCTTCTCTCTTTGAATTTGTAATTCTAGATGTTAATCCCATCCCAATTTTATCAGATAACACTCTCGCGTTGTGCATTGACCCACCTTTACCATCAAAGGTCA
>TARA_R110002110_G_scaffold15567_4_pt1 | contig 17789 bp, 33 predicted proteins | sample TARA_R110002110 | Tara Oceans TARA_R110002110 (sample SAMEA4397330) | marine metagenome | biome: Polar Biome; feature: [SRF] surface water layer (ENVO:00010504); material: water (ENVO:00002006), including particulate matter (ENVO:01000060) such as... | depth 5 m
CTTAGAGCGGTGGTTCTTTAGCACCATTTCTCTAGTGTGGGGAACAATCTTGGGGAACAACGTCTCGGCACTCTTACACTCATAGCGCAAGTTATCAATACCTTTAAAGTCCATTCCATCCGCAGTGTCTCCCACATACTCTAACTGACCATCGCTATACTTATCAATGGCCATCTCAATAATTTCAGTTCTCAAGGGTCTAGTTTGATTGCGCTTCATACCATTAACCGACGATACAACACCGAAAATCTTTTCCCAATTAAATTTATTCCAATTAATCTTATTCATTTCTTTTCCTTTCTAAAATGGATATCCCGTACATTCTATTTCTATCTTACAATTTGGTGGGAAAAACATCTTCAATCTCCTTTGATCCTCATGAAACTCAGGTCGAAACACTTTCAATTCTACAATACGCTCTACGCGATTTCCGCCATCCGTATACACATACACGCTAAAACTGCCAGAGTCTCTACTCTTCTCGCTATCATACATAAAAGAAGATTTCTTAAGCAAATCCAACAGTAATTCGCCAAATTCAGTTCCCTGTGTTTTAGACTCAAACTCTAAGTGTCGATCAAAGGGAAAAACTGCCTTGTTAAACAATCCCACTACCAGTTCACCAAACGTCATTGGCGAGACGAAAGGAATTCCAGAGTGTTTATCGCGGGGTATTTGTCGGCGCTTTGTCACGATTAAAGATTCTTTCTTTTGCTTCTTGGTACCTGTCATTCACAATGGTAACGCCCATCCCTACATAGCACAATGTTACCAATCCTATTCCTTCTGCTATCGTCTTTGCCCTATTAACCACTGTTCTGCTCCTACTCTCGTTGTGAACCCATGTAGTTCACCAAATATCATCACACTTCCATCGGACTCTTGCCGTCGGATAGTATATCGAGTTACACCTTGTCGGTCGCACGATGTGATGAAGTATCTCCCCTCATAGATTTCGGGTTCTACCTTCACACCAAACATCGCATATCGTCTCACCATGTCGGCAAATGCGCTATGCGCCATTCTTCCCCCACTCAATAGTGAGTTTCTGTTGTTTTTCCTGAACAATGATGATCACATCTTTCATGCGTAGGCGAATCTCGCGCATAGTTGGTTTAAACAACTTTGCCTCTATCTTTCCCATATCATAGACGTGTCTCCACTCGCCGCATTGGGCAGTATAGTTACACCACTCTATGGCATTATCAGCGAGCGCACTCACCTTTTTACGGAATTGGGGTGTCTCCTCTTCCTCGTCGTCATCAGCCTTCTTTTTGAGGTGTTCGTCGCGGATTGCGGAACGCGTTAAGTCTGCTAATCCACCTTTGGTTAATAAAAATTCTTGCTTAGGTTTGGAAAGAGAGGTTTGAGAATGTTCCTTTACTAACTCTCCATAAGCACTGTCGTCAAATAAATCATCATCCTCTAGGGTGACATCAAATTCTAATTCTTTCATCATACTTTCTCCCTTACTGCTTAATATCTTGAATACCGAGCGCACGATCTTTGATAACCTCAAATAAACATTCTTCATAAGTAGACTTTTTTTGAAGATCATTGTTGTACATCAGCCACGCGTTCATATAATCTTGTAGAGTGCAACTTGCTTCTGTGAGAGGAGACATGTCACTCAAAAAATCATCGTCAAAATCATTATCTGAATCGGACACTTTCATCTCCTTCTCCCCTATACTAAATAGGTTTTTCTACGTTGTAACAACAATTATCTTCTCATTTGTTTTAAAATAGGGCATTGCTGCTCCATTGAGATCTGTCAACCACATCCGCTGACACTTACTCTTTTCTGGTTTTGGCGCGTACATATCTGTTAGGATGATATGCCCGTCGAAAGAGTGCTCATTGACATATTGTGTAGGAGCATCAAAGTTCGTACCGCCGCACATTACACGCTCACGCGCATGGGACTGACCTTTCTTCCATGCAAATATCTTATCTTCAAAAACCTGATCGTCGAACGGAATAACGGTGAAGTCTGCCAACTTCGCCAACTCATTCAATTGAGCAAAGAACATTTCAAGCATCCCATCCGACACGCTGCCGGACTGATCAATACTGATAGCAATCTTTGCCTGTCTCGCGATTTTACGACCTGGATGGATATAGGGGTACCGCCTGTTTAACTTCTTAATGCTAGATTGCTTGGCGGCGCGTTGTGAAGTTTTAATAAAGTACCTCAAAACCTTACGCCAATCGAGTGGCGCATTGATGAGTCTATCAATGATCTCTTTTCTCATATGGTTGCTGACCGTTCCCCAACCTTTACCGCCCGCACACTCTTGAGACGCCTTCTTCACTGCTTCCTTTAAGTGCTCCTTCGCTATTTCTTTTGCTTGGTTGGATACGTTCCCCCACTCCGCGTGACTATCAAATTGTCCGTCACCGTCACCCTTCTTCTGGTTAGGTTCGCCGGTACCGTCACCGCCATCACCCTTATTATCTCCATAATCTTCTTTATTCTCAAGGATTTGATCAAAATACCACTCAGACGTTTTAAAGAGTGGTAATTTTTCGAATTTACCCTCTCCTGGCATACAGCATCCTTCGGGCAATTCGCCCTGTAGGTGTGAGTTAATTGCCAAGTCCGTTGCAATATTCCAGTATTGACTCATTCCTTCCGCTGGTAGGCGTGAAGTTACATGCTCAAACACCAAGTGATAAAACTCATGCTTCAATACCCCTCGTCGCTGCTCATTAGTAAGTTTGGCAAAATAATCAGGGTTGTAGTACATCACAAAGTGTCCTGTACTTTCGTTGATCCCCACTCCTGCGGTTGGTATCCCCTTGTGCATCTGCTTATCAATCGAACGTGATAAGGCAGCAAAGAAAGGTTCTTCTTGTAATAACGAATAGATATGAAAGTTTAAGTCAAATGACATTTGGTTTCCTTAAAGTGTATCTTGGTTCCACTGACGGTGAGATGCCCAATCAATGTAAGTCATCACCCATTTAGCAGCATAGTTATGATACTTTCCTGAGTCAATATTTAAGTCTAATTGTTTGGCGATTGCTTCGCCGTTTCTCCACGCTTGTATTTCTTCTTCTACTATCTGCACTCGATAAGCATAAGAGCGTATGGGTTTCCCTCGTTTATCCGCATCACTTAAGAGTCTAAACCTCTTGTGATAATCGCCGGTGCCAGGAACGCGGTTACGATGATGACCCAACTCATGTAACAACGCGTAACACTTATGTTCATCTGTCTGCCCCTCATTCACCACAATAATTCGATCATCTGGTAGATACCTATCTGCTTGTCCAGTGTCGAAGACGAGCGTAAGAGAGTGCTTCTCTTTCGCCCATCTTTTGAGTTTGTTTATTTTCTTAGTAAATGTACTCTTATATGGCATCGTTTATTCCTTCCCATCCTCTGCCTTACCCGCGATAAGATCAACCAAATAATCTTTCACTAGCATATCTTTGTCTTTCAAGCGATGCTCCATAAACTTCACGATCTCACTGATCTTATCCTCGTCTTGAAGGTTCACAATCTCGTTAGTAAAGTTAGTAAACAATTTCATTGCCAACTCACCTGGAACTAGTGACATATATTCGGCAATGTTATCTCGTTGGGAGTCTTTCAGGGCAGTCTTGAAGAGTTCCTTTTGTTCCATCTTTTCAATGATGGCACCATGTTCGTTAATGGAAAAGTCTTTTACCAGTTCAAATCTGCCGTGATCAACAATATCTGCTAACGACACTTGACGTTCCCAATTCACTACAAAGTCTTTAAACTTCACTGCTGCTTCGAACCCAACAAAAGATTGAGCGATAACGAAAAGTGCGGGATCATCCATCCTCTCTTGAAGAAGACACGCCATTTGAAGTGTCTCGTCCAAGCGAACCCAACTACGGCGACTCGGATAAACCTTGTTGGGTTCAAAAGATTCAGCATGTTCCAAGTGATTGCGATGATTGTTAATAAAATCCCACACCACACCATGTACTCTGTCTTTTGCCCAAGTCAACCAATCTTCTACAGTTGGTTCCACATCAAACACCGTGTAACGATCCAGTTCTGCTGGATCCATTTCGCCCACCTGATACTCCGCACCATGTTCACCGCCGTTAACAGCAGCAACAATCACGGTATCCTTATGAAGAACGTGACCATTAATCTTGCGACTATCAGTTAGTTCAAAGATGCCTTGGCGCACTTCGGGTGTCGCTCTGTCGATCTCATCGAGAAACAACATAACAGGTTGATTACATGCGGTCTTGAACCAGTCCGGTGGGTTCCATTGTGTACTGTCGCCGTTGATTGACGGCAACCCGATAAGATCGCCCTCAGTCATTTGACTCGCACGACGTTCAATCACCCCATCCGTGTACTTTAATTGGTCTTCTAGTTGATAAACGATTTCCGACTTGCCAATCCCATGCCTACCCCTTAAAATGATAGGGAAGCGTGAGTTGAGAACGTGAAATGCGACGGATTGGAATGTTTTAAAATCAATTGCCATTGTGTTGTTTTCCTTTTAAAAACTTGTTAATAATTATTATGAAATTCTGAGGAGGTGCGATCTTTGAACCATTCTTCGATCCCCACTCCACCATTTAATATACGTCCAGGTGCGACTTTATTTAAATCTTGTTCTACCCCTGAAACTACCTTCACCCTTGCGTTGTCTGCTAAAGTCCCTTGTAACTTCAAATCGCGCCACTTACTATCGTCTCGGTGTGCCGCAACCTTACTAGGACAATGTTCGTCTCTAAAAGAGACAAGTCCTTGCTCATAAAAGAAAGACTGTCTGTTGGTATCGCCCATATAATTCTTCACTCTAATCCACCCTTTCGTGGGATACTTAATAAAGAGGTTGTCCCATTCAAACCCTATAACCATTGCTAAATTGAACTTATCAGAAGCATAAGGATCTGTTATCTTTAGCAATGCGCCCAGACCTAAACCGTTATCTTCACAATCTCGCAGTACCAACTGGATCCACTGTCGGTTGGCGAGAATGCTGTTTATTTTGTCATCATGAAGCGGTTGGCATGTACGCCTATCATGCTTTGTCTCGCCACAATACGAACACTTGCGCTGCGCCAACTTCCTATGGCCTGGTACTTCTCCAGATGCTTCATGCTCCTTATACTTTGGACACCCTCTCTTGTTGTGCCCGCTGTGGTAACAATAACTGCATGTTACTTCTCGTCTATACATTGGTTTCCTTACCTTTCATCTTGAATTTCTTAACATACCCTTCTTCCACATACTGAATTAGGTTATCTGCACCCTTACGCCATCCCCTACTATACTGTGGTTGGACAAGTCTAACTGATAGATATTCTTTACTACCTCTTGCGGATCTTGCGCGTCCCGTAGGTTGTACTATCATATAAAGGTTGCCCGAAAGTGATTTACCTTGCCTACCTTCTACCAGATCTCCTGGAGAGTAGCGGGGTAATGTTAGAAGTTCTTTGCGATATGATTGAAAGTGACGATTCTGCGTCATCTTTATAAAGGTGTGATGGAGAGGAATATAAAGTTTACCCTCATTGGCATCATCTTGATGCCAATCTCGGTACTTGCTAATAACCGCACTAAAGTAAGGAGGGCTATCTTTATAATATTGTAATGCTAACTTAAACAAGTTTTGCATTTGTTCGCTACCCGCGTACTGCTCTTTATATTGGATGAGCGCGTTTATGTGATCATCACTAAACTGCGCTTCCCACTCATTCAATAGATCAGTTTGACGGGGCGAAAGTGTGCGTCCGTTCCTGTACTGATCATTAAATGATTCGATCATCGTCTGTTTAAAGGTATCGCCCGCATCAGTCACTTTTCTTTGCAACTGTTGTAGGCGTACCCCTATTGTCTTTTCATTGTCACTCATTTACACGCCTTCCCGTCAAAAGTTGTAAAGTTGATCCCTGTTCGCTTCTCTATTATACCACAATCTTCAAGAAAAGTCAAGTACATCTTTCAGATTTTCCCAACTTTTTTGTAAGTCCATGATTTTAAACGTCTTTCTATTCAGTATGTATTAATTCGCTTAGAGAAACTTTCTTTAATGTAAGCTTAAACGAGGGAATATGGCGCGATCTACATTCTACTTCTGACTCTTCTTTGAGTGCTGAAAGTTCTTGCTCATTCTCGTCTTTACTGCCAGCAATCATAGAGAGTGCCTTATCCAGCGTGACGCGATTATCGTACACATACCCCGTCGAAGGGTTGCTTATTTCAAACATCATTCATCCGTACCTCCTTAATAAGATTTTTATGCAGTACTAGAGTGTCGCCAGTTGCCACACGAATTTCTGGTATACGGTTATGCACATCCCCGCTAAACCAAAAGATCTTTAACATTGGTCCCGATGCAAACACACGTTGGTTCTCAAAAACCTCCACCACTACACCCAGTAAAGGACAGGTAGGCAACCCATAACCTGGATAACTTACCTGTCCTCTTTTAAAACCTTTTCGTTTCTTTACTTTATACCCCAAAGTTTTATGGCGAACCAGATCACCTGCTTGGATCATGCCTCTCCTACATATTCGCACTTGGTACCACTCAGAACATTATCCACGGGTGCCTGACTGGAGATAAATTCAAAGAAAGGGGAGATTTGTACCCCATTCATTGCGTCAGCAGAAATCTCTCCGAACGTGATAGATACATCATATTCGTCAGAATCATATGCCTTCATAGTTTCGAATGCCAACTCGTACTCATGAGCCGCAAATTGAAATTCGTCTACTGGTTTGTCTAGCAGCGACCATGTATCGTCGCTCCCCTCCGATTTGTTATACACCGAAACAGTAACCATTTTTTCCTCCAAGTTAGATTGTGATCTGCCCATCTGCTTTAGTATAGCAGATCCTGCCTCACTTGTCAAGTTCTTTCTAAGAATATCCCTAAGTATTTGGATTAGTTCCTTGTCTTTCACTTGCTTACCCTTGAGGGTGGTTTAGTTTCCAGACTAGAGACTTGACTCTGTAATCGTTGAATACTACCGCGTTGCGCTTCGACCCGATCAGTTAAAACGGCGACCTCGCGCTCTTTGCCCTTGATCTGCTTCACCATCTCTTCCAACTGCCTTTCGGCGGCCACCAAAAAATCTCCCAACTCGCTAGTAGGAACCACCAGTTCGCTTCCTTGCGATGCTTGTAACCGTTCGGTTAACCTTGCTGCTAAAATCATTACACTCATTTCTTACTCCTTTTTGTATTGTGTCTAGAGCAGACAAATTTTCCTTCTCTTGTCTGCCATGAACACTTGTTAAAACAATATTCACATTTGTTTTTAAAATCTATCTTCACTGCTAACATTCTATACATAGCATATAAAATGTCTTTTTTTAATTGCTCCCACATATCCTTAACTTATGTTAGGAGAAAATAAACTAATAATGCCATGTAGAGGAGGCACGAATAAAACTCATATCCAATCTGTTTTACTAAAAATCCGTATGCCTTTAGGCAGACCGTTCCCATTAAAACTAACTTCACTGCAAAAATATTCTGTACCAGCACAAAAATTATTAATGCTGAAAATAAAATTACTGACAGATAGTAATACTGTCTCGCGCCTGTTTCCTGTGTCTCTTCACCCATAGTTTCTCACCCTCTTTCCATATGTCCAGTGCCACGGTTCGTTGGGCACATCGTTAAAAAATCCATAATTCTTCGCGTTTTTTACGAGCCACCAATATAAAATGGTCCGATGCTTTTTTCCCTTAATGGCACGAGTAGTTCCCGCGATATCTACTGACAACCCTTGCTGGTGATGACTCCATCCAGGGGATGCTGCATAGGAAGGTCGCCGGCGCTTAAGGGCGCGCTGTTGTTGGTGAGTTCGGAACGCCGAAACTACCTTTAAAAAGAATCCCGATTTGGCGGCATCTCCCATCATTTCACGAAAATGAAACGCTGCTTGTGGTTCTAGAAAGAGAGTGCGCCCCTCCCTATCTTTCTGGCATATGGTTGTCACCGTGGATAGTCTCTTTTCTCCATACACATATGCTTCCACAACTTGTGAGTGGGGGTTAATTTCTGTGATACCGTTTCCTAGTAGTAATGCCATAAGAGGCATCATCGTATTTAACAATTTAAATCCTTTCTAAGCGACAGAGAGATCGTAATCTTCCATCCACATTTCCTTTTCTATACTGAACCAATAAACTAATACTCCGTCAACCAATATGGGAACGGTGCTGTCATCGGTAAGAAAACATCCTTTATGTAGAAGTGGTGTGTCATAAATGTCAAAACTTTGCCTCTTTGTTGATACAACAACTCCAACTCCTGCTCGCAACCCTACGTCGCCCGTTAAGTATACCAGATCACCATACCCAATGTCAAGCTTTTTTTGCAGTGTGTTGTGGTTAAAGTTGGTTGCTGCCATCATACTAGTAATTAGTTGGCAACATCAGTCTCCTTCAGGTAAACATACATTTTCGAAGATGTCTTTGAGGATTTGCGTATAACGCGATCCGTCGGGGGGATCAATATCATATAGGCGGTCGAGTTCCCCAAAAAGAATACTATCCCAGTTAGAAATATATCCTGGTAAAGTTATCATGAATACTTCTACTTTGTCTCCCGCTACACATTCTCCCAGTTGGCAATTGGCACTCAGTGGGGCAATGTCACTTTCATTCGCATATCCCCCCCAACTTTGTGCCTGTTCGTCGGTAATCATGATGACATAAGGATAGGCATCGTTTCTCCATGCAATCCCTACGGGATCAAGAGGATCTAAAAGATCATACATCACATCGTAACTTGGCTCATTGCCTCCCCCATTACACGCGAGGGCATTTAAGGTAGCTAAGAACGTGCCCACTTCTACTAAACTGGGATTAGTTATTACTATATAGCGATCTCCTCCATATCCATATCCAGGCGGGAAGACTACCAAACTAAACTTGTGTTCGGTATCTTGAAAGTCGTTGACATACATAGAGATGCCTTGCGCTAGTGCTATAATGTATGGGCACATGGAACCCGAAATGTCAATGGCAAATACCATATCCACCTTCTCATGTGAATTTAAATCTTCATCAATCAATCCGTCACAATCATTGTCTAATTGATCGCACACCTCTTCGGTGGGCAGAATTTCTCCCACACATGGACCCCACTCGCCTTCTTCGCAGGTAGAGACACCTAAACGGCATTCTCCTACTCCTACGGTGCCTTGTTCTTGAACCCCGCAAGTAGATTCTAGCATATCCACCACGCCGTCGCAGTCATCATCCCAATCATTACATATCTCTGGAGCGATAGCTGTCCACATACACTCGCCCCACATGCCAAACACATCACAATACTGGATTCCGAGTCCGCAACTCTTCCATTCGCCCGTTGCGGCATCATACATATCTGGTTCCTGGCACGTCCTAGAATCGCCTATAATGCACAAGCAACCTTCGTCCACCTCTCCATCGCAGTCGTTGTCGATCATGTCGCAGATCTCCACCTGCGGGACGGGAGCAGTACAATTAATCCACCCCCCTTCATAGCACATTTCGATACCTTCGCCGCAGATCGTTTCGCACCCTCTCTCTAATCCGTCATCCACCACGCTGTCACAATCATTATCTATATTATCACAAATTTCATTTTCCGCGTAGGTGGCATTAATACAATAAAGTTCACCATCAATGCACTTATTATCTCCGTAAGCACACTGACCCATATTAGTAGAAGGACCACATGACATAAACTCTTCAATGGTGGCGTCATCCACTTCGCCGTTACAATCGTTATCTACCATGTCACATATTTCAATCTCGGGGAGTATTTCATCTTCACATTCGCCCCACTCACCCTCTTCACACGCTCTAGTTCCTAGACGACAAGGGGTGGTGCCATCAAACACTGCGTCGTGATCGCCCGTCCAACAGTAGACATCATCTAAATCATCCACTTCGCCGTTACAATCGTTATCTAGTCCATCGCAAACTTCTGGGTGGTCTGGGTGCACTTGAGCCGTGCTGTCGTCACAGTCTGTAGGGTGTAGGCATGAGTCGGGAGCGTTGTGCCTATCGCCATCATTGTCGAAGGATAATCCGTCGTCAATAAGTCCATTGCAGTTGTTGTCCAACCCATCGCATTCTTCGGGTTGCTGAGTGATGCTGCCGACGCAGATATCATTAAACTCTTCATCGCAATCGCTTTGCCCAAGTTTGCACTCTCCCATGATGACGGTGGGGGTGTCTTTGTCTTCGTAATAAATGTGAATTCCGCCGTCGGGGGTGGTGATACAGGGGCGAGGTGCGGGGCACGTTTTATGGAGCGTTTCTTCACACGCACATCCATTCACTAAGGAAAGTAAAAGAATTGAAAGGTGTGTGTGTCGTCCCATATGTTTCTTTCCTGTTTACTTCTTCTCTCTCAGGTCACTCTTCTCTTGCCCGTCTTTTTCCATCAACTCAGTGATTGTACCGTTTTCATGGAGTTCCATCAGATGCCAAATTTCGCGAATGATAGTGGCTCGCGCTGTTTCCACCTCTTTGGATTCTGCCCCCATTTTCATAAGATTTTTCTTGGTCGCTTCCGCGCTCATCGTGAGTGCCAGAAAGGTACTCAAGGTGGAAGGAAAATCTTTGTAGTATTCCTTACCTATCAACTCTTGAATAAGGGAAGTATATTTAGTATAAGTCTCTTCTTTCAATTCGTGCTTTATCTCTTTCTTTCTCGTCTCATCCATCGGCATATCCTTTCTCTATATATTTCAGTATATCACACTTTCGTTGCGAACTTAAATTATTGATGATTTGGGCAATAGTTTTATCGGAGGCTTCAATATAATTTCTCCCCTCGCCGTTACAATAATGGCAGTGGGATGTCTTATTCAAACAAGTCATACACACGCTCTTAACATACAAAACTCGACGTGTGGGGTCGTTTTCTGCGCTGTCGTCCATCTCATAGTTTTTCCGGTATGCCTTTCACATTAAATGCTATGACACCTTCAATTTTAGTAATACCCTTCACCAATTCCCCTATTATAGTTTTGACACTATAATTTCCTAATATCCAGCGATCTACTTTCAACGACAAAAGTGAATAGTCACGGCCCGGTTTCGGCTTGTCTGCTTCGCGCACTGCTACAATCGTGACACCTGGAAGAGAGCGAATATCATTTAAGATATCATTCTTTCCTCTTTCTTTTTTACTGTGACTGGTTAAGGTTGCTTCGAACCGAAAATCAGGATGAGTAGATGTTTCATTTAAATATGCGTTAAATTTTTTTATTAAATGTTTCATGATCCTATAAGTAAGTAGTCTCTCCTAGTACTTATCGCTCTTACCCTTTCCCCAAAAGTTATCGTTTCGGCGTTCATTAGTGGTGAGTAATACTTCGAAATACGTCTCCCCACCGGATCGAGTTTTGAGGGCATGTTGGTATATACCCAGCGTTCCATAGAGAGAAGTGGCGCGCTGCTTTTCATATTTCTTTCGTTCGGGAGGGGAGTTTAAGTAGTCCACACATGCGAGAGCGATGGCGTCTTCGTCCATCCACGGCGGTGCGCTGTCTTGATCAAAATCAATATAAGCAGCAATCACCCACTTCTCTTTTCCAAATCCTTTTATATCCCAAAAATTGGAACCATGATAGCGTCCCTTTTTCAAGGTAGGGCCGCGTCCATCTGACATCTCTCTCAACTTACATTTAATCATGAGGCAACTTCCGTGGGGGTAGTGGAAAAGTGAGTCTTAAGTTCACTGTACCCTCCAATCATCTGTACTTTTCCATCTTCAAAACACTTGAGTATAAGGGGGACGGTGGGAAAGTTTAACTCCTTCTTGATCCCCATTTCAAAGGGGGTGCAATGATCCAAGACCGTCACTACAAAACTTTCTTCTCGCTCTTCTAAAAGAGTAATAGCATCCTTACAGAAAGGGCAGTCTACCTTTGCATAGACGTGAATATATTCGAGCATTCCCTATCCTTTCAGCAACTGCTTGTTGGCATCAAAACACTTTTCTTGAATCTGAGAAGGTGAACCTGCTACCGTTACAGTGTTAGATATCCCCCCACTATTCATGGTAAGTGTTGAGAAAGTAGTGTGAGGATTCAAATCCCCCCACGGCAACTGGCCCTCTTTAAAAAGGACATTAAACTGGACGTCCTCGCGAATACTTACAATATTTTCTGGATTAACAAAAACTTCATTCATTTTATAATCTGGTGTGCCACCTGTCATGGCACTTCTTCGTGCCACTTCAATAAGTTTAATTAACATGCTTCATTTCCTTTACGGGCGTTCACCCTGTGTACTTGGTTTGCATGGGTAACATATGTAGTTCCCATACAAAACACGGTATAGCGGTCTGGGAAGGGGATGTTTTCCATCTTACCCACTACCATCCCAATCTCAGGGCGGTAAGTCTTGCAGTATCCTAAGTCCGATTTATCGAAGAGAATAGATCCTTGAGGTAGATACACTAGATCTCCTCTTTTCCACTCCTCATCTTTCATCAGTTACCACTTGAGGGGGAGGATCTTTTTCTGCCGCCTCGTTTTCCACGGCAGGAGGATTGGTTATATGCTCCTGATATCCTCTGAGGATGTTCATGCAATCTCCGATGCGGTTGTCCAGGGAGTAAAGATCGCGGCGGATCTTATCTAAGTCCACTAAGCAATATCCTACCTCACCTTCGGTTCCCAATCTAGAAGTGGCATCTTCCAGTGCGTCCGCGTTGTCTCGCAGATGAGCAATGACCGGTTTCATCAATTGCTCTACTTCTCCTGGAAGATCTTCCAGGAATGTTCGTAATGAAATATTTACTTCTCTACTCATCGCATCTCCTTCGTTTCACCTCTAATGGTGATCTCTCTTTATTATAACAAACAAATGCGCGCTTGTCAAGTAAAATGTTAAGATAATGCTTTGATAGCTAAAAAGGCGAGGATTCCGAGAGTCGATGAAACCAACATCCACGTAAATTTAGTAGATGTCTTTTGCCAACCCTCTAACTCTCTTAGTCGAGCGTATAATCCCTCATCAGGATGATACACTGCGTCCTTGACTTTCAATATGTCTGCTGCCATGTCTTCCTGCTTTTCTTTTAATTCATCAATCTTCATAGCGAGCATATCCATCTTCCCGTCTAACTGCGATAACGCTGTGTTTACATCTTCAGTAGGCACTAAGTGATTCCCCCGCTATAAGTGTTGGTGTAGTAGTAAATAGTAATTACTTGGCGATTATGGCATGACTACTTGTAATAAGTGTTCCCGCTGCCGATGCAGCGTTCTGAAGGGCAGATCTTACTACTTTTAGTGGATCGATTATCCCCTGTTCGAACATATCTACCGCCTTAAACTCTCCGAACTCACCCATTAAATCAAATCCCTGTCCGTCCTCAAGATCCTTTACAGCGTTCAGCACTACATCGGGCTTGCCGCCCGCATTCTCTACCATCTGTCGCAGCGGCGCTTCTACTGCTCTCAACACAATATCGATCCCATAGAGTGCCGCTCCTCCTTGGGGATAAAATTTAAGTCGATCTAACCTAGTGGCTACTCGCAATAAGGCGATGCCTCCACCAATAACAATTCCCTCTTCCTGAGCGGACTTAACGGCTTCCAGTGCATCTTCCACGCGGTGCTTCTTCTCGATCATTTCTACCTCGGTTGCACCCCCTACGCTAATGACAGCGATGCCACTAGCTAGTCTCGTTATTCTTTCCTGTATCCTCTCGCAAGCATACATATCGTCGGTCTTGGAAAAGAGAGATTTTAAATTTCCAATCCGTTCACTGGTTTTCTCTTCGTCCCCCTTTCCCCCTACCACCGTAGTTGAAAATTTGTCACACTCAATTGTCTTGGCATGACCCAAATGGGAAAGTTTTACATCCTTCAACTGCATGCCTGCGCTACGAGACACGTAAGTAGCGCCCACACTAATAGCGAGATCTTCAAGGATTTGGCGCCGCTCTTCGCCGTAGCGCGGTGCCTTTATTGCGGCCACCTTCATAGTACCACGTACCGCATTCATAATCATAGCTGCCAGTGCCTGACCATCGACGTCTTCTGCTACTACTACCAAGGGTCTTCCATCTCTTGCTGCCAACTCTAAGACGGGGAGGATATCTTCTACCAACTCTATCTTTTCGTCTGTCACTAAAAACATCGGGTTCTCATATCTCATTAATCCACGGCGCTCGTCATTGACAAAGGCCCCTGCTGCAAATCCGCTATCAAATCTAAAACCTTCCATTACATCCAGAGAGGTATCAACCGCCCGGGCCTCTTCAATGGTAATGCTTCCGTCAGCGCCGATCATATCAATTGCTGTTGCCAGCAGTTTTCCTATGGTCCTGTCGCCGTTGGCAGAAATTGTAGCAATGTCTTCTATATCTGCCAGTTTAGTAACTTGGCGCGCCTCTCCCTTTAAATTTTCCACAATAACTTCCGTAGCTCTATCAATTCCCCTCTTTAATTCCACAGGGGAGTGTCCTGCTACCAAGTGCCGTTGCGCCTCTACTAGAATGGCACGTGCTAACACGGTGGCGGTGGTGGTACCATCACCTGCATTGGCATTCGTTTCTTCACTAGCTTGCTTGATGATTTGAGCGCCGGCGTTTTGGAAGGGACACTCTAAGTCCACAAACTTAGCAACTGTTACCCCGTCTTTAGTTATAATGGGGTTCGAGCCTGGTTGGTGAAGAATAACATTTCTGCCTCTTGGTCCCATAGTAGATGCGACGTTATCGGCTAATTTATTTACCCCTTCTAAAATCTTTTGGTTTAACCCCTGTGCGGTGTTAAGATAGTGCTTCGTTGTCATTGTTCCTCCGTTTTAATAGAACTTGTTTGAGTCTTAAAATTGTAAGCTTTTCTTTGGTGGTGTGGGCGCGCCGGAAATGGTATGCCATGGGCACTAATTTCCTCTTCTCCCTGTAGTATAGGGTTTTCTTCCATTCTCTCTGATAGAAACAGGAATATAATACGATGATGGTCGCATAGTAAACTCTATAAGCAGATGTGCGAAGAAAGTTAAGCATTTCCGAAGATATTCCATAGTTAAACTCACCTTAAATAATTAGTGGGCGGAAGAAGATCCGCTCCCCCTATTATAAACACATTTCACCTACTTGTCAAGTAAAAAAACCACCTCGCAGGTGGTTTTTTAAATTTAATTGTATTATTGTAAATACTAAATCTTCTTTCCAGTAGGGGCGGTACTTTGACCCAGAGAGTCGGGGCCCAATGGACCTGCCTTTCTACTCTGTTGCGCACCTAATCGTGTGGATGTTGACATATCAGGTAACTCTTCCGCTTGTGCTACCTCGGCAGTAAGCTTGTCTAAAATTGCTGCCTTCATCTGTGGATAGTTTCGGAAATCTGTTCCCGCTTTCAATCCGAGGTCTTTCGCAAGAAGATCAATTGCTATCTGTAAGTTTCCGCTAAAATCTAGTCTCGCCGATAACTCTGGGAAGGATCTTTGAATATTCTGTGCAATATCGCGGTACCACTCGCCCGCTTTCTTTTTCTTACGCGACTTCTTGGTGTGAGCCACATCTACTCCAGGCACCCCTAGACTCATGCCCGCATCTTCGTCTAATTTGTTACTTTTTTTTTTTTGACAGTTCTTGAAGGCGTTTCGTGACGTTTTCGGCAATCGTAGAAATAACTTCTTCGATATCATCCAAATCTTCTTCTTCGTCATCTAATGCTACTTCTTCTTCATCACCGAGGTCTGCCTCTTCTTCATCACCGAGGTCTGCTTCTTCTTCATCAGCAAGTCCCAGGTCTTCGGCAGCTTCTTCACCTGCTACTTCAACAGACACGCCAGTGTGAGCTTCTACAGCGTCAGCAATTGCGCGAACCAGGGCACCAACGTCTACGTCGTCTCCCCCTTCGAGTTCGAGTTCATCACCACCAATGGGTTCCCCTTCATAATCAGTGTGTCCGGGATCACTTTCGCTTTCGTCACCCGCATTGCCGCCGTATTTTTGTTCTTCGGACATTTCTTTATCACTGGAGTCGGCACCCTTTCCTTGTGCTTCCTCTTCCCCTTCACTTTCCTTGCGTCGGTCTTTGAGAGACTGCTCCTTATCCTTCTCGGCTCCATCTTTGGCGCCCAAGGTATCGTCTAAGCGATCATCATATCCCTGCTTTTTTTCATACAGGGTATCAACAAAGTCGCTTGCCAGAGGTTTGAGGTTGGCAAGTTTCATAAACTGGCGAACCGTCCCTTCCTTAAGTAAAGTTTTCTTTTTAGTCATGATAAAAATTCTCCTTTTGGGTGTGCCATAATAAACACAACACTTTTACAGTTAATAAATAGTTTCCTAAACCTAGAAAAAGCCATCCTCTAGAACAAAAAGTTCATTGCGTACTTCCTCTTTGTCTATCTTAGCAATGGCTTCGTCTTGTATTTGTTTGACGCGGACGTAGCTCATGTTCAATCGGTCTGCTACCTCATGGAGTGTCATCGCGCCATTTCTCTTAATCGCCACTAAACTACAATTTAAATCTTTGTGATGATCCATCCACAAGCGGCACTCTTTTTCAGAGCATTTTTGATTTTTTTGTACGCACTCTTTAGCACATTTTCTCATTTATACACCCAATTCCTTATCGAACATATCAAACAACTCATCTATTTCGTCGTCGGATAATCCCATTTGTCTGTGAACATCATAACCTATTTTGCGCTCTTTGTCAAGTATTTTCTGCTTGGTTTGAGTATATAAATTTTTTCTTTTTTTGAATTGGAGAATGTACTGGATGAAAGTGGGATCTTCTTCCAAGAAGGAAGATACAACACCCCGGAAGAACTCGCGCTTTGTGATGCCTTCATGCTTCAACTTAATTAAGAGCTTGGCATAAGTACTATCCTTATCTTCAAATCCTATTATCATCTTTTCCGGCATAATCTTGTAGGATATTAAGGGCATTTTGCCAGCACTCGGGACAGTAGAGTCTTACCTCATTTTCCGCACTCCGTACGACTACGTTCCAAGTAGTCACCATTGCCTTATCTGTCTTATCAAAAGGGGATAGGCATGCCAAACATTCATCGGGCAATTTATCAAACATATTTAACTTTTGTTGCAAATCTTTTTGCGTCTCTTTTTGACTACGTGTTTGTTTTGGTTTTATTTTACGAACCATATCTCAACTCCATTATCCCTCTAAGGGCGTCATTGACTTCCTCTATTAATTGTGTGTGGCGGGAAGTCCATCCTTTATACAACTCACCTTCGTGATCGGGATCACCATGATTTTGACCAGTAGCAGCATTAATAGAAACATGAATAAGTTCATGAATAAACGATGTTTCGTCCAATGTATTACCTTCTTCCACATATATTTGAATCAATCCTTTGCCAAATGCCAATCCAACTGCTTTTCCTTCTGGAACATATTCGCCTCCAACGCGGTACCCATTTTTAAAACTCATCTTCTCTGTTTTCCACTCGATGATAAGATTGTTCAGGTTATTAAGAACTGCATCGGCGGGGTCTTCAAAGACAGCATGCCAGTAAAGGTAAAAAACATTAAGGGCGATGGAAACCTTTTCCTTTGGAAATAGGAGGCAGTTATCGTTTATCTGATATGTAAACTTAAAACCGGGAATGCGCGTAATATTATCATTAGCTGTTACACAATCGTATGTTCCGTCAAACTTCTTCCAGAGGTGGAATTTAGACGAGATGGTGACGCAACCTAAGGCCAAGTTCACTAAAACGATAAAGGCAAAACACAACTGCGGTATTCGTTCCCTCACATACTTAACTAGTTTTTCATCTACTAATTGACATCATCATTGGGGTAAGTCCTCTGTAGTAACCGTTAAAT
>TARA_R110002110_G_scaffold69766_5_pt1 | contig 17782 bp, 15 predicted proteins | sample TARA_R110002110 | Tara Oceans TARA_R110002110 (sample SAMEA4397330) | marine metagenome | biome: Polar Biome; feature: [SRF] surface water layer (ENVO:00010504); material: water (ENVO:00002006), including particulate matter (ENVO:01000060) such as... | depth 5 m
TGTATGGCGCGATGGACGATCTGACGCCCGGCAACCCTTGGGATCTGGTGACCGACAGCGGCCCGGTGATCGACACGCAAGCCCAGGCCGACATCCGCGCCTATATCGAGGCCGCCCGCGCCGAAGGCCGCGTGCTGAAAGAGGGGACAGCCCCCGCGACCGGCTGTTTCATCCCGCCGACCGTGATCCGCGTCTCCTCGATCGCCGATATGCCGCGCGAGATTTTCGGCCCCGTGCTGCATGTCGCCACCTGGCGCGCGGCGCAACTGGACATGGTGATTTCCGCGATCAACAACACCGGGTATGGCCTGACCTTCGGGTTGCACAGCCGGATTGACGACCGCGTGCAAAAGGTGGTGGAGCGGGTGCGCGCCGGCAACACCTATGTCAACCGCAACCAGATCGGCGCGATTGTCGGCAGTCAGCCTTTCGGCGGCGAGGGGCTGTCGGGCACCGGGCCCAAGGCCGGCGGTCCGCAATACATCGCGCGCTTCACCCAGACCGCCGCCCCCGCGACAAGCGGTGCCGCCGGTGCCGCTGACCCGGCGATGGTGAAGGCGGCGCTGGCGGCGGCACATCCGAAAAAAACCGCGCTGATCGTGCACGACCTGCCTGGCCCGACAGGCGAATCGAACCGGCTTTCGGGCTTCGCGCGCCCACCCGTCCTGTGCCTTGGCCCCTCGGCCACGGCGGCACTGGCGCAGGCCGAGGCGGTGCGTGCCCTTGGCGGCGTGGCTGTCGGGGCCGCCGGGTTGTCGCCGCAGGAGCTGACCGGTCTGGCCGGTTTTTCCGGCGCGATCTGGTGGGGCGCGGATGATGCGGGCCGCGCCTATGCCAAAGCCCTGGCAGCGCGCAAGGGACCCATCGTGCCGCTGATCGGCGGCATGCCCGACGAAGCCCATGTCATGCTGGAGCGGCATGTCTGCATCGACACCACCGCCTCGGGGGGCAACGCGCAACTGCTGGCCGAAGTCGGCGACAGCGACGCCTGACCGAACCGGCCAGAATGAAGCGGAGTGCGGCGATGACCCGTGCTTCGCGTTCGCGGCGCTTGACCAGGCCGCCACAATCGGAAACCCTGCCCCGATGTTCCCGATCCGCGATCATAACCCTTCGGGTCGAACCCCTTATGTCACTTACGCGCTGATCGTGGTGAATGTGATCGTCTTTGTCTGGTCATGGTCGGCAATGCCCGGCGAGAACCAACTGGGTTGGTTTTTCATGGATTGGGGCCTTGTTCCGCAGCAGGCCATTGCGCTGCGCGCGCCCGAGACGATCATCACATCGATGTTCCTGCACGCAGGCTGGATGCACCTCGCCGGCAACATGCTGTTCTTATGGATTTTTGGCGACAACCTTGAGGACATTTTCGGTCATGCCCGCTATCTTGCCTTCTATCTGCTCTCGGGGCTGTCGGCCGCGGTTTTCCAGGTGCTGGCAGATCCGTCCTCGGGCGTGCCTATGGTCGGGGCCTCAGGCGCAATTGCCGGGGTGATGGGCGGCTATCTTCTGCTGTTTCCACGCGCGAAGGTGGATATCTTGCTGATCATCGTGATTTTTGTCCGCATCTTCCCGATCCCGGCCTGGGTCATGCTGGGCCTGTGGTTCGCGGTGCAACTGTTTTATGGGCTCGCCACTGCGGCGGACATGGGCGGCGTCGCCTACTGGGCGCATACGGGCGGCTTTGTCGGGGGGCTATTGTTGACTGTGCCGCTCTGGCTGTCACGGGGCGGCACCGCCTTCTGGGCGCGGACCCACGGCACACCGCCGCACCCGGACGCCGAATACACGGCGGCCCCCTCCGCTATTCCGAAAATACCGCGCCGCCGACGCTGACCCCGCCGGGCCAAAAAAAACGGCACGTCTTTCGACGCGCCGGTTCAGTCGGGAGAAACCGTCCCGAAGGATCAGGCAACATTTTGCAGGCTGACCTGCGGCGCCACCCCGAGGGCATGGCAAACCTCACGCGTCAGATGCGGGCGGTTGAGCGTGTAAAAATGCAGATCCTCAACCCCTTCAGAGATCAGCGTATCGCACAACTCAGTGCAAAGCGCGGTTGCCAGCAATTCCTCACGACCGTCGCGTCTCGCGGCGGCAAAGGCGTCGTCCAGCCAGGCCGGAACCGCCGTGCCGCAGCGGGTGGCAAATTTTTTGGTGCCTTCCCAGGACTGGATCGGCAGAATGCCCGGCAGGATCGGGGCGGTGATGCCCTCTTTCACGCAGGCATCGCGAAAACGCAGGAAGGTTTCGGCCTCAAAAAAGAACTGCGTGATCGCGCTGCTGGCACCGGCGTCAATCTTACGCTTCAGCCAGCGCACATCTGCCATCGGGTCGGCGGCATCGGGGTGCGGCTCGGGGTAGGCACCGACGCGCAGGGTGAACTTGCCGGTCGCGGCCAACGCCTCGATCAGCTCGACCGACGAGGCAAAGCCGTCGGGATGCGCGGTGAAACGCTCGGCACCCTTGGGGGCATCACCGCGCAACGCCACGATTTCGGTCACCCCGGCGGCGGCATAGCTATCGGCGATCTCCAGGGTTTCTGCGCGGGTTGCGTCAACGCAGGTCAGGTGCGCGGCCACGTTCAATCCGTAGTTGCCACCAATCGCGCCCACCGCCTCATGCGTCAGCTTGCGGGTAGTGCCGCCCGCGCCATAGGTAACGGAGACAAAACCTGGCGCCAGCGGTGCCAGCATCTGCACAGTTTCCCAAAGGCGGAAAGAGGCATCCAGCGTTTGCGGCGGAAAGAATTCAAACGAGATATTCGGGGTCTTCGACATATTGTGCTCCTGCTCTGGTGCCCCTTGTCGCCGATTTCGCGATGTGAAACAATTTCATAATTCTAATGATCAACATGAGGACTACCACATAATGCACCTGGAGTTCCGCCATTTACGCACCATCCGTGCGATTCAACAGGCCGGCGGCCTCGCCAAAGCCGCCGATATGCTCAACATGACGCAATCGGCACTGAGCCATCAGGTCAAGGGGCTGGAGGATCAGGCCGGGGTCGAATTGTTCGTCCGCCGTTCCAAACCGCTGAAGCTTTCGGCGGCGGGCATCAGGATGCTGCGCCTCGCCGAACGCATCCTGCCAGAGATCGACGCGCTGGAGGAGGAGTTTCGCGGCCTGCGGTCCGGCAAGACCGGGCGATTGCACATCGCCATCGAATGCCACGCCTGTTTCGATTGGCTGTTCCCGGTGCTGGAATTGTTTCGCCGCGCCTGGCCCGAGGTCGATGTCGATATCCGCGCGGGGTTGGCGTTCGAGGCCCTGCCCGCCCTTCAGCGCGAAGAGGTCGATCTGGTGATCTCGTCCGACCCGGTGCCTATGGCCAATGTCATCTTCAACCCTTTGTTCGATTACCACCCGATGTTTGTCGCCTCGTCGCAAAACCCGCTGGCGGAAAAACCGATGATCGAGGCCGAGGATTTCCGCGACCAGATGCTGATCACCTATCCCGTCAGCCGCGACAAGCTGGATGTTTTCACCGAACTTCTGACCCCGGCCAAGGTGGAACCGCGCGGCACCAGGGCGGTGGAACTGACCGCCGTCATCCTGATGCTGGTCGGGTCGAACCGCGGGGTTTCGGTGCTGCCCGACTGGGTGTTGCGCGATCTGCGCAGCAATTCCGACTACGTCACCCGCCCGCTGGGGCCAGACACCATCACCAAACGGCTGTATGCCGCAACACGTGAAGATGACGCGACCAAACCCTTCATGGCACATTTTCTGAAGCTTGGCCGCAGCGAACCGGTGAAACTTCAGCGCCGTCAAGCAGACATCAAGGACAGCGCGGGGAACCGTCTCAAACAGGAGTGGCCATAGGAATGCGGCAACGCAGCCCTTGACATATGGTGCAAAATGCCCCATCTGCCCCCTATCCTAAAGGCCCGTGCCGCGTGAGCATGTGAAAGGCCAGGATCAAGGTTCCCACCGTCACGCAGGGGTTCCGCGGTGCCGACGGGGTTGTTGCAAGTGCAGCGATCCGAGGCGCGCGCCGCCCCTCTATACCGCGCAAATGCGGTGCAAGGCCCCTGACCGCAGGGGTCGGAAAGACTGTTTATGACTTCTTTTGCTGATCTTGGACTTTCTTCCAAGCTTACGGCAGGGCTGGAAAAATCTGGCTACACCACGCCGACACCGATTCAGGTGCAGGCGATTCCCCATATCATGCAGGGCCGCGATATCATGGGTCTCGCCCAGACCGGCACCGGCAAAACGGCGGCTTTCGGCCTGCCACTGCTGCACCGCCTGATGGACATCGGCCACCCACCGGGCCCGCGCAAGGTGCGCAGCCTGATTCTGGCACCGACCCGCGAATTGGTCAGTCAGATCCATGACAACCTGACGGTCTACACCAAGGGCACTCCGATCAAGGTCGTGGTCATCACGGGCGGGGCTTCGATTTTCCGCCAGACCGAAAAGCTGGCAAAAGGCGCCGACGTGCTGGTTGCCACCCCTGGCCGCCTGATCGACCTGCTGGACCGCAAGGCCCTGACGCTGGAGGAATGTGGCTATCTGGTGCTGGACGAGGCCGACCAGATGCTGGACATGGGCTTTATCCACGCCCTGCGCAAAATCGCGCAGCATATCCCGCTGAAGCGCCAGACCATGCTGTTCTCGGCCACCATGCCGAAACTGATCGAAGATCTGGCCCGCACCTATCTGCGCGACGCCGTCAAGGTGCAGGTAGCGCCCCCCGGCAAGCCGGTCGAAAAGATTGAACAATCGGTGCATTACACGCCCCAGGGCGACAAGGCGCGCTTGCTGGAAACCTACCTCAAGGACCATGCGGGCGAGCAGGCGCTGGTTTTTGGCCGCACCAAGCATGGCTCTGAAAAGCTGATGAAATTGCTGGTGTCCTGGGGGTTCAAGGCAGGCTCCATTCACGGCAACAAATCGCAGAACCAACGCGACCGCACCCTGACCGAGTTCCGCAACGGCGAACTTGACGTGCTTGTCGCCACGGATGTTGCCGCCCGCGGCATCGACATTCCCGGCGTGCGCCATGTCTATAACTACGACCTGCCCAACGTGCCGGAAAACTACGTTCACCGCATCGGCCGCACCGCGCGTGCCGGCGCCGAAGGCCGCGCCGTGGCGTTCTGCGCACCTGCCGAAATGGGCGAGTTGAAGGACATCGAAAAACTGCTGAGCAAGAGCCTGCCGATCATCGGTGGCGCGCCTTGGGCGCAGTCTGACATCAAAGCGGCACCAAAGCCGCCGCAGCGCGGTCAGCGCCCGGGACGCCCGGGTGGGAAACCCGGTCAGGGTGCCGGCAAGGGCGCCCCGCGCAAACCGCAATCGGGCAAACCGATGCGCGGTGTAGAGGGTGGCCTCGGCGCCCCGAAAAAGCAGGGCCGTCGCGTCAGCAGACCGCAGGGCCGTACCAGCGCAGCCTGATGCTGAAATCCTCAGGGGCGGTGCATTCGTGCAGGCCCCTGATTTTTCAGATCAATGTCTGGTCCCGAATTCCGTGCCAAGCTTCATTTCCGGCAGAATCTGTTGACTTGACAAAGTTTCACGTAGCAGGCGCTTGGCCTCGTTCAGCGAAATCCGGCCATCGGAGATTGCCCGGTTTTGTCTGCCCACCAGCAGCGTAAACCGCTGTGACAGCATGACCACATCCGAGTTGATGCCCGATGAGGCCGCGTTGCGCCGCGTGCCGTCAAAGGTCAGGGCGGTGGCCCGCGGATCGACCCGCGCCGCCGTGACATACAATAACCCCGAGGCGTTCCCAAGCGCCTCCACCACATCGACCGACACAAAGCGCTCTGAGAGTTCCGAATGTTCCGCCGCGTCAGAATGATGGCGCCCGATCGTCGCCTTCGCTTTGCCGGACAATCTGCGAACGGCCTCGATTCACGCCTGCTTTACAAAGGCTTCGATGTGTTTCTTCAGGCAGTTTTGAACAACCAAAGTGATGGCTTCCCGGATCTTCGGCAGGCATGCCGGGGAAATCGTACTCCCTTTTCCCGTTAAGCTGATATTGAGAATTTGTCATCTATGTTTTCAGTTCCAGCGCGTGTTGGAACCTTGAAGAGTGGTCGATGCCCCCAGCATTGGCAATGTTTGGTGCCCGCCGCTGTCTTCGCCTGCGAAGGGGTCACGGTTCGCCGTTACCCTGCGGTGGCGCGTTTTTGCAAAGGTGTGTGTGGGCGAGGCCGGTTTTTTGCGCGGTCAACTTCGCGAACCGACCCCGATGTTTTGCCTGCGCGAATGGCTTGCCCTTGGCACCGCACACGGGGTATTTGCGGGTATGGCAAAGCTGTACTTTCATTACTCCACCATGAACGCGGGCAAATCGACCTCGCTGCTTCAGGCCTCGCACAACTACCGCGAGGGTGGGATGGCGACTTTCCTCATCACCGCACAGTTGGACAACCGCGCCGGCCAGGCCCGGATTGCCAGCCGTATCGGCATTGGCGAAGCCGCCGACACCTTTGCGCCAGGCGATGATCTGTTTGCGAAACTGTCGGCGCGGCAAGCCCGGGGGCCTGTCGCCTGTGTATTTGTTGACGAGGCGCAATTCTTGACCAAAGCACAGGTCTGGCAGTTGGCACGCGCGGTGGATGACCTCAATATCCCGGTGATGTGCTATGGATTACGCGTTGATTTCCTCGGTAATCTTTTCCCGGGATCAGCAGCTTTGCTGGCCTGGGCCGACGAGATGCGCGAGGTTCGCACCATCTGCCACTGTGGCAAAAAGGCGACAATGGTGGTGCGCAAAGGCCCCGACGGGCGCGCACTGAAAGACGGCGATCAGGTGCAGATTGGCGGCAACGAAAGTTATGTCTCGCTTTGCCGCAGGCATTGGCGTGAGGCCGTTGACGACTAATCCTGACGGCTGCGCAGGGCGATCAAAACCCCCGCCGCCGCGATCAGCGCCATTCCGGCCAGGGCCAGCAGGCTCTGCCCCTGCCCCCAGATCACCCACCCCCAGAACGCCGCTGTCGCCAACGTCAGATACTCGAAAACCGACAACCTGCCGGCCTCGGCGGTCTGATAGGCGCGCGTCACCAGCGCCATAGCGATCAACGCGCCAATGGCCTGGACCAATGTCCAGCCGAGCACCCATCGTGACGGCCAGACCCATCCGCGCGTCACAAAACTGGTGCTGCCGTCCACCGCTGCCATCGGAACCGCCGACAGCAGCAGCATTCCCAGGACCCCGAACATGGCGAGGCCAAGGAAAAACCCGAGCGTCAACACCTCGGTGCTTTCTCCCTCACACCATCCACGGGTCGCAACAATGGCGATTCCGTAAAGAAAACCGGACATTACCGGCCAAAGCGCCGCCAGCGACGCCCCACTGGCCGCTTCTGGCCCCAGCACCATGGCGACACCGGAAAAACCGCCTGCGACGGCCACCATCCGCACCCAGCCAAATCGCTGGCCGTAAACGAAGCGCGAGATCAGCAGCACAAAGATCGGCGCGGTGAACAGCCCCGCCGCAGCTGTCGCCACCGGCAAGAAGCCCAAAGCGCCGAAATAAATCATGATGGCGGCCCCCATGAACCCGGAACGGGCGACGACCGGCCCCCATCGTCGCGGACGCAGGTTCAGGCGCAGAGGACGGGCCAGGACCGACAACACCGCAACCACCATAGCCGATCGCATCAAATGAAATTGCCAGACCCCGATCTCGCCCGAAATCAGGGGGACGAAATTATCGGTCAGGCTGATGACGACAGCATAGGCAAAAATCAACAGTGCAGCGCGCCGCACAGGCTCTGATGTCGTTTTCATATGATAGAACCCTGAACTTTGTCTTTACGGTCTGGGCGAAGTCGACCAGAAATGATTGGCGAAAAGCGACAGTATCGGGGGGAATATGGGTTGGTTGGCCGATGAAACGGGTTTGGGGCGTTGTGCGGCAAATCATGTGGCCTTGACGCCGCTGAGCCATCTTTCGCGTGCGGCAGAGGTGTTTGCGGATAGGCGAGCTTTGGTTTACGGGCATCGCACCCTGACTTACCGCGACTATTTTGCACGGGTGAACCGACTTTCTTCGGCGCTGGCGGCATCCGGGGTCAGATCGGGGGATGTGGTTGCCACGCTGTTGCCCAATATCCCGGCCCAGGCCGAGGCGCATTTCGGGGTGCCGGCCTGTGGCGCGGTGATCAACACCATCAACACCCGGCTGGAGGCCGACACGATCGGCTATATCCTCGACCATGGAGGCGCGCGGCTGATCCTTTGCGACACAGCATTTTTGCCTGTGCTGGAAGAGGCTATGGCCCTGCAAACCGGCCCGCACCCGGTCGTGATCGAGGTGACCGACCGAATTGCGGGTTTCAACCCGACCGGTCACCATACCGAATACGAAGATTTTCTGACCGGGGGTGACCCGGCCGCCGCCTGGACGTTGCCACAGGACGAATGGGAAAGCCTCGCACTGAACTATACCTCGGGCACGACGGGGCGGCCCAAAGGCGTGGTCCTGCATCACCGTGGCGCCTATCTGTTGACGATGGGCACCGTGGTCAGTTGGGGGCTAACGATGTACCCGGTCTATCTGACCATCGTGCCACTGTTCCACTGCAACGGCTGGGGCCACACCTGGATGATGCCGCTGCTGGGCGGAACCCTTGTCTGCTGCCGCGACATCACGGCCAAGGCCATCTATGGCGCCATCGGAGATCATGGCGTCAGCCATTTCGGCGGCGCGCCGATCGTGCTGAATGCGCTGATAAGAGCGAAAGAGACGGACAGGCGGGCATTTGACCATATCGTACAGGTTTTCACGGCGGGCGCCCCCCCCGCTGCGGCAACACTTGCAGCAATCGAACCTTTGGGCTTTGCTGTCACCCAGGTCTACGGGTTGACGGAAACCTATGGCCACATCACAGAATGTCTGTGGAATTCAGATTGGAACTGCCTGCCCCAGGCGGAACGCGCGGCGATCAAGGCCCGCACCGGGGTTGTGCAACCCATGGCGGGCGAGACAGTGGTGATGGACGCCAAAATGACCCCGGTGCCGCGCGACGGGGCATCGCCGGGCGAAATCATGATCCGGGGAAACACGGTGATGAAAGGCTATTACCGCAACCCCGAAGCCACGGCCGAGGCCTTTGACGGCGGCTGGTTCCACTCGGGCGACATCGCGTTTCAGCACCCTGACGGCTATATCAAGATCACCGACCGCGCCAAGGACATCATCATTTCGGGTGGAGAGAATGTCTCGTCGGTCGAAGTCGAGGGTGCCCTGATGCACCACCCTGCGGTATCACTCTGCGCCGTCGTGGCGAAACCTGACGAGAAATGGGGCGAAGTCCCCTGTGCCTTTGTCGAGGTGAACGCCGGGGCAGATGTGTCCGAGGCCGACCTGATCGCCTTTGCCCGCGAACGACTGGCCGGGTTCAAAACCCCGAAAAAGGTGATTTTCGGCGAGTTACCCAAAACCGCCACAGGAAAGATCCAGAAGTATGAGCTGCGAATCAAGGCGCGGGCGTTGTAATGCCCCGCGCCAGATTGTGCTGACCTGCCAGACAAGCTATCCTTTGGATCAAGAAGGCATCAGGCAAGGCCATACCGCCCATGACGGCGCTGAAAAAGTACCAGAAGCTTGAAAGCCCCGGCCTCTGGCGCGAGGCGGAAACCGCGCAACGACGCGAAGTGATCGTCAGCCTTGGCGACACGTCGCTGGTGCTGTCCGACCCCCGGCAAGAGGTTGCACTGGCGCATTGGTCGCTGCCTGCGATCAGACGTCTCAACCCCGGCGAGGTGCCCGCGCTCTACACGCCTGACCCGCAGGCGGACGAATTGCTGGAAGTCGGCGACATTCATATGATCGACGCGCTGGAAACCGTGAATGCCGCTCTGATTTCTGCCCAGCCCCGCCCCGGCCGGCTGCGCAACTGGATGCTGGCAGGAACTGCGGCAGGGGTTGTGGCGATCGCCGTCTTTTGGCTGCCCGATGCGCTGATCAGGCACACGGCCTCGGTTCTGCCCATCGCCACGCGGGGCGAGATCGGCCGCGCCGTACTGGCCGACCTGACCCGGCTGACAGGCCAACCCTGCGCCGCCCGTCGCGGGCAGGCCGCCCTGAACCGGCTGGGGGAAAAACTGTTTGGTCCCGGTGCCCGGATGTTGGTGATGCGCCAGGGTTTCGCCACGGCACTGCATTTGCCCGGCCGCCAGATCGTATTGTCCGAGACCCTGCTGGCAGAGCAGGACGGCCCCGATCTGATCGCCGGTTTTGCCCTTGCCGAGCGGATCGCCCTCGAGCGCGAAGACCCGATGATCGCCTTGCTTGAATTCGCCGGGCTGCGCGCAACGTTCCAACTGCTGACAACGGGTGTCCTGCCGCAGATCGCCGTCAGCGGCTATACGGAGACCTTGTTGAAACAACACCACAACCCGACCACTCCCGCCGTCCTGCTGCCGCGGTTCGAGGCCGCAGGCGTCGCCTCGACCCCTTATGCGAACATGCTGGACCCCGGCGGCGAAAGGCTGCGCGCCCTGGTGGAGGCGGACCCGTTCAGCAATGTCGTCCCGCCGACATTGCTGAACGATGAAGATTGGCTGAGCCTTCAGGACATCTGCGCCAATTAGGACCCGGAGACCAGAAAAGCTCCTGCGGCGCGGGGGCGTGGAACGTAACAGCCATGCGCCTTGTCAGGCACTTTCGATTCCAACCGCAAGCACTTGTGATTTAACGGATAAATGCGTCTGGGAACCCTGCGCTACGCACCCGGGCGATGGCTTGACGCGCCTGGATGGCCGTGGCGAAAGGCCCCGCCATGACGACCCTCAGGCTGCGTCCGCCGCGGACCGAACGGGTCGCGGCAACCGGCAGCCCCACCCGCGAGAGACGGGCAGAGGCACCGCTGGCATTCGCGGGATCGCCAAATGTACCGGCCTGAATATAAACCCCGCCACGACGCACGCCGCTTGCGGCCTGCCGTGTCGGCGGTGTCTTGCGCACGGCATTGCTTGTCGAGGTCACGATGCTGCTGCTCCGCAGCGCTGGGGCACCCGGCAGCAGGACCGACGGCACATCGCGGCTCCAGACCAGATCTTGCTGCGCCCAGCCCGAGGCCGTTCCCTGCGCACGTTTGCTGTTGTACCGGCCTGTCCCGGTCACCGGCCTGTAGCCGTAGTCAGAATAATCCGCACTTGCGACGCGCCGGTAATCGGGAGGTGCTATCGCCCCGGCAATGACCTCGCCGGTCGAGGTAGTTTGCGTGGCTTTTTGCCGGGCGCTGTCACGGGTGGCACCGTAAGCATCGGCGCGCAAGGCCGCATCGGTACGGAAGGGAGCGTCGGCACGGAAGGGAGCGTCGCGCGCAACCCGATCCGGCGCATAGTAGCCAAGTGCATTGTCTTGCGCCGTCAACACAGAGCCCGACGTCCGGCCTGTCGTGACAGGGCGCGGCGCCACGGCGGCATTTGTTGTTCCCTGAAAACGGTTCTCGTAGCGTTGCACTGCGGCGGTCACGTCAAACCCCGGATCCGCCGAGCATATCAGCGAGGCGCGACCATCGCTCAGTCGGGCGCGCTTGCCATAGGGCGACCGCGCAGGGCAGCCGTTCGTGCGGATTGCGACAGAAGATGTCACAGCGGCAGATGCGGCGGCAGATGCGGGCACTGCTACGGCCTGGCGGTCATAACGCCCTGCGGTTGTCATTATCGGTGCGCCGGGAGTCGAAGCGTAGGCGGGAGCCGACGTATTGGCGGGATAGGCTTTTGCGATCCGCTCCCGTGCCGCCGTCGTTCGGGCGACCCCGACAGGCTTCGTGACGGCTTGTACGGTTGGCCTGGCGGCAGCGGCCTCCGGGGTGGCGATTGCGACGCGAGGGGCACCAAGCGAGGGCGGATAACCGCACAGCGGCTGCCGGTTCGCCGAGATTCTCGCGACCCAATTCACGCGCCCACCAATGCCCGCGCGCAGAAAGACGCAGCCCCGGCCATCTACATATTGCTGACCCTTGTAGCTGGCGGGGGGCAAATCACTCGGTTTGGGCAGGCTTTGCGCCGATGCCACGGCCCCATAAAAGCCGAGGGTAAAAACCGCGGTCGACAACAGTTTGAACAGCATACCCATCCCCCTACAGTTTAAGGGGATAATGAGTCATTATTGTTTCCGGGTAAAGACCAATAACCCTTTATTTTGTGCCAAACATGCGGTCACCCGCATCCCCCAGGCCCGGAACGATATATCCATGGTCATTCAGATGGCTGTCGAGGGCAGCAGTCACCACCGGAACATCAGGGTGGGCCTCTTTCATGCGGGCGACGCCTTCGGGGGCGGCCAGCAGGCACAGAAAGCGGATATTCGTGGCCCCGGCGGCCTTCAGCAGGTCAATCGCGGCAACCGAGGAATTGCCCGTGGCCAGCATCGGGTCGACCACAATCGTCATCCGGCTTTCCAGCGCATCGGGCACCTTGCAGTAATACTGCACAGGTTTGAGGGTTTCCGGATCGCGGTAGAGCCCGACAAACCCGACGCGGGCCGCCGGAACCAACTCCAGTATCCCGTCCAGCAAGCCGTTGCCGGCGCGCAGGATCGAGATCAGCGCAAGTTTCTTGCCTTCCAGTATCGGCGCGTCCATCGGCTCAATCGGCGTTTCGATCCGCATCGTCGTCATGTCGAGGTTGCGGGTGATCTCATAGGCCAGCAGCAGGCTGATTTCACGCAGCAACCGCCGGAAGCTGGCGGTCGAGGTGTTCTTGTCGCGCATCAGACTCAGTTTATGCTGCACCAAAGGGTGGGAAACGATGGTCAGGTGGTCATCCATTGGCTTGCTCCAGTCTCGTGCGCAGATCGGCTTTGGTATCGGCGTCACAAAAGGCCGCGTCAAGCGAGGTTTGGACGATCTGACCGAAAACACCCTCGTCCCAGTCGAACGCCGTGTGCAATTGGTCGTATTCTTTCTGCATCGTGGTGTGAAAAAACGGTGGATCGTCGGTGGAAACCGTGACCTTCACCCCCCGGTCATAAAGCCGGCCAATAGGATGTTCGCGAAAATTCGGGTAGAGACCAAGCGCCACATTCGACCCCGGACAAACCTCCAGCACGATGCCTTTTTCGGCAATCTCGTCGACCAGTGCCAGGTCTTCAATGGCGCGCACGCCGTGGCCGACGCGTTCGACTTCCAGGTCCGCGATCGCCGAGCGCACGCTTTCGGGCCCGCCCCACTCGCCGGCATGGGCGGTCAGGCGCAGTCCGGCCTCACGCGCGCAGTCAAAAGACCAGCGGAAGTCTTTCAGATGGCCCGATTTTTCGTCGCCACCGATACCGAATCCGACAATCCAGTGCCCTGCCGTTTCGGCCGCGCAAAGGGCGGTTTCGCGGGCCGCTTGCGCGCCGAAATGGCGGATCGGAGTGATGATCCCGCGCAGGATTATCCCCGACTGACGCTCGGCCTGGTCGGCGGCGTCCTGGATGGCGTGCAGGTATTCTTTCCACGCCCCGACATCGCGCCCGCCGCAGAAATCGGGGCTGACGAAGGTTTCGGAATATATCACGCCGTTCGCGGCGCTTTCCTCCAACACGGCAAGGGTAAGGCGGCGGAAATCTTCGGGGGTTTTCAGGGTTTCGGTCGCCGCCTCATAAACACGGAGAAAATCCCAGAAATCTGTAAATTTGTAATTTCCGTGCTCATCAAAGATACCGCTTATATCTATATGTTTTTCCTTGGCCAATCCACGAATGAAGGCGGGCGGCGCAGCCCCTTCAAGATGAAGGTGAAGTTCGATTTTTGAAAGTTTGGTCACAGAAAACTCCTGCCCGGGCCGTGGCCGGGAATGTTCAGATGGGCGGCGATTGTCGCTGCGACATCGGTAAAAGCGCAAAGCCCGGCCTCGCCCGCACCGATCCCGGCGCACAGCACCGGCACGCGTTCGCGTGTGTGATCGGTGCCATGCCATGTCGGGTCATTGCCATGGTCGGCGGTGAAAATCGCCAGATCGCCGGGGCGCAGTTGCGCCAGAAAGGCCCCTGCCCGCCTGTCAAACCATTCCAGCGCACGGGCATAGCCCGCGACATCGCGCGGGTGGCCATAGAGACTGTCAAACTCGACAAAATTCGCAAAGGTGAACGATCCGGTTTCGGCCTGCGCCCCAAGACGGATCAAGTGATCGGCCAGATCCGCGTCGGATTTTCCCTTGTGCAGCCTGCCCACCCCGCGCATCGAGAAAATATCGCCAATTTTTCCGATGGCATGGGTGGCACGGCCCGCGTCTGCCGCCCGGTCCAGCAGCGTCGGCGAAGGTGGCGCAATCGCAAAATCGCGCCGGTTGGCGGTGCGTCTGAAATTGCCGGGTGTCCCGGTAAACGGTCGGGCGATGACGCGCCCCACCTTGCGGGCGTGCAGCATCGGCGCCAGATCGGCGCAAAGCTTCAGCAACCGGTCGAGGCCAAAGGCCTCTTCATGCGCGGCGATCTGAAAAACACTGTCGGCAGAGGTATAGCAGATCGGCCAGCCCGTGCGCAGATGCTCTGCACAATGCGCCTCGATGATCGGCACGCCCGAGGCATGGCAATTGCCCAGAATTCCGTCGGTTCCGGCGAGGCGGCAGACCTCGGCCACGATGTCATCGGGAAAGGCGGGAACGGTATGGGGAAAATAGGTCCAGTCCCAGGGCACCGGAACCCCGGCCAGTTCCCAATGGCCCGAGGGCGTGTCCTTGCCGCTGGAAATTTCGGTCGCGGCCCCCCAGCGCCCCGTCGGTTGCGCGGTCAGGCCGGGCGGTGCAAAGCCCGAGGCCAGCCGAACAGCGGCCCCCAGCCCCAGCGCGTCAAGGTTGGGCATCGCAAGCGGGCCGGTACGCCCTTTGTCGGCGCGACCGGCGGCACATTCCGCCGCGATATGGCCGAGGGTATTGGCCCCGTCATCGCCGAAATCGGCGGCATCCGGCGCACCACCGCAGCCCACACTGTCCATCACGATCAAAAAGGCTCGGGTCTGGCTCATGTCACTTTTCCGTAAATCAGGGGCGGGTCATCGGGCGCGCTGTCGGCCAGGATATAGGCCGCGCGGACGCGGGCCATCACCGCATCGGCCTCATCCGGGTTGGCGGCATGAATGACGGCAAGCGGGTCTCCGGCCTCGAATTCCTCGCCGATCCCGGCAAGGTCCGACAGGCCGACCGAGGGGTTGATGCGGTCGCCGTCGCGCAACCGCCCGCCGCCCAGGTGCACCACTGCCTGGCCCAGGGCCGCCGCATCAATCGCCGCGACAAAGCCTTTGGAGGTGGCGCGCACCTCGCGTAGGGTCGGCGCGGCTGGCAGCCTGTCGGGCCAGCGGTCGATGAAATCGGCAGGGCCGCCCTGCGCCGCGATCATCCGCCCGAAATACTCGGCCGCGGATCCGCTTTCCAGCGCCGCCTCGATGCGCGCGGCCCCGTCTTCGGCATCGGCAGCCAGCCCGCCAAGAGCCAGAACCTCGCCGCCCAGCGCTGCTGTCAACTCCCATAGGGCTGCATTGACCGAGGTGCCGGTCAGGGTTTCCATAACCTCGATCACCTCCAGCGCGTTGCCGGCGGATGTGGCCAGCGGCTGGCTCATGTCGGTAATCAGCGCGCTGGTCATGCAGCCGGCCCCCTGGGCGGTGCGAACCAGGGCGCGGGCCAGGGCGCGGGCCTCACTTTCGGTTTTCATGAAGGCGCCAGAGCCAAGCTTGACGTCCAGCACCAGCGCCTCCAGACCCGCCGCCAATTTCTTGGACAGGATGGAAGCCGTAATCAGATCAATACTTTCCACCGTCGATGTCACATCACGGATGGCATAAAGGCGGCGATCGGCGGGGGCGATGTCGGCGCTGGCGGATATGATGGCGCAGCGGCAATCCTCGATCTGGCGGCGCAACTGCGCCTCGTCCATGTTGGTGCGAAAACCGGGGATCGATTCCAGCTTGTCCAGGGTGCCGCCGGTATGGCCGAGGCCACGCCCCGAGATCATCGGAACATAGGCCCCGCAGGCCGCCAGCGCCGGGGCCAGCAGCAGCGAGGTGCAGTCACCGATGCCACCGGTTGAGTGCTTGTCGAGCACCGGGCCCGGCAGCGACCAGCGCAAGCGGGTGCCGCTGGCCAGCATCGCGCGGGTCAGCGCGACGCGCCCCGCCTCGCCCAGACCCTTGAGGCAGACCGCCATCGCAAAAGCCCCTGCCTGGGCATCGGTGACGACGCCCGAGGCCAGCCCTTGCGCGAACCACGCAAGACTGGCGGCATCGGGCACATCGCCCGCACGCAGGCCGGCGATGATCGCCCGCGCGTCGGGCTCAGCGGTCATCCGGGCGGGCCATATGTGCGGCGGTAAAACTGCCCGGCAGCAGATCTGCCACCGTCACGGCATGCGACTGCCCGTCGGTTGTGCAAAGCGTCACTGTCGCGTCAGGGGTGGCAAACTCCGCGATCTTCTGGCGGCAGCCGCCGCAGGGGGGCACCGGGGTGGGGCTGTCGGCGATCACCAGGATCTCGGCAATCCGGGTTTCGCCCGCGGCCACCATCGCCGCGATCGCCCCGGCCTCGGCGCAGGTGCCTTCGGGATAGGCCACGTTTTCGACATTGCAGCCGGAATAGACCGCTCCCGAAGCCGTGCGCAGCGCTGCGCCAACCTTGAAGCGGGAATAAGGGGCGTAGGCGTTTTCGCGCACGTCACACGCGGCTTGCAGCAGGGACATCGTATACTCCGGTATTTTGGCCCAGTCTGGAACCGGCGCGCAGGACTTGCAAGCGTTGTCGTCGGGGCAAAGGCCGGGGGATTGACACGCAACGCTCCCGCCACAGTTTTGATCCTGTTTCAATGCCGAGGGACTTTTCCGGTGCCGGGGGGCTTCACGCCCCCCGGACCCCCCGTGGGATATTTCTGAACAGATGATGGGAGATCAACAGATTTCTGTGCTGAAATTGCCAGGCAGGGTGACTTCGAGCAATTGCAGATCTGTTGTTGCGTCTTCGTACCGGGTTGACATACCCGGCGGAACAACGAAGGCGTCGCCCGTGGTCAGACGGCAGGACGCCTGGTCTTCTCCTGCCAGCGTCATCTCACCCGACATGACATAGGTGAACAGAATGTCTGTATCGTGCCGCGTCGCCGGAGCCGCGCCGATGGGGCGGACGACCATCACCGAGGCCACACCTTTGGTACTGTCGTTGATCGTGGTGTCGCGGGCCTCGAACCCGGGGATGCGGAACGGGACGAAAGGCGCGCGCGCGCCGATGTCGTGGACAAAGCGCTGCCCCTGCCATTCGCGGTCGGGACGCAAAAGCGGGGTGGGCAGCGCCATGTCATGATCGATCTCGGTCACATGTTCGGCCGGGACGCCGATTTCGATGACTTCGATGCCGTCTGATGCTTCGAGCACACGGTGGCGGATTTCGGGGGGTTGGATGAAGCAATCGCCGGCGGTCAGGCGGATTTTCGGACCCTGATCCTCATAGACCACATCGACCCAGCCCTTGACGCAGAAGATCAACTGAAAGCCGACCTTGTGGAAATGCACCATATCGGGCACCGGGCCGCCGTCGGGAATGCGGATATGGCTGGCGATGATCGCCCCGCCAAGGCGCGAGGGCACCAGATCGCGGTACTGCATACCGGCACGGCCGATCACCCAGGGGGCCTGATCGGCAAGGCGGCGCACGACAAAGGCATGTTCAGTCGGCGGCTGGATCACCGCCGGGTTCAGCGCGTCAATCTCGATCCTCGTGCCGTTCGGGGCCGTCAGGCGGCGAACGCCCCCCGCGAAGCCCTCCGGATCATCGGTGAGGATACGGATTGTGCCCGGCGCTTCGATCGCGCCTTTCTGGATGCGGATACGCAACCCGTGGCCCG
>TARA_R110002110_G_scaffold61225_3_pt1 | contig 17779 bp, 14 predicted proteins | sample TARA_R110002110 | Tara Oceans TARA_R110002110 (sample SAMEA4397330) | marine metagenome | biome: Polar Biome; feature: [SRF] surface water layer (ENVO:00010504); material: water (ENVO:00002006), including particulate matter (ENVO:01000060) such as... | depth 5 m
CCTGATGGAGAACCGCAATGGCCTGCTGGTCAATGCCGATCTCACCTTGGCCACCGGCACTGCCGAGCGCGATGCAGCAATCGACATGGCGGCGGTACTGAAAAGCGGGGCGACACTGGGAGCTGACAAGGGGTACGACACACGGGAGTTTGTCGACGTGTTGAGGTTCCTGGATGTTACCCCGCACGTTGCCCAAAACCTGAAGCGTGCAGGCGGGTCTGCGGTTGACGGTAGAACGACCCGTCATGCGGGCTACGAAATCAGCCAGCGGGTGCGCAAACGAGTGGAGGAACCTTTTGGCTGGGCCAAACAGATCGGCGGGCTCAGGCAGACAAAGTTCAGAGGTCTGACTCGGGTAAGACAGGACTTCCTGAGGGTGATGGCTGCCTACAATCTCATACGTATCAGAAATCTGCTGCCCGAGGCGGCGTGGTGAGGGGATACGGGGAATCGATAGCGCCCATGAGCGGCTTATGGAGACGATAGAGGCTGTGAATGACCCTGCCGCAACGGAAATCGGCCCCGGATCCCCAATCCGGCGAGGTTGCCACGAATCCGACTCGCCGTTGACCAAACTTGAGACATGGAACGACGAGGAAGTTGAGTGCGTCAAAATCATGCCTTTTTCAGCAACCTGCTAGGCGATCGGCCAGTTCATTCCTGTTCTCGCCGCAGAAGAAGTAGGTCGGCGAGCGCTGCAGCATGGTCACGTGCGCGGCCTTTTCGGCCAGGGCCGGGATGACGGTGGCCGCGGTGGCGCCGGAGCCGATCACCAGTACCCGCTTGCCAGTGTAATCAGTGGCAGGCCCACAGGAAATTGCAGGTGAATCAGGCCGTTGTACTGTCGGCCAGGCGGGTGGCCTCGACGCAGAGGTTTTGAACGATTCCGACTGCATCGCCCTGATACGGGAATTCATTGAGTTGCCCCTGGAGCTTTGGAGCGAGGACATCCGCAGCTGCTGAAATTACCCCTGCGACTGGATTTACACTGCAACCAACAGGCGAGCCAGGCATAGATGGATGAATTTGATGGATGTCTCCGGACTCCGTAGTCGCTATTCTGTTGCCTGAGTCAGCGCTGGCGGTGAGAGGCTATGTCAGAGCAGCAGATAAGGATTTTTACTTCAAGTGATGGCGAGGCCCGGCTGGAAGTCGCGCTGGATCGGGAGACTGTCTGGTTAAATCAGGCGCAGATGTGCGAGCTTTTCGGACGTGAGCGTTCGGTGGTAACAAAACATGTCCGCAATGTATTCAGGGAGGGTGAACTCGATCGCGAGACAGTATGTGCAAAATTTGCACATACTGCCGAGGATGGGAAAAGTTATCAGGTTGAGCACTACAACCTTGATGTCGTTATATCCATTGGCTATCGCGTCAAGTCCCCACGTGGAATCCAATTTCGCCAATGGGCCACCCGTACCCTGAGGGACCATCTGGTACATGGCTATACCCTCAACCAGCGCCGCCTGGAAGAGCGCGGTATTGAGTTCGAGCAGGCACTGGACCTCCTCAGTCGTACCCTCGCAAACCAGGGTCTGGTGTCCTCCGAAGGCGAGGCCGTGGCCCGGGTGATCAGCGATTATGCCCGTTCCTGGAGCCTGCTCCAGGGCTATGACGAGCAGGTTCTGGCGGAAGTCGACATCAAGCAGCTGGATATGCACCCTCTGGCGCTGGATGAAGCCCTGGCTGCGATTGGTGACTTGAAGCAAATCCTCATTGGCAAGAGCGAGGCCACGGAGCTGTTCGGTCAAGTTCGCGGTGAGGGGCTGTCATCGGCCTTGGCCACGATTGAGCAGGGCTTCGGTGATGAGCTGTTCTACCCCAACATTGCCAGTCGTGCCGCACACCTTCTCTACTTCGTGATCAAAAATCATCCACTGGCCGATGGCAACAAGCGTTGTGGCTCATTTCTCTTCCTGTGGTACCTGCGCAGGAACCAGATGTTGTTGGCGCGGCCGGTGGAGCAGTTGATAAACGACAACACCCTGGTGGCCCTGGCGCTGCTGGTCGCGGAGAGCTTGCCGAATCAGAAAACATTGATGATCCGGCTGATTGAGCATTTTATCCTTTTGAGAGAGCCAGACGCGAGCAAGGACTGAGGCATGACCAAAGTCCTTGCCTCGGACAAGCGCGTGGCTCGACCCCACCTCACTCCCCGTCCAGCACCCGCCCCAGGGTCACCTCGCCCATGATGGTGGTGCGGTTGATGACCCGGCGTACGCCCGGGGGGGTGCCGGTGGCGCAGTGCATGATGCGCCAGTTGTCCCAGAGGATCATGTCGCCTTCCTGCCACTGGTGGAAATAGTGGAACTCGGGCTTGCGGGTGTGGGCCACCAGGCGCTCCAGCAATTCGATGGACTCGTCGTTGGAAAGGCCGAATTTCTGTGGGGTAATGACCCGGTCGAGGAACTGCTCGACAATCTCCAGTACCTTGCGCCCGCTGACCGGGTGGGTGACCACGGCGGGATACACGGCGTCGGCGAAGTCGGGAAAGCCGATATCCGAGGGCTTGCGGGGCAGGTTTTCCCCCGGTTGGTAGCCTTCAAGATTCACATAGCGCATGTGCTTGCGCTGCATGCTGAAGCTGTAGGCGACTTCCAGTTTTTCCAGCAGGGCCCGGGTTTCCTCGTCCAGGGCATCCCAGGCCATGGCCAGGTCGCCGAAGCCGGTGAGGCCCTCGCTGGAGGGCACTTGCACCGCCGTCAGCACCGCGCCGTGGTTGGGGCGGGCGGTGTAGTGCAGGTCCATGTGCCAGTCCAGCCGGCCGACGATGGGCTCGCCGTTGTAACGGGCCAGCATGTAGTTGTCCTTGTCGGTGCCGTTTTCCAGCACAAAGAGTTCCGGGTATTCATCGGAGGTCTTTACCTTCAGCGGGTGCAGTTCCAGCGGCCCGAAGATGCGGCTGAACTCGATCTGGTTCTCCGGGGTGATGGTCTGGCCGCGGAACAGCAGTATTCCATATTCATACCAGAGGTCGCGCAGTTCCTGTTCCACAGCTTCGCTGAGGGGCTGGGTGATATCGAAGCCGCTCACCTCGGCGCCGATGTTCTTCAGGGGGGTGACGGTCAATGTCATGGGGTTTCCTCAATCCGTAATCGTGAACACAAAAAGCAGGGTCGGGTGCCTATTCCAGCACTCGCGGATCGCGGCGGATTTCCCGCCGGGCCATGGCTTCCCAGAGGAAGGGAAAGCCATTGCTGTCGGTCATGTGGCCGGTAGCCGCGGCGGTTTTCTGATCCAGAGGCTGGCCGTTGCCCAGTGCCTCCACCCGCCAGGCGAGGCGGCAGCGCCACTCCAGGGTGATGGCGCGCAGGTGTGCCTGGCGCACATCCTTGCCGACCAGGAACACGCCGTGGTTGGCCAGCAGGGCCCATTTGTGCTCGCCCAGTGCCTCGACGGCGGCGCGGCCCTCCTTTTCGTCGTTCACGGTACCGTGGTATTCGTCGAAGATGACAGGGTCGCTGTCCACCAGTGCCGAGGTCTGGTCGTAGATGGGCGGCACCCGCTTGCAGGCGGCCCAGACAGAGCCCCATTCCGGATGATTGTGGATCACCACCTTGACGTCCTCCCGCAGGCTGTGCATGTCGCGGTGGACGTTGATCGCCGGAGTCACGTTCCAGCGACCGTCGAGGATATCGCCCTGTTCATTGATGGTGAGGATGTCGGAGGCGCAGACCTCGTCCCAGGCCAGCTCCCAGGGGTTGACCAGAAGGGTGCCGTCATCCTGGCGCAGGGTGATGTGGCCGGCTATGTGGTCGTTGTAGCCTTCCCGGAACAGCACCCGGCACAGCAGGGCCAGCTCCTGATGCGTCGTCAGCGCCGGCAGGGTCGGGTAGCGGCCCGGGTTCGGCACCAGCGGTGCGAGTACTTTCCAGTTCAGGCTGGGGTCATTCTGGTAGTTCATTGTCTGGGTTCTCTTGTGGTGGGTGAACGGGTTCAGTGGCTGCAGCTGTGGGTTGCAGGGCGTGGGCCAGCAAAAGCTGCTGCAGTTCAGCGCGAAAGGCGCTGTTGCCCAGCCAGTCCGGGTGCTCATCCACGGCCCTGGCGGTCGTCTCGGTCAGGGTGGTGGCAATCAGGAAAGCGCGCATTGAGGCAGTCGCCGCCGGCATCTCCGGCCGGTGATGCAGCAGCAGTTCCTGTAGCCATTCCTCCAGTGAGCTGGTTGCAACGTAGCGGCGGACGCTGGCATGGATCAGGGTGTCGAAGCCGATTTCCCGGTGATAACGGCGATAGACCCGACCGTGACTCTGCAGCAGACGCTGGTGGCGTTGGCAGGTGACCACCACCAGTTCCCTCAGGGTGTGTTCCAGGGATTGCCAGCGCAGCGCGCCGAGGTAGCGGGTTTCGCTGGCGAGCTGCTCGGCTTCCTCGGGGGCATCCTCCAGCAGGACATCCAGCAGCACCGCCTCCTTGTTGGGGTAATACTGGTAGAAGGAGCCAATGGTGACACCAGCCACATCGGCGATACGCTGGGCGGTAAGGGCGTCCACGCTGCCGTGCTGCAGAATGCGTCTGCAGGCCTCGCGGATGGACGCCACGAGCAGCCGCGAACGGGCCTGTTTGGGCTCGCGTCGGGTGGCCTGCAACCTGTTGTCCGGGTTCGTCATCGGATCTACCCTAACCCAGTGGCGCGCTGGCACAACTCGCGTTCAGGAATCGCTCGGCCTTTGATAGTGCACTGTTTTTAAAAGAAAATCCCGAAAAACCCGACGGTACTCGGATTTTCCCTAGAATACCCCCCGCAAGCCGAAAGTGATCAGGTTGGCGCTGGTGCGCGACAGCCCCGCGGTACTGTTGTACTGCACGAAGGCAAACAGGTTGTTGGCGAACTGCGCCGACAGCCCGAGGGTCAGTTCAAAGAAGTCCTCGTCCGGGTCATCGGTGGGCGAGCGGAACTGCACCCCGCTGCCGGGCAGGGCGAAGGCATAGCTGTAGTCCAGGGTCTGGGCTTCATTGTCAAACTCGTGCCGCCATTCGACCCCGGCGTAGGGTAGCAGGACGCCAAACCCGGTGCTGCTCGCATGCCGGACCATGACGCCGACAATGGATTGCACTGACTGGGTGTCCTGGTCGCCATAGCGCAGGGCGAGGCCGCCATCGGTATCAACCTCACGTTCCCGATAGCCGTCGATATCAATGTCGAGGTAATCGAAGCCGGCATACACATCCGCCGTGGTCGCGCCACTGCCGAAGACGTAGCCAGCGGTGGCCTGGGCGCCAAGCTGGTTACTGTCGGTACTGGCATCGAAGCGGCGGTCCAGTACCAGGCCCTGCGCCGTGCCTGTCGCGCCCGGCGCGGCGGTCAACTGGACCTTGCGCGCCATGTCGAAATCGTTTCGCCCGTAGCTGAGAATGCCGTTGACGTAGCTGTTCTCCATCCCGTAGACAAAGAATCCCGACAGGCTGTAGCCCTCGCTCTCAATCTTGCCGCCCGCTGAGCTGCTGATAAAGCTGCTGCCCGTGGTGCGGTCCAGGTCGACATCATAGCTGCTGTAGCCCAGCGCCAGGCCGACGGCGAGGCCGCTGTCGAAGGCATAGTCGGCGCCCAGGGTGATGCCCCAGGAGTCGAAGTCGTAGCCGCCCTCGTTGTCGGTTTCGTCGCGGTCGCCCCAGCCGACGGCGCCGTTGCTGAACCAGGCCCAGCCGGTGTCGGCATCCCGCTCGTCACCCGCGCCGGTGCCTCCGGCCAGCGGCGGTAGATCACCGGCCAGCGCCTCGCCGAGGTCCACACCGTGGAAATTGAACGCTACCGGTGAAATGGTCGTGCGGGCGCCACGCCGGATGGCATCCATGCGTGCGCCCAGGTTCGCGAACTGGCGATTGCTGCTCTCGGTTGCCAGGCGCGACTGGCTGGAGGTCTCTTCGCCGGAAAACTGGCGAATGGCGTTCCAGGAATCGTCGAGGCTGGTGTAGCCATAGCCGTGGGGGACCGTGATCCCCGTGGTCCCAATAACGGTTAGCGACATCTCCCTGCAGCGGCTAAACAGATCTGCGCGCTGTCCCGTTTGCGGGCCATCGGCACCCAGTTCCAGGCAGGTGGCGCGGATCGCATCGCCGGCATCGACGATGAACTGCGGTGCCCCCTGATCCGCCAGTACCTGGCCCACATCGGTCGCAGGGCCTTGCTGGGCATGGCTGGTGGCGGCGCAGACAGCACTGCCAAACACAAATCCATAGGTGGTTATTCTTTTCATTTTTCGCCCTTCCCCTTGAACGTAAAAGTTGCGTAGACAAATGGCGTTGCCGGCAATGTCAAACTGCAATGAAGCCAGCCACCGACGAGCAGTATTCGCTTTTAATTGATATAGTTCAAAAGAGTTTACTCCTGTTTGGGAGCAGCGCAAGTCGGCGGCAGATAATCCCGGTCCAACGAAGCGACCTTTCGCTACCGGTGACTCTGAGCTAGTATTAAAGACTGCCTGTGTTGTCGGGCGCTACAGGCGGGCCCATGGTGCGAGACAGATGCCCGTGAATGAAACGTACGAGGTGACAGTCCGGGGCGATTTGGCCGGGGACGTCACTGAGCTGGATCCATTGCAGTCGCAGGCACCTGCCCCGGGGACGGTGTTGCGGGATCGTTTTGTGCTCCAGCGCATGCTCGGCGCCGGTGGCATGAGCAAGGTCTTCCTGGCGATTGACCGGGAGCTGGAGGACTCCAATCCCTACGTTGCGATCAAGGTGCTCGGTGACAGCTTCAAGGATCACCCCCAGGCGTTGACCTCACTGCGCCGCGAAGTCAACAACTCCCGCCAGCTCAACCACCCGAATATCGTCGGTGTCTACCACTTCGATCGCGATGGCGACATCGTCTTCATGGTCATGGAATACATGCGCGGAGAACCGCTGGACGAGTTCCTGCGCAAACATCGTGAGGGCCTGCCCTGGGACCAGGCGTGGCATATCATTCAGGGTTGCGGTGAGGCGCTGGCCTACATGCACGATCACGGCGTGGTGCACTCGGACTTCAAGCCCGGTAATGTCTTTCTCACGGATGACAACGAGGTCAAAGTCCTGGATCTTGGTATCGCACGCACGCTGGACGAGGCGCTGGCGACCCAGAACACTACGCGTTTCGACGGCGATGCGCTGCTGGCTCTCACGCCGCAATACGCCAGTTGTGAGATGTTCGAGGGCCAGTCTCCTGACCGACGTGATGACATTTACGCCCTGGGCTGCGTGGCCTACCTGCTGCTCACCGGGCGCCACCCGTTCGATGGTGCCCGCGCAATTGATGCCCGCAGCAACGAGCTGCCAGTAGAGCGCCCCCAGGGCCTGCGCCAGGCGCAATGGCAGGCGCTGCTGAAATGCCTCGCCCATCGGCGCCGTGAACGCACGCCCCATGCCCAGGAGTTTCTCGCCAGCTTTGGCCCCGTGACCCGCTCTCGCAGTGCTGCTCCCTGGATTGCGTTGACCGCCCTGCTGCTGGTTTCGGGAGTCGCCGTCGGCAGCTGGCAGGCGTATCGTGCTTCGCCGGAGCAACGTTTTATCGATGAGATGCTGGTGCAATACCGGGACACGGGTGACTCATCTGTCGACGCGGAACAGGTGACGCTGTGGCTTGAGCAGGGTGCGCAGAACATCGCAATGGCCGACTCGGCGTACGCGAAGGATGAATTCGATCGCGGTAGCTACTTCCTGCACGGCAGCACCAGCTCGGCGAAATGGGTGTATGACCTGGTGTTGCGCCAGGCCCCCGACGAAGCCAGCAAGCGTGCCGCCGCCAGCGGCATGTTGCAGCTGGCGGCCGCCTATGAAGAGCCGGTACAGAGGCTGGCTGAGATGGAGCGCCCGCGCGAGGCACTGGATCTTGCCTGTCGCGGTGTCGCGATCAATGCCCATAACCCGGTCCTGGCGGGGCTGTTGCCCGCCCTGGCCGAGAAGGTGTCCAACCCGGGCGTGGTCGCCGGATGCAAGGATTTGCCCGAGGGTATGCTGCCCTGACTCCACGGCCCCGGGCCCGATGTACCCGCTTCAGTACCAGGAGGGAACGAGCTTTATGAAAACCATCCAGAGTTGTTTATTGGCAGGCCTGATTGCGGTGGCAGCCAGTGGTAATGCCCAGGCACCTGAAGGCGATGTCGCCAGTCGCGCCGCAGAGCTGAAGGAATTCGATATTGTTCCCTGCCTGTTGCCACCCCGGGTGCGACGCCTCGGTGGCATCGTCTACCCCGAGCGACGCCAATTGACCCATGTGACCGCGAAAGTGTGTGAACTTCGGGGCGGCGAGTACACGGCCTATGACCGGGCGACACCGGACGCCTCGGTGGCATTTTTCCTGCCTCTCGCGGAGGAGGGGGACCCCGCCGCGCAAACGCGTCTTGGCGAGGTCTACCAGTACCTCTTCGCGGAGCCCCGCTACCGCGATGCGATGACCTGGTACCAGCGGGCAGCCGAACAGGGGGATGTCACCGCCCTGCGCCGGCTCGCCCACCTGCATGAAAACGGGCTCGGGGTGGAGCGCGACCCGCTGCTGGCAACCAACCTGTGGCGACAGGCCACCGGGCTGGGCGAGGATCTGGTGCTGGCCTCGGACGCCGAGGCCGCAAGAACCGCCGCGGAACAGCGCGTGGCGCAGTTGACCAGCCAGTTGCGGACCCGCAATGCGGAGGCCGATGCCCTGCGCCTGGAACTGGCGGAAGCCCGGACCGGGCTCGTCGAGAGGCGCGATGCCCTGCTCGGCGCTTCCGCGGAGGTGGCTGCCCTGCAGCAGCAGCTCGCGGATGCTCGCGATCGGCAGGCACCGGCAGACACTGACCGGGTGGCGGCACTGGAGCGTGAGCTGCGGGAAAAGCAGCAGCGTCTGGAGGATCAGCAGTTCCAACTCGACAGCCTGGAAGCCACGCTTGATGCCAGGCAGGCAACCCTGGTCGCAAGTGTGCGTCAGGTAGAGCTGGAAAACCGGCGCTTGCAGGGCGAACTGGAGCGGGTCTCCGCCATGTCGGAGCTGGAGCTGGCGGAGGCCCGCAATGCGCTGTCCGCGAGGGACCAGGAGCTTGCCGCCCTGCAACGCCAGCGCGCGGGGCTGGCAACCGAGGCAGAGGCCGCCCGGCAGGCTGTTGCCGAAATGGACGCCCAGCTCGCGGCGTTGCGGGACGCCGCGGACAGCAGTGCCCGGGCCCGGGAAGAAGCCCGCCAACTGGCCGCGGAGCGGGCGCGGCAGGCAGAGGCACTGGCCGCCAGCCGCGAGCAGATTGCAGCCCTCCAGGGCGCCCTGGACAGCAAGCAGGCGGAGGCCCGCACCCTGCGTGATGAGCTGGCGACAGCGCTTGATGAGCGCCAGAAAGCGGAAGCCAGGCTGGCCCAGACCGAATCGGCCCTGGTCAAATTGCGCCAGCAGGAGACCGCGGCCGCCGGCGAACGGGAAACCCTGCAGACCGCCGTGGCGCTGGCCCGCAGTGAGCGCGATCGGCTGGCCGCGGCCCTGGCTGCGGCTGATCGCGGGGAATCAGGCCGCAGTGCGGAGCTGGAGCAACTGCGCCGACAACTGGACGAGCGCGATGCGACGCTCGCACGGCAGGAAGCCCGGCTGGCGGAAGTGGACGCGGAAGCGAGGCGTTACCAGCGCGAAGTCGCCCAGCTGCGCGAGCAGTGGAACCTGCAGGTCGCGACCCGCAGTGTGCTGGAGCCGCTGCCGGATACCTCCCGCATCCGGATTCCCGGGGATATCAAGCTCGGCAAGTTCCACGCCCTGGTGATCGGCAACAACAACTACCAGCATTTGCGCCAACTCAGTTTCGCCCACAACGATGCCCGCGCCGTGCACGAGGTACTCACCCAGCGTTACCGGTTCCAGTCAGAGCTGCTGCTGGACGCCACCCGCGGGGATATCTTCCGCCGGGTGGAAGCGCTCAAGGAAACCCTCATGCCGGAGGATTCTCTGCTGATTTATTACGCAGGTCACGGCTCGGAAGATGGCACTGACAGTTACTGGATGGGCGTTGACGCGACCTCGGCGTCGCCGGGTGCCCAGGAGATGTACGGCGTCTCCAGCAGCGCCCTGGCCCGGTGGCTGGCGATGTTGCCGGCCAACCATGTGCTGGTGATCGCCGATTCCTGTTACTCGGGGCGCGGCATCGTCACTTCCGGGGGCATCAAGCTGCGGCAGGATGAAATCGAACAGAACCTGAAATTCTACCTGCAGAACCGGGCCCGGACGGTGCTGACCTCCGGTGGCGTAGTGCCGGTGCCGGATGGCGGTGCGGGCAACCACTCGGTATTCACCAAGGCCCTGGTGGGTTTGCTCAACCAGAACACGGGTGTCCTGTTTGACAACGACCTGTATGCGCATATCAAGGAGCGTGTACGGCATGGCACGGAGTCAAATATGGCCGTTCCGGAGCCAATATTTGGCCGCATCGAGATCAACAACGGCCACGGCTCCGGCCAGTTCGCGTTCCTGCACCCCAACCTCATGGCGCGGCGCTGACGGCGACCCGGCCCCCGGGCTGCACCCGGTTGTCCTGCCGACACGGCTTGGTATGATTCCCGTCAGGTTGTCGCTCGTTCGAGAGTAAAAGTATTGAAGCCATAAAGCGGGGAAAGTAATGCCCACTTCTGGAGCCGCCTTGCTCAGTCGGTCCCAGCTCGACGAGATCATTCGGGTGCAAACCGGGATGATCAAGCTCGGAATCGACTTCGACGCCGTGATTGCGTTTGTCGCCCGTGAAACCCAGCTCCTCACCGATGCGGAAGGCGCCGCGGTAGAACTGGCCGAAGGCGATGAAATGGTCTATCGGGCGGTCAGCGGCTCGGTGCTGCAGTTCCAGGGCATGCGCATCGACCGCGCGACCAGCATCTCGGGGACGTGTGTCGAACTGGGGCGTTTGCTCTATTGCGAGGATTCGGAAACAGACGCCAGGGTTGACCGTGACGCCTGCAGAAAAGTGGGCTTGCGGTCGATGCTGGTGGCGCCGCTGTTTCATGAAGGTGAAACAGTCGGAGTACTGAAAGTACTGTCCGCAAGCCCCTCCGCCTTCGGCCCTGCTGCCGGCCGCATCCTGTCCTACATGACCGAGTTGATTGCGGCGGCAATGTTCAATGCCGCTCGTTATTCGCAGCAGGAACTGTTCGTGCGCGCAACCCGGGATTCGCTGACCGGCCTGTGCAATCGAGCGCTGTTCGAGGACCGCCTGCAGCACGCTGCCGATCAGAGCAAGCGACTGCGGCAGCGTTTCGCCGTGATTGCCGTCGATGTCGATGGCCTGAAAGCGCTGAACGACCAGCACGGCCATGCCATCGGGGATTTTGCCCTGCGCACCCAGGCAATCCGGCTGGCTGTCATGGTGAGGCAATCGGACACGGTGGCGAGGGTGGGCGGTGACGAGTTTGCCCTGGTCATTTCTCCCGTGGTCGACCGCGCCGCCGCCGCCGCCGCCGGCGTTGTGCGCAAGCTCCGCGCAGCCCTGCGCGAGCCCTTTACCCACGCGGGGGCCACCTATTCGGTCGGAGCCAGTGTCGGCCTTGCACTGTTCCCTGACGACAGTGAAAGTACCGGCACGTTGCGTGAGATTGCCGACAAGGCCATGTACGAAGAGAAGCGGGCAAACAAGGCCAGGTCCGGGTAGCGGGCGCAGGCCTGCCAGCGTAGCCTCTCAGGCGGGCATGGTATTGCCGGCCCAGACCACTTTTTCGCAATCTCCGGAGAAATCCTTGATCAGCGCCGAGCGCACCAGGAACCGGCTGGCAGTAATCAGCCACTGGTCGTCGCGACGCCGGTACTCGTCGAAATAGTGACCGCCCAGTTGCACGCTGGTCCGGTCGCGGGTATTGATACTGTGGAAGCGCAGCCCGACTCGCGCAGTGGCTGAATCGGAACCGGTAAGGTCGACGATCATGTTTTCCGCGTGATGCATGTCGACGATGTGGTCGTGGCAGCCCAGCTCGACGAACACCGCGACAAAGGCTTCGCGATCGTCGAATTTCCCGATATGGCCAAAATTGATATCGACCCGGCCGGGCGCGAAGCAGTCCCGCACCAGGTCTGGCTGCTTGTCGTCGCAGGCGTTGAGGTAGCGGAACTTCAGGGTCCTGATGGCCTCTATGTCACGCAGAGCGGATACCTGTGCCGCAAGGTCTTGAATGTCTGGTTGCATGCGTGGTCTCCGCGAAGCCGGGGGTTGGAGGCGCTAGTGTAGTGCCCCGGAGCAAGGTGGCAAACCCGATCGGTGCGATCGGTTCAACAGTTTTTGCCAGCCCGGCAATTAGTGGCCATACTCTGGGCATCCAGGGAGAGAAACATGCAGTCGGCCGCCATACCAGACAACGATTCCGCTCGCTTGGAGACGCTGAGGTCACTCAATATTCTCGATAGCAAGCCCGAGGAGCGTTTTGACCGGCTTACCCGCCTGGCGAAGCATGTCTTCGACGTACCGATTGCGCTGGTAAGCCTGGTAGACACTGACCGCCAGTGGTTCAAATCGCGCCAGGGGCTGGACGCGACGGAAACCCCGCGGGATATTTCTTTCTGCGGCCACGCTATCAACGGCGATGGTGCTCTGGTAGTCGAAGATACTCTGCTCGATCCCCGCTTTGCCGATAATCCACTGGTCATCGGCGGGCCAGGCATACGCTTTTATGCGGGCTACCCAATCCGATATCTGGACGGGAGTGTGCTGGGTACAGTCTGCATCATTGATCACAAGGCGCGCCAATTTGGCTCCCGCGAGCTGCTGATTCTGCGGGACCTCGCTACTCTCGTGGAGCATGAAATGCAGGCCATGGAAATGGCCACCCTGGACGAGTTAACCGCCATCAACAATCGTCGCGGCTTCTTTCTCATCGCCGGCCAGGCCCTGCGCATGTCACGGCGCAAGGACTTTCCGCTGACCCTGGTATTCATTGACCTGAACCGGTTCAAGCCCATTAACGACCGCTTTGGTCATGCCGAGGGGGATCGGGTGCTGAAGTTCTTCGCTACTGCACTGTTGAAGGTGAGCCGGGATTCCGACATCGTTGCCCGGCTGGGTGGTGATGAGTTCGTGGTGTTGCTGAATGATGCCAGCGACGAGGAGGTCGGCAGCGTAATGAAGCGGTTTCGGGAAGTGGTTGCCGAGCATAACCAGGCCCTGAAACTCGACTACGCGGTTGCCTTCTCTTATGGGGTAGTTCGCTACGATGCGAACAAGCACGAAGATCTCGATGCGCTGCTGGCCGAGGGTGATGCCCTGATGTACCAGCGTAAACGGGGTGACACACAGCGGTGATGGCGAGCTGGCGAGGTTGGGTGCTGGTGCTGGCCTGCCTGCTGACGGGCGTCGCCGAGGCGCAAACCGTCAAGCAACTGCGGGTGGGGGTGTACCAGAATCCGCCGAAGCTGCTGATGCTGGAAGGCCGCGCATCCGGAATCTTTGGTGATCTGCTGCAGCAGATTGCCGAGCGCGAGGATTGGGTGCTGGAGCCGGTGTCCTGTGGCTGGAACAGCTGTCTCGAATTGTTGCGCGCGGGCCAGATTGACCTGATGCCGGATGTCGCCATCAACGATGTCCGCGATCTTGATTTCGGCTTTCACCAGACACCGGTATTGCGCAGCTGGTCCCAGTTGTACAGCTCGGCGGCGATCAATGTCGCCAGCCTGCTGGACCTGGATGGCCTGCGCATCGCGGTGCTGGAAGGATCCGTACAGCAGGCTTACCTGGCCAACCTGGTGCAGAGCTTCGAGCTGCGGGTGAGCTGGGTTGCGGTGCAGTCGTTCGAACAGGGGTTCCAGGCGGTACGAGACGGCCGCGCCGACGTGGTGGCCGCCAACCATCTGTTCGGTGATCAGCGGGCCCGTGACCTGGGGTTTTACGTGACCCCGGTGCTGTTCCAGCCATCGCGCCTGTACTTTGCCGGGCGCCAGGGGCTGGAAGGCGGCGTACTGGAGACTCTGGACCAGTATCTTGGCGCCTGGCAGGCGCAGCCGGACTCTGTGTATTACCAGATACTGGCGCGCTGGGGAGTGCGTGACGACGAGCCCACCCTGCCAGGCTGGTTCTACCCCCTGGCAGGTGTCGGCCTGCTGCTGTTGGCCTCGGCCCTGTGTCTGGTCTGGCTGCTGCGGCGCAGGGTGGCAGTCAAGTCTTCAGAACTGAGGTTGGCGGAGACCCGGCTGGAAACCATTCTCGATAATATTGATGCCTGCATTTATACCAAGGGGCTTGATCACCGCTATCGCTACGTCAATCGGAAACAGTGTGAGCTGTTCGGCCTGGATACGGACGCAGTGCTCGGTACAACTGACCGGGACCTCTACGACACGGCGACAGCGCAGCACCAGCGCGAAGTGGATACGCGGGTATTGTCCCGGGGAGAACGCTACGCCGAAGAAGAGGTATTGACGCTCAAGGGGGGTGACTCCCGCACTTTCCTCACGATCAAACTGCCGCTGCGCGACCCCGTGGGCCGTATCTATGCGCTCTGCGGTGTGGCGACGGATATCAGCAGCTACCTGCAATTGCGGGAAGAGCTCAACCACGCCCAGTATTTTGATATGATCACCGGCCTCGCCAACCGTGTCCTGCTGCTGGAGCGCCTGTCCCAGGGCCTGGCCAGCGCCCAGCGCACCGGGCTGGAGGGAGCGGTGGTCACCCTCGACCTGACCGCGTTCGGGCTGGTAAACGAGACTTTCGGCTTTGCAGCCGGCGATGAGTTGCTGCGCCAGGTCGCGGCGCGTATCTCCGCGCTGGTGACGAAAGCAGACGTTGCAGCGCGTATCGGTCCCGACGACTTCACCATCGTCCTGACCGACCTGAGCGGCGATCGCGACACCGCGGTGCTGGATGCACGGCGCTGGGTCAGCGCACTCACCGCCTCCCTGAGCGAACCCTTCCGGTTGACGGACACGAACCAGACCATGTCGTTTTCGGTCGGGATCAGCATGTTCAGCGATTCAAGCGCCGATGCCAGTACCTTGCTGCGCAACTCCGAGCTGGCACTGTCAGGTGCCCGTCAGGAGGGCGCCATGAGCGTGCGCTTCTTCGACCCGGCCATGCAGATTGGCGTCGACCGTCGGGTAAAAATAGAAGCGGCGTTGCGGCAGGCGCTGGAGCAGGGCCAGTTTGAGCTGTATTTCCAGCCGCAGGTGGATCGCGACCACCGGGTCATTGGCGGCGAAATTCTGCTGCGTTGGCAGCACCCGGAGCTGGGTGAGATCGCGCCCGGCGAGTTCATCCCGGTGGCCGAGTCCAGTGGCCTGATTATCCCGCTGGGGAAGTGGGTTTTGCAGCAGGCCTGCGGCATTTTGCGGGATTGGCAAGCGGAGCCGCTGCTCGCGGATCTGACCATGGCAATCAACATCAGCCCCCGCCAGTTTCGTCACGAAGATTTTGTCGATGAGGTCGAGCGCACTATTCGTCAGTACAAGCTTCCCGCCAGCCTGATCGAGCTGGAAGTGACCGAGGGCATGCTGATAACTGATGTCGCCGATACGGTGTTGCGCATGGAGCGCCTGGCTGCATTGGGGGTACGCTTCTCGCTGGATGACTTCGGCACTGGCTACGCCTCCCTCGCCTATTTGAAGCGCCTGCCCCTGTACCAACTCAAGATTGACTACTCGTTCGTGCGCGACCTGCTCACCGACAGCAATGACCGGGCGATCATCGCCGCTACCCTGCAGCTGGGGCGCAGTCTGGGCCTTGAGGTGATCGCCGAGGGCGTTGAAAGCGTCGGTCAGCTGGAGCAGTTGCAAGCCATGGGCTGTGAGAAGTTCCAGGGTTTCTACCTCGGTCTGCCGGAGCCGGTCGACCTTTGGACAATTCGCCTGCGGCAATCGCGACAGCTCGGTTCAGCGAGGTAACGTCACCTTGGCCGGGGCGCCGGCAATCTCCTGTACCAGCTTCGGTACCAGGTAGCCCGGAAGTATCGAGCTGATCTCGCGGTGCAATGCCCGTGCCCGCTCGGCGCTGACCTCAAAGTGGGCAGCACCGGCCACCCGGTCAAGGAGATGCAGGTAATAGGGCAGGGCGCCGGCCTCGAACAGGCGTTCGCTGAGCTGGGCAATTGCTGCTGTGCTGTCGTTGACCTCCGCCAGCAACACCGCCTGGTTCAGCAGCGTCATCCCGTGTTGACGAATCTGGGCGAACGCGGCAGCGACGGCCGCGTCGATTTCGTTGCCGTGATTGCAGTGCACGACGATCACCGTCTGCAGGCGCGGATGGGACAGAGCCTGCAGCAGCGCCGGGGTGATCCTGGCGGGTACCACCACCGGTAGCCGGGTGTGTACCCGCAGGCGCCGGACATGGGGAATATCCGCCAGCTGCGACACCAGCTCCGCGAGCTGCTTGTCACTGGCTACCAGCGGGTCGCCGCCACTGAGGATGACCTCACTGATGCTGTCGTCGTCGGCAATATAAGCCAGGGCGGATGGCCATTCCGCCCGGCTGTTCTGATTGTCCGCATAGGGGAAATGCCGCCGGAAGCAGTAGCGGCAGTGAATGGCGCAGCTGCCGGTGACCAGCAACAGTACCCGGCCCTGATACTTGTGGATGATGCCCGGGTGCGGATTGGTCACGCCGGTTTCCCCGGTTGGGTCCGGGCCATACCCGGGTGCCGCCTGCAGTTCGCGGGTCCCGGCCAGCACCTGCAACAGCAGGGGATCATGCGGGTCCCCGGGAGTCATGCGGGCGAGAAAGGCGCGGGGCACCCGCAGGGGAAACTCCCTGGCTGCGTCGTCGCTCCAGCCCAGTTGCTCCGGCCGCAACCCCAGGGCGTCACAGAGGGCAGCCGGCGAGGTCACCAGGTCGCGCAGTTGCGCGCGCCAGTCGGCGTCCGCGCTGCTGACTTCCACGAGTCCAATGGGCTTCATCGCTGGCGGTAGAGGCCCAGGGCCTTTTTCAGGTCGCGCTTGAGCAGAGTGCCGCCGGTCTGCAGCCGGTTCTTCAGGCTCAGCCAGCGCCAGCGTGTCACCGGCAGCAGCTGCCCCCAGACCTTCTGCGCCTCGGGCGCGAGGGTGAAGCGGGCGCTGACCTCGTCCCCGCTGACCGCGCCGAAGCCGCGGAATTCGTTGGTCTTGTTTTCCCGGTGGATTATGGTCAGCCAGATGCGCTGGTCGCGGATACGGTGCAAGCGCGGTTCACGCTTCCACTGGGCGTGGTCCTTGTGCCAGATGCCAAGCGGCTCGTGGTTGCGCTCGATCAGGCTGACAAAAGGGTTGTATGCGTTCACGGTGCGCCCGAGCCTGCGCACCGGGGCGATCTCCAGCATGTAGCCATCAATGAAATCCAGGGCGAGGAAGTCGGTGGCTACAAACTGTGCCTGTACGCTGGCGATAAAGTCGTTGCTGATACAGTCGTCATTGTCCAGGCGACTGCTGATCAGGTAGGGACTGGCCGCGGCCCCAATGCGTGCCTGTACATCCGCCAGGAAAGCCGCCATGCCGTCCACAAATACGGCTTGAAACTGAGGACAATCGCCCCGGTATGCCTCGATCCGCGGGCGCCACTGCTCCGGGGTCTGGGTGTCAAAGTAGACCAGCCAGGTGAAACCGGGCTCGGTTTGCGCCGCTACGCTGGGCAGGCAGTACTGTTCGAACAGGTTGAATCGATCTCGCAGCCAGGCCTCGCTCAGGGCCGGGTGCTGCGACCGGCTGCTGGTCCAGCGCGGGTTGCGCAGGTTGAAGCGGGTAATGAGAAAGTGTTTGAACATCGGTGGCTGGTTCCGGTCCCTGCGGCAGCCATGGTCAGCCCAGGCGGTCGCGAAGACTATAGAATAACATGCCCGCGACCAGTCCGGGCCAGCGTAGCAGGGTGCCACCGGGAAACTGGCGCGAGGGAACCCGGGCCATCACGTCGAAGCGCTCGGCGCT
>TARA_R110002110_G_scaffold3458_9_pt1 | contig 17762 bp, 12 predicted proteins | sample TARA_R110002110 | Tara Oceans TARA_R110002110 (sample SAMEA4397330) | marine metagenome | biome: Polar Biome; feature: [SRF] surface water layer (ENVO:00010504); material: water (ENVO:00002006), including particulate matter (ENVO:01000060) such as... | depth 5 m
TAAAGGTTAAATGTCTATATTAATATATACGAGTATAATTTGATTAGGTTACAATATGCTGTCTATATAACACAGTACACCTTTATAAATTCCATATTCTGACTCAATACCAAATATCATAGTTTTTTCGTTTAAGTAGATAAAAGCGTAAGAACCATCGTCACCACCTAGTTTGTAGATTTTACCGTACTCCGTAGTAACCTGTTCTAAAATAATGTAATTATTGTCGTATTCTTCTTGGGTTATAGTACTGACTCTCGACACTCCGATTAACCCATTTAAGGTGTCCAAGGTGAGAGTATGTTTATAATCCGAACCCCATGAAGTAACATCAACCACATTAGCGTTAAAATCTTCATTTAAACCCACACTATCTAGAGTGTTTATTAAAACATAATAATTGTCGTTTTTTAAATTTATTGTTTGTGAGAAAACAATAGTTGGTAATAGTAAAAGTAAGAATAGTAAATTTTTCATTGTTTTTTAAATTTTAGTTTAGTGTAATAATAAGAGTTATATCCATTTATATTTTCATAAGTGTGTTGTACCTCAATCAATACAAGAGTGTTTTGTGGGTTTAACATTTTGTAATGTATAGGTCTAGACGCCCCACCCATTTGTTGTGGTCCCAACATATTTTCTAATACAGTAATGTTATTATGTGTAACATTTAACCCATAGGGGGTGATACTATCACCATCAAGTATAAATGACCCAATACCCGGAGTATTAGGAGGGTAGTTAAATAACCATGTAGTTTCATCTAGGGACACATCTTCAAATTCATAATAAGAACCCCCATAACGTAAACTGTTGGTTGTTGAGGACATAAAAAGAAATATACTATCCGTAACATTAATATCTAAATTAGTTACGTACATTACCGCATCTTTGAGTAGCCACTTTCCTTCTAATTCACCTAAAGGTATAAACGAGGCACTGTCCTGAGTTGTTGGGTAAGTAGTGTCACATTCGATATAAAAGATTTCTTTTTCACAAGATGATAATGTGATAAGGAATATAAATAAGTTTAGTAATTTTTTCATACTACAAAGATAAGTAAAATAAATGAATAAACAAAATTAATTTGTATTTATTATATATGAATAAAAATATTATCATAACAAAAGAACAGTTAATAAGTGTAAGTAGGGTGCTTAAAGAAAACATCACCAACCCAAATACAATGAGAGCATATTCTTTTGATTGGGATGATAATATTATGATAATGCCCACAACTATAAAAATGTTAAAAAAAGTTGATGATGGGTGGGAAAAAATAGATGTAAGTACGGAAGAATTTGCTTCTTTAAGATATGATGAAAATTATAAATTGGGTGACGATGCATTCGTCAACTTTATAGATGATGAATTATTTATAACAGATTTAGAAAAAGCTTTAAACTCAAAATCATTTGCACCGTCTTTTGATAAGTTTAAAGAGGCTCTTATTTACGCAAATCCCATATCTATTATCACAGCAAGAGGACATCAACCAGAAACCTTAAGAAAGGGTATGGATTTGGTGATTTCTCACACCTTTAGTGAAGATGAATTGGCGGATATGATTGATAATATACAACAACAAACTCCAGAATTAGACGGTGAAAATGTTGATGTTATTTTAAAAACTTATTTAGATGGTCATGATTATCACCCTGTAACATCTGCATCTTTTACAGATAAGTTCGGTTTAGAGGGGGGTTCAGCTGTTAATCCTGAAGAAAATAAAAAAATAGCTTTACGAGATTACGTAACCAAAATAGTAGCGAAAGCCGGGGAAATGGTAAATACTGAATACAATAAATTATCGGTGGGTTTTAGTGATGATGACCTAGGCAATATAAACGCTATAGTTCCCTTTATTAAAAATGTACTACAATCCGAATTTCCAGAAGTAGACTTTGTGGTATATGACACTTCAGAAGGTGGAATGAATAAAATAATATTAAAACGGGTGAATTAAACATTTTTTCCATTACCTATATATTTATAGTATATAATAAAAAAGTAAAAAACAAAAATTAAAAATTAAAAAGATATGGCTGACTTATTAATGAAAATGCCTATACCTTATGAACCAAAGAAGAAGAATAGGTTTATTTTAAGATTCGACTCTTCTCTGGGAATTAATGAATGGTATGTAGAAAGTACTTCTAGACCACAGGTTACTATCAATTCTGTAGAAGTGCCGTTCCTTAACACCTCTACTTATGTAGCGGGAAGATTTACATGGAACACAATAAATGTAACTTTTAGAGACCCAATAGGTCCTTCAGCTTCACAAGCTTTAATGGAGTGGGTTAGATTACACGCAGAATCGGTAACTGGTAGAATGGGGTACGCTGCTGGTTATAAAAAGAATATAGATTTAGAAATGCTAGACCCAACAGGTGTCGTAGTAGAAAAATGGATAATGCAAGGAACATTCCTTACAGATGTTAATTTCGATAGTCTAGGGTATAGTGATGATGGGTTAGCAACTATTTCAGCCACGTTGCGTCCAGATAGATGTATCTTAGTGTACTAATTTTATTTTAAATAGAACTATAAAAGTCCTCTCTATGAGGACTTTTTTTATTAATAACAATTACATAAAAACTCTATTTACTTTATTCATAAAATAATCATATTATAAATAAGCAATATAAAAAGCTTTAAAAAGAAGTCCTATATATTTACAATTATAACATAATGATTAAATTATAACTAATGGAAGAACAATTTAAACCACAAGAATCAATTTTACCCTATGATGTAGTTACACTACCATCAGGTGGTATATATTACCCTAATAAAAAGAAATCTGTAAAAGTAACCTATTTAAATGCATCTGATGAGAATTTATTAGCTTCAGCTGCTGCAAGACAAAATGACTTAGTAGATACATTATTACAGAGAAAAATTTTAGATAAAGATATTTTAGTAGTTGATATGGCGGAATGTGATAAAGAGGCTATATTAGTCTTTTTAAGAAATACTGCTTTTGGTCCAGAATATAAGATTAAACTTAAAGACCCTTCTACTGAAAAAGAATTTGAAGCAGCAATAGACCTTTCAGTTTTAAAAACCAAAGAAATAAAAGTTACCTTGGATGATAAAAATGAATTCGAGTTCCATTTGAAAAAATCTAACAAGAAATGCAAGTTAACTTTTTTAATACCATCACAAACCAAACAGTTAAAAGAAATTGATGAACAAAACAAAGATAATATCCACAATCCTTATATGACTAAACAATTAGAGATGTTAGTTAAAGAGATAGATGGCACCAGAGACGCGATGACTATCGCACAGTTCATCCAAACAATGCCAATAACGGATTCACAATCAATCCGAAAAGTAATCAGAGAGAACACACCCGAAATAGATTTAACAATACCGGTAACCACACCTTCAGGTACCGAAATGGATGTTAGAATCGTTTTTGGTGTTGAGTTTTTTCGTCCTTTCTACGGCATATAGGAATGCCCTATTACAAGAGTTTTACTACTTAATGAGACATTTAAACCTAGGTTGGAGTGATTTATTGATGATGCCAACCTTTGAAAGAAGATTTTACATTACACACCTTTCTAATGAATTTGCAAAAAAGAATGAGCAAATGGACCAAGCCCGAAACAAAAGTAAAATGAGGTAATAACTATTTATAATAAAATGGTTAATTATGACTAACTTCTTAAATCAATTACTTGTTGAGAAAATCTTGTCGGGTTCTAAACCCTATATAGCGTTTCACCCAGAATCAGGTGTGGCTGTAGGTATCTTTAATACTAAAGATGAACCAAACAAAAAATCCAGACTACAATCTATAAAACTTTACGGAAAACAAGGTAACCCACTTTCTTATTTAATCGCAAAATTATTGGGTATTAAAAATCCAATACCATCGTATATTACACTACAAGACGCAAATGGTGACCCTGTAACTATGAGTGACCTATTTGCGGACAGTGATTTCAAACGACAACTAAAAAGAGCTGGATACTCCAAAGGTAGTACAGGACCATCTACGACCGCCGGAAGTTCTTTTGAGATTCTAGAAAAATTAGCCACAGAGAGAATACCAAGAGAAAGACTAACTACTGGTGAATTAGAAAAAATGGTTGATTTAACTAAAGCGTTATTAGACCCAACCGCAAGTGTAGCAGACAAAACAAAAGCAATCAAAGATAATATGGACCTAGTGTTAAATGTTTTAGCATTAGAGGACACTCTGAGAGTAGATATCTCCAAAAATATTGGAATGTCTAACGAACAACTTCTAGATACTGTAGAGATGATAACTGAAGCATCTCTTCAAACAGCAGAATTTAATGTTGGTACCCATGAATTATTTGAAACATTTAAAGACATCACAAATGAAGTAGGTAGGAACCTAACAATCCAACCCTCCGTATTAAAAAAAGCATCAGTTTTAGTTAAAACTTTAGGTGGGTTTGACCCAGGAGCATTCGCGGCCGCATTTGATAATATAGGTGTGAATCTTACAGATGCCATGGGTAAAGTTGATGAAACTGACAATGCGATGCAAGATATCCTAGACACTGGGAGACAATTCGGTGTTGTGATGAAAGAGTATGTGGGCAATATAAACAAAGAGATGGATATGATGAACACCTTCGGATTTCAAGACGGGATAAAAGGGTTATCAAGAATGGTAGCTAAAGGACAAGTTCTTGGGTTGGAAATGGGTAAAGTAAGACAAATGGCTTTAGATTTTTTAGAACCAGAAAAAGCAATTGACTTCGCCGCAAAAATGCAGGTAATAGGGGGAGCCGTTGGGGATTTAACGGACCCATTTAAATTGATGTACATGGCAACTAATGATATGGAAGGTCTTATGGACGCCATTACTGACACTGCAGAAGCCGCAGTTCATTTCGATAAAGCAAAAGGTAAATTTAGTATTTCACCAGACCAGAGAAGACAGTTAAAGGCTCAAGCGGACGCTATGGGTATGGATTACCAAAAGCTTGCAGATACTGCAATTAAAGCGGCAAAGAGAGCTAGTATATCTGACCAGTTTATGTTCGACGCTACAGAAGAAGATAAAGATTTAATTTCGTCTATGGCGGAAATCACTAAAGGTGGTGTAGCTGAGGTAAGAATACCTAGTTTAGATGAAATGGTGGCGGTAGAAGATTTAACAGAAGCACAATTAGAAGAATTAAGAAGAGATGGAATGACAGATTCAGATACATATAAACAACAATTAACAGTCGCTGAGAAAGCCAACCAATATCTAGCATCGATGGACGCTATAATGAGAGTTCAGTTAGCAGACCAAATGAAAGATGTAAATGTAGACAAGATGATACAAAGAGAAACAGTAAGTCAACAGGCTGCAGCTATGCTTCCAGATATTACTGGTGAAGACATGGATACATTAAGGGGTGGGAATATGACTGAGATAACAAAGCTACTACAGAATAAATTACCAGACGGAAAGGACATGGAGAAGTTCACCAAAATGTTTGAAGACGTACTAAACGTAGAAGACTTCATACTTACAGATAACGGAGTTATACAATTCAAAGAAGACGATTTATTAATTGGTGGCACTAAACTAGGGGAAACTCTAGCTAGCTTAGGTATGGGAGGGGCTACGGGTAGTGACACATCCTCCTTAGATATAATGAATGAGATGACCACGCAAACCCCAATGGGTATGTCCGGAGGTAGAGGTATGGTCGAATTAACTGGAACTATAAAATTAGAAGGTGGGGGTTCAGCAAGTGATGTGGACGTAAAAAGATTCATACAAAAATTAAGTGACAATTCCAATAATGTACAAGCATTGAATAATGTAATAATGAGAGCATCTAACACATAAAAATGGCTATAGGAACAAATACAGGGGTACAAAACCCATACGGTCAAGGAGACTATAATATTACGGTTTCAAGTACTGAAACTTTAAGAAAATTCTTACTGGGTAAAAACTTACAAAGTTCTTACTTAGCTGATGGTAATCCGTTATCACCACCATTTGGTGTGCAAGTACCCGGGGAATTTAGTTACCAAGGACTTTCCGATAATTTTGTTATTGACCAAAAAACAGTACTAGAAATAGGGGTAAATTATCAGACTAACTTATTTCTAGATAATAGCTATGGTCCTGCGGGTGGATACAAAGACGTACAGTTAATTGACGTAAAAAAGGTTTTACCTAGAGCACAATCAGACTATATTTCCCCCAATACACTCCAACCAAAAAGTTTTGTAGCGTCGGTATATACACCACAAGAGATTTTAGATACCGTAAACATAACTAATGGAATAGTTAACACAGTAAATGAAAAAGTTCTAAATGATAGTAAATTAGCACAAAACTCTAGTGGATACCTAAGAGAAAATCTAGGGTCATTACAAGCACAATATCTTCATGAATTAAGTAGTAATGGGTCATCCACCGCTAATATCAGTACAGACCCAAGGTCAAACCAAATAGAGGGAACCGATTTTATATCACGAATTTCTAATATGTATTATGGGTATTCCGATATTCCAGGAAACTATTTCCAAGAAACTTTTGTGCCAGATATAAATGATTTACAATTAGATGGGTATACCCAAGGAGCTACTTTACAGAATATACAAGCCACCGCATCCGCTATAGGAGATGCTCTTGGTGGTGGTCAAGGCATACCAACAAATCCATATTCGGTACCCAATCCAAGTGATACCTTTATCAACTATATGGGTGAGGAGTCACAAGCCTCTCTATTTGGGTCACTAACATTTAACACCTATAGACCGGACTACAGCAGAGTTACACTACAATCAGGTGTGGAAAATGTAGTACCTTTTTACTATGTAGGGTCTAAAGAAAGTGAACCAGGTAAGATACAGAGTCCAATGGGAGCGGTACCCGCTGATAAATTTGGGAGAAGTACAGGAGCTTTAGTCTATGGACCATCCACATTAGCTAAAGAATTAGAAACAGTAAATGGGTTAGCGTTATGGAATTATTATAATTTTGGTTTAAACGGTAGTTCATACATGGATGGTGGTGGTCTTGATGGTGGGTGGACGTGGTTTGGAAACTACTCTTTTGGTAGTACAAATGCACCATGGGGGTTCATGTCCTCTCGTTCTTTAACCAAACCAAAAAGGAAAGGAGGAATACTAGACGAAACTCAAAAAATAATAGATGCTGCTCCTTTAATGGGTGGTGCTAGAAGAAAACACGCAGGACACGCGATAGACCAAACATCTAAAATATTTAATGATGGGTATAAAGACATATCTAAAGGGTCTGGTGCAAGATTTGTGGATGAAAGCAATGGTGTATTTGGACTTGGTGCTGGTCTTAAAGTAAGAGAATTTTGTAGAACCTGGACTAAAGATAACCCATATTTCCGTATGAGTAATTTAGTAAGAAGTGGTGGTGTATCCCGAGCACCTACTTCTTCAGTAATGAGTGATACCTTTAATTTGAATATTGCACCAACAACTGATGCCTCGGGAGAACCAGTTAATTTTGGGTTAAAAGATGGTGAAAGTATAACTAAATACATGTTTTCAATAGAAAATTTAGCATGGAGAGGTACTCCAGAAATTTTGGGGTTACCACAATCTGAACAAGGACCTAATGGTGGTAGAGTAATGTGGTTTCCTCCTTATGACATTAATATGGGCGATACTACTTCGGTACAATGGAATCCGGTAAGCTTTCTAGGTAGACCAGACCCAGTATACACCTATAGTAATACCGAAAGAATTGGGACACTATCATTCAAAATAGTGGTAGACCACGCTTCAATAATGAATGTTATAGCTCAAAAAGAGTTAGACGGAATACCAGATTATATAGCAGACCAGGCACTAGAATCCTTTATAGCGGGATGTAAAAAATATGACATATATGAATTAGCCAGTGTTTATAGTAATTTATCAGTGGACAACATAAATCAATATGTTAATGAAGTAACGACACAATATAATGATAACCCAGCAGGTACTTTAGGTGCCGCGGGTGGTGGTACACCAAACATGCCTATTAACCCATCGGGATTAACACAATCTGGTGGTGGGGGTGAAAATGCACTTACTAGCCAAACAGGGGGTGGGGGTGAAGATATAATAAACGGTGCGTCAGTTACTGACGGCACCTCGTTAACAGAAGAGGAAGAAAGTTTACAAAACAATACCAATACAGAATCAACAGAAAGAACCTTAAATACTAATAAAATACTTTCACAATTATTAGGAGAAGAAACTTATTTCAAATACCTACAACAAGAAGATGAATTCATATATGATTCTTTAAAAAGAAAATTAAAGTATTTTTCTCCAGCATTTCATTCTATGACACCTGAAGGATTAAATAGTAGACTAACCTTCTTATTACAATGTACTAGACCAGGAAGAACCATACCAACACAAACTGAAGGAGGTGAAGAAAATGTAGACGCTGAAAATACAGTTTTTGGTGCACCACCTATTTGTGTACTTAGAATAGGAGATTTTTACCACACTAAAATTGCTATTGATTCGGTTAGTTTTAGTTACGACCCACTTGTTTATGATATGAACCCAGAAGGTATAGGATTACAACCTATGATTGCAAGCGTACAAATGAACTTTAAATATATTGGTGGTCAAGGGTTAGAAAAACCAGTTAGTGAACTCCAGAACGCATTATCATTCAATTTCTTTGGGAATACAGAAGTTTATGATTCTAGAGCTACAACCACAACAAAACCACAATCATTAACCGATGAACAGGAAATATTAAATGAGTTAGCACCATTAGAAAATGGGTTTAACATTAATCAAACCGACCTAAATACTACCGAAGGTGCACAAAGTGGTGGAGACGGGTTTGATATAAACGAAACTGGATTATAAGAAAAATGGCAAATAAACTTAATTATAAAAACACTTTAAATTCTTTTGTAGATAGTAGTAAATCTTATAGTTTAAATATTAAAAATAGGTTAACCACCCTAACATTAGACTATAATATGGGCCTTACTGAAGAACTTATGAATGATAGAAATTTTACTACAGGAACCTTAGGAACTTCATCAGGGGATTATATGGTGGGAATACCTAATAGAACTTTTGAAAAAATAGTAGACTATTATAATGTTCTTAAAGATTCTATCACAGGAGAAACAACCACCATCCAAACCCAATTTAATACACTAGACCCGATTATTAGTGAAAGAAACTATATTAAAAATGTGTTACTAACTCATCTGGAAAACCAATTCACAAATATTACTAATGAAGTTAATATGATGATTAATAGTCTACGTGACCAACAACATAATTTAACTAAGACCATAGATATTTTAAATTTTGTAACTAATATCAGCCACGATGGTCAGTTTTTAAATAGAAGTGGAGGGAGAGTAGCTGCCCTAGTTCTGACAGGAACAAGTGAAGTAATAAAACTAAGCACTCACTATAACGGCACAAACAAATATATGAAAGACTATATTAATGATTATGTAAATAATAAATTCCCACTTAATTATGGTTATGGTGGGGAATATCTATTTTTTACTAATTTAATATACACAAAAGATTTACGTACACTTAGTTTTAGTGGCAATTTTAATACAGAATTAAACAAGTTAATTGATAAAAGAAAAAACATATTATATGTGGATTTATTAAATGTAGATAATAATAGAGTTAATGGGTTAGACAAAACAATGTCGGTACATTTTAGAACTTTATTATTAAAGCTGTTTAAGTCGTGGGTAAGATATGATATTAGTTTAATTAATGATAGAATATTTAGTGGTGTAGAAGAAGGATATAAAATACTAGATACAAGTATAAAAAATTATAAAAATAATTTTAATGTTGGTTATAGTTACAATACCGGTAGTACGGCACAAAACTTAGTAAGAAATTATTTGGTAGATAGAAATAGAGGTGTTGATGATAATAAATTTAATTATAAACTAATAAATCAACTTTACGTAGGATAATATGACATACTATAATAGATATAATGAATTTGTGGTTAACGGAGACTATATAATAGTACCCCACATTAAAATACCAGTAAAATCTACCGATAGAAAAATAGTTTACAAAATTGGACAAAGTAGATTAGATAAACTATCACAACAATTTTATGGAAGTCCTTATTATGGTTGGTTAATTTTACAAGCAAACCCATCATATGGCGGACAAGAATGGAATATTCCCGATAATAGTCTTATAACATTACCCTACCCCTTAATGCAATCATTACAAGATTATAAATCAAAATTGGACGAATATTTCCTCTACTATGGCAGATAAACTACTCAACACAGGAGATGTATACACCAATCCGGTAGGGGACAATGTTGTGGTCATAGACCCTAACAAAGTACTCATAAACGGAGAAGTAAAAGATAGACTAGTAAATCAAGAAGACTTGGTAATGTACGCTAATTTATCAGCAAGAATTTTCCCAAGAAGTAAAATTTTAGCGGGAGGTGGTGCTGGTGACGAGGTGGTTATAGACGTATTTGATGGTGAGTTAAACTTCCTAAAACCTAAAGGAAAAGATTTCTTAGACTCCGATTGGACAGAAGCCTTCACTAATCCAGAAGTAAATAAACAAACTAAAACATTAAATAAAGAAGGTGCTGAAGTCTCTCGTAAAATAGAAAATCAAAATGACTTTCAGGGTTTCGGTATCACGTCAATCAATGTTAAGTTAAATAGTTCCTACATCCCCCAAGTTAGTATAAATTTTACTGACGTTAGAGGAAAAACACTTTTTGAGCAAGCAAGGGTGAATACCCCTTATACCGCGTTCTTTCACCTACCCTACCCTACCTTTTTTCTTACACTAAAAGGATTTTACGGTAAAGCAATCAAATATCAGTTAACCTTAGAAAAATTTGTATCTAGATTTGACCCATCATCAGGAGACTATTTAATTACATGTGATTTTAAAGGTAATCATATTGCGATGCTAAGGGATATTAATATGCATGAGGCTATAACAGCACCCTACATGTTCCCCAACCAAAGTACCGCACAAGGAACCATAACATCAACAAAAGGCAGAGAAACAATGTCAGAAGTTTATAGTAGATATAAACAAAAAAAATTATTAGCAGCAGATTTTCCAGAGTATACTTTAGTAGAATTAATAGAAATAGTTAAAAATCTAGATAACGATTTAGGTAAATTATTTGGAACTGACGATTTAACACAAACATCAGATAAAGTTGAGTATGATGAAACCTTAAAAAAGTTTAAAAAAGCTATAACAGGGAAAAAAAATAGCTGGTCACAACAATACCTAGATAAATCTAAGGGTGTTAAAACAACAATAACAATCCAAGGAAACGACGGAAGTACAGGTAATACCAAAACTTTGATGGTTTATCCTCTTAAGTTTACTTCTAGTGCTAATAATGACGAAGATAAACAAAAAGAAAAAGAATTATTAATAGAAGGAGCCAGTGAAAAATTAAATGAATTGGTAGCAAAATACGTATACCTATTAGATAAAAACCCTACTTTTAGGGAGGAAGGAACGTACCCAGTACAAACCATACTTAATGATGGTAGTTTTAATTTATTTAAAAAATCATCAGTAAATACAGGTGGGGGTATATCGGTAACAGTGGTAAATACAGATGACCAGTCCAGATTCCAGGAGAATAAACCCTACTTCTTATTCCATACACACCAGAAAAGTTTTGACGAAATTATGATAACAACTAGAAAACTTTTTGAAAAACAAGCAGAAAAACTAGCAAATGATATTACCGCCAAACTAAATACTAAGTTAGAAAAAGAAATTGGATTCAAACCTACTATTAGAAATGTTTTCGCAATTATACTAGCGGGAGCGGACACTTTTCTAAAACTAATGGACCAAACCCATACCGACGCTTTTAATCAAAGATTCAATGAAACCAGATTATCTATCGCAGAGAGTTCTGACGACTTAAAAGCCAACGGTAAAAAAGAAAATCAAATGGTCTTTCCATGGCCACAATATTATATTACCACCCAAGAAAATAAATGTACCACTTCATCAGTTTTAACCTATCCTGGTGCAAAAGATGTAATAGATATTACAAAAGGTGATAATAAAGTGGTATGGCCCGAAATTGATTTCGTTGAAGAGTACACTAAAACCACAGCATATAAATTTACCGACTTCCAATTCCCCACTAGTAACGCAGCCCTTGAAAAAGATTTTACACCCATTCTTATTGCTGAATGGCCATTTAAAGGAGTACCCTATAGTTCCTTAGAAAGTGTGGATATATATTTTGGAATTTTAGATAGAGCAGACATGTTATTGAGATATGGATGGTATAATACTAGATTTATGGGTGTGGGTGTTGGTAAATCAGCGTGGGGAGCAGCTTTAAATGAACTTAGCACTTATGAATCACAGAACATCTATAATGTAATTAAGGAGTTCCCGGACTTACTTGGTGCCTTAGGGAAGATAGGGGGTTATAGTGAACTGTGGGATGAAATTAAAAAAAACTACCCAACACTATTCGAAGCCTATATTTTAAACGACGCGGTATATGACCCAACCATCCTAAGTTATGTAGAAAACAATGCGGGAGACATTAAATATGAACTCACTAATATTTCGGTGATACCACAAAATTTTGCCAAAAATTATGAAGCTCTTAAAGAACAAAAACATTGGAATAGTTTTTTTGATTTAGTACCAGCGGAAGTAAACTCTACAAAATTAAACTATTCAATGGGTGCACCTCACGCTACCCCTACAGGACTAGGGACAATGAATTTTTTTAGTGTAGAACGAAGTCTATCTTATGACACTAACGATACTAATGTATTAAGAGACTACAATGTATGTTATTTTACGAGTATATACCCCCAACTATGTGATAATGCAAAAACTCAGGAGCTTCTGTTACACGGAATTAAACCTAGAAATGAGGAGCTAAAGGATTTATCAGAACCTTTTGGGCAATTACTATTTTACGAAGACCCAATACAGAATATGTACCATCTAACCCCACTACTTTTAACTGAAGGACCTATAAGAATGGTGGGGAATCCAACAACAGGAAGTGTTCAAAATTCTGGTGGTGGACCTAACATTAATATTAATATTGAAGACAGTAAAGAACGAATAACTTCTATGTTAAATACACCTTATTTCATAAACTCACTTATTGAAGGTGTTGGTGATGACAGGACCAACCAACCAGCCGCATATAGAAAATCTGCATACCTATTCCTAAATTCATTACCACTACCAACATTTAGAGAGATAGTAGGTAATACTGATGTTGATGGTAATGAAGACCTACCAACCTACATCTCATCTTTATTTAATCAATTACCAGCTATACATGAACTACCGTTAGCCTTACTACTCAGAATTGGGTCCGTATGGTGGAGGTATAAACATGATATTGTTACACAAACGGACCCTTTAACTAGTATGTGGGGTAATTTAGGTCGTAATAATTTTGTTGGGTCTCCTGCTACGGCATATGACCCAGCCACATCAGATATAACCTTACAATATACCTTTATAGAAGGGGGACAGTCATGGTTTTATCAAAATCAAACACCTAATAGTCTGATGGTGGGGGTTTATCCACAAGTAATAGACGCTATTCACTATATAACAACGGGTCAAAATAGTTATACTAATATGGGGGCGGGGCAAGTATTAAACAATATACTAGGAACAAACCAAACGTTGAATATCACCACCAATACCGAAATGGGGAGAAAACTAAATGATGGTGCAGATATTAGTTTTCACGATGTTTACTTAGATTCTCAAAATATAACGAATCAAGATTTAGGTGCATCTTTCACCAATCAAGTCCCACCTGAACGTTATTACATCCTTTACCCTTCATCAGGGGGGTTAGTAAATACGGACGCAGCGTTAGAATCAACAGGAATAAATGATATGGGCCTACAGAACGGTGCATGTAAACTATTTTGGAAAGGTGCACATTATGGGTATTTTGAACACAAACAAGTATATCTTAGTAGACCATGGCAATACTTTAAGAATGTTGACCCTGAGACTACCCACCAACCAGCGTGGAACTTCTATGAACCACCTGGAACAACTATTGCTGCAATTCCTCAGTACAGTACCATGGACGAATTATTTGCGGTGTTTAGTAAAGCACAGTTAGATAAGTTTGAAAATTTATTTTTAAGTTTTGCAAATGCAGATGGTAAGGTCGAAGGTCCATTAAGCTCTATGAAACAATTTATAAAAGAGATTACTATACTACCAGAATCTTTTGTGAGAGATAGTGCAGGAAATATAAATACAGATATAAAAGATGTGGTAAGTGAGTATGAACCCCACAATCTAGCCAATGCCCAATACAATAAGCTAGTGTTAACATTACACACTTTTTTAAATTACAATGTCGAATACGCACACCAGACAACAAATAATTTGGATAGTTTTCAACACGGAATGACTACCTTTGAAGCAGTAAACGGACTACTGGGTCATAATTTTGATATGGATTCTATTTTTTCAGATAAAGACGACTATAACTTTGGTAAGTATATAGATAGTGCTATACCAGTTCCACCGGGTGGGTCATTTTTTGTGGGTAACCCTCCAGTCTGGCAGGCGGTAAGATTAAATGTTGGAGAATTTCACCTATCATCACTAGGTAGTCAACCAAGTGACCTACTAGTACCTTCAGACGAGAGCAACCCAATCTATAAATTTTTTACAACTTGTAAGGGGTTAGAGGGTGGTATAGAATTTACTATTAAAAATGTAGAAATTTTTGCACCAGTCATTAGAATGTATGCTACTCATTGTGCAACAGTGTCTAATATTACCGCGGATAAATACCTCCAACTAGTCGATAAAGCTCTAGATAGTAATTGGGGAACTATATATGACTATGTAGACGGTACGGTTTCTAAGTTACAAAAACTTATAGCTGATAATTTAGAAGAAAATGAAACTAGAACTGCGGACATAACTGATGACCGACCATCTATAGAAGCTGATAATTTAAAATTAGAACTTTATACTCAATTTAAAACCCTTAATGATAGGTGGGTAGCAGGAACTGATTTATCACAACAGACACTTTTTGAAAGATTTTTATTCTTTGATAGAGCTAATAGAGATATAGGAGACGAAGCTATAATTAATATATGGGACATCATACAGTTAGATTCTCCTTTCGCAGATAACAACACTAAAACATTAACACAAAGTGTTGCTAGTTATCTTTCCACTATTCTTGCCAACAACTATTTTAACTTTATACCTTTACCAGCTTATATAAATTTCTTTAATATATCTAATAATAATTCCCAGTTACAAGGAAACGCAATGTTTGGTACTTTTAAAACAGTTGATTATCTAGAATCACAACCAGCATTTTTATGTCAGTATGTAGGACCACCTTCTAGTCAGTTGAATGTGGACACCCCTAATAATGGTTATAAAAATGATACCTTTACTATGAATAGAACCGCCAATAATCCACTATTATCAGAAAATTGTGGTAACAAACAACTTTCTAATAAAGTAATGGGGTTTAACGTAGACTTTGGGATACCCAACCAAAATATATTTGAATCGGTAACCTTAGACCAATCACAATTCCAAGACACATCTGAAAGTTTTAAGATATTACAAGATATGGCAGATTCTGGTGGAGGAGGAGCTACATCTACAGCCTCATTATCCTTATTTAACATATATGCTAATAGGTCGTACACCGCCTCTATTACATGTATGGGAAATGTATCCATACAGCCCACACAATACTTTCAATTACGATATCTCCCTATGTTTAATGGGCCATACCTGATTTTAAATGTAGAACACAATGTAACGCCCAATAATATAGAAACTACTTTCCAAGGGGTAAGAGTACCAATACCAACGTTACCTAAAATTGATAGCCTAGTACAACGAGTTAATAAAAAGATATACCAGCAAGCGGAACAAAGATTTAAAGGTGACGCATTAGATTTATATTTAGACAATTTAAGTGCCACCAAAAATCAATTAAGTAAAACCCCATTAAATAATGGATATGTGGATACCGAAACTCATTTTGGTAGTCCCAACGTACAAGGAGATGGTATTTTTAGACCTCCAATTAGTAGTCAATACTTAGCTGACCCAATAGTAGACCCAGAAATAGTTCATTTAGGGTTTGATTTTGTTGTAAACGAGGACTATAAAGTAGAAGCTTCTTCTCCAGCAGGAATTAATGTTAGAGCGTCTATCGGAGGTATAGTAATAGATGTTAAAGACGGATGTAACCCGTTACAAAAAGAAGATGAATGTGGGAAATACGGTAACTATGTTGAGGTAAAAACAATAATTAATGAAGACCCAACGACAGACAATGACACATCTTATTATATTACTAGATATGCATTCTTAAGAAAAGTTATAGGGGTTAAAAAGGGTGACACAATAAGTAAAATAACACCGGAAAATACTATTATAGGTCAAATAGGTAATAGTGGATTATCTGAAGACATTCATTTACATTTTGAAATAGTAAGGTACCTCAAATCAGGACAAAAAATTATCAAACATTACTTACAACCTGCATTTATGATTCAACAGTAGATTAAATTGACTATTATTAACTTTAGTTATATTTATTAGTATAAAGAAAAAAATTTATTATTATGGTGAACGAAACATTAAAACAAAAATTAGGTAATTTTATTGGTAAAAAGACTGACAATATTGTAGAAAATGGTGATACCCCAGAAGGACAACAAGTTTGTGATTTAGATACTGGGGTTTGTTATGTTATTAGAAGTAGAGACGGACTAATAGAAAGAGTAGAAAACTCAATAAGAATCAACCGTAAAGTGCAAGTAGAAGGACCTTCGGGACAAGTAAAACAACTATTAAATGGCTAATAAGATTGATAAGAAAATATTAGAAGAGTTAACAAGATTTCAGACAATTACTAGAAATTCTGAAAATTTAAACGAACAAATGTTAGGTAACATAGGAATTTCTTCCGGGTTTGTAAAAAGCCAAGGTAGTTCTGATATGTTAGGAAAATTTAATGCTAGACAAAGAGAAATGGCGGAACAAGAAGGTGAAGATGTTGAATTAGAAATACCAGTAGACCCAGACGCAGAAACAGCAGAATTAGACATACCAGTAGACCCAGATGCGGAAGGGGAAGAAATAGATACCGATATTGATACTGAAGTTGGTGGTGATGAAGAGGAAGTGGATATGGAAATTGATACCACTACAGAAGATGAAACAGAATTAGACGTTACAGAATTAGTTACTAAACAAGAAGAAGTTAATACTGAATTGTCCGACCAAAAAGATATACTACAAAAAAATACTGAAAGCTTAGATGATTTAATGACCAAATTATCAGATTTAGAATCTCATTTAACTTCTATGGATGACATGGTTGATAAAATTGGTAGTCTAGAAAAGAAGATAGAAGAGTATAGACCAAGAACGCCAGAAGAAAAAATAGGATTAAGAAAACATGATAGTGGGCCATACACCAAAACACTAACTGATTTTTTTACGGACAAAGAAGATGTTTTTGATGAAACCGGTAAAAAACAATATATTTTAAAACCAGATGAGGTAGAGGATTATAGTGATGACGACATCAAAAAAAGTTTCAACGAAGAAGACTAAAAACTAACACTCATTTTAGTTTGACAAACCCATTTAACTTTATTATCTTTTACTTAAATATTGATTAATTAATTATTAAAAAAAAAATTTATGAGTAATAGTTTAGACGCGGTTTTAGCTCAATACGAGA
>TARA_R110002110_G_scaffold107821_1_pt1 | contig 17755 bp, 19 predicted proteins | sample TARA_R110002110 | Tara Oceans TARA_R110002110 (sample SAMEA4397330) | marine metagenome | biome: Polar Biome; feature: [SRF] surface water layer (ENVO:00010504); material: water (ENVO:00002006), including particulate matter (ENVO:01000060) such as... | depth 5 m
TGCTGTGCCACCAATTTCAACGTAACGATAAACATTGTTACCATAAATAAGCGTAGAGCCTAATGGAAACAACTGAGTTGCACTTTCAGAATATGGATCAACAGTGCCGTATTGACTACCGCCTTTCCCTACGATTAAATCTGCTGGTCCATAACCAGTAGCTGCAACATATTGTGTATGTCCACCAGCATCTGTAAAGATATTACCATCAGAATTTATTACTAAACCATCGGTAATTGCACCTGTTGATGAATTTTTATCGATGGTCTTGAAACCACCTTCAGACCTTACTGGTCCATTAAAAGAAGTATTAGCCATAATTTTCTCCTAAAAGAAAAACTCTACCATCTTGGCAAATGTCTGCTAGGGCAGTTGATAGAGCAATTAAATATATATCCCTAGATACAAAAAAAGGGAGACCCCGTTAAGAGCCTCCCTTATGTTCTTACGAACTACCTGGTGAACCGAAAATTCCAAGTGGATCAGATACTCCAAAAGAGTACCTTTCCCTGGACTTGTATCTCACGTTACCAGTATCAAAGTCTCCGTCCATTGACGTAGTCATAGGACTTCTAACAAAGTGCTTCATTCCATCAGGAACATCTGTTGTGATAAAGAAAGCATTAGTGTCAGTCAAATAATGATTGACTACATAGCCTTCAGGTATCACGCCATTTGTTTTGATAGCGTTAACATCATTGTCAGCCGTTCCAACTCTGTAATCACTCTGAAGCAATCTAGTTGCTACAAACTGAAGATCAGAAGGAACGATCAACTTTTTAGGTCTTGCTGCAATTTTAAGACCTCTTTCGTCCGTCCACTTGCCGATCTGAATAATCGCATCCTCTAAGGATGTTTCATTCAGGTCTGCGCCAGTAGTTGGTCTATTAGAGTTCTTGCCACCACTTACAAGAGGGTGTCCATCACCACCAGTAACTCCATCGCCTGAAGCTGTGAATAAATTCACACCATCACCGCCTTGGAAACTGTTAGTGAAACCATTGTTAAGTGGGAAAACTGCTTTAACCTGTTTGGTATAAGCCATTGCACGAGCAAGTGCTTTGGTATATCTGCCTGAAAGACTCACATAAAGATTATCTTCCATAGCTTCTTCAGTAATACTGAAGCCCATCGCAATTGTTTCATGTGTGTAGCGAGCCACAAAAGACTCTTGCGCAACGTCATAACTGATCGCTGAACCTTCGTCCTTAACGGGTGCTGCACCAAAACCTGATAACTTTAGTTCTTCCTCAAAACTTCTTTCAGAATTTTCAGTTACATAGATTTCTTCATGCTCATTTTCGTAGTTACTGTACTCTTCTCCAAAGAGTGCGTTCAATCCAGGGAGAAGCTGCTTAAGCTCTTGCGCTCTTGATATAGCTGCCATAATTTATCTCCCTTAACCGACTCCAGTTGTGTTTAGCAACTGATGTCCTACGTTAAACATTACTAATACATCAGTGAAGCTATCACCAACAGCACTATCTGGACCATCGACAAAATCAACGATCTTTAAGGGTAGTGTGTTAGTAGTTGCTACAGTTGATATATCAACCGAGTTTTTGCTGCGACCAATAGCTGTTGATCCTGCTGTTTGCACAATAGCACAGTTCTTACCAAGATCATCTTGGTCAGCCGCGCCATCGCATTGCATTTGCATAATCAAAAACGGGTCAGAAGCAACATACGCCACAATGTCATCCGCAGCAATTGATGCTGGGAAATAATTGTTAGGCGTGAATTGACCTGTGGTTGGGTCAGTGTATGCGCATCCAAGGAATACACCTATAGGAGTACAAGCAGTTGTGCCAGTATCCTTTTGGATAGTTGTATTCGGGTTGTCATCGCCCCACTTGACTAAATCGCCATAGAAAATTGAAGTTCCATAAGCGTTTTTAATTTTGTAGTGCGTAACCTTAGCATTGTATGCAGCAGACACTAATGAACCTACAGGCACCGCTCCGTGAGGAGTTGCACTTGAAGCCATAATTGTCTCCTGTCGGTTATTACCGACTAATTAAGTTAATAATAAGACTCTAAGAGTCTTTGCCAAAGGATGTCCTCGACTTACGTTCAAATACGCCTTTAGGCATACGAGGATCATTCTCTTTAAAATAGATGTTATCTACTGATTCCATCTGTGTTTTTGCAATATTATTAAAATGCTCGTTTCTCGCTTCCGCAATTTCTTGTGGCATTTTGCATAACAATTGCCCACCTATTTCAATATTACCTTTCTTTGCCCATTCCGAATTATGGTCCATCATTTGGTTTTGCAGTTCAGGGTGGTCTTCCAATCTACTTGGTTCCCATCCTTCTCTGAATCGCCTAGATACATTGGTGTTATCAGTATTGCCTAAAGTGGCAGTTCTGATCCACCTAAATGCCCATCCTTCTTGTGGTTCAGGATTTGGTAAGTTAGTGGGATTTTCCCAACTTTGTATTCGTTGAGCAGCTTCTCTGCTGTCTAAAGCCCTTGGGCTACGCTCTTGTTTTGAAGACTTCTGGTTTGAGCCTTCCGTCTTTTCGACAGTGTTTTCTTGCTCTGCCATTACGCCTCCTTTAATAATTGATTTGCATACTGTTCTGGCGTAATTCCCAATTGCCGAGCTAAGGCTACCTGGGTTTTCGTCAGTCGTATTTGCGTGGGTTTTTTATTTCCGCTATCCCGCGTGGCGGATGCAACAACTGTTGATGGTTGTCGTTTAGGCGTTCCTTCGTCAATGACCATTTCTGAATCATTGTCAGCTTGAACACCAAAAAAGCTTGGAAATTCTTTTCTCATTGCTTTGTCAACTTGAGCGTAATATTCCTCTGGTTTGCTTTCAGGAGGTACACCATTGTTACGAAGCCTTACATCCATAGTTAAAGCGTATGATGTCATTTCTTGTTGAAATGGCTCTTGCCCCATAAACCAAGGATTTTTCTGCGCCCACCTTTCCATATCAGGATCAAGTTTTCTTTGTGGCGCTTGTTGTGCTTGTTCTTGTATTTGCGGCATTTGTGCTGCAATTTGGTTTTGCACTTGCTGGGCAGTTGATCCAGCCTGTTGCTCCGCCAATGTAGCTTTTGAAAGAAGTTCTTGTGCTTTAGCCATTGCATCAGCATCACCTTCTTCGTACGCTTTTTTATATGATTCTGTAGCACTTTGTTTTGCCCATAAAGCATTGTTATATGCTGTTTGATTTAAAACATTACCGCCTTGTTGAACCATTTGCTGTAATCGCTGATTTTCCTGCATTACAGTCTGTAATCTTGTAGCCGCCTCATTTGCTAATCTTTCTTGAGCTTCGGCTTCTCTGCGTTTTTCGTGATACTCGTATTTAACCTGATTGATACGATCTGCTGCTCTTTGGCTATAGTTAGCTATCTCTGTATCAACATCATCATTATCTACAGCATCTTCAGCGTTTTTTGCTTTTTTAGGTCTGCGATCTTCTTCGGGAGTATCGTCCACAACCTCTACTTCTACTTCACTTGAGGTATTAGTATTTATTTCAGTTGCTACACCAAAAAATTTATCTTCACTAGATGCTGGAGGTCCAGTATCTATAGGTTCTTCATGTATAATTTCTGTTTCACTCATGCTCTAACTACTCCTGTAGGATCATCAACAACTGCTTCCACAGTGTCATCGTTAATTAAACGAAACTCTTGTCCATACATTTTTATACGAGTGCCAGAATAAGCGCGAAAAATAACCCAATCTCCGCTTTTACACCAAGGACCAGTAGGAAACCTGTTATCATCTTGATAGCATTCATTTCCCATCTTTAAAACATATCCGCAAATATTAGATATCTCTTCATCTTTAATTGTTGAAGAGGCTTTCACTATCCCGCCTTTTGTTTTTTCATCCGCCTGGGGCATAGCTACAAGTATCTTCCAGCCTTTAGGTTCTGGTAACTGACTTTTAACATCGTCAGATACTATTGGCTTTTCAACACTTTCTGGTTCTGGTATATTTTTTAAAGCTTCTTTACTCATATTGCACGACCTTAAGGAGTCGAGTTCCTCTTATTCTTGGATGTTTTTTTCCACCCAATCTAATAATTCACGTTCAGCCAAAGCCAAACCTTCTATTATTCCAGCCATTTTCTGATAGTCGCTGTAATCTTTACAAGCACCAGTAGAAAGATGGTCGGCATGTTGATTCATAATATCTCGCAAACGCTTTTTCATAAACTCGGAAAGTGATGACCTTTCCATATTTACTGCTTGCTCTGCGATATTATTATTCATTCGTATTGCTATCTTTAGCGATTTCTATCCCCATGTCAACCCCTTTTTGGTAATCTTCCCTTGAGGCTTTATCTTTTAGCTGTTGATTCTCTAGCAAGTCGCTAGCAATACGCTGTCCTATACTGGCTCCAGTCATTTCTGCTTGTGATGAAATTCTTTCTTTTTCAATCTCATCTCTGCTGGCTGCTTTAGCTGCATCAAGTTGTAGCCTCTGCTGTCCTTCTTGTGCTTTGCGCTGCACTTCAGCTTCTTTAATTGCAACCTCTCTTTCTTTCATTTGGATCAATGGGTCTTTTTGCTGCTGTGCAATTCTTTCTTGTTCAGCTTGAGCTTGGGCTGTTGCCGTAACTCTAGTCGCTGCTTCTGCTACTAAAGTAGATAGACGTTTTTCAACATCAGGCGGCAAAGGTTCTCCTTCTGGAGGTAGCTCTGCGCCCATTTCTCTTTCGATTTCTTTTCTAAACTGCATAGTTAAATGTTCATTAACATATGCTGAAGCTGCTGCAAGTATTGATTGTGCTGTTGGCGCTGCTTGCACTAACTGCATTATTTCTGGATTTTCTTGAGCCGCTACAATCGTGGCAATATGTGATTCGTGATCTTGGTAAGAAAACGCTTTAACAGGTTTGCCATTAATTAAATTTTGTACCGCAGTAGCTGGATCAACTGGTTTAATATCATCTTCATCAGGAACAATGTCTTCTACATTCTGTATACCTAAGACCTCAAGCATTTGTCTGTGTAATTCAGGCAAGTTATACATTTGAGGTGATGATTGTGCGAGTTGCATAGCAGCTTGATACTGCATAATCCTTTGCGCCATAGTTGCTGCATTCGGATCAGATACTGGCAATACATCTACTCTTTCATCAAAGTCTTCTAACTTAATAAATTCTTCTTCATCCATTTCATATGGATATGCAGGGTCAGTAAAGTCTTTAATAATATTAACCAGTATATCAAATTCTTTTCTCATGGATGCGTGAAGTCTTGCTTGCACAGCACTCATTACTTTTTGATTTCTTTCTAATAATGCTAACGTAGTTCCAACAGGTGCCTGATTATTCATATCAGAAACCTTCATATCGGAAATGCTAGCAAAACGTCTACCCTCTTCTACTATATTTTGTAGTAGTTGATAAAGTGTTCCTGACGGCTCTTTATAAGGTAAAAAGGTGATATTATCTCGTATTGCACCACCAGGAACATCAACATCCCTAAATTCTCCAGGCATGATGGGTGTATCATCCCCTTTAATTCTAAGACCTCTGGCTTTTAAGCCCCCTGGTAAATTGGATAAAGTTCCTGCATCCACCAACTGTCTTAGTATAGATGTCGCTGATTTGGCTAATCCTCCGACCATGTGGATTAAACCAAAACCATAAAATCCTAATCCAGGCAAATACTGATAGTGAACAAAATGCATCCTTCTATTTTTCTGAGGATCATCTTCATACCAGTTTCTGCGTATGCTTAATATAGAACCACTAGGATAATCAAGCGTAACTACATAAGGCAATGCTATACCTGTTTCTTCTCCTGACATACCAACATCTTCAAATCCTGGAAGATCAAGATCAACAAGCATTTCAAGAATTGTATGCCTATCATCGTAGTTAAATGTGTTTGATTCGCCAGTTAACTCGTCATATTTTTTATTTATTTCAGAATAGTTAGACTCTGCTTCTGGTAACTCTATGTCCCTATAGAAACCACTAACTTGCATCTTGCGTATATCATTACTGGATTTACGCATAACATGTGTTGTTCTTTCGCACGTTGTTAAATCACTCGCTCCATAGTTAACAACTACATCTTCTGCTGGAACAAATATTGAGCATGGTCTGCCCATATTGTGATCGTAATAAACCTTTCTAAATGCTGATCCAGCTAAAGGTAGCGAGAACAACATCTTTTCTGTTTCTGTTCTGTATTCTGACATTTCATGTGTCAGTAAGTAATTTAAGTAGTCTTCTACTCTTTGGGCTTGTTTTTCTTTGTCTTCAGTTAGCTTGCCAACAATCTTAGTTCTGACTGGACCTTGTGCAGGAAACATTTCAGATATAGATTGCGATTGAAAACGAATGACTGCCTCACTAAGCATCGGGTGAAATACACCGCATGCTCCAGCCCAAGGGGTTGTTCTTTCTTCAATCTTGAGACCCAGTTGATCTAAGCCTTTCATATAGGTTTCTTCCCACTCTTGGCGAGAATCTTTGTCACCCATGTATTCAGATATTAACTTGTTACCTAATTTGTCTAACTCACCCTCATCAACATAATCCGTTAAATTAGAGTTAAACTCACTATCACCTCGTTTAGGTGCGCTAGGATCGAAATCAATAATCATGCCGCCATCATCAGTTTCGATGGCTACAGAATCTGGATTTTCTATAAGAATTTCTAGTTCTTCTGGTTCCTGCTCTATTGTCCCTTCTATAGGTGTAGCAGGTTTTCTTTCTATAGCCAAATTAACTCCTGATTTTGCCACATGATTAATAATAATTAGCAATACGATTGTGTTCTAAAGGCTCATCCTCTTCATCACTATTCAAAGAAATAAACCCACCCTGTCTATATCTTAACAGAGCTTGCGTACTGCTATCAACTAAGTCATCGTGTTCCATATTAGGAAAACCAGCAAACTCTTCGATAACTTCTTCTGCCCACCTTGTTTCTGGCGCCCATACAACACCTGAATGGAATAGATCAGATACAGCGTTAACCCTGGATATCTTATCGTTACCTCTACTAGGTGTGTATTCTTGAACAGGAATGCCCATAGCCCTTAGTTCAAAAATTAACGGCATACCAGCAGCTTTTGCTTCTACAATAAATGCGTCAGGGTTGTACTCCCGAAACTTCTCCATTGCTTTAACTTTTAATTCTGGAAACTCTAGACGCTCTTTATAAGCATCTAATAAGACTAGATTAGGAGCAAACGTGCCTTCCAAATCATCTTCTCTATAGAATACGCCCCAAGTCGTACAAGCGGAAAAGTCAGCCCTTTGGTTTTTCATAAAGGCTGTATCCCAAGACTGAATGATAAACTCGCATTGAGGGGGATTTCTTCCCTCCCATGTTTGCCACCATTCTCTTTTTACTAAAGCTCCCTCTTCAGAGGTAGGGTCTTGTTGATATTGAGCCATCCACTTACTATTGGGTAGCTCTGCTCTAAGCGCGGATAATTCTTCGAGGCTCCAAAACTGTGACCATAATGGACTACCCGAAGGCAATATAGCAGGTAATTCAATTACCTCCCATTGATCTGCTCCACCTCTTTTAATGCTAGCATCAACAACTTGACCAGTGAGGTCTTTGTTATGCCATCTAGTCATTACAACAACAATTGCGCCATTCGGCTGCAAACGCTGTCTTGGTCCAGAGGTGTACCACTCATAGGTACGATTGAATACATTGATGTCTGCGCTAGCACCCTCTTGTTCTGAATGCGGGTCATCGATCACTAATAGATCGGCACCCTTACCAGTTACGGCACCGCCAACACCGATAGCGAAGTATTCTCCGCCTTTGTTTGTGTTCCATCTTCCCGCAGCTTTGCTGTCTGCTTGCAATTTAACATCTGGAAAGACTTCTTTAAAATCATTACTGTTTACAAGGTTCCTGACCTTCCTACCAAAGCCAACAGCCAACTCAGCCGTGTGAGCAGTCTGTATGATCTTCTTATCAGGGAAACGTCCTAGAAACCACGCAGGGAGCAAATAAGAAGCAAACTCGCTCTTTGTGTGTCTTGGGGGCATATTAATGATTAAACGCTTTAGATCGCCTCTAGCGACCCTCTCGAACGCATCAGCCATTATCTCATGATGCTTACCATGTATAAAAGCAGCCCACATCTCATTGACGAACACCATGAAGCTATCGCCACACTTCTCTCTAACCTGAGACTTCTCGTACTCTTCTAATAAATCTATGAACTCTTGTTTTTGTGATACAGGTAATTTCTGTATCTGTTGTAGTAGGTTCTTATTCATAACGTATATACCTAGTAAGTGGATACCCTCTTCTTAAAAACTCTTAGTAGGTACATACCAGGTTGGCACTTAATAGGTAGAAACTGGGTAATAAGTAGATACTGGGTATATCTACCTGTAGATTTTATCATTTTGCACGTCTTCACAAAAAAATCAAGCATATTTATGAAATTTTACAAAAAATTATGTAGGGGGTGATGGGACCCAGGCTATTTTCTACCAAAAACATATATATAGCTTACTTTAGTTGCTATCATTTTGCAATAAGTAGGGGGGGGTACATAAAAACTACTAATATCCTGTGCAAAACACTATGTATATATGGTAGTCAGGTACCCGCGTGTGTGATTGGGGGGTGGGGTCTGGGTGGATCGGTGGGATTTGGCGACTTCATGGGGGTGGGTGCGCGGATACGCATGTGCATAGCTACTTCTACAAATATTATTTACTGGTTACGCATACGAACGCATGCGCATGTGAGGCTATTACTCGCTCGACTCTGCTAGTAACTGCTCAAGCTTGGTCTCGATGTCTCTCTCGATCTCATCGGTGTCTCTAGCTTTACGCTCCTCTATTACATCGGAGAAAAGCGATACTGATTTACCTAGTAGCTCCAACGCTCTAACTCTACTCGCATCGCTATCGCTCTCTTTGCTCTCTCGGTATAGCTGTTCTATAACGTAGTTGCGTGTTCGTAAGGATGACGCGGTTACGCTGGTCTCTTTACGCTCTATAGCCTTATGTAAGCTTAGGGCTATCTTAGGGTTCGCTATTAGCTTGCTTGCTTCGACTTCTACCCATTTCGGTATCTTGCCCGCCTTGGTTAGCGTGACATCGTAAGCCTTCGCATAAGCTTCCTTATAGCTTCCTAACTTGCCCTTCACTATCTCGTTAACGAATGCCCTCTGCTTAATGGTCAGATCAGGTTCTTTGGATACCAGTTTAAGATCGGGTTTTTCTTTGTCGCTCATACCGAACATTATTAACCAGTCCAAATGATTTTGTAATGCTCACAGATTGCTAGCGATTAAGTTGTGTTTAATGATGTGTTATATTATTATGTTCTTTGATGTCCTCGAAGTAGGTCGGGCGGTCGATGCTAACGCAAGCCCCTAACCGAATCCGCATCATTAAATAAGGTGGCGAGTTCTAGAGAGGTCTTAACTGGCGAGTGACAGAAACGCGGGGACAGATTCAAGACTAGTAAAAGGTTATCGGGGAACATGTGCGCAAGATTGAATCGTTAGACAAACCAATCGAACAAACAAACTAAACGATAACGACTCCCTCCAGAGTCCATGAATTAACATGCTGATGAGAATCCCATTCAGGGGTTCAAGAAACTCAAAACGATTGGAGGATTATTATGAGTGCATATGTTGTAAACGCGGATCATGTCGCGCAGTTGGTTCTACATGCTAAAAACCTATCAAGCTTTGATTTTGGAAATTGGTTCAATCCGATTGCCAAAGATAGGATTGACTTAGATGTGGATAGCTTTGAAAACGAAGAGATCGCTATTGGTTTTTTCTTAGCTTGGGCGAATTGTAAATCGGTTGATTATCGATATGGCGAAGACGATCCCAAAGAGACTGCTCAACATGTCAATGATGTTGTTCAGGCGATTCGTTCTCGCAAGATGCGCGAGTTGGAATTATTTGAACTGATCAAGATGTGTGATTGTTTGAAATATCAATGTTGTGAGGTTGAGGATTATTACTCGACTGATCAGCATTTTTTGATTAGCAGAATCAAAGATATTTTTGTGGATGCTTTGGTCAAACAATGCAAACAACGATCTAGCAAAGAGAATCCTACTCGATGGGAATTCGTTGCTTAAACCTACTGACGAGATTGTGAGATTCAATCGAAATAAACCAGTCAATATTTTGATTGGTTTATCTAGGTGCTATCCGAGTGATAGCTAAACTAACTTGTTTTAATTAATTGGAGGATTATATGAAACCAAGTAAAGCATTGCAGATTATGAAATCTGTATTACGAGGCGGTAACTCGCCTTTTCTATTGGGTGGAACTGGTGTCGGTAAATCGGCAATTGTTCGAGAACTGGCTGACGTTCTAGCCGATGGTAAAGAGATAGTTATCGACTCTATCAAGCCAACAAAAAATCAGTATGGATTTATTGATTTTAGATTGTCTTTGTATGAGTCGGTTGATCTTGGCGGGTTGCCCTACATTGATGACAATGGGATTCAGATGAGAGCATTCTTAGGCAATCTCCCTATAGCGGGCGAAGGTCTATTGTTCTTTGACGAGTATGCCCAAGCGCACAATTCGGTTCAGGCTATCGTAGGTCAATTGATCTATGAGAAACGACTAGGCGAGTATGTCTTGCCCAAGGGTTGGAAGATAGTCTGTGCGGGGAATCGTGCTAGCGATAGAGCGGGATCAAACAAACTCCCTTCTCATGTTGTTGGTAGAACTAGCTTGATTAACTTCGAGCATGACACTAACGACTGGCTAGCATGGGCTGTGCGTAATGAGGTCAATACCGACATCTTAGGATTTATTCAATATCAGCCCGAATGGTTGAATGTGTTCGATCCTAAGTTGGTTACGCCACAGCCAAGTCCGAGATCATGGACAAGGTTGAGCGATACATTAAAGACCGATCCATCAAAAGACCTATGGCAATCGATAGCGGAATGCGATATCGGCGAGACTGGCGCGATTGAATTTTGTTCATTCGTTTCTCTCAAAGATGAGGTTCCCGATCTAGATGCGATTGTCCGAGGTGATGATGTTGAGGTTCCCGACAATATCGGGATTATGTATGCGACCATCGTTGCTCTCGTGACTGTCATCAAAGAGGCTACCGATCTTAAAGTTACTGAATACTTTGAGAACTCACTAGCCTATGTTGATAAATTTTCGACTCCTGAGTATGGAATCTTTTTTGTTCGATCTATCGTCAATGCGAGATCAGAACTCAAAGAGACTTCCGCATTCTCTAACTTCAAAGTGAATAATCAGGATTTGGAAGTTTAATCGGAGATGGGGAGAAAATATTATTTACTAGTAGATAATATCTATCCCCGATCCTTTTCTGATATTCGGATGTGTATCCGAACTGATGATTACAAAAGTATGAAATCAGAATTTTATCTAACTTAAATTGGAGGATTTATTATGGATAAGAAATTAACTAATACTCTATCTGAGAACTGCACGTTGGTTCGATTAACATCGAAACATCCGAGCGGAATTAAAAGAGATAAGAAGTTAGCCGAAGAGTTAGCCCTGAGTAATAACGTGGTTGATCCAAAGTTATTGCAGACTGGTAAACATATTTTCGGGCAAGACATTAACAAATACTTTCGTAGTATCTTGAATGGCTTTCGCAATAACTTCTTTTATCCAATGACCAAGCCTTGGTCGGATAACTCTAGCGATGATGATGGGCATTTAGTACAGGGTTGGCGATTATGTCCCAATTCGGTATTAGAGCAATTGCAGTCCGAAGTAGATAAGGCGAAACAAAGTTGGGAAAGGGAGGTTAAAAGCTTCTTGAAAAATTATAGCGACATCCTAGAAGGTGCCAAGCGCAATCTAGGCGATACCTATGATCCGACTAATTATCCGACAATCGAAGAGATTGAGCGTAAATTCAAATTTGATTTTGAGATCAGTTTGATTCCGCAATTTTCTGACGATGTTCGGCTAAATGTTTCCGAGTCTCTTCGTAAGAGGATAGAAAGCGATGCGGTTAATCGCGCCAACAACAACATCAAAAATATACTGGTCACTACTGTTAACGCATTAGTCGAACAGGTTGATCATGTTGCGGGCAAGCTTGAGGAATATGATCCTAATAACAAGTCGGCATCTTTTTTCAATAAGTCTAGTTTTGACAAGTTGAGAGAGGCGGTTGATATGTTGCCTAGTGTCAATTCCGATGTACTTGGAAACAATCCAACAATTACCGATGCTCATCAAAAACTAGTAGCGGTCTTTTCTACTATCAATTCAATTGATTCCCTTCGGGATGATTCTGACATTGGCGATAGTAAGCGAAAGAAAGTTGCCGAGGATTTGTCGGGCGCTATCGGTGGATTGAAGGGCGGTTTCTTGGATAAAGCTTTTGGAGGTTCCAAAGATGATTAACCAACAAGCGCATGACAAAATGATCAAAGCGCGATCCAAGTTAATGAAAGGTCAATTAGGTATGGCTTCCATGCTGTTGCATCTTGATTTAATTGAAGTGAGCGCAGATCAATGCTCGACAATGGCTACCGATGGGAAAAGGATTATTTACAATCCTGATTTCGTTTTAGAAATTGAAGAGATAGAGGTTCAATCGGTATTAGTCCATGAGGCTTTACATGTAGTTTGGGAACATCCGCTCCGAAGAGGTAAACGTCATCATAAGGTTTGGAATATTGCTTGCGACTACGCGATCAATGGGTTCCTAATTTATGATCTAGGTTTTGAGTTACCCGAAGGCGGTCTATGGGATCGTAACTACATGAACAAGTCGAGCGAGGTTATCTATCGTGAACTCATTAATAACGAGGAAGCATTGCAAGATGCTATCGACACTATGAATGAGGGCAACGAAGAATCCAACGAAGGTTCAGGCGAGTCGGGCGAAGAGTCGGGCGAAGGCGAAAGCGATCAAGAGTCGGGGGGCGAGTCTCCCGATACTGGTGATCAAGAGTCTGAAGAATCTATGACTGGTAAATATTTTTCTAGCCCAGATGAAAAAACGGGCGAAAAAGTTGGCGACATAGATTTGGATTCGATACCTATGCCGAGTGGCGAAGTTTGGGATGCTCAAGACGATGAAGGGAAACCCTTATCGGAATCTGAGATAACCGAACTACAGCAAGAAATCCAAAGAGCGGTTTCATTAGCGGATAAGCTTGAGAAGGCAATGTCTACTGATGGAACTTCCTCGATGGGTGGGCGAATGGATACTTTGAAAGAAGTACAAGTTGATTGGAAAGATCAGCTAAACGACTTTCTAGAATCTACTGTAGCTAATGACTACTCATGGTCGAGGCTGAATAAACGTCATTCATGGCGCGGTATTAATTTGCCGAGCAAAACAAAGTCTCCGAATGGAGGCGAGTTAGCGATAGCAATTGATACTTCGGGATCAGTCTCTCAATACGAACTCAATATGATGGCTACCGAAATACAGGCAATGGCTGAGGATTGCGGATTGGAAAGAATCCGAGTCTGCTATTGCGATACTGTGGTACGCAAAAATGCTGAGGGCGAATGGTGGGATATTTACGATCTTGATCAAGGTGACGAGTTGAAGTTGGTTGTTAGAGGTGGAGGCGGTACTCGCTTCGATCCTCCATTCAATCTACTCAATGAGTACACCGATGATGCCGAGGATGTTCAGGCATTCATCTACTTTACCGATGGGTGGGGAACTGTTGATCCTGACGTTGAGCCTGATGTACCAGTCGTATGGTGTGTGACCGAAAAGAGTATGTACTCCGAGGGTTTGCCATTCGGCGAGATTGTTTATGTTGATACTGGAAGTATGTATTAACCTCTAAAATCACGATTTTGGGGGGTGTCCTGATAAGGGGCATCCCTCGAAAACGTCTTAGATCGCATTACAGGCGGTCGAATTTTCAAAAACTGATCGGAAAATGTGTATTTTCCCTGATGATGACTCAAAAGAGTCGAAATCGGTTTTCTAACTTTACTTAACTATTGGAGGATAATTATGAGTAGAGAATTACTAGAGAACTCTGTCGAGAGTTTGATAAACGTATGCAATGACATCTATAGACATATAGACAGATCGGAGCGAGAAGAGATATCGGATATTGATTTCGAGTTGGTCAAAACCTTTAACAAATTGGTAGCGATCAATCAAAGAAACATCGATACCCTTTATCCGAATCGCACGAAAGGCGAAGTTAAAATCTTGGCATTTCGGAATGTTCAAAAGGATATTCAGGAGGTGTCTGATGACTGATATCGGGAATAGGTGTGTTCATTGCGGAGAGGATACTTCTTTTGGAAGTGGTCGATTCGTTAATCGGATACCCGCCGATGCGGATTACGAAGCTTTAGATAATAAAGGCAAAGTGATCTTCGCGGATGGCGAGTACCGAGATGGATATTCGTGCGCGGAATGCATGGCTATAGAATGCGATAGATGTGATGAACTTATCCCTTTGGATGAGGACATAACTCCCTATGATGTTTATCCCGAAAATGATGAGAGATCGAGAGATAACTTTTCGGACGGGAATTATCGAGTGCATTATGAATGTCTAATCAAAGATGAACAAATTCATTACGATAGACAATAAAATTAAGGCGGTAGTCACTATTAATTTAGTGGCTATCGCCTTTTTTTTTGGTCTAAAAAAAGTGAAACGAAATCAAATCACCAAACAAATGCGCGGGTGTCTGGCGTGATAGTCTAGAAAGATAGTCTTGTGAACTTCTCCCTGGACGCTGTAAACATAAATATTTACTAGTTTATTATTTCTTCTGGTGTTCGAGCTATTCCTGTTGATGAGTTGTGGAAAACTCTGTGGATAAAAGTTTCTTTGCTGGTCGAAATATTATTTACTAATCTTGTGAAAGCTCCAAAACACAACATCTTGTGTGTGTTGGTTGACCAATACACTATATGTTGTATTCTTCTTGCGTTATGCTATCAAGTGCGATATATTCTGATCATAACTTCTGCAAAGCAACAAAGCCAAGCGTAGTTATATCCTCCAATCTAATACTTTAGAGTTAGATTAGAAAAGTCCTTAGTCGGTAGCTGAGGCAAAGATAAGGGGCGTTCCGTAAAAGGTACGCCTCTTTTTTTTGTCTACAATAAAAGTTGTAATCATCATATAGGTTGTCTTCTTCAGCCTCCTCGCAAGCCCAGTAAATATATATAACTAGTAAATATTATTTCGCAGCAGGAAGTTCCAGGGAAATTTTTCACTAAACTTTTTGTAATTTTCATAAGCGTGATTCTGGTGAGATAGTCCTTCATTGTTCCATGTGGAACATAGCATTCACATTGCTAGCGTTTTGTTATACAATGAAAGTTCCTTTTTGAAGGAGTATTTATGTTTGCAGTAATAAGACACACATTCGAGATAGTTAATCCCGAACCTGACAATCCTAAGTCATACAAAATAACTGGAGATTGGAAACATTATGTGTGGCTGTTTGAGAGCGAGGAAGATGCGATGGTATTTGCTATCTCTTTATTAGACTCACCTCTTTTGCAAGCCAATGAGGAATACCTTGCACATGCCATAGAAAGTTTAGAAATGAATAGATATTGGCAGACTGGCAGAGAAAGTGTGGCTATCGGCAACGTAGTTGATAGTCCTGAGATAATTTATGGAGACCCCAACGATGGACGAAAAAACAATATTCATTAGATGCTCAGAGCAGACTAATGAGTTATTAGAAAAGATTAGAAAGGCAGAAATGCCTCCTCGGTCACGAAATAGTGAGATCATCTACCTTATACACAAAGAAGCTGAAAGACTTGGTATAAGTGCTGATGTCAAAGAAGAGCCTGTAAAAGAGAAAGTTGAAGTTACAGAAACTGAAGAGATTAAATCGGGTTTAGGAGGGCTTGCTGAAAAAGTGAGACAGGGGAATCTTCGTTAACGTAATAGTAATTTAACAAAGCCTCAGCACAAACCTGTACTAAAGCTATGTCTTTCTCTCCTACTTTTTTGGGAGAGTCAGACATAAGAATCCAAAACCTACTCTCCGCTTTCCTTCCACAAGAATTTCGTAAATGTCTTTGTACTTTTATGAGAATGCAACACCTTGGTACAGAAGCTACATGATATTTACCAGTTGATAATCTTTCATCCATCTGTGGGCGAGACATGTGCATTCCTTTAACGATCACACCTAAGTATTTATCGCAAACGCTATGCTCTCTTTCGTCTAGATATCCATCTTTGTAAAGTACATCGATAAGATGTTGGTCAAAAACTATGGCTCGACCCATGTTCCCTTTATCAAATTTAGCAATTCCGATTTTATGTTGTGCATGTAGATAAGGATTACCTACATCATTAACATGAACATTAGATGTCCCAATCGAAGTCGTCTTCAATTTCTTCTGCTTCTTCATATCTCCCATTCAAAGGGTTAAATGTTAACGATGTTTTACCTACTTTTGCTTGCCAACCCCATCTAGCTTTCCAACAATGTATTTCTACGTTACTTTCTCCCCTGTAAACTGTCAAGCCGAGGTCAGCTTTTGAAAACCAAGCCATTGACTTAGCTATGTCTACACCAGTAACAACACCTTTCTTTCCTCTTTCTGCGGGCTTCGTGGGGTGCGCGACAAAAAAGCACAAAATGTCGTGTTGCTTGCAGAACAATTGAACCTTGGTCAGCATGTCTGAAACCATATCTGATTCTAGTCCTTTATATTCACTATGTATGAAGTTGAACGGATCAATCACTAGTATTCGTATCCCATACCTCATTACTGCGCTTGCACCTTTTTCAAGAATGGCTTCGATTGTGGGCATGCCACCATCCATATAATCTTGAAATAGAACGTGGTCATTGATCCAATCTTTTGCATAGTCTTTTTCTTCTTGTGTCATCCTTGGATTGTGTCCCTCAAAGAATGGTTTACCAGTAAGTATTTGAGCAAGTTGAACAGCATGAAGTGACGGCGGTTTTTCAAACGAGCAGTAACATGTTTTCCATCCGTAGGTTTTACCTACATTTACTATTAACTGATCAAGGAACGCTGACTTCCCGTCCCCAGGGTAGCCAGTAACAATATTTAAATAACCAGTCTGTAATGTGAACAAATCATCTACTGACTGAATACCAGTTGAAACACCTTTGGGCTTGCCTTGCTCGTATAAAGACTGAAATTCATCAGCGTAAAAGTCGATGTTGTTTAACCCGTGAAGCGGTATTGGCTCTGCATTGATGACTTGCTCTCTTACAGTTTCAACATCTGTATTGATAAGCAAATCGTTAGCATCTTTGTGTCCTTTGTAATCGACTCTAAAACACTTCGCTTTATTCAGCCTTCTAGAAAGTTCATCGGCTAATACATCTCCCGCAGTATCCATATCAGTTGCCAATATAATTCGCTTGGCATTCTCAAATTTTTCTCTCTCTTCCCAAACGTATTTGAATCTTCCATCCTCGCTTGGATCAATCTTTGAATCGGTAATCTTGTTTGGTGCGCCATTTGGTACTGAGTACACATCTATATTTGCATAATCATTAAAGGCTTCTTTGATAGCCAAACAATCCATCTCTCCTTCGGTTATAACAATTGTATCTGCTATGGTATCTATACTGTCGTTGTGTACCTGTCTGCCCCAAAGCTTGTTAGCAGAATTTTCCCACCAAAAGTCTTTTGTCCCATTTGCGGAACGCCATTTGACAGCTTCGCAATCTGGTGAATCAGGTGAAGGGTAAGTAAATCCAATGACTGGTTTATTATTTTTCTCCAGCAGCACAGCTCCCAGACTCTCCGCCGTACCAATTGTGATGCCACGTTTTAGCAACCATTCTTC
>TARA_R110002110_G_scaffold398674_1_pt1 | contig 17717 bp, 19 predicted proteins | sample TARA_R110002110 | Tara Oceans TARA_R110002110 (sample SAMEA4397330) | marine metagenome | biome: Polar Biome; feature: [SRF] surface water layer (ENVO:00010504); material: water (ENVO:00002006), including particulate matter (ENVO:01000060) such as... | depth 5 m
CGGCCCTTCCGTGTACCGGGGTTTACCGCTCGCGATACCGGTATATCCGCCGGTACCAAAGACCTCGCCGGCATTCAGATCATTCGCCCCGACGGCGCGGTGTCACCACCGTACAAACACGACGCCGACATCCACTTCACCTTTGTGATGGTGGGAACGATGACGTTGTTATCGCAAGATCAAGAGCCGCGGGATCTAGAAGCCGGTGATGCATTTGTGATTCCGCCGGGAATGATCACGCAATACGCCAACTGCTCGGCCGATCTTGAACTGCTTGAAGCAAGTTTAAGCGGAGAATTCACTACGACGGTACTAAAGTAACCTTACCGCCGATACATCTGGTGATCCCGATTGGATTCGAACCAATAACCTGCCCCTTAGGAGGGGAAGGCTCATAAGGTTCTAGCGGTTCTTGGGGGTATGCATTAGGACAAATTGTCCTTTTGTTTTAATAGGTTATTGTTTATCCTGGTTTGCTTGCGTATAGTCCCGTATATAGAAACCGTGCTGCCCAGGTGCTGCCCAGATGACAACAAAAATCAAGCTGACCGATGCCGTTGTGTCCAACGCAGCACTCCCTGAAGGTAAGTCAGAAATCGTTTTCTGGGACACCGAAGTGACAGGTTTCGGCCTAAGGGTGCGCACAAAAAGCAAGACGTGGATCGTCTATTATCGTCCTGCAGGTCTGGGCCGATCAGCGACCGCCAAGCGTTTTAAATTGGGGACGCCAGAAACAATAAGCACTGCAACGGAAGCCCGTCGACAGGCGCGCGATATCATGGGCCGGGTCGCTCGGGGTGAAGATCCCGTTGCGGATCGGGCCGAAAGTAAAAGGGCCGCGAAAGCCCGCGTCAGTGATCTGATCAACGACTACGAAACGCATCAGATAGCACGCGGTCGAACGAAAGTGAGTAACGTCTTGAGTGTCATTCGCCGCGGCATGCGGCCTTTTCTGGACCGTGACGTGCGCAGCTTGACCGCGGCCGAACTGGTGGAAGTGATCGACAAGATTGCCGCTAAAGGGCATGCGGGCGCTGCTAATGACTTTCGGGCTCGCTGTCGCGCATTCCTTTCTTGGTGCAGGGATAGCAAAAAGGTGCTGGCTGCAAACCCACTAATGGAGCACCGGCGGGAGAGGCCGACACGGGTTCAGAAGCTGCAACGCGAAGAACCCGGCAGGGCTTTGAACAATGATGAAATCCAAGCCGTCTGGGCGGCCACTGAAAAGAGCGCTGTCTATAGCCGTCTTATCCGTTTCGTCCTGCTTACGGGGTGCCGCCGCACAGAGGCTTCGATGGTGTCCCGCTCGATGATGGAAACAGAGGACGGCGGCCACCGATCTCTCGTTATTCCGAAGGCGATCACAAAGAGCGGTCGAGATCACCGGCTGGCTGTGACGCCGCAGCTAGCTGCCTTGTTGGCCAGATGCCCGCAAGATGCGCTCTCAGATCTATTTTTTCCGTCCTCTAGGACAGGCGGACCTATCAAAGGTTGGAGCAAGCTGCACGCGTCCTTTGTCAGCGATTGCGGAGTGAAGTTTGGATTGCATGATTTGCGGCGGACGCTCAAGACAGGGCTGGATGCGCTGGGCGTAGACAGCGACATTTCGGAAAGATGCCTGAACCATACCCGCCAAGGGCTTGAAGGCATCTATAACAAAAACAACGCCACTGAGGAAGTAAGCGCGGCTTTCCACCTTTGGGCGGAATTTGTTGCCGCCGGTACAGTGAACCCAGCCCAAGCCTCGGGCGCTGCGAGTGAGGTTGCCGTATGAGCGAAGATTTCCGCGCTTCCAAAAATCCTAGATTAGGCGACCTGCTCGCCACCCAAAACGGTTCTGGTCTTGCTTCAGCACCGAAAATGCCTCCTTGCGCTGCACCTAGGTTAGAGGAATTGATCCGCTCACAGGCAATAGCGATTGGGGAAGATCCTGATGATCTGTGGAACCAAGTGAACGGCAAGACGCCATTGGCTCGATTGGTTCGTTCCCTTTTGGGCGAGCAGCACCCGACGACCAGAGTTTCACGCGATCAGGAACTCTTTGTCTTGCATCAAAAGCTTAGTAGCGCTGGGCTCGAAGGTCGGGCCCTATGGGATGAGATCAAACGTCAGCGCCCGGACACCGATAAGGCCAGCGCTCAGAGGGCATTAAGGCGCTATCAGAAGTATCTGCGGGAATTGGAGATGCCGGATAACGTGTCAGAGATTTTTGCGCCTGAGTTTTCGATCGACAAAAAAGTAAGGAAGAGAGGCCCTAAACCGAAACTAAGAACCGGACATAAATAGCGGATTTTCGTCCTCTATCTTGATCAATTGCAACGCGGATATTGGGCTGCATACCTTCCAAAACTTGGAGCGACCATGTCCGACTTAAACCTTTGCTTCGAAACGCCCGATCTCTGCAAACTCCCGCCCGACGCTATGCTCACCAGAAAGCAAGTGGCGTCGATTTCAGGCTTTGCCCTCCAAACGCTCAAGATGTGGCCCGCGCAGGGTAAAGGCCCGCGTGTAACCACCGTCGAGGGGCGACCTCGATATCGTGTGGCTGACGTTCGCAACTGGATGGGGGTTTAAATGGCTCTGTCGATCCTTCGAAATCCGCCATCGGGCTCTGAACTGGCAGCGCGTGTCAGAGTGCTGGAGAACGCCGAGTTTGAATCAGATCACCGTTTGGTAGACGAACCGAGCGTAAAAGATGCCGCAGAACTTTATGAAGTAATCCGCGAACCGCGCTCATGGAAGATTCCCGCGAATTTAGTTGCCCGGCACATACTCCCCTACGAATTCAAGTACCGTTACGGCGAGCAAGCGGTGGCTGATCTCGAAAAATGTCCGGACCTTGCTCTGGCCGCCGCGAAGCAATTTCAGCAACTAGATTATCTGCGATCATCTGCCGTAGAGCGCGCTAAGGAACCCCCCAGCGATCTCCATGTGACTGCCATGCCAATAATTTATGCAGAGTATTTAGCGGTCAAAAGAAGGGAAACAGAGGCTAGCGACAACCGACACTATGAGGTGACGGGGCGCAACCTTGGGGGTAGGCACGATCCGATCGACCGCAATGCAATTCGGCGTGCAGTGCAGAGATTTCAAGTGGCGATCCTCCGTCTGCGCGGGCGGAATTTTGACGCCGCGGTGGTGGCACTGGCCTTTCTGACCCATCGGGACTGGCCGGCTGTTCATTCAGAACACCGTTTTCAGTGTGGCAATGAACAGGGTCACGCCTGATCTTCGAAAGACCCTGGCGGGCTAAGCAATCTTTGCTCGCGCTGAAACGAAGGTAATCGGAGGTCGCTTTGCAAATTGCACAGAAAACCAAATGGCTAACTTTGAGCGAAGCTGCTGCCAGAGCTGGGCGTTCCTATTCTTGGGCCCGTGACAGAGCCGCAACGGGGGCCTTCGTATGCCACCCGGACCGCTCTAGGTGCATAAGGGTTTCCTCCGACAGTGTCGCCTCTGCGATCGCACGTGGACGGACCAAACGAACACGTATGGCCGCTTTCTGGGGGCCCCGCCTTGTCGTCGACAACACAAAATAGAAAAGGTCGGTGCCCGTGCAGGGGCAACCGACCATAAAGAGGTTCTCAAATATGGATGGTAATGTTTTGCGCGGCATCAGGCAAGAAGAAGGTGCGCGAGCCCCAGTCCTGTTGCCGTCGTTCTGTACCGGCTTTGGCCAAGCGGATACTCACAGCCCGGAGATCAACGGTCGTGACGGCAAGCCTAGGCAAAACGGGCACCCTTCAGCCGGCACCGACTACCAGACCATCAAGCTGACGGATGTGTTCGATCTGGCGGGCAGCCCGCTTCGCGTAGACAAGGGTGAGGCCCAGTGGATCATTCCTTCAGTTTACGCCAAAGCTGATGCTCGTGCACACAGCGTTCAGCGCAAACAGGGGGCATTTTGGCTGCTTCCGCTGGACGTGGACAGCGGCAACCTATCACTGGAGGATGTAGATAGCGCGCTGGTCTCGATCTGCGGGGATGTAAAGCGCGTGATATATAGCACCCGCTCAGCACGACCTGATGAACGCAAGTGGCGTGCTCTGGTTGCTTTGTCAGCTCCGATCGCAGGCGCTGATTACTCTGACGCCATCAAGGCTTTCAACGAACTTCTGGCCGAAATCTCTAGAGGGAGGTTGGTCGCGGACAGGGCGCTGTGCCGCCCCGGTCAGTTGATCTACTTGCCAAACCGTGGCGAGTTCTACGAAAATAAGATTGAGACGAACAAGCCTGCGTTTGATCTGACAGATAAGCATCCAATTTCAACGCGCCGTGAGCGGATCCGGCTAGAAACGGCCGAGATCGAAAGACAGGTAGCGGAGGACCAGGCGGTCAGGAAGGCCCGCGCAGGATCTTCAGAGGCAGCCGGTATCGTAGACACTTTCAACGCCGGGCACGAAATTGCGGACCTGTTTATCAGGTACGGTTACGAGCCGGAATGCGAAATGGGCGGCCGTGATTGGCGTTCCCCCTATCAGGAAAGCGGTAGCTTCGCGACGCGAGACTACGGATCCCATTGGATCAGTCTATCAGGGAGCGATGCAGCAAAGGGTTTGGGTAAGGAAGCCGCCAGCGGCGTTCGCTCCGGTGATGCCTTTGACCTCTACGTTCATTTCACGCACGCCGGAGACTTCACCGCTGCGGTGCGGGCCTACGCGGCTGAGGTAGGCCAGGATCACGTAACCCAAAGGAACAACGTGGACCCCTCGGATTATTTCGAGGCTCTGCCGCCAAGCCAAAGTGACAGCACCGCACAACGCAAAGAACAGGGGCCCCGCTTGCTGCCGTTTATGAGTTTCGAAGCCGCGTCGAATGCCGCTTTGACGGAAAGTGCACGCCCCTTGGTCAAGGGCCTTCTGGACGAGGGGGCATTCTCCGTCTTTTACGGCCCGAGCAATTCCGGGAAGACTTTTGTTGTCCTCGATCTGGCTTACAGCATTTCGCTTGGTCGAGACTGGGGCGGGATGAAAACCACGAAATCTTCGGTTCTCTACATCGCAACGGAAGGTGGAGGCGGCATCAAAAAGCGGATTGCGGCACTTCGCCAGAGGCGCGACGGCGAAAGCCCCACAGACTTCTATATGTCGGCGGCCACGATCGACCTCAGACGCCCTGACGGCGATGTCACAGCGATCATCGATACCGCGCGGAGCATCGGTCACGTCGGCTTGATCGTAATCGACACGCTGTCGCGTGCGCTCGCGGGTGGTGATGAAACCAAAGATATGGGTGCGCTGGTCGTCAGCATTGACAAAATTCGGCAAACGACTGGTGCTCATATTCTGTTGGTGCACCATAGCGGTAAAGACGTGACCAAAGGGGCGCGGGGGAGTTCCGAACTGCGCGGGGCGATCGACACTGAAATCAACATTGATGGCGGGACTATCAGGGTAACGAAACAGCGGGACCTGGAGTTCGGAGAGACGATCGGTTTTGAGATCCAAAGTACGCCGATCGGTCTCGACGCTGACGGGGAGGTTGTGACTTCAGCAACGGTCAATCTGAAAGCCGCGAATAGCGGCAAACCCAAAGCACCTACGGCCACTGAGTTGGAAGTCTTTGACACCGTTTGTGACCTCTTGGGGCGGCAAGGTGAAGGAGCATTGATTACCGCCCCGATGGTGGCCGAACAGTACAAAACAAAGGAAAAGCGGATGGCCCCTGACGCTGCGCGAAAGCATCTTCAGAGCCTCGCAAACAAGCATTTTCTTCGATTTGAAGGACAAGGGCGCTGGGCGCTCACACCTGTAAAATTGCCGGAAAACAGGCAAAAATCTGGAAATTCCAAAGGGGAAAAAACGACAGGTGCTATTCCAGCATACGTTTTTGCTACGGAACACCTGGAAATTGAAGTGGAAAATGGTGTTTTTAAATGAAAACAATGCTTTGCAAGGTTTGGAAAAAAGCGGAAAACCGTCTGGAAAAGCCAGCGGTCTCGAACTGGAATACTGGAATGCCCTATATATATAGGCATTCCAGTTTTCCAGAGCCTCGGAAGCTTCCGTTGAAGCTCTATAATTTAGGAAAATCGCTGCCCAGCGCGGCATACCTTTATGGCGCGTTCGCCAAGGAGTGCCTCTCTTGACTAGGAAGGGTGTTGGAGGCTGGAGCGTTTACCATCGTTCCGCTCATTTTCGGTCAATCGCAAACGAAGCGCTGGCCCGGTACAACGCGAGACGGCCGTTCCTGCCAAAGTGCGGCGCGAAACGAAAGCGGGACGGGGAACCTTGCGAAAACCTCCCGCTCGCAAACGGGCGTTGTCGATACCACGGCGGCAAAACACCATCGGGCGATGGCTGGCACCGACCCGTCTGGCCAAACGGCAACGGGCCAGACGCGATCCGCAAAATGTACGCCAAGATCGCCGCGTTGGAAAAATCGGCGCGCAAGAGGGCGGCTCGACTTTCCTGCATGAGCGCCGAGCAACGCGAACAGCACGAGATCTGGCACCGTGAGCGCCCAGTGACCACGGCCGCCGATCGGGGAGAAAAAAAGCGACTTCGCCGAGAAGCGAAAGCTGCACGAGAGAGCTTTTCGTCTAAGCCGATCGCCGGGGTCTCAGAAGATCCGGAATATCGGGCTTTGGTTGCGCGCATCGCTGAGCTCAAGGCGAACTTGGCGGTTTTGGAAAATGAAGAAATCGAAAAAGGAGTTTTCGGATGAAATCGAGTGAAGTGATAGCACGGCGGCGCGCACTGCTGGTCCGGATCCAGACGGAAGGTGCTGAAGCTGCCTATGGCGCGGCTTTAGCCGTTTGCCAAGACGCTAAGGCTCCGGCTCCGGCCCGTGCTACTTGTGCGACCACGATCCTACGCGCGGGGGGCTTTCTGAACGCTCGTGAAGATCACGCACCCAAGGAACCCCACGAAATGACCCCTTCAGAACTTACAGCCCGTCTTGCTGAGTTGCGATCTAGCAGCGGACGAGCGCCAGAAGACACAGGCGAGAGCCCGGATGTGTTTGACTGATCTGTTCATTCTTCCGCACACGATTGCTTTAGAAATGAACAGGTATCTCAGGCAAGCTACTCCTAAGCCCACAGCGCCATTCGTCGAACTGCGCCCTGAATAGTTTGCGAGGAAACAATGACCAATTTGAACAATCAGCAACCGCAGGAAACTGGCCGTGTGGTCATGCCCAATAAGCCCGCTGCTTTCACGCTGGAACAGCAACAGGCATTGGCGCTCGCCCGTGCGCGAAAGCGCCGTGCCGCGGCACAAGATTCGCCTTCAACTACCACGCGAGGGCCGTGGGCCAAGTACACAGCGCCCGAAGACCCTGCACCAGATGATATGGTTTACCCGCCATCGCCAATGGTGCCGGAGGCGAACCTACCGCCTCAAACCGCAGCCCCTCGCTCGTTCGGGCAGCGGGCCGACGGTTTGGCCGCCTCGCTATTCGACGGTGCGCGGCAGGGCATCGCCATGGTTGGCGGCGCACCTGTCGATCTGCTCAATAACGCGCCTCGACTGGCCAACTTTCTGCCGGGCGTCGATGGCGTCGGCCCCCTCTCGGAAGACCCGTTCGGTGGGCGCGACACGATCGACGAGTTTCTCCGCGGTGGCGGTCTGATTGAAGACTATCAGCCACAAGGCGGCGTCGAGCGCGTAGCGAACCGGATCGGTGAAGAACTGGGCTCTACCGCCGTTCCTGTCGGTGCAGCAGTCGGCAAGGCGCTTACGATGCCCGTTCAAGCCGTCAACCAAATGGCGGCCGCTCCCCGTTCCCTCGGGCAGAGCGTCGCGTCGTCATTCCTTCAGCCTGCAGCCGTAGCGCCGGGCTCTTTGATCGGGCGGGAAGCTGGCTATGCGGTAGGCGGCGGGATGGGCGCTGGGCTCGCCAATGAAATGGCAGGGCAGAACCAAGGCGCAGTATCGGACTTTCTGGGCTCCGTAGCTGGGGTCGGTTTGACCAGCGGTGCCAGCGCCCTCGTTGGAGCAGGGCGGAATGCAATGGCGGGGGCCACAAACAGCCCGAACTTTGCGGACGACGTTGCGTCCTCGGCAGTGGCTGACCGGATCATAAATTCGTCTTCGGACATGCAGGCGCAAGCGGCTCGGTTGACGGATGCAGGCTTGCAGCCCAGCCGCCTGACGACTGAGCAGCTTGTGCAGGCCCTTCGCCGCCCCGCGGCGGTCGAAGAAGCGGTCCCCGGCTACCGCGCGAATATCGCGGATCGGGCGCAAGATCCGGGCTTAGCGACGCTGGCATATAACACTGATGCAATGAGCCCTGGTGCGGCCAGCGCTCGGCGGGTCGGCAACGAAACGGCGGTGAATGAGACGATCACGGGGCTCGCGCCGGTCGCGGACCCGGACAGGTTCCGAACCGACCTACAAACGGGGGTCGACAACCGCATTGGTGAGGCGCTGACCTCACAAGAGGCCGCCCAAACCACGTTTGATGATATCGTGCAGGCACTTCAGCCTTCCATGCGTGAAGCTTCGGCGCGCGGATCATCAATTCGCTCTGCACTAGCTGACGCTTACAGTGGCGCACAGGACGGCGTGCGCCAGCGCTACAACCAGATCGACGGCGATGGCACGCTGATGGACCCGAGTGGTCTGGTGGGGAGCGCGCGAGGCGTGGACATGAACCTCGCCCCCAACGACACCAAACGTTTCCGCCCACCAGAGGCCGATACCATTCAAGAGATGATGCCGGGCGAGCGCAACCCCCTGCGCGACACAGGGCTCGTCAACGAATACAACCGGCCAGTGTTCGCAGAGAATACGCCTACCCCCGCGGGCACTGGCGACGGCCTCCCCGCAATGCCGGGCGAGACAATCGGCCAGCCCGGCACAACGGTGCCTATGTCAGATATCTCGGCTATCCGAACGGGCCTTACGGACGATCTGCGCACCGCTCAAGCGGCGGGAAACACGCAACAGACGCGTGTTCTTTCAAAATACATCGACGCGGTTGACGGCTATCTCGACGAAAACATGCCCGCAGGGCTCCGCGCGGCTCTCGACGACGCCCGCGCGGCGCGGCGAGACGTGGGCGAGCGGTTCGAGCGCCACGGCACAGCATTAGAGAGTGTGCTTTCTCGCCGACAAGGCGGGGGTTATGCGCTGGACGACAGCGCCGTTCCGAGCCGCATCGCGCAGCCCGATCAAGGTAAGCTGACCGATCTACGCGCCGCGCTGGCAGAGGCCGGAACTGACCCGCGCTTACGCGAGGGGCTCGCGGACGAAGTTCGCACCACAGTTGTTCAGAACGGCCTCTTGGATAAGCCTCAGGCGCTGGGCCGCTATATGGCCAATCGCCAAGTATTGCTGTCAGAGTTCCCAGAGTTGCGGCTGCAGTTGCAAAACGCGGGCGCGTCCAGAACAGCGCTGGTTGAAGCAGAGCGGGTGGCAAGGGACACGACCAAGCGCCTTACGACACCGGGCCGATCTGCGGAAGCGTCCTATCTGAAACAGGTCGAAGACCCCGCAACGGCGATCCGCAGTGTGATTGCGAACCCGGACCCGCGCAAGGCGGTGGCCGATCTCGTCGGTACTGCCAAAAGCCCGCAGGCGCGACAAGACTTGCGCGGGGCTCTCTGGGAAGAGGTTAAGCGGTCAGGCAAAATGCAGGCGGATGGCATAACCGGCGAAACACGTTGGAACGGGAAGCGTCTTAGGGCCCTGTTTAACGATCCGAAGTTTTCCGCAGTGGCGGAAGAACTCTGGAAAGACGATCCGCAGGATCTGGCGAGCATCAAGGAAGTGTTCGGGGCGTTGGCCAGCGCTGAAGGTTCGACACGCGCCCGCGCGCTAGGTTCTTCAGGCACGGCGCAGGCGCTCAACGGGGGGCTAGACCCCGCGCTCACTGCGTCCTCAATCGCGTCTCGCGCCCGTTCTGTGTCGCGGGGTCAGTTATCGCCGACAATCGCGGGGGTGGACATTCTCGGCACTTGGTTGCGGCGTCGGTCCGCGCAGGTCCAGAGCCGCGCGATTGACGCGATCACGGCCTCTGTCGTTAACAATCCCGGCATGGCTGCCGATCTGTTGGAGAAGTACAACCCAGCGACGGCCGCCGCTCGGCGTGCCATGCTGACGCAGAAATACGGCGTCCGGGCGTCATCTTTGCTGAACGTGCTGGACGAAGCCGAGAACGAAGACCCACTCCTGTCCGCCATTCAAGACCCATGACCGGCCCCATCGGGCTTTCTGCCAAAATTGTCTTCGCGAACTTGGGTAGTGTCTCAGTTTAAATATCGCTTTTGAAAATGCTTGCCGCTAAGCATTTTCAGGGATATGCATCCGCGCATGTCAAAGAACCTTCGCCAAGACAAAGCGCTAATTTTTCGGATCACCCACGTGGACAACCTAGAGGGGGTCATAGAAAATGGATGTCTCAGTAGAAATGCTGCCGCTGAGAGTAACTACAGCGAGATTGGAAACCAAGAGCTGATCTTGAGAAGAAATTCGCGGGAAGTTCCATGCCATCCATTCGGCAGACTGAGTGATTATGTCCCGTTTTACTTCACGCCATACTCTCCAATGCTCTACAATATTAAAACTGGGTATGGCGTCCCTCGGCAACCAATGAGCAAGATCGTGATCTTGGTATCTTCGCTCCCCAAGTTGGTTAAAGAGGGGATCGATTTTGTTTTTACTGATCGGCACGCCTATCTTAGAACGGCGCAATTTTCAAACGATCTTAGTAACTTAGATTGGATAATTTGGGATGTACTGCAAAAAAGAGACTTCACAAAAACAGATATTGACAGGTTCGAAAAGTATCAAGCAGAAGCTCTGGTTCGTGATAGTGTTCCTATAAGTGCCTTGCTGGGCCTTGTATGCTATGATGAGCAAACGAAATTGTTAGCGGAAAAAATCGCTACGGAGCAGGCTGTGAGCCTAGATATAAAAACGATGCCGGGATGGTACTTGTGATGATTGAATACACCAGCGGAAACCTACTTGAATCTGACGCAGAAGCGGTGGTGAACACCGTTAACACGGTTGGCGTAATGGGCAAGGGCATCGCTTTGATGTTCAAGGAGAACTTTCCTGAAAACTACAGGCTCTATGCTGATGCTTGCAAGCGTAAGGAAGTTGAGCTTGGCAAGATGTTTGTAACGGAGACCAAAGCGCTATTTGGTCCGAAATGGATCATTAACTTTCCGACGAAGGGACATTGGCGGCATCCGTCGAAGATTGAATGGATTGAAGATGGCCTTGACGATTTGAGGCAAGTTTTGCGCGCCAGAAACATTGGATCTGTCGCTATTCCGCCTTTAGGCGCAGGAAATGGTGGTCTTGATTGGCCTCATGTTCGCGCGGCTATTGAAACTGCCTTGGGCTCGTTGGATGGCGTCAATATCATTGTTTACGAGCCGACTTCTAAGTACCAGAACGTGTCGAAGCCGACTGGTGTAGAAAAGTTGACACCCGCACGCGCCTTGATCGCCGACCTAGTGAGGCAGTATTCGGTGCTGGGGATCGAATGCACTCTACTCGAAGTGCAGAAGCTCGGATACTTTCTTGAGAGGCAGATTGCGCGACATGGCGCTAAGACATTGGCCTTCAACTTTGAAGCAAACCGATACGGTCCGTATTCGGACAAGCTTAAACATATGCTGAACGCTCTAGATGGAAGCTATCTGCAATGTGAAAAACGGCTAGGGGATGCTGGCCCTAGTGATGTTATCCGCTTCAATTTTTCCAAGCAAGAAAAGCTGGCAGCATACATAAAATCCGAAGTGAAAGACTATCACGAAGTTCTCGCGGCCACTGCTAGTGTTATCGACGGATTTGAATCACCATTAAGCATGGAGCTTCTTTCCACTGTCGATTGGTTGGTCGAAGGCGGTACGGACCCAGATGTTTCCAAAATAATCGAAGCTTTGTCGGAGTGGCCCGCAGGGAAAGCTGCGGCGGCGCGGAAGCTTAGCTTGTTTGATGCTCGAATGATTTCGGTCGCATTGCAGGCTCTAAGCGAAACGCAAATGCATGGTGAAGCCCATGCCTAAGGGACCAAAAGGCGAAAAACGCCCCACCGACGCAATCGGTCTTGCCGTGATGATCGGCAAGATCGCAACTGGCCAGGTTGACGACGAAACCCCAGATGATGGCAAAGACCCCGCCGCAAAAGCGATGGGGTCTAAAGGTGGCAAGGCTCGGGCAGCTAATCTAACGCCAGAACAGCGGTCGGAGATCGCAAAGAAGGCAGCGGAAAAAAGATGGGCAAGGACTAAAGATCCATACTTTCGTCCTCTGATACAGCCAAATCCATTTCAATTGTCTCGCCAAATCTAGGGTGAACCCTATCCAATTTCATTTTGAAGTCAGTGTAGTCATTGCTGAGCTTCATCACCGTCACCACAGAAGCCAAATGTTCGCGCAATTTAGGGTGTCCCAAATCGGGAGTTAACCGCCTGTGAAGTTGCTGTTTATGGCGACCGCTCGGCGCTTTTGGTGTTGTTCTTTTAAGTTCTTCTAAGACACCGGGAGCAAGTCTGCGGTAGATAATGTCGTTGGTTAAGTGGCCAAAATAGGATGGTCGATTAACCGTATAACGAGGGAATTCAAGCCCGCGAAGCCGGAACATCTGTTCATAGAAATCTGACGGGAATGTTGGCACCCATTGCTGCAATTCCTTTGAAATAAACTGTTCAAGAATTTTTGCTAAAGCGTTTGCCGCTCTTTGCTTTTGATATCCGGTTGCTTCGTCAACAAGGCCAATGATGCCAATTCGTGTCAGGCCGCGACTTAGCAAACGACAAGCTTCAGCAATGTGACGTTGGTTTGCACGTAATTTGCCTGCCCTGTCTGCATCAGCGAAAATGTCACAAACGTCAGCCAAAAGCTCGGCCCGATAGCCAATCATTTCCACGCCGCCATGGGTGAATGCTACGGATTTTGAATTCACATCTAAGTCGTTGGGAAAAAAGGGCTTCAAGTTGTCGGCGGACAAGAAAACGGGGGTTTGGAATTCATCGTCAAACTTCCGTCCGCCTTTCACTTTTCCGGTTCGTCCAATTGCGCGGACGAACCCAGCTCGTGCAAGAACCCTTGTTTCATCATCCAGCACGTAACAGGCGATTTCTGCGCCACCAATTTTAACTACGCCTTCTCGACCGATTGCCTCTTTCGGGGTCCCCCATCGGCGCTTTGCAGCTTCCGATGCGATTTTGGATCTTTCTTCGGGAGAAAGTTTTTCAGCGCGGGCAATACCTCCAGCGCTTCCTGTAGAGGTTTTAGGGGAATCAGTCATGCAAGCATCCTATAAATTCTTATGCTTGCACTTAATAGCGCTAAGATTTACCAATGCGCAAGCATAATATTTCACGAGATGCTTGCATATGTGCGTTAGCACTAAGCATAAATGTTCATATTAAAACGAGCATGAACAAACTAGTGTTCGCCGCCTGACATAAGATTCCCGTTGGAAGCAGGGCAAAGAACTCAGGTCCTTATTCCCGAGCGAAACCGGCAGATGACGGCTCTGAGCCCAGAGCGGCCGCCTTGTGATAGTGTTGAGTGTTGCCCAAAAGTCGACAAAACTCATCTAATTTGAAGAGATTAGGGGTCGGCGAGTTGACGAACAAAGCCTGCTGGTGCTCATTTAAGTTCAGAAAGTTCTGCTATCTTACAACTTTGGAGACCCCTATGAAGAAGATATTAGCATGTCTTGCCGTCGGGATTGCACTATCGGGATGCGCGAAAAAGCCGGAAAACATTGAGGCGGCCCCAATCAATAATCAAACCTATTCGTCTTTCAGCTGCAAGCAATTGACCGGGGAAAAGCTGAAAAACGCTCAAGCGCTTGAAAGCCTGAGCGCCGCACAAAATCAGGCCGCAAACTCAGATGCATGGGGAGTTTTCTTAATTGGGCTCCCGGTCAGCTCTATGTCGGGCAACGACAAGGAGGCCGCGATTTCTATCGCTAAAGGCAATATTCAAGCAATCGACAGAGTGCGTGTGGCGAAAGGCTGCGCATAGTTCTCAAATCGAAGTGGTTCTGCCCAACGAGCCTACGTTTCGATTTTTGCTGCCGGTAATTTAGTGCATTAAGAATTAGGTCGGGCAGATTTTTTTGCCCGGCCGATTTTAACCGTTAAATATGATCGACATTGACGTGGTCTGCTTGGGGGCAATCTCCTCGCGACCTACGCCGCCTTAGTCTCGAATAATAGCAATCATCGCGCTTTCAGACGCCGCTCTGCAGCGAATGGCCGTTTTGTCCCGCATAGCTGCCCCTCAGAGCGTCGTCCGAGCAACCGAGGGCACACCATAGGCAGACTGGGAACCTTTTGTCAGGAGGCGAACACTAGACACAAAAACCCGCACAATGATCCTGAACATGATGGTTGAGGCGGGTGAAGCCTGCGCTGCGTACCACGATGAGACCGTGCGCAACGTAGGTTCAACGCGCGTCGAGTCCGACGAAATCTGGTCGTTCTGCTATGCCAAGGATAAGAACGTAAAAACTGCCAAAGCTGCACCCGATGGCGCTGGTGACGTGTGGGCGTGGACCGCAATCGACGCAGATAGCAAAATGATCCTGCCGTATGAGGTTGGTGACCGCTCGGCGACCACAGTGCACGAGTTCATGCTTGACCTGCGCGACCGCCTGTCAAACCGCGTCCAGCTTACCACATGTTGTCACTGTACTTCGTGCACTACAACTTTGTGCGCATCCACAAAACGCTGAAATGCACGCCAGCAATGGCCGCTGGCGTATCCGACACTCTGCACGATATGGAATGGATTGTGGGCCTGATCGACGCGGGAGCACCTACACCCAAGAAGCGCAGACCCTGTAAGAAAAAAGTCAATTCAAACTGAGGCACTACCCGAACTTGCCTAAACTGTTTTCAGCCCGATGGCCAAATTGCTTTTCCAGTCGTGACGAGGCCTTCTTGCCGGCCCAGATATCCAATCGGTTTTCTTGGTCGTATCTGCTTGAACAATGGAAGGTGCATAGCGCTAGGTTACGGGCGCTGGGCCTCTGGTACGTTCAGACGGCAGACGCAGGGCCCCAGCAGGGATCACGGCGGCGGGTTCAGAGCCGCGGGCGGCAGGTTCAGGGCCTATGGCGCGTTCAGGGCGGCCGGGCCGCTGATGCGCCCGCATAAGAACGGACGGAGGCCCCGTGTCAGAGATCCCACGCGGCAAGTGCAGTCGAACAGGCTTCCGGGTCTTTCTTGATCCGCCAGAGGGTGGCGCGGGACAGGCTCGTCTCGCGTGACACTTCTGAAAGGCCCGCGCCTTCCATCATGCGGCGCTGGGCGGTTTCGAACTGGTCGCGGGTATAGCTGGGCTTCCGGCCGCGAAACTTGCGGTCCGCGTCGGGCTGCGCCTTAGCGTGGGCTATACCTGCCCTACGCGCTTCTTTCATGGCTTCGGCCTGCGCTTGCGACAGCGCGGCCATGAACCCTATGAGGGCGTCGCGCACAGCTTGGCGCATCGGATCTTTGGTCGAGCCATCAAAGACCATCCCGTTAATGACGGTGCGGACCACGACGCCACGTCGCATAAATTCGCGGATTGTGTCGCTTACGTCCTGATAGTCGCGGCCGAGGCGATCAACCCATCGAACAAGCAGAGTGTCGCCCGCGCGCAACATGTCAAACAGGCGGCGGCCTTGCGGGCGTTCTGCTAGGCGTGTCGTCACGCCCGAAACGCCTTCGTCGGTGACAACTTCATCGACCTTGAAACCCGCAGCTTCCGCTTGCGTCAATTGATGCGCGGAGGTCTGATCGCGCGTTGATACGCGTGCATAAAGAACTGTTCTCATTAGGAACCCTTTCCTTTCTGTTAAAGCCCGAGCGACGACAGACGCCGCCCGGAGTATCGCTTGAAATTATGCGGCCAATAGCGCCTGCGCGCGCTGAGCGAGTTTCGAGTTTTCGCTGTGCATTGCGACCATCTCAATGTCGCTGGCCGCTTCGGCGATGCGCGCCTCGTCACCAGAGCGGCGGGCGGCGCTCAATTCAGTTGCCAGGTTGAAGAAGAAGACGGTTTCAGTGTTGCGGTCCATTGGGCTTTCCTTTGTGTGTTCGTTGTCCTTATGTACGTTAGATAAAATGTTCGCAAGATCACGTCAACCCTAACGAACAAAGTATTTGCAAGTTTATAAATGTTCGTTGCGGTATAGGCTAACGGACAACATGTCGGAAGGTTGAGAACCTCGCCCGCAGTTGCTGCGGGCTCGTGATCTTTGCTTAGTCAGGAAAATATCTGAGGTGCTGGCATGGCGTCAGTCGCGCCCAGTCAACCAATGAGTTAGCGATCTCGCGCACCACCCAGCCGCCAGCGGCAAGACACCAAACGCCAGGATTGCAGCGACGACAAGCAGAGCGATAAGCACGATCATAGGTAAGGCCACCGTTGGTTCTGGTACATTATGCCGAAGCGACCGCCGTTTGGAAAGGGTCTAGAAAGCTCGACGATCTAGCACCTATGCGCGGCCATCGTGAGCGCTGGGCGTCAGTAGGTGCCGGTGCGCAGCAATCAGGCCCTGCACCAGCGAAACCCGACCCACCCCCTGGCATCACTCCAATCCGCACCGCGCGGGCTCCGTCAGACGCCCAGAGAAATTTGCAGTGCGCCCGAACTTTTCATCGTAGCACCAGCGGCCCGCTGTTCATTCTTGGAAATGCGTTTCGGCTGTCAACGAACACTGCCAGCCCCCAGTCTAATGCGAAACAGGAGAACAAACATGCTGCAGACCAAGAAGGTTTCGGACGGCTATCTGGACGGGAAAGCAAAGGACCGGGCATCATATGTTGCCGAAGAGTTCGACCGGGCGCGCGGGAAGGACACGGCCTATCACGCTTCCCACGCACTGCACTCTTTAAGCCATCACGTCTCACAAGGGAAACTCAGGATCCGAGTTGAAAGTGCCGAGCAAATAGTGCGCTCGATCGACGCTGCATCCGCACACGTGCGGGGCCTATTCCGCGATCACCTCGAACGCGCTCAGGCGGCGCTGGCCCTGAATAAGGCAAAAGTCGCGGCGCGGCGCTGGGCGCAGGATCGAGAGAGTGGCGACACCGCCGCTGCGCATAACGATCTGCGTAATGTTTTATGGCTCAGAAACTGTTGTCACAATCAGTCACTGTTCGACGAGATCGAGGAGTTTCATTCAACGCGCGCCCGAGATGCTAGGATCAGTCGTCAGACAGAGCGCCTGTTCAGGTTGCCCCGCAATTAACGGCAGGGAAATTGCTCTCGCAGGGATGCAGTGGCCGCTATGATGAAATTTGATGGGTCGTGCGGACCTTGCAGCGAGATCGCGGCTAAATTCTGCATCTCTTGGGCATTCAAAATGTAGTCGGGCTGCAGACAGAAAAATCTGGCTTCCTGCGGCAATTGGGCATTCAGGATAGACAAAGCGCTCGCCGCGCCGCTCAGGTAAATTTGTTGTTGTTCTGCCGAGCCAACGTTCATCGTCAGTGGGTCAGCGCTCGACGGGGCTACCAAACCCAAGCAGACGGCGGCCTGAAAAGCCAACCCGTATACAATACGAGAGAAACGCATCATCTATGTCACCCCCTGAAATTTCACTGTCTCCTTCCCGATCAAAGAAGAACAGCTCCGCAAGATCGGTTGAGTTTAACCGATTTTCGTACATAAGCCGAGCGAAATGTGGTGCTGCCCAGGTGCTGCCCAGAAGAGCGATGCGGCCCTGAATAATTTAATTATTCGTTTGCTTTCAATTATTTAGTGGTGATCCCGACTGGATTCGAACCAGTAACCTGCCCCTTAGGAGGG
>TARA_R110002110_G_scaffold5227_5_pt1 | contig 17696 bp, 16 predicted proteins | sample TARA_R110002110 | Tara Oceans TARA_R110002110 (sample SAMEA4397330) | marine metagenome | biome: Polar Biome; feature: [SRF] surface water layer (ENVO:00010504); material: water (ENVO:00002006), including particulate matter (ENVO:01000060) such as... | depth 5 m
ATTTAGATTTAGAAAATAAAAACTCTAAATTTTCTGGAACATTTGGTAAACAATCTTTTAATAAGAAGACTTTATTGTTGGCAAAATCTCTTCGAGATGGATCAATATAAATCCAATCATATTTTTCTGAAGTACTTTTTAAAAAGGCAACTCCATCTCCAGAAATGAGTTGAATATTGTTCGCTTTTAATTGTTGATAATTGTTATTAACAATTGTTGATAAGTTTGCATCTAGTTCACAATGAGTTACTTTGTTGATTTTTTTAGAAAAATAGTAGGCATCAATACCAAAACCTCCAGTAATGTCTATCACTGAACTCCCTGTAATTAGTGATGATTTATACATCGCGGTAATTTCTGATGAAGTTTGTTCTATATTAACTTTTGCTGGATAATAGATGTTTTTTGTTTTGAACCAAGTTGGTAGTTTTTTCTCGCTTTTTTGTTTAGAAATGATTTGTGTTGCCAATTCTTGAGCAGAAACAGAATTAAAAGGGCTTCCTTTAAATAACAATTTAGAAATATCTGTATGTAAATAATCAGAAATAAATTGCTGAACCTTTGGATGTAATATAGTTGAATTCAAAAAAACTTCTTTAAAAATCTTTTGTTAGTGACTTAACGATTTTATTATCAGCTAAAAACTCTTTTAAAATTACTTTTAAGGCTGTGTAAAGAGGCACAGCAGTAATCATTCCTACAACTCCAAATAATAATCCACCAATAATAATAATTAAGAAAATTTCTAATGGATGTGATTTTGTAGTTTTAGAAAATATAAATGGTTGACTAAAGAAATTATCTATTATTTGTGCAATTAAATAACCAATCATTACATACATAGTTGTTGGTAAAATTTCTGTTTGAAAATCTTGTCCTAGATTACTTGTCATAGATAATAAGAACATTATTACAGCACCAATTATTGGTCCGATGTATGGAATTAAATTTAGCAACGCACACAAAAATGCAATTACAACGGCATTGTTAATTCCGAAAATTAAAAGCGTAATTGTGTACAATACAAACAATATTGTTATTTGTAAAACCAATCCAATAAAGTATCTAGATAATAAATTGTTAATGATTTCTGTTGATTTAGAAAACTTGTTTTCACTTTTATTTGGTAAAATAGTTAGTATTGCATTCATTAATAATTTGCTATCTTTCATAAAGAAAAATGAAATGAATAGTACAGAAAATAAACCAACACTTAAAGATCCTAATGCACTTACAACAGAATTTAATAAATTTGGAATTGCTTGAAACCCAGATAAAAAATCAACATTTTTTAATTCGGATAATAGATTAATGTTTTTTGTTGCAAAATAATTATTTACCTGATTGATAACATCTTGTAAGTTTTGTTGTAATTTATCTGTTTGTAAAAGCGATAAACTTTCACCTTGCTCAATAACTAATGGGATAAACATTCTAATAATTCCGGCAAGAAAACTAACTAGAATCACCATGGTTGTAATAACAGCTATTGTATTAGGAAATTTTAATCTACGTTTTAAAAACCGAATTATTGGTCTAGCAATTAATGATATAACGGCAGCAACAATTACATACACAATTACAGATTGAATTAAATATAAGAAATAAAGTAGTAGTGTTATTCCTAAAATAATTGCTACTGCTCTTAATATTCCGTTTGTAATATTTTTTGAATCCATCCTATAAATATACTATTTAATTATACCCTTTTACATCTCCCATACTCAACTTACGTCCGCCAGAAAACGCATGATTTTTAGGTAATAATGTTCCAGATTTTGTTGTAATCCAATCTTCCCAAGTTGCAGGAACTTGATTCATTTTCATGCTTGGAACAGTCATTAAAAATTGTATTGGAAAATATGTGTCATTTAAAACCCAGATATAAGAATCTCCTGGAGTTGATCCACCAATTGTATATGTTACTTTTAAAGCATCTTTTCCATCAATATTTACAATATTTCTAATAATTCCAGGTTCAAAAAGTTTATGAGGTGCAACTAACCAAAAACTATCATTATTAAACATTGATTCAGCTCTTTTGATCAACTTTTCTTTGCTTTCTAAAATTTGCTTATTGTTAACAAAAACGGTGCTATTCTCTAAATTATTTGGATGTAAAATAACTTTATTTTTATCCCAATTTACCGCTACAATGTGTTCTTGTTTATCCCATTTATATTGACGCCTTCCACCAAAACTCCATTCTATATAACGCGTTTTTTTGTAAGCTTCATGTTTTATGTTTTTTAGAATTTTATGTGCTAAAGCATCTGCTTTTGGATTAGATGCTTTTACTTCTCCCATTCCAATTTCAACCCCAAATAAATCAATTACATGTTTTGTTGGTAATTGAAATCCCGCTTCCGTTTGTTTCCAATCGCTCCATGAAGCTTCTAATCCGCCAATCGGAATGATGTCTGCCCACATTTTATAACTTGTCGGGAATCCGTCTTCATTTAAAATCCATAAATAAGAATCTCCAGGAGTAGATCCGCCAGTTGTATATGTTATTAAAAGAGCATCTTGGTTGTTGTGCGTTACAATTCTTCTTTCTACTCCGGGATCAAAAATTTTAAAAGGAGCTACCAACCAAAAATTATCATTGTTAAAAAAATCGGTTGCTTGTTGAATTATCTCTTGTTGGTTTGTTTCATTTGATTCGAGAACTTTCGAATTTTCAGCATTTTTAGTATCAAGCTGAACTTTGTTTTCATCCCAAGAAACAAGTACTGTGTTTTCAGATTTATTCCAGGTATAAAAATGTTCTCCTCTAAAACTCCATTCTAAAACTTCTGTATTTTTATACGCTTCATAATTTAAAGCGGTTAACATTTTAGTTGCTAACGCTTCTGCTTCTTTCCCTTCAACACCAACAGGCAAAGTTTCATTGTTTTTATAATAAAAAATGGCAATTACTATTGCTAGGATTGCCAAAATTATTCCGAGTACTTTTAAAGCTTTTTTCATGAATAAGTTCGTTCGTTTGGTTAACGCAGCTAATTTACCTTATTTATTTTTATTATAATAATCTAAAATGTGTGTTGGAATTTCCATTTTTTGCGGTAAACCTTTATCCGAAATTGGATATTCTGTAACTTGTCTAATTGGTACAATTCCTGCCCAAATTGGTAATTCATAATCTTCAGGTTCATCTGCAACACCAACATCTCTAACTTTTGCAGAAGCGGTTTCTATGGTCATTTCTACAACTATGGTTCTATCTAATTCTTTTTGATACATTGGTCTTAATGAATCCCAGTGATTTGGTACCATTTGATCTACAATCCAACCTAGAATCTCCGTTTTTTCTGCATCATTTTTAATCTCTTTTAAACTCCCGAAAAGTGTTACCGATCTGTAATTTACAGAATGATGTAATCCAGAACGCGCTAAAACCAATCCGTCTAAATGCATCACCGTTATTGATGTTTCTTTGCTTTCTAAGATAGAAAGTAACATTCTGTTTGCTGTAGAACCATGAATGTAAATTTTGTCTTTTCTTCTTGTATATGCCATCGGAATTGTAATGGGTTTTCCATCATAGATGTAGCCAACATAACATAAAAACCCTGCGTCTAAAATAGTGTTGATTTTTTCAACATCATAAGTTGCTCTATTTTGTCCACGTTTAACTCTGTTCAATTTTGACTTTTCGTATTCTTTCATTATTGTAATTTTTTTGAGAAAACGATATTTTCATATTCTTTACCATTGACGATAAAATTTAAAACTCCAACATTTTCAAAACCATTTCTTTCATAAAATCTTATGGCTCTATCGTTTTTTACATAAACGGAAAGCCATAAGATTTCAAATTCTAATTCTTTAACTGTTTTTACGGTGAAATCAAGTAGTTTTTGCCCAACTTTTAACGGAATGAAATCATCTAAAATGTAAATCCTTTCTAAACAACAAACTTTAGTTGAAATAATATTTTCATTGGTAGAATTCAGCACTAATTTGGTAAATCCAATTGGAAATCCATCAGAATAAAGGAGATAAAAAAGAATGTTTGGATTGTTTAATTCTTCTTTGGTTTTTGAAATAGAAAACGTTGCATCACTATATTTTAATAAATCTTTTTTATCATCTATAAAATGTGCGTGAGATTCTGAATAGGTAACTCTTCCTAGCAACGCTAAAACTTCAACGTCGTCTGTTTGGTTTGCAATTCTGATCTCAATCATTTTTCTGTTTTATAATATTTAGACTTTATAAATAACGTTCTTTAATAATATTAATGTGCCAAACACTGTGGCCTAATAAAATATAAGCGCAGGCTCTAGCAGAAACTGGAGAGTCACTTGCCGTTCCTAAATTCTTTAAATTTTCATCAGAAATACTGCTGATTAAATTAAGAGAATACATTCTTGTTACTGAAAATTCTTCCAATAAATCTTCTATCGACTTGTTGTTTGCTTCTGATGGCTCAACGTAAATATCTTGGTTATATCCTGTTAAAGGTGCTGTGTCTTTTCTTGCGATTCTCAATAATCGATACATAAAAATGCGTTCGGTATCAATAATATGCTGCAATAATTCTTTAATAGTCCATTTTTCTGGCTGATAACGATATACTAATTTTTCTTTTGGGATTGATAAAAAGAAATCAATGACCATTTTTTTATCGTCTTCAAAACCAGTTTTTAAATCGGTGTTGTCAGAGATTACATCAATATATCTTGAATAATATTCATTGTATTCTGTCGGTTGTAATTCTTGTTTTATCATGGTATTTTTTTATAGTTTCAAAATTGCAGATTTACAAAGACATATCAAAAGTATTTTTTGATTATTAATTTTCATTTGGAAAAATCTTTCTAAATTTTTTAGGCAATTCTTTTGTAATCGAGATTTTTTCTTGCGTAAATGGATGTGTAAATTCTAAGGATGAAGCGTGTAAATACAAGCCTTTTCCATTTAAAATAAATTCAGAATTTCCGTATTCTTTATCTCCTAATAGTTGATTTTCAATTTCGGATAAATGAATTCTTAATTGATGTTTTCTACCTGTTTTTGGTGATAACTTTACCAAGTTTAAATATTCAAATCGTTTTGATGTAACAGTTTCTAGAACTTCGAAAATAGTTTCTGATTCTTTGTTTTCAATAGGAATGTTAATACTTCCAGAAGATTTTATTTTACCAATACAAATGGCATGATATGTTTTTTGAATTTCCTTGTTTTCAAACAACTTGCTCAATATTTGTATTGATGAGCTTGTTTTTCCAATTAACAAAACCCCAGAAGTTGGATAATCTAATCGATGGATTGGTTGCGGTTTTACGGCGTCAATTTGAGCGCTTTTTTTAAGGTTTTGTGTCAATGCATTTGCAATGGTTACAAATTTGTTTCCGCTCACTAAAATTCCTGCCGGTTTGTAAATAATTGCGAAATAATCATCTTCAAATAATACTTCTAAAGAAAGTTGTAATCGTTTAAACTCAGTTGCATTCTCGTCAGAAAATAATTCAATAGTTTCTCCGCCATGGATAAAAAGCGCAGTAGAAGCAAGGTTACTATTTACAAACAGAAGTCCTTTTTTTATGGCTTTTTTAATTCCAGATTTAGTCGGAATGGTGTTGAAAATTCCAACTGCATATTCTTGTAAACGGATTGGTTGTTCGAGGGCAATTGCAATATGAGTTTCTGTTAATTGCATTATTTATTTTGATGTCAGGTTGAGCGGTGTCGAAACCTAATGTAAATTAACCTCTCGCAAGCTACGCTTTTATCTTCAAATTAAAATATATTTCAATTCTCAATAATGCTCGAGGAGACAATATGTAATTAAAATTATTTAGCAAACAACTGCCTCATGTCTTTAAAAGCTTTAAACTCTAATGCATTGTTTTCTGGATCGGTAAAAAACATCGTTGCTTGTTCTCCAACTTTTCCTTTAAAACGAATTGTTGGTTCAATAACAAATTGAGTGTTATCTGCTTTTAATCTTTTTGATAAACCTTGCCAACCTTCCCAAGTTAAAACCACTCCAAAATGCGGAACAGGAATGTCGTGTTCATCAACAGGATTAGTAATATATTCTTCATTGTAAATTCCATCTTTTTGATGAATGACCAATTGATGTCCGAAGAAATTAAAATCTACCCAATACTCAGAACTTCTTCCTTCAGTACATTGCAATACATCTCTGTAAAATGCTCTACATTTTTCTAAATTTGTAACTGGGATAGCTAAGTGAAATGGTTGAATCATTGTTTTAGTATTAAAGGATCAAAGGTTTTTGTTGTCAGTTCGAGTGTCACGCCCAAGCGTGATGTATCGAGAACATTTACTAACTTTAAAAGCATATTGTTAAGAATTCTCGATTGTGCTCGAACAGATAATTATAATTGTTCACTGAATTAAAACCCAACAGCAGCATCATCTCCACGAGGATCTGCGCCTCCTTCTAATTTTCCGTTTGGCAATACTAAAATGGCATCAACTCTACCAATAATTAACGAGTTTCTTTCTACTATTTCGTATCCAAGTTTCTTTAAATTTGCTTTGGTAATGCTATCAAAACCGTTTGGTTCCATTCTAATATTATCTGGCATCCATTGATGATGAAAACGTGCTTTGTTTACAGATTCTTGCATTCCCATATCATATTCAACTACATTTAAAATATTCTGTAATACTGAAGTAATAATTGTTGATCCTCCAGGAGTTCCAACCACCATTTTTAATTTCCCATCTTTTTCTACAATTGTTGGCGTCATAGAACTCAACATTCTTTTTTCTGGAGCAATTGCATTTGCAGCAGAACCTAATAAACCATACACATTTGGTACGCCAGGTTTTGCACTAAAATCATCCATTTCGTTATTTAAGAAAAACCCTGCACCTTTTACAAAAACCTTAGAACCATAACCTGTATTTAAGGTTGTAGTAACAGAAACCGAGTTTCCAAATTGATCTACAATAGAATAATGTGTTGTTTCATTACTTTCATAACCTAATATTTTTCCGTGAGAAATATCCGAAGATTTTGTTGCTTTATCCCAAGAAAAAGTACTCATTCTTTTGGCAATATATTTTGTATCTGTTAAACTATCAATAGGTACATTTACAAAATCCATATCGCCTAAATAATGTGCTCTATCTGCGTACGATCTTCTTTCTGCTTCGGTAAGTAACTGAATGTATTTTGTAGAGTTGTGCTCTATTTTAGATAAATCATACGGCTCAATAGATTTTAAAATTTGTGCTAAACAAATTCCGCCACTAGCAGGCAACGTCATAGAAATTATTTTATATCCTTTGTAATCAAATTCTATTGGTTTACGCCAAATAGCTTTGTATTTTTCTAAATCTTCGTGCGTTATAATTCCGCCTAATTCTTTTACATAATTTACAATTAAATCAGCAGTTTTTCCTTTGTAAAAACCATCTCTACCATTATCTTTAATCCGTTCTAAGGTCTGTGCAAACTCTTCTAACTTTACAACATCGCCTTCTTTCCATTCACCTTCATATGCAATTTTATAATTATTAGCTTTTTGAAATCTTTTTCGAGTTCTGTTTAAAGATCTCGCTTGATTTTCAGTTATTTTATAACCATTCCTTGCTAAATCAATTGCAGGTTGCACTAAATCTTTAAAAGGTAAACTTCCATATTTTTCATATACTTCTACAATTCCTGCAACAGAACCTGGAACACCAGAAGAATATACTCCAAAACTACTTTTACCAGGAATTACATTTCCTTTTTCATCTAAATACATGTCCTTGTCTGATAATAAAGGCGCTTTTTCTCTAAAATCTAAAGCTCCAGTATTTCCTTTGTTGTCTCTGTGTACCATAAATCCACCACCACCAATATTTCCAGCTTGCGGATACACAACCGCCAATGCTAATTGAGTTGCAATCATTGCATCATAAGCGTTACCACCTTTTTTTAAAATGTCAGATCCTACTTGAGAAGCTTCTATACGAGCAGAAACTACCATTGCTTTTTCTGCAATTAATCCGACTACTTTAGAATCTTCTTTTGTTGTTGTACAATTTGCGAATAGGATTGTAATGAATAGAATTGAAAGTGATTTTTTCATGATGTCTTGTTAAGTTCTTTTAGTTTTTGGTGTGAAAAGATACGCAAATCTTCGAAAAAGATCAAGAAATCTTCCTCAAATTCTTTGTGTAAGTTTTGTAAATCTTCTACAGCCAAGTGCATTTGTGATTGCAGATTAGTTCTCTTGTTCATTCCGTTGAGTACTTTTTCGATTCCTTCAATGTATTGATAATTGTACAACCAATTATAATCAATCATAAATGGTAATAAATGCTGTGTTTTTTTTGGAAGCATTTCAAAATTATCTTGCAAAAGTGTATAAACAGATTGCACAAAATTTTCAAGTGAAATATCAGAATACAACTGCCAGTTTTTTGCCAAATAATGATCGTAAAAAATATCGATAATTACACCTTTGTAATGTCTGTATCTTGGATGCAATCTGCGTTTGCTTTTGCGTACAATTTTATGTGCATCGGTAAAGGTGTCTATTTCTCGGTGGAATAAAATTCCTTTTTGAATCTCTGGATGAAAATGCGTAAAATTATTTCCAGGAATATGATCTGCAATAAAATTACCAATTAAAATATTGGTATTGTTATCTGATAAATATAAATGTGCAAGAAAATTCAAGAAAGTGTTGTTTTGGAAGTTAAATGTAAACAAAAAACCACAACTTTTAGTTGTGGTTTAAAATAGTATTTGTGAGATTGCCACGAACTTTACAAGTTCTCGCAATGACATTTTGGTAGTTGAGCGAAGTCGAAACTAGCTATTCAACATCACTGGCATTACCAACATGGTAACTTGTTCTCCTTCGTCTGTTCCGTCAATAGGTGTTAAGATTCCGGCTCTGTTAGGTAAAGACATTTCAATTAAAACATCGTTAGAGTTTAAGTTGTTTAACATTTCGCTTAAAAAACGAGAGTTAAATCCTATTTGCATATCATCTCCAAGATAATCACAACTTAAACGTTCGTCCGCTTTGTTTGCATAATCTAAATCTTCTGCAGAAATGTTTAATTCTGTTCCTGCCATTTTTAATCTGATTTGATGTGTTGTTTTGCTTGAGAAAATAGACACACGTTTTACAGAGTTTAAAAATGAAGCTCTATCAACTGTTAATTTATTTGGATTCTCTTTTGGTATTACCGCTTCGTAATTTGGATATTTTCCATCAATTAAACGACAAACCAATACAAAATTGTCAAAAGTAAATTTCGCATTTGAGTTGTTGTATTCTATAGAAACATCGCTATCAGAACCATTTAAAATTCCTTTTAATAAGTTCAACGGTTTTTTTGGCATAATGAATTCTGCACTTTCATTTGCAGTAACATCAGTACGTGTATATTTTACTAGTTTGTGTGCATCTGTTGCAACAAAAGTTAAACTTTCTGGACTAAACTGAAAGAAAACTCCGCTCATTACCGGACGTAAATCATCGTTTCCAGCAGCAAAAATTGTTTTTGAAATGGCGTTTGCTAAAATAGCAGACGGAATTACAGTAGTACTTGGCGCAGCTAAAGTAACTGCTTTTGGGAATTCTTCTCCTCCAAAAAATGCCATGTCGTATTTTCCTTGATCAGAACTAATTTCAATAGCACTTTCTCCTTCGGTTTTAAATGTTAAAGGCTGATCTGGAAATGTTTTTAAAGTATCTAATAACAAACGTGCAGAAACAGCAATAGAACCTTTAGAATCTGATTCTACTTCTACAACAGCACTCATCGTGGTTTCTAAATCTGATGCAGAAACTTTTAATTCGTTTTTTGATAATTCGAATAAGAAATTATCTAAAATTGGTAATGTATTGTTACTGTTTATTACGCCTCCAAGAACTTGAAGTTGTTTTAATAATTGCGAGCTTGATACTATAAATTTCATTGATTTATTTTTTAAAATGGTCTTTTTTATTGATTTCCTCTTACTGAGGAGGTTAAAAAAAGAGAATTACAAATATATTCTAAATAAGTGATTTTAAAAATAAATTTATCAACAGTTTTTAAGATGAACACAAACGGTTAAGAGAAAAGAATTGAGACCGCTTCGCTGTCAGATTTTAGATTTTCCTTTTTGTGATTCTAATTTTTCTATTGAATGATTTTTGTTTAGTTACAATCAAGTCTTGTTTCTTTAAATTGTTGATAAAAAACTACTTGTCAGTTCAAGTGATTTCAATGAGTAATTGAAATTGTATCGAGAACATCTTACGCCCAAAGATATCTCAATATTAATTTGATTTTCCCTGTCGGACATCAAATTCGCTCGATATGATATTTTCCATTAAAATTTATATTGATTGTTATAATTATGTTAATGCTTTTTTAAGAATTAGAAGCGATACATATAAATACTATATTTGTTTTGACTACTTTTTTGTAAGAAAAGTTGTTAAATGTCTCCTCGAGCGCAGTCGAGAGGTTTATCTTTAGGTCTCGACTGCGCTCGACCTGACATTTTTTATACATTATTATATGAAAAAAAGAATTCTTATTCTATTTCCTTTTTTGTTTTTGTTTATATCAATTCACGCTCAAAAACCACAAAAATTATCTTCAAATCAGATGTATGAAAAGATACAGAAATTAAATTTTTTAGGATCTGCATTATACATTGCTGCGCATCCAGATGATGAAAACACACGGTTAATCTCATATTTGGCAAATCACGAAAAAGCTAGAACAGGGTATTTGTCTTTAACTCGTGGCGATGGCGGTCAGAATTTAATTGGTTCAGAAATAAGAGAATTATTAGGTTTGATAAGAACCCAAGAATTATTAGCAGCTAGAAGAATTGATGGTGGCGAACAATTGTTTACAAGAGCAAATGATTTTGGATATTCTAAGCATCCAAAAGAAACATTAGAATTTTGGGAAAAAGACAAAGTGTTAAGCGATGTTGTTTGGGCAATTAGAACTTTTAAACCTGATGTAATTATCAACAGATTTAATCATAGAACTCCAGGGACAACGCATGGTCATCACACAACTTCTGCAATGTTAAGTGTAGCAGCTTTTGATTTAGCGAACGATGCAACAAAATATACAAGTCAGTTAAAAGATACAGAAATTTGGCAACCAAAGCGTTTGTTTTTTAATACATCTTCCTGGTTTTATAATAATCAAAAGGATTTTGAAAAAGCAACAAAAGGAAAATTAACTTCCTTTGATGTTGGCGTATATTATCCGTTAAAAGGGTTCTCTAATAATGAAATTGCTGCGTTGGCAAGTAGCGAACATTTATCTCAGGGTTTTGGTCAATTAACAACTCGTGGAACTCAACTTGAATATGTTGAGTTTTTAAAAGGCGATAAACCTAAAGATGTTTCTGATATTTTTTCAGGAATTAATACTACATGGAATCGTGTAGAAGGCGGTGGAGAAATTGGTGCTATTTTATATAATATAGAAAAGAATTTTGACTTTTTAAATCCGTCAAAACATTTACCAGCATTATTAAAAGCATATGATAAAATTCAATTGTTAGAAGATTTGCATTGGAGAAAAATCAAACTGAAACAAATTAAAGAAATTATTGAAGCTGCTGCAGGATTGTATTTAGAAGTTTCTGCGACAAGTTCAAGTACAACTCCAAACGGAGAAGTTACATTGAAAATAGAAGTTTTAAACAGAAGTGATGTTACTACATTTTTTGATAGTTATCGTATCACAGAAAATGGAGTTTCCATTGTTAAATCTCCAGAAAAGCAATTAGAGAGCAACGTTCGTGTAAATATTACGGATAAAATAAAATTAACAAACAAACCGTATTCAGATCCGTATTGGTTGCAAAACAAAGGAACTTTAGGAATGTATGCTGTGGATAATCAAACGCAAATTGGAAAACCAGAATCAGATAGACCTTTACAAGTTGAATTTAACTTAAATATTTGGGAACATGATATTACATTTATAAAAGATGTAGTTTATAGATATTCTAGAAGTGATGTTGGAGAAATCTATGAACCGTTTGAAGTCTTACCAGAAGTAACCACAAAACTGGCAAATAAAGTAATTATCTTTTCTGACGGAAAACCTCAAAAAGTACAAGTTGTTGTAAGAGCTGGAAAGAAAAATATAAAAGGAAATGTTCGTTTAGATATTCCGAATAACTGGAATGTTTCTCCGAAGCAAATACCGTTTTCTATTGCTCAAAAAGGCGATAATCTAACGGTTGATTTTATGGTTACTCCTCCAGTAAATCAATCTGAAGGGACCTTAAAAAGTATTGCAACCATTGATGGAAAAAACTTCAACAAAGAGTTGATAGAAATTAATTATAATCATATTCCGAAACAATCGGTATTGTTAAATTCTGAAACAAAAATTGTTCGATTAAATATTCAGAAAAACGGAAACTACATTGGTTATATTAAAGGAGCTGGAGATGTAGTTCCAGAAAATTTACGTCAAATCGGTTATAATGTAATTATCATAAATCCTAATGAGATTAACGAAGAGAATTTACTCAAATTTGATGCTGTTGTCGTTGGAATTAGAGCGTACAATACCGTTGATGTTTTAAAGTTTAAACAAAAATTCTTGTTAGATTATGTAGAAAAAGGAGGTAATATGATTGTGCAATATAATACAAGTGGAAGAAGAGGAGGAATTGATGTTGGAGCGCCATATAAATTAAATATTTCTAGAGATAGAGTTACTGATGAAACTGCAGAAGTTAGAATGTTGGCAAAAAATCATTCACTATTAAACTTTCCAAATAAAATAGAAGCGTCAGATTTTGATGGTTGGGTGCAAGAACGTGGATTGTATTTTCCGAATTCTTGGGGAAAAGAGTTTACACCAGTTTTATCTATGAACGATAAAGATGAACCAGCTAGAAACGGAAGTTTGTTAGTAGCAAAATTCGGAAAAGGACATTATATTTACACAGGATTAAGTTTTTTTAGAGAATTACCTGCAGGCGTTTCTGGAGCGTATAAACTCTTTGCAAATATGTTATCTATTGGAAAAGAAAATATTAAAAAGCAAACAGAAGTTAAAGAATAAATACAACTATGGAAACCGAAAAACGTCCTTGGAAAAAAATATATAGCGTTGTGCTTATTGCCAATCTTATATATATTATTTTATTTTATTTTATCACAACCTATTTTTCAAATTAAGCGCATAAACTATGGAATTATTAGATTGGATTGTACTTTCTGCTACCTTATCATTTATTGTAATTTACGGTGCTTATAAAACTAGAAAAAACAAAAGTGTACAAGATTATATAAAAGGAGGAAACGATACAAAATGGTGGACGATTGGTTTGTCTGTAATGGCAACGCAAGCAAGTGCAATTACTTTCTTATCAACACCAGGACAAGCATTTCATAGCGGAATGGGATTTGTGCAATTTTATTTTGGATTGCCAATTGCAATGGTGATTATTTGTTTGGTTTTTATTCCTATTTACCACAGATTAAAAGTCTATACAGCGTACGAATATTTAGAAGGACGATTTGATTTAAAAACAAGAACTTTAGCGGCTATTTTATTTTTAGTACAACGTGGATTGGCAGCCGGAATTACCATTTTTGCTCCTGCAATTATTTTATCTGCTGTGTTGGGTTGGGATTTAGTTTCGTTAAATATTATCATTGGAGTTTTGGTGATTATTTATACAGTTTCTGGCGGAACAAAAGCTGTAAATGTGACACAGAAACAACAAATGTTCATCATCTTTTTTGGAATGTTTGTAGCCTTTTTTATGATAATTGATAAATTACCACAAGACATTTCGTTTTCAAAAGCATTGGATATTGCTGGTGCAAGTGGTAAAATGAAAGTACTCGATTTTTCGTTTGATTTATCAAACAGATACACGGTTTGGACAGGTTTTTTGGGTGGAACTTTTTTAATGTTGTCTTATTTTGGAACGGATCAAAGTCAAGTACAACGATATCTGTCTGGAAAATCTGTTAGAGAAAGTCAGTTAGGTTTGTTGTTTAATGGATTGTTAAAGGTGCCAATGCAGTTTTTTATTCTATTGGTTGGTGTTATGGTATTTGTTTTTTATCAATTTAATGCTGCACCATTAAATTTTAATCCGAAAGCGAATGAAGCAGTACTAAATTCAGAATATGCAACAGAATACAAAGCGTTAGAAAATCAATACAAGCAAATTGAAAGCGATAAAAAAGCATTGGTTTTAGATGGAGTTCAGTTAGAGGATAAAAAACAAATAAAAGAATTAGAGCGACAAAGTATTGTAATAAAAGAGCAAGCAAAAACAATTATTAGTAAAGCAGATGCTTCTGTAGAAACAAACGATAAAGATTATGTGTTTATTCATTTTATATTAAACAATTTACCAAGAGGATTGATTGGTTTGTTATTGGCAGTGATTTTATCTGCAGCAATGTCTTCTACCGCATCAGAATTAAATGCTTTGGCATCTACAACAGCAATCGATTTATACAAACGAAATATCAAAGAAGAAAAATCGGAAGCACATTATGTAAAAGCTTCAAAATGGTTTACGTTGGCTTGGGGAATTCTCGCCATCTTAGTGGCTTGCGTTGCCAACTTGTTTGATAATTTAATTCAACTTGTAAACATTATTGGTTCTATATTCTACGGAAATGTACTAGGAATTTTCTTATTGGCATTTTTCTTTAAAATAGTAAATGGAAAAGCTGTATTTAAAGCAGCAATAATTACTCAAATATTAATTTTCTCTATTTATTATTTTGGAATTTATCAATTAGAAAGCTCTGGACAAGAACCTATAATAAGTTATTTGTGGCTAAATTTTGTTGGATGTATTCTAGTCATCTATTTTTCTTTATTATTTTTAATCAAGTCAATTAATAAACAAAGTAAATTTTTAATGTTGCTAAGTACTTTAGCAATTCTTAAAACTTCATATGATATACTGAATGACGTATCACTAAATATATATCATGTACTTACATTAATAATCTTATTTATTATGATAGGATATTTTAATTATGAAAAGAAGAGCCTTTCATAAAGGGTTTATAAGTTTGTTTAAGTTGAATTATTCCGTCATTCTAAACTTAATAACAAAAGAAGACAGAATAGTGATTATTCCAATAGAGATAATTGCATATTCTATTCCCCAAACATCAGCAATAATTCCTGATAAAATGGCGCCAATTGCATAGCCTAAATCTCGCCACAATCTGAAAACACCAATGCTTTCTGCTCGTTGAGTTGGAGTAGTAGTTGCAGCAATTGCTGATAAAAATGTTGGATACACCAACGCAGTTCCCAAGCCTAAAATTGCAGCAATAAAAATCAAACTAAAAAAATTGGTTGTATAAACGATTGAAATAATTGCAATTCCTTGCAATAACATTCCCCAAAACAACATCTTCTTTTTAGAATAAACGTCAGACATTTTTCCTGTAAATAACTGTCCGATTCCCCAAACAGAAGGATACACAGCAGCAATAATTCCGATGCTTTTGGTGTCGAATTGCAAACTGATTAACAAAATGGGTAATAAACCCCAAATCATACCATCATTTAGATTATTCACTAAACCAGCTTGTGTAATTGCACTTAAATTTTTATTCTTAAAAGTGGTTTCTAAAAACACATTATCTAATTTTCTTGTTGTGTCAATTTTTTGCTCTTGATTCACAAATTTTTGTGTGTCATTTACAAATAAAATAGAAAGCAATAATCCAACTACAGAAATTCCAATTCCGATATAAAAAGGATAAGGAGTTATGCCGTATTTCTGCGCTATAATTCCGGTTAAAAAAGCCACAATTCCGACAGCAAAATAACCTGCAAATTCGTTAATTCCCATAGCTAAACCTCGATCTTTTTCTCCGACTAAATCAATTTTCATAACAACTGTGCTACTCCAAGTTAAACCTTGATTTATTCCCAATAAAATATTGGCAAAAATCACCCAATTCCAATCCGCAGCATTCATCAAAATAAAAGGAATAGGAATTGCAAAGAACCAACCTAAAATCAATAAGTTTTTTCGGCCATATTTGTTGGCTAGTTTTCCTGTAAAATAATTGGTAATTGCTTTTGTAATTCCGAATGCAATAATAAAAGAAAGAATTGCTGTTTTTGAAGAAACACCAAACTCAATTTCGGCAAATTTCGGAAAAATGCTACGCTCTAAACCAACCATTCCACCAACAAAAGCATTGACGATAACAAGAATTGTAAACTGAATCCAGTTTTCTTTTAAGCCAAGTATTGGTTTTGTGCTCATAATGCTTTTTGAAAAATTCTATATTTTTTATAAATCTCATGATTCATACGCTCATAAGTAGAACGCATTTGAACATTTTCTTCCATAGTAACATGACTGTCCATTACCGTTAAATTTCCTTTTCTGGCGGAATCAAATAAGGCAACTGTCATTAAAGCATCCAGGCCAGCATTTCTGTGTTTTTGTTGCACACAGCCTAATAACATATCTAATTGTGTTGTGCTTTTTAGCGCTTTTAAAATATGGAGAAATCCAAAAGGTAATAATCGTCCGTTTGCTTTTCTAAATCCTTTCGTAATGTTTGGCATTGCTACCAAAAAAGCAACAATAACACCTTCTTTATCTTTTACCAATTTTATGTAATTTGGATTTAACATTGGTAAAAAACGATCAGAAAATTCTTTTGCTTCTCTATCATCTAAAGGAGCAAATCCGTAGATGTCTGTATATGTTTCATTAATTAAATTGAATACTGTTTTTACATATGGTTTTATCTCTTTTGATTTTGTAAACTCTACTATTTTAAAACCATAATTTTTAACGCGCTCTGCAATTTTTAAATAAATAGTTGGTGTTTTATCTTCTAACTGAACTCGATATTGAAATAAATCGATTTTCTTTTGATAACCATTTCTTTCTGTATGAGAAATCATGTATTTAAAACTACAATTGGTTACCATAACTGTCATAGGATCCTCAAAACCTTCTAATAAAAACCCTTGCGGATCTTTATCCGAAAAACCTAATGGCCCAACAATGGTGTCCATATTTTTTTCTTTTCCCCAAATTTCAATTGCTTCTATTAGCTTGTCAAATACTTCTGCATCATCATAACATTCTAAACCAAAGAAACGAGCATTTTTTTCGTTATTCCCAGAGTTGTAAGTATGGTTGATAATTCCCATAATTCGCCCAACAACCTTACCTTTTTTAAATGCCAAATACATAATAGTATCGCAATGTTCAAAAGAATGATTTTTCTTTTTATCAAACACTTTATACTCATCAGTTAATAATGGCGGCAACCATTCTTTGTGGTTTTTATGAATTTTATAAGGTAGTTTAATAAAGGTTTTTAATTCTTTATAATGAATAACTTCTTTTAAGTGAATCATAATTTAGTTTGTCTGAATCTCTTTTTGGATTGATAATAATACATAAAATCTGATAGATAAAGTATAAAAGGTGCAATTAAAAACCCAGCAATAGCATCAACTGCATAATGTGCTTTTATGTACACGGTTGAAAGCATTAATAGTATTGTTATGGGTAAACAGATTTTGTAAAATAATGGCAAGGTTTTTCTTGCTAATAATAAAATGACAATGGTTACACCAACATGAGAACTTGGAAAAGCACCAGTTGGTTGTTCTGCACCATCTTGTATTACATGCATTATTTTTTGAAATAAATATCCATTTGTAGGAACTGCTCTTTCAGAGACATCAAAATAAAATTGCGG
>TARA_R110002110_G_scaffold293407_23_pt1 | contig 17695 bp, 10 predicted proteins | sample TARA_R110002110 | Tara Oceans TARA_R110002110 (sample SAMEA4397330) | marine metagenome | biome: Polar Biome; feature: [SRF] surface water layer (ENVO:00010504); material: water (ENVO:00002006), including particulate matter (ENVO:01000060) such as... | depth 5 m
ATCACGCCCAAGCCTTGCGAGATAGCGTGCCTGCCAGTCGGCCACCGCCGCCGGGTCGGTAAACTCGGCTCTCAGCGCGCGCTCGTCGCCGCCCGCCAGCCGGGCAATGGCGCGAAAGACGTTGCTGTGGTCGACGCCCTGCCCCTGCATCGCCCGGTACAACCCTTGCGCCAGGGCCGTATCGCCGTCTTCGACACTGACAAGGCCGAGCTTGCCGCGCATCCCCTGCGTCCAGGCCGCCTCGTAGACGGCGGCAAACCCGTCGATCGCCGCCGTCGCCATGGCAATCGCTTCGTTCTCATCCGCCGCCAGCAGGGGCAGCAGCGCCTCGGCAAACCGCGCGAGGTTCCAGCGGGCGATGCCGGGTTGATTGTCGAAGGCATAGCGCCCCTGGGCGTCGATCGAACTGAAAACCATACCCGCGTCATAGGTGTCGAGAAAAGCGCAGGGGCCGTAGTCGATGGTCTCGCCCGAGATCGCGACATTGTCGGTGTTCATCACGCCGTGGACAAAGCCGACCTGCATCCAGCGTGCCACCAGGGCCGCCTGTCGCGCGATGACGTTTTCCAGAAAGCGCAGGTAGCGATCAGGGCGGCCGACAAGGTCGGCGTCATGGCGGGCAATGGCATGGTCGGCCAGCCTGGCGAGGCTGTCATCCTCGCCGCGCGCCGCGAAATACTGGAAGGTGCCGACGCGCAGATGACTGGCGGCGACCCGGGCCAGCACAGCGCCCTGCTGCGGGCCACCGTCGCGCAGAACGGCCTCGCCCGTGGTGCAGGCGGCAAGGGCGCGGGTGGTCGGAATGCCAAGGGCGTGCATCGCCTCGCCCATCAGATATTCGCGCAAGACCGGGCCCAGCACCGCCTTGCCATCGCCGCCGCGCGAAAACGGCGTGCGGCCGGAGCCCTTGAGATGCAGGTCGCGGCGGGCGCCCGTGGTGTCGATCACCTCGCCCAGCAGCAGCGCGCGACCATCGCCGAGGCGCGGCGAGAAGCCGCCGAACTGATGCCCGGCATAGGCCATCGCCAGCGGGCTTGCCCCCGCCGGGGCCACAGCCCCGGTCAGCACCGCCGCCCCCGCATCACTGTCCCAGGCTGCCGGATCGAGACCCAACTCTGTCGCAAGCGCGCGGTTCAGCTTCAGCACCTTCGGCGACGGGGCGGCGTCGCCCTGCCAGGGAATGTAGCCACCCTCGAGCGCGCGGGCGTAGCTGTTGTCAAAGCGGATGGTCAGCGGCATGGCAATCTCCTGACGGTCTGCCCCCTGGTGCCGGGCATGGTTGGGGCCGGGCATGGTTGGGGGGCCGCGATCGCCCGGCCCCGGAAAGGACGGCCTATTCCGCCGCCGCGCGCCTCGGCAACACCCAGCCGGGGCGGGCGAAATGGCAGGTGTAGCCGCCGGGAGTCCGCTCTAGATAATCCTGGTGTTCCGGCTCTGCCTGCCAGAACGGCCCGGCGGGGGCGACTTCGGTCACCACCTTGCCGGGCCACAGCCCCGAGGCATCGACATCGGCGATGGTGTCAAGCGCCACCGCCTTCTGCGCCTCATCGACAGGATAGATCGCCGAGCGGTACGACGGCCCCCGGTCATTGCCCTGGCGGTCGGGTGTGGTCGGGTCGTGGATCTGGAAGAACACCTCGAGCAGGCGGCGATAGCTGATCTGGCCGGGATCAAAGAGAACCTCGATCGCCTCGGCATGGTCGCCGTGGTTGCGATAGGTCGCGTCAGCCACCGCGCCGCCCGTGTAGCCGACCGTGGTCGCCTGCACCCCCGGCAGCTTGCGGATCAGGTCCTGCATCCCCCAGAAACATCCCCCCGCCAAAACCGCACGTTCCTGAGCCATATTCCCGGTCCTTTCCTGATGATGCCCCGGACAGTCGCGGCACTACCCGACATAAATGGTCGGAAACCAGGCCCGAGGCAAGGGCCGGCGCGGGCGCTATGGCGGCGCTGTGAAGTGTGCTGCCGGTGTGCAATGCCGCCCTGACCAGGCTTTTTCGACAGGTCCGGGGCGCAATCGAAGCCTTGTCTTACTCAGGACGCTCTGCAAGGCTGGTACCGGGATCCGGGGGTAACCACTCAGGAACAGTAGAGTTTCGCCGATACAGGCGGGTTTGGGGGGGATGTGGCGCAGCTTCGGTTTCTGGGCGTTTCGGATTTGCACTCCGGCGCGGCGGCGTCACTTGCCACCCATTTGGCAGACGACGGCAGAGACACTGTTCCGGGTACGACAAGTGCGGTTGCGGCGGCTTTCGGGCTTGCGGTCAGGGCGCTGCTGACGCGGCACAACCAACAATATTTCGGCCAGGCAAAGGCTGACGACCGCGCGCCCACCGTCATCTTGCTCGGCGACGCGCTCGACCTTGCCTTCAGCGACCGGGCCGATGCGGCGACGTGCTATCTGTCCTGGCTGCGCGGCCTGACCGGCGGCGAGACCGGTTATTTCGCGCCCGACATGGTGATGCTGCCCGGCAACCACGACCATTCGCTGTGGACGGGCGCGCGCCTCGCGGCCGAGGCCGGAGCGCTGGCGCAGGGCGGCGATGCCGCGCTGGCGCGGGCGACACCCGCCTTGACCGGCCACGGCCTGCCCGGCCCGATGATGACCGCGCTGAACCGGCGCGCCGGATTTAGCGGCAGCGTGACACTGCGCTATCCCAATTTCGCGCTGTACGACAAGGCCCGCGACCGCGCCGTGATCCTGCACCACGGCCATTTCATCGACGCCACCTACCGTGCCATGACCAGCCTCAACGACCTGCTGACCGGCTGCCCCCGCCCTGATGTCTCCGCCGCCGACCTTGCGGATGAAAACGCCAACTGGATCGATTTCGGCTGGTCGTCGTTCGGCCAGGCATCGAACCTCAGCCGCGATGTCGTGACGCTGTATTCCGGCCTCGCCGTCGGCTCCGAGGCGCATCACCTGCGTCAGCGCATGGCGCGGGGCATCGCGAACCAACTGGCACCGCACTTGCCGATGGGCGGCCAGGACCGCCTGAAAACCCTGCTGCGCCACGGCGTCCTGGGCGCGCTCGATGCCACCATGGGCGCGTATGCCGATGAGGACCGTATCGGCGTCTCCGAGGCCCTGTCACCCGGCGGCATTGCCGGGCTGCGTGGCTATATCGACGGCCCGGCGACCCGGCAGTTGACCGACGAGTTGGGCGCGCGCCCCGATGATCTGACCTTTGTCTTCGGCCACACCCACAAACCCTTTGTCGACACCCTGGTTCCCGACAGATCGTACCCGGTGATCCAGGTCGGCAACACCGGCGGCTGGTATCTCGACAGCCCCCGCCTGAACGGGCGCGAGGGGGCCGCCCTCTTGCTGATCGACGCCGAATTGAACGTGGTCTTGCTGCATTGCTTTGCGACGCCGGTCAACGGGGTCGCGATGACGCCCGAGGTGCGGCTGGTCTCGCGCCCCGACGAAGGGGCCGAGGCCTTTGCCGCCGAAATCGCCGGATTCGTCGCGGCGGACCCGGCAATCTGGCAGGCGCTTTCCGCCACTGCCGCCCGTGAATACGAGGTCCGCCAGAACATGATCCTTGACCTGCTCGACGCCTCCGACCACCGCGCCCTGCAAAGCGGAGGTGTGATGTGAGCCGTATCCAGCTTTCCCGCCCGCTGGCCGAGGCCGAGCCGCAGTATGAGGTGATCGTCATCGGCTCGGGCTACGGCGCCGCGATCGCCGCCTCACGCCTCGCACGGGCCGGTCGCCGCGTCGCGCTGCTGGAACGCGGCCGCGAAATCCGGCCCGGCGATTACCCGCGCTCGATGACGGAGATCGCCGGCGATGCCCAGGTGCGGGTCGCCGACAACGGCCAGCGCCTCGGCCGCGCCGACGGCCTGCTGGACCTGCACCTCAACGATGACCTCAGCGTGCTGGTGGGCTGCGGCCTTGGCGGCACCTCGCTGATCAACGCCAATGTCGCCCTGGAAAGCGATGCGCGGCTGAAGGCGTATTTCGACTGGCCAAAGGTCTACCAGGATCAGCCGGGGCTTCTTGCCCCCTATTACGACCGGGCGCGCAAGGCGCTCGGCTCCACCCCCTACCCGGATTCCGCGCCCACCCTGCCCAAGCTTGCCGCGCTGAAGCAATCGGCGGCGGCGATGGGTCAGCCGTTCTACCGCCCGCCGATCAACGTGACCTTTCAAGACGGCCCCAACGCCTTCGGCTTTGCGCAAAAGGCCTGCACCCTGTGCGGCGATTGCTGCACCGGCTGCAACTACGGCGCCAAGAACACCACGCTGATGAACTACCTGCCCGATGCCCGGGCCTTTGGCGCGGCGATCTTCACCGGGGCCGAGGTGCGCCGCATCGCCAGATCGGGTGACGGCTGGCAGGTGACGGTTCGCGAAACCGGCAGCCAGGACGACGATACCGGGACCCGTCAGATCACGGCCAGCCTGGTCGTGCTGGGTGCCGGCACGCTGGGCTCGACCGAGATCCTGCAACGCTCCGCCGCGGCCGGGCTGGCGCTGTCACCCGCGCTTGGCACGCGCTTTTCGGGCAATGGCGATGTGCTGGCCTTCGGCTACAACGCCAATCTTGACGGCAGCTTTGACGACAAGATCCCGCGCCCGGCGCTGCGCGGCGTCGGCGCGGGCACCAACGCCCCCGACCGGCCGCAGTTTCAGCCCGGCCCGACCATCGCCGGCATCATCGACATGCGCGACCCCAGGGCCCCGGTGACCGACGGCCTGGTGATCGAGGAAGGCGTGCTGCCAGGCGGCTTTGCCATGGCCTTCACCGCGATGTTCTTTGTCAACGAGGCCACCTCGGGCGATGCTTTCCGCTTTGGCGACACCGCGCTGCGCCTGAAGGATGCCGCAGCGATCGGCGCGGCGATCACCGACAACCCGGCGGCGCTGGGTCAGTTCGCCTATGACGGGCCGGTGGGTCGCAGCCAGACCTATCTGGTGATGAGCCATGACAGCTCTGACGGCACGCTTGCCTTCGCCAATGACACCACGGTCGTGCGCTGGCCCGGCGTCGGGCGCGAGGCTTCGATTGCCCGCGACAATGCGCTGCTGGCGCAGGCCTCGGACGCGATCTGGGCCGAGTTCGCCCCCAACCCGCTGTGGCAGGACGCAATGGGACGCAAGCTGGTCTCGGTCCATCCGATCGGCGGCTGCGTGATGGCCGACAGCGTTGATCGCGGCGTCGTCAACGCCTGGTGCCAGGTGTTCGACCCGGCAGGCGGGGTGCATCCGGGGCTGTATGTCTGTGACGGCTCGGTCATTCCCGGCGCTCTGGGGGTGAACCCCTTGCTGACGATTTCCGCGATCAGCGAAATGGCGGTGGAAAAGCTGGCGACAGACCGGGGCTGGCAGATCGACTATACCAGCACCCGCCCCCTGCCCGCGGATGCGCTTGTCGCCGTTACTCCTGTCGGAAAACCGGCGGAAGAGCCGACCAAAGCCGAGTTGCTGCAACAGGTCATCGACCAAATGGCAAAGGCCAAAGGCCTGATCGACGCGGGCGACCTTGACGGCGCGCGCGCGATGTTCCACCAAACCTATACCCAGATCACGGCAGGCGCGCAAAGCCACCTGATCCCGTCCTGGACCATGTTGCGGCTGGTGCTGACCGACGGTTTCACCACCGCCATCGGCCAGGTAATCGCCGAATTCATGCCGATCCTGCAAAAGGTCGAAGACCGGCTGAAGGCGCAAGATTACAGCGGCGCGCTGGCGGTGATAAAGGCCGAGGCCGGCGATTTCAGCCCCGGCCTCGGCTTTGACGAAAAGATGTCGGGCCATATCGCCCCCGCCGGCCCGCACTACAGCCACCCGATCTCGGACCCTTACCGCATCGCGGCGCGCGAGGGCGAAACCGCGGGCGAGGCCCGGGCCATCACCGCGCATTTTACCGTTGCCGCCGACAGCATCCAGGCGCTGATGGACGACCCCGATCATCAGGCCACGCTGACCGGCACCCTTGATTGCGCGGCCCTTGGCGGCAGGCTGACGCTGGACAAGGGCGCAAGCTTCGACCTTCTGCGCCAGAACGCGGCGTCGGTGGAATGCTGGAACATGGTCTATCGCGGCACTGTGCAAGGCGGCGGCCTGTTCAGCCATAAAACCTTTTACTTCAAAGGGTTCAAGACATTGCAACGCCGCCCCGGCTCCACCTACTGGGCCGATCTGACGACACTTCGCGTCGACATCTGGGACGGGCCCGACACCACGGGCCTGCCGCTGTTTCAGGGCGTGATGACCCTGGGGCTGGAGGATCTGACGCATCAGTTGTCCACCCTGAAGGCCCCGATGGCCCAGGGCATCTGGCAGGGCGGCGCCGACATCCTCAAACGCCTGACCGAGGCGCAATGGGCGGGCAACCTGGCGCAATCCATGCAAGACAAGGCGTTGCGCGCCGAGATCATCCGCGAGGCGCTGCTGCTGGCGGCAAGATCCGGGCACGAAGGGCTTTTGCGCCTCGTCACGCTGCAAGCGGCCGAAAGCGTCGCTGGCTTTTTCGGCAGGCTGATTTTCCGCGTCTACGGCGGCGTGACCGCGTATCTTTACGACTTCCCGGCGCGCGACGATGCCACCGCGCCCCACCGAAAACTGCGCCTGCCCGCGCCCGAACGGCACACTCCCTTGCTGGCGGGTGGGCAAAAGCTGGCACTGACGCGCTATCAGGGCGGCACGCTTGGCCCCGTCATCCTCGCCCCCGGCTTCGGCGTGACAGCCGACAGCTATACCCTCGACACCACTGATGAGAACCTGACGGAATTTCTGGTTGCGCGCGGCTATGATGTCTGGCTGTTCGACTATCGCGGCAGCCCGGCGCTCGATGCCTCGCGTGAGGCCTTCGACATCGACGATCTCGCGCACAAGGACTGGCCCGCCGCCATCGACATGGTGCGCCGCATCTCGGGGGCCGCCGATGTCCAGGTGATCGCGCATTGCTTTGCCTCGACCTCGGTCCTGATGGCGCTGCTTGCGGGGATGAAGGGCGTGCGCTCGGTGCTCTCCAGCCAGACCAGCCTGCATCCGGTGACCAGTTGGTTCAACTATGCCAAGGCCGACAGCCATCTCGCCTCCCTGCTGGCGCATGGCGTGCCGAAATCCTATGAAGGCCTGGTGCAGAGCCTGCACCTGACGCCGCAACAGACCGACCTGCTGCAACACGGCATGAAAACCGTCAGCATGGTCGGCACCAGCGACGCCGACAGCCCCGACTACCTGAAGGACAAGGCGCTTGACGCGCTGTTGTGGCAGGTGCCCTTCCCGCATGAAGTGCCCTGCTACAACCCGGTCTGCCACCGCGTCTTCGGCATTTTTGGTGCCAGCTATGCCCATAAACAGCTGAACGAGGCGACGCACAACGCCCTTGGCCGGGTGTTCGGCGAGATCTCGACCGAGCCTTTCTTGCAACTGGCGACAATACTGCGCTATGGACGGGCGGTCGATGCGCAGGGGCAGGACAGCTATATGGACAAGCCGCAGAATATCGTCATTCCGATCGATTTTGTCGCCGGCGGTGACAACCGGATTTTCCTGCCCGAAACCACGCTGCGCAGCCTGCGCTGGCTGCGCGCCACCCACCCCGACGCCCCGAAAACCATGTTCACCCGCCGCGTCTTTGAGGATTACGGCCATATGGATATGTTCATCGGCAAATCCGCCCATCAAGAGGTGTTTCCCTATCTGCTGGACCGCTTGCAGGCGCGCGCGCCCGGCCAACAGGGTAAGAGTTTGGCCAACGCTGACGGGATGGCCAACGCTGACGGGAAGGCCTGATGCGCGACAACACCGCCTCGGGGGGCGAAAGACGCTGGACGGCGGTGATGATGGTCGACATGGCCGGGTCAAGCGCGGTCACTGCCGAAATCGGGGCTGAAAAAACCTATCAGATGATGGGGAAGTTGATCGGCCTTGCCGTCGCCGCGGTCGAGCGCCACGGCGGGGCCGCGCTGACCTTCGGCGGCGACAGCCTGCTGGCCTCGTTCGGCGCGCCGGTCGCCTGCGAGGATGCCTCACTTCAGGCCTGCCGCGCAGCACTGGAGTTCCAGGCCGCATTGCTGGCGCAAAAAGACACGATAAAGCGACGCTTCGGCATCGCGCCCGCCTTTCGCGTCGGCGTCAGCGGCGGCACCGTGGTTGTCGGGCATATGGGGCCGAATGCCGGGATGGACCTCAACATCATGGGGCAGCCGGTCAACACCGCCTCGCGCTTGCAAGAACTGGCCGAACCGGGGCAGATCCTGATCTCGGACAGCATTTTTGAACAGGTCGAGGGCGAGGTCGAGTGTCGCAGCCTCGGCCCGCAGGCCCTCAAGGGGATCGCCGACAGGATCACCGTCTATGCGCTGTCGGGCATCGCCGACAATACCCGGCGCTTTGCCGGGCGGGTGCGGCGCGGTCTGGTCACGCTGGTCGGGCGCACAGAGCCGCGCCGGGCGCTGGGGGCGGTGCTGACGCGCCCGGAACCGGGCTGGCATGTGGCGCTGCTTTCGGGCGCGCCGGGCATCGGCAAATCACGACTTCTGCACGAAACCCACTCGCAACTGCGCAGCGACAAACGGTTTTTTATCGGTCAATGCCGCTCTGGCAACCAAGCGCCCTTCCGGCCAATCACCGAAATCCTGATCGCGGCCAGCGGTCAGCGCCCCGATGCCGCCCCCGACGACATTCTGCGCGCCCTGCATGAAATCCTGGGCGACATCGACCTCTCGGCTTTCGGCGAATTGCTGAGCCCCGGACGCGCCTTTGGCCCCGGCGCTTTCGAAAGCAACTTTGCCACCGGACTGCGCCAGACCCTAGCGGCGGCGTTGATCCGGCTGTGTGAACAGGCCCCGACGGTGCTTGTCATCGAGGATGTGCACTGGATCGACGGGCCAAGCCAGATGCTTGTATCCGACCTGCTGTCGCAGCACCCCGCCACCGCCGCCGCCTTTCTGATGACGACGCGCCCCGAAGGCGGCAGCCCGTGGCGCGGCGACGCGGCGACCGAAGTGATCGCGCTCGACCCGTTGAGCCAGCAAGAAACCGAAGAACTGGCGCAACGGCGGATCGGCAACGCGGCCCTGTCGCATGATCTTTCCCATCTTCTGTTCCGCAAATCCGAAGGCAACCCGCTGTTCGTCGAGGAAATTCTGCGCTACCTCGGTGCCACCGACGCCCTGGTGGACACCGGCAGCGGGATGACTCTGCGCCCCGGCACGGGCGGTGGCCTCGCACGGGGGAACCTGCAACACCTTGTCCTGGCGCGGGTCGATGCCCTGTCCCCCGGTTTGCGGCAGATGCTGCGCCACGCCTCGGTGATCGGCCGGCAATTCCGCCAGGCGGTGCTGCAACAGATCAACCCGGGCCTTCCCATCGCCGCCGCGCTGTCCGAGGCCGCGGCAAGGGGGCTGATAGAGGCCGACCGCAGCGGCGGCGACGGGGCCTGGCGCTTTTCCCACGCCATGCTGCACGAGGCGATCTACGGCAGCTTGCTGGAAGACAGCCGCACCCCGATGCACGGCATGGTCGGGCGCGCGCTGGAGGCCGTTCACACCGGCAAGCGCAAGGATATCTGCGAAACCCTCGCCTCGCATTTCCTGCTCGCCGGTGAAGACCGCCGCGCCGCCCCCTATCTGGTTGCCGCGGCCCATAAATCGCTTCAGATCTATGACCTCAGCGAGGTTGACCGGGTTCTCAGCCAGGTAGGCTGCATGCTCGACGCGGACCCGACCGTGCTCGACCAGGACAACTTTGACGCGATGGCCACCGACTGGCTGGAGGCGATGCTGTTCAAGGGCAATTTTACCCGGGTCATCGAACTGGGCGACCGGTTGCTGCCACGTCTGCGCGCGCAGGGCGGGGCAGAGGCCACCGGAATAGCCCTTTCGCATATTGCCACCGCGCTGACCCATACGCGCGACTACGCAGCCGCGATTTCGCTGGCAAAACAAGGTATTGCCGAGGCCGAAGCCCGCGGTGACGATCTGGGCGCGGCCTGGCTGCACCTGCCGCTCCTGCGCGCCTATGAGGAAACCGGTGCCTTGGGGCCAGACGCTTTTCAGGCGCTGGCCGCAGAGGTGCTCGACAAGGCGAAAGGCCTTGGCGCGACCCGGATCCAGATGCAGGTGATCTATCTCCAGGGTGCGGGCTACCGCTCGCACGGCCAGGTCCGGCGGGCGCGCGAACGCGGCACCACCCTGCGCAACTTTGCCACCGAACGCAACGACACGCGGGCACTCGGCTTTGCCTGCTGGTCCGACTCGCTGATGCTGATCGTCGGGGACGAGGTGGAAGCAGCCCTCACCCTGACCGAACAGGGTCTCGCAATGGCGGTCCCCGACACCGCCGATGCCCATGTCATCCGGTCGATCTGGTGCTCGGTCGTGGTGATGACCCCGCAACCCTGGCGTGCCGCCAAAGCCCTCGACCAGGTTCTGGCGGACTCGCGCGAATACGGCGACCGCAACCTGATAGAGGGCATGGGCGTGATCAAGGCGATCCTGTTGCTGCGCACCGGCAGGCTGACGGAGGGCTGGCAACAGCTCTGCGCCGCGATCGAGTTGATCGATGCCGGCGGGCACCTCGGGTTCAGTTGCTATTTCCACCTGTTGCGGGCCGAGATATTGCTGACGATCGCCGGTGCCATGAAACTCCCCTCACCCGAAAGCGGTGCCCCCGATCGCCGGGTCAGGCCGCCGCCGCGCCCGGGGCTGAAAGACATCGCGACGCTGATCCGGCTGCGCTTTTCCGCCCGCAGGCTGGCGCGCCGCGACATGGCCTGTTTCCGCGCAGAATTCAAAGGCGACGGCACTGGCGCCACCGAGGCCCGCGCCCTGGTGTGCGAGGCCCTGCTGACCGCCGACAGGACCCGCCGCCGCGCCATCCTCGAACGCGCCTGCCGGCTTGCGCTCGACGAGGATCTGCCGAACCTGGTCAAGAAGATCGACGCGCAGCTTGGGTGATTTTCCGCGCCGCACCCGCAAAGCCGCAGCGAGGCCGCCTCATCGGCGCGGCAAAACCCCTTGTTTTGCCGCACTTGCAGATTGTTGGTGCCCCGGTGGCCGATGTTAGCGCGACCATAATTGAACGGCGCGGCACTTGCCGCTATTGCCGTGGCAAGCGGGGCCTGTCCCGGTCAACCCTTTTTCAAGGCAGGAGTGAACACAATGAATTCGAAACAAGCCGGACATGTCCGCAAAGGCGCAGGATTTATCGCAGCCCTCGATCAAAGCGGCGGCTCCACGCCCAAGGCGCTGCGGCTCTACGGCGTCGAAGAAAACGCCTATGCGTCGGACAGTGAAATGTTTGATCTGATCCACGCCATGCGCGCCCGCATCATCAAATCGCCGTCCTTCACCGGTGACAAGATCGTCGGGGCCATCTTGTTCGAGCAGACCATGGACCGTCAGATCGACGGCATCCCGACGGCGACCTATATCTGGGAAAAGCGCGGTGTCGTGCCCTTCCTGAAGATCGACAAGGGGCTGGAGGCCGAGGCAGACGGCGTGCAACTGCTCAAGCCGATAGCGGGGCTTGACGCCCTGCTCGCCCGTGCCGTCGCCGCCGGGGTTTTCGGCACCAAGGAACGCTCGGTCATCAATACCGCCAATCAGGCCGGGGTCGACGCCATCGTGGCGCAACAGTTCGGACTGGCGCAACAGGTGCTGGATGCCGGGCTGATGCCGATCATCGAGCCGGAAGTGAACATCACCATCGCCGACAAGGCCGCCGCCGAAGACATGCTGCTTGCCGCGCTTTTGCGGGCGCTCGACGCGATGCCTGCGGGTCAGCAGGTCATGCTCAAGCTGTCGTTGCCCACCACCGCCAACCTCTACAGACCTCTGGTCGATCACCCCGGCGTGATGAAGGTCGTGGCGCTGTCGGGCGGCTATTCGCGCGCCGAGGCCAATGCGCTGCTGGCGCAGAACGCCGGCATGATCGCCAGCTTCAGCCGCGCCCTGACCGAAGGGTTGAGCGCGCAGCAAAGCGACGCTGCGTTCGACACCGTGCTGGCCGGGGCCGTCGACAGCATCTGTGCCGCCTCGCTTGCGGGCTGAAAATCGGCGCGGGTTGCGAACCGGCGCGGGCTGAAAATCGGCGCGAGCCGAAAAACACCCGGCCGCCGGAATTCCCCCCCGTGGGGGATTCCCATCGGCTATCCGCTGTGGCATGATGCCTCGAACCCCCGCTCACCGCGCGGTAGGCAGAGGCAGCACCGATGACAAGCCAAAAATCCCGTCCGGCCCTCGCGCCCCTCCTGACGATGGTGGTGGCATTCAGCTTGGGCGGATATTTCACTTTCGCCGCGGTTCAGGGGGATTACGGGGTTTTTCGCCAGGTGCAGCTTGCCGCCGAGAAACAGGTTCTGATAAACGAGCGTGACCGCCTCGCGGCCGAGTTGGCGCGAATGCGCAACCTGACGCTGCGCCTGTCAGACAGCTACCTCGACCTCGACCTGCTGGACGAACAGGCCCGCGACATCTTGGGCTATCTGCGCGCCGACGAGATCGTCATCCGCTGAACGCCCCAGCCCCTGAGGCGTCCCCGGAGGCTCCCGCCAAAGCCGCCCGCCAAAGCCTCTTGTCGGAACCGCCCCTGAAGCCCCCCCTTTTCGCGCCCGGCCCCCGGCGCAATCACAGCCCCACGCTGCCATACCCGAGATCAACCTTGTTTTTTCGGAAAAATTGGATAGTTTAACACTGAACTACTTCAACCAACAGGGAGGGCGCGCCCTATGGCCGCACGAAAGACACCCGCAAAATCAAACACTTCCAAGGAAGAGTTGCTGCAATTCTATCGGCAGATGCTGTTGATCCGTCGATTCGAGGAAAAAGCAGGGCAACTTTACGGAATGGGGCTGATCGGGGGCTTTTGCCATCTCTACATCGGTCAGGAAGCCGTTGTGGTCGGGCTGGAAGCGGCGGCTAAAGAGGGCGACAAACGCATCACCAGCTACCGCGACCACGCGCATATGCTGACCTGCGGCATGGACCCCAACGGCGTCATGGCCGAGCTTGCAGGCCGCGAGGGTGGCTATTCGCACGGCAAGGGCGGCTCGATGCACATGTTCTCGAAAGAGAAACATTTCTACGGCGGTCACGGCATCGTCGGCGCGCAGGTGCCACTCGGCGCGGGCCTTGCCTTCGCCGATAAATACCTTGGCAATGACAACGTCACCTTCACCTATTTCGGCGATGGTGCAGCCAACCAGGGCCAGGTCTACGAAACCTACAACATGGCCGAACTGTGGAACCTGCCGGTGGTTTTCGTGATCGAGAACAACCAGTACGCCATGGGCACCAGTATGAAACGCTCGACCAAATCCCCCAGCCTGTGGGAACGCGGCGCCGCGTATGGCATCAAGGGCGAGGCGGTGGACGGCATGGATGTGCTGGCCGTCAAAGCCGCCGCCGAAAAGGCCGTGGCAGTCTGCCGTGCCGGCGATGGCCCCTATATCCTGGAAATGAACACCTACCGCTACCGTGGCCACTCGATGTCCGACCCGGCGAAATACCGCACCCGCGAAGAGGTCGAGAAGATGCGCACCGAAAAAGACGCGATCGAACATGTGCGCGACCTGCTGGTCCAGGGCGGCCATTGTGGCGAAGATGACCTCAAGGCCATCGACAAGGAAATCAAGGTCATCGTCAACGCCAGCGCCGAATTCGCCAAAGCCAGCCCCGAGCCCGCCGAAAGCGAGCTTTGGACAGACATTTACGCCTGAGGAGACAGACACATGGCAATTCAGATACTCATGCCCGCCCTGTCGCCCACGATGGAAGAGGGCACCCTGGCCAAATGGCTGGTCAAAGAGGGTGACGAGGTCAAATCCGGCCAGATCCTGGCCGAGATCGAGACCGACAAGGCAACGATGGAATTCGAAGCGGTTGACGAAGGCATCATCGGCAGGATCCTGGTCGCCGAAGGCACCGCCGGGGTCAAGGTAAACGACCCCATCGCGATTCTGGTCGAAGAGGGCGAAAGTGCAGATAGCGTAAGCGCATCGCCCGCTGCCGAAACCTTGACAACAAGTAAACAACCCACTGAAAATGCTGCACAAAACCTTCCCCGCGGGGAAGCTTCCGGCCCGGTCGCCGTGGTCTCCAAAGCGTCGCCGGACTGGCCCGAAGGCACGCCGATGAAGACCATGACCGTGCGCGAAGCGTTGCGCGAAGCCATGGCCGAGGAGATGCGCGCCAATGACCGCGTCTATCTGATGGGCGAGGAAGTCGGCGAATATCAGGGTGCCTACAAGATCAGCCAGGGCCTGCTCGATGAATTCGGCCCCAGGCGCGTCGTTGACACCACGATCACCGAGCATGGCTTTACCGGCATCGCGGTCGGCTCTGCCATGGCCGGCCTCAACCCGATTGTCGAGTTCATGACCTTCAACTTCGCGATGCAGGCGATTGACCACATCCTGAACTCTGCCGCCAAGACACTCTATATGTCGGGCGGACAGATGGGCTGCCCGATCGTGTTTCGCGGCCCCAACGGTGCCGCTGCCCGCGTCGGCGCGCAGCACAGCCAGGACTACGCCGCATGGTACGCCATGGTACCGGGCCTGAAAGTGGTGATGCCCTATTCGGCGTCCGACGCCAAAGGCTTGCTGAAACAGGCGATCCGCGACCCGAACCCGGTGATCTTCCTGGAAAACGAAATCATGTACGGCAAGTCGTTCGACGTGCCGGACCTGCCTGATTTCACCATTCCCTTCGGCAAGGCCCGGATCTGGCGTGAAGGCACGGATGTCACCATCGTGTCGTTCGGCATCGGCATGACCTATGCGCTGGAGGCGGCGGACAAACTGGCCGAAGACGGCATTTCCGCCGAGGTGATCGATCTGCGCACCCTGCGCCCGATCGACTATGACACCGTGCTGGCAAGCGTGCAAAAGACCAACCGCTGCGTGACGGTCGAGGAGGGCTGGCCCATAGGCTCTATCGGCAACCACCTGTCGGCGACGATCATGCAGCGCGCTTTCGATTATCTCGACGCGCCGGTGATCAACTGCACCGGCAAGGACGTGCCAATGCCCTACGCCGCCAATCTTGAAAAGCTCGCGCTGACCACGACCGCCGAGGTCGTCGAAGCCGTCAAATCTGTCTGCTACCGGTAAGGAGAAACGCTATGGCTACGCAAATTCTGATGCCCGCGCTTTCGCCGACCATGGAGGAAGGCACCCTGGCCAAATGGCTGGTCAAAGAGGGCGATACGGTGAAATCCGGCGACATCATGGCCGAGATCGAGACCGACAAGGCGACGATGGAGTTCGAGGCGGTTGACGAAGGTGTCATCGGCAGGATCCTGGTCGCCGAGGGCACGGCAGGGGTGAAAGTGAACGCCCCGATCGCCGTGCTGCTGGACGAGGGCGAAGACGCCTCAGCCGCCGATGCTGCCCCCGCTGCGGCTTCTGCCCCGGTTGCCGCAACTCCGGCAGCAACCGCTCCGGTTGCGGCAACCGGAGCGGCAACCGCCGCTGCGCCAAAACCCGCAGGTGCCCGCGTCTTCGCCTCACCGCTGGCCCGGCGTATAGCTGCCGACAAGGGCATTGACCTGACAACGATTGCCGGCTCCGGCCCGCATGGCCGGATCGTCAAGGCCGATGTCGAGGCCGCCAAGGCGGGTGCAGCCGTTGCCGCCCCGGTCAAAGCCGCCCCCGCAGCAGCCACTGCCCCGGCGGCGACAGCAACCGCAATGCCAACAGGTGCCTCGGCCGAAACGGTCAAAAAGATGTTCGCCGACCGCGAGTATACCGAGGTCGCCCTGGACGGGATGCGCAAGACCATAGCCGCCCGCCTGACCGAGGCCAAGCAGACCATCCCGCATTTCTATCTGCGCCGCGAGGTGCAACTCGATGCGCTGATGGCCTTCCGTGCCACGCTGAACAAGCAGCTTGCAGGGCGCGGCATCAAGCTGTCGGTCAACGACTTCATCATCAAGGCCTGCGCAAACGCGCTTCAGGCCGTGCCCGATTGCAACGCCGTCTGGGCCGGTGACCGCATCCTGAAGCTGAAGCCGTCGGACGTCGCCGTTGCCGTGGCGATCGAGGGGGGCCTGTTCACCCCGGTCCTGCGCGACGCCCATCAGAAATCGATTTCGGCCCTGTCGGCCGAGATGAAAGACCTCGCGGGTCGCGCCAAGACCAAAAAACTTGCACCGCATGAATATCAGGGCGGCAGCTTTGCGATCTCCAACCTCGGGATGATGGGGGTCGAGAACTTTGACGCCGTCATCAACCCGCCGCACGGCTCTATCCTGGCGGTCGGCGCCGGGATCAAAAAGCCGGTGGTCAATGCTGCAGGCGAGGTGGTTGTGGCAACCGTGATGTCAATGACGCTGTCGGTGGATCACCGGGTGATCGACGGCGCGCTGGGGGCCCAATTCCTGAAGGCGGTGATCGACAACCTGGAAAACCCGATGTCGATGCTCGCCTGAGCAAATGCGAAAACACGAGAAAGGCCCGGATGCGTGATGCATCCGGGCCTTTTTCGTGTCGTCAACAAACCTGGGGCCAGTCGGGAGTTTCAGACGTCGGGCGTCTCAGACACCGGGCATCTCAGGCGTCGGGCTTCAATGTCTGATCCATCGAGACCGACGGCTGGTCGCAACCGGCCTCGCCCACCACGCGCGCCGGCACCCCGGCTACAGTTTTGCAGGGCGGCACATCCTGCAACACGACAGAGCCCGCCGCGATACGGCTGCAATAGCCGACGCGGATATTGCCCAGCACCTTGGCCCCGGCTCCGATCATCACGCCATTGCCGATTTTCGGATGACGGTCGCCATCTTCCTTGCCGGTCCCGCCCAGAGTGACCGAATGCAACATCGACACGTTGTCGCCGACAACCGCCGTCTCACCGATCACGATGGAATGGGCGTGGTCAATCATGATGCCGCGGCCAAGCCGGGCGGCGGGATGAATATCGACGCCAAACGCCTCGGAAATCCGCATCTGCACGAAATAGGCCATATCCTTGCGGCCCTGTTTCCACAGCCAGTGACCGACGCGGTAAGCCTGCAAGGCCTGAAATCCCTTGAAGAACAGGATCGGTTGCAGATAGCGGCTGCAGGCAGGGTCACGATCATTGACCGCGACGAGATCGGCGCGCGCCGCCTGCGACAGATCAGGGTCGGTTTCATAGGCCACATCGGCGATTTCGCGTAAAATCTGTTCGCTCATCTCGGCCGAGGCGAGTTTGAGCGAGAAGCGGTAAGCCAGCGCACGCTCGAACGACGGGTGGTGCAGCAGGCTTGAATGGATCAACCCGCCCAGCAACGGCTCGGCGTTGATCGCCTCGAATCCTTCCGCGCAGATCCGGTTCCACACCGGGTCAACACTTGCCACCTGTTGTTTTGTCTGCGCCATGCCGGGCCTCATTTCTCTGACTATGGGCCATCCTATATCGTTTTGCAGCGAAGGTCCAAGCTTTGCGCCGGGATTTCTTTTGCATGTGACGCAGAAGGCGCTCGTTCTGAAAGGTCAGAATGTGCAGGAGGGCATCGATAAAGTCAGGGTCGGAGGCGAAGGATTCCGGCCGTTTTTGCAAGCCAGCGGTCGCGGCCATCAGGCTGCCATTGCCCCAGCAGACATGCGGGCGGCGCAGGCGCTTCATCACTTTGTCGGCAATCTGCGCGCGGCAAAACAGCGCATTGGTTTCTGTTGCGCGCCGCGAGGCCGGAATGGCGGCCAAAAACCGGGCCGCCGCGATCATATCCGCAAGAAGGACGGGGCGCA
>TARA_R110002110_G_scaffold25867_9_pt1 | contig 17616 bp, 15 predicted proteins | sample TARA_R110002110 | Tara Oceans TARA_R110002110 (sample SAMEA4397330) | marine metagenome | biome: Polar Biome; feature: [SRF] surface water layer (ENVO:00010504); material: water (ENVO:00002006), including particulate matter (ENVO:01000060) such as... | depth 5 m
AAAAGGCCGCGACGCTGTTTGGGGGCGGCTCCGATGCCGTGCGCGTCGACAACCCGATCTCGTCGGAAATGAGCCATCTGCGCCCGGATCTGTTGCCCGGCCTGCTGCGTGCTGCGGCGCGCAATCAGGCGCGCGGTTTTGCCGATATGGCCCTGGCCGAGGTTGGCCCGGTTTTCCACGGCGGCGAACCGGGAGAGCAGCAGCTTCAGGCGACCGGCCTTCTGGTCGGTGCGACCGCCCCGCGTGATCCTTTCGGCTCGCGTCGCCCGGTTGATCTGTATGATGCCAAGGCCGACGCCGAGGCGGTTCTGGCGGCGCTGGGCACCCCGGCGCGGGTACAGATCAACCGCAAGGTTCCGGCATGGTTCCACCCCGGTCGCGCCGGTGTGGTGGCGCTTGGCCCCAATATGCTGGCGGTCTACGGCGAGGTTCATCCCGGGATCCTGGCAGAAATGGATGTCAAGGGCCCGGCGATGGCGTTTACCATCTTCCCCGCAAACGTGCCGCAACCCAGATCAAAAACCACCACGCGCCCGGCGCTGAATGTCAGCGACCTTCAGGCGGTCGAACGGGATTTTGCCTTTGTGGTGGATGTCCATGTCGAGGCGCTGACCGCGCTGAACGCGGCGCAGGGGGCGGACAAGGAATTGATTGAACGCGTCACATTGTTTGACCAGTTTACCGGCGAGAAGGCCGAAGCGCAGATGGGGGCGGGCAAGAAATCCATCGCCTTCACTGTGCGGATCCAGCCCAGCAACTCGACGCTGACCGACAAGGATATCGAGGCGATCAGCACCAGGATCATCGACAAGGTCAGCAAGGCCACCGGCGGCGCGTTGCGCGGCTGAATCCCGGCTCGAAGATCGGAAAACGGCCGGTCAATTCACCTGACCGGCCGCTTTTCGGGTGTCGTTTTGACGACATGGCAATCAGCGGCGCGGCTTGCCTTTCCAGGTGCGGAGCCAGGCCATGAGCCGCCCCCGGAGCCCGTCGGCCCTGGCATCAACCTCATTCATCGTGTCCGAAATGCTTTCCAGCGTCGGGTCGATGGTGCGTTCGCGAAACTGCGCCCACATGCGCCACAACAACAGCAGCAGCGCCGCGAGAACGACAAGGAAAATCACGTTGAACCATGGAAAGATCGAGACGTCAGGCCCTGCGACGGGCGTGATGGCGATGGCATTGGGGAAACTGGACAGCAGCAGATTGCGCCAGCCGTAATGAGTGACCGACACCCATTTCGGAGCCTCGGCGGTCGATTTCAGATCGTCGGCTTCGGTTTGCAAATTGGCGGTATCGAACTTGAAATAGGGCGGCCACGACCAGCCGGTATCTTCGTTGCGATAGACCATCGAATCGCCATTGGGCCGCACCGTCTGGATGAACTGCACATCGCGGTTCGTCAGTGAGGTCGATTGGTTGTCGGGCGTCGCCCAGAAAATGCGGGTCCAGTCTGTCAGGTCCTGGCGCTCCTGATAGGTGCCGACAATCCGCACCACATCATGTTGCGGCAGCGTGTATTGGAAAAACGAAAACAACGTCAGGGCAACCAACGTCAAAAAAGTCCATTTAACGTAGCGCATTGCGGCTCCTTCAGGCGAAATTCAACAGGTAGATAGCGGCTATCACGGCCAGTGTCGGGATGACATAGACAAGCCAGATCAGCTTTTTGCGCAGGCTTTTTTCATAGGTGTTCATACCCTCGTCGATGAAATCCTGGCGCTCTCCCGGCCCTTCGGCGGCATCCCAGAGCTTTTCAAGCTCTTCCCGGCGCAGCGAGCGGGAATAGACGGACATCAGAAAATACAGGATTGTCAGACCGATAAAGCCAAAGACCACGAGTCGAACGACACCGATCATCTGCGGGCCTTCCGGACAGCGCCCCAAGGGCCAACCAATTCTGTCATGCTCGGGCTGGGTTTCGGTTCGGGGCGCTCTGCCGCATCCATCCCCGGTTCAGGGCCGAACAGGGCTGCGCGCGCACCGGCCTTGTCGACCTTGTATTCGCGCTCCAGAAAGTCCGCGACATAGCCGCGCTTGCGGTCTGACCAACCGGCATAGCTGGCGTAGAACAGATCCTTGTGCGTGATGAACATCTGGCGCACATCCAGCGGCGCGAGTTGACTGAGCAACATGTTCACCAGATCGCGGTCGGCATGCGGGCGGGCGCGCAGGGTGTAGAAATAGGCCGGGTGCTCCGAGGTGATGCGCGGCCAGTCGTCGCCACCCTCGACCCAGGCCAGCAGACGCACCAGCGCCAGAAATTCTTGCGGCAGAGCGGCCCCGAGTTTGTGCGCGATCTTGCGCAGATCGGTGCGGCTGGCGTCTCCCAGATCAAGGTTCAGGTGGTCGGCGGCATCGACCAGGATGAAATCCATCTTCTGGCGCAGCACCGCCGCCGCGTCCATGCCTCGCGCTTTGACTATCGGTTCAACCAACGCGTTCTGCTCCAGCCAGGCAGCAATCGCGTTGCGTTCCGACAGGTCCATCACCGTTTCAAATTCCAACCCGCCAAGCGACGCCTTGGGCAGGACCGAAATCAACCCCGGTGCCTTGACCTTGCGGAACAGGTACAATCCGCCAAAATGTGACGTCCAGAAATTGGGCTGTTCAAAGGTCATTTTCGGCAGGGCGATCGGCACACGGGTCACGTCGCCTGTGCGTTTGGCCAGCCCGATCATCTCGGCGATCAGAACGTCATCGCGCCAGCCATCGGGCTGATTTCGGAAGCGCTCGATCCGGGTTGCCAATTTTGCGGCCTCGGCAACATGGCCGCCAATCGTATCGGCCTCGATGCTGATGCGACGGATGTTCAGCAGCTTTGCCGGCGTTGACATCTCATAGACGGAGTTTGCCAACTCTCCCGCTACGGCGTCGCGTGCGGTCAGCGCGAAAAGCTGCGCCTCGTTCGCCTCGATGAACTGACGCAGCACACCGCGCGACGTTGAAAACTTTACGTTCAGCAGCGGTGCCGTCTTCTGCCCGGTGGTCAACAGGATGAACTGCCGGTTGCAGCCGTTCGGGTTCAGGTAAAGATCGTCGTCCAACTCATCGCCGATTTCGGGAGAATAGCCCGAAATGTCGATGTGAAAATCGGTCAACACGGTTTTCCGGCCTGTCAGGTGCTCCAGCGCCCGGTTGTAGCGTTCCACCAATGCGGGCGAGGCAACCTCTACCAGATTGCCGAACATCAAACCTTTGGAGATAAGGCGCTTCATTCTATTGCCTGTCCTCGATCACCACTGCCCTGTCGCAGCTTTACAATACAGCGGCGCGTATCGTCAGCCCTTTTCGACGCAACCACGAAGGCCCACCCTATAATCTTGCCACAGCGTCTCTGCCGCGGTGAATGCGCGCACGGTCAACCCAAGATATGGGGGCCAGGAAACCGGGCGCAAGCCAGGGCCACCGCTTATTCCCGCCGGGCCGCGCAGATTTTCAGGGCGTCGGGTATGATCGTGCACAGCACAGCCGCCATCCTGGCCGCAGCTTGCGGTGTGTCGATCAGATCGTTCCTGATTTCGATCATCACATTCAGCAGCCCTCGCGAAACGGCATGTTCGCGCAAAGTATGTGTGACACCGTCTGCCGCCGCATAGGGGGCGTTCATCTCGGCGTGAACCCCTAGATCCAGTGCCGCGCGCAGCATGGCATCGGCATAGCGGCTGTCGCTGTCATGCAGAAAGCCCAGTTGCGTGCTGCGTGGTTTGCCAAAGTAAACCGGCGTGAAGCTGTGGATTGTTATCAGGACGGGCGGGTGTGGAGCTGCGTCGATCGCGGCCCGCAGCAGGGACTGAAATGGCAGATAGACACCAGCCACCCGCGCGGCCCTGGCCGTCGCGCTCAGGTTGCGGTTGCCTGGCACCTCGAACACTTCGCTTTTATCCGGCATCGCGCCGGGCGATTCTGGCGGACGGTTGCAATCATACACCAGGCGCGACACACGCGCGGCGACCAGTGGCGCATCCAGTGCGGCACTCATCGCCAGGGCGACATCGCGCGCGCCGATATCCCAGGCTGCATGCGACGCGCGTGCGGTATCATTCAGGCCGAGGCCGTCGAGCGCCGTCGGGATCGTGTTGCTGGCATGTTCGCAGACCAGAATGATCCCGCCCCGGCCATCGCAGTTGCACAGTTCTACCGCCGGAAATTCGGCATCGCAGAGAACGGGGAAAGGGGGGGCTGACCGCATTTGAACACAAAACTACATTGCGCTGATGGCTGTCAATATTGCTTCGTTGTACATTGCCGGGTGAGAGGTCTAAATTGGGATATCACAGCCAGCCGGGGGCGCTTGTGCTTCGAAAACCTGTTCTGATCAAAGACCTTCTGCAAAAGGAACTGCAAAACCTGACGCCGAGCGAAAGGCGCCTGGCGACAGTCCTGTTGCAGGACTATCCGGTTCCTGGGCTGCAATCCATCACCCGGCTGGCCACTGCGGCGCAGGTATCCACCCCCACCGTGATCCGTATGGCCCGCAAGCTGGGGTTCGAGGGGTTTCCCGGCCTTCAGGCGGCGCTGCGCGAGGAGGTCTCGGCCCAGATCAAAAAACCGATGTCAAAGCATGAGGCGTGGCACATCAATGCCTCGTCCGAGCACACCATCAACCGCTTTGCCAAGGCTTTGTCGTTCAATCTGCAAAGCAGCCTCGAAACCCTGGATACCAACACTTTTGATCTCGCGGCGGCACTGCTGGCGCGGCCCGACATGGGCGTCTACCTCGCGGGTGGGCGCATCACGCGGTCGAACGCGGACTATTTTTACAATCATCTGCAAATCATCCGCCCTGGTGTGACGCTGCTCTCGGGGTCTGAAAACGTTTGGCCGCAATACCTGCTCGATATGGGCAAGGACACCGTGCTTATCCTGTTCGACATCCGTCGCTATGAAAAGAATCTGCACCGTCTGGCGACGCTTGCCAAAGACCGAGGCTGCCGGATCATCCTGTTCACCGATCAGTGGGGCTCTCCCATCGGTAACATCGCCGACCACAGTTTTCGCGCCCTGGTCGAAGCCCCCAGCAGTTGGGATTCGACCATGGTCATCATGTTCTACATCGAGGCGCTGATCGCCGAAGTCCAGAACCGCATGGGCACGGAAAGCCACGAGCGGATCGAGGAACTGGAAGGCATGTTTGGCATGACGCGGATATTCCGGAATTTGTAAATCCAATTTTCGGCCAGGCGGAGCACAAAACCTTTGTGGGACCTGGAGAGCGCGACAAGGCGGTTCTGGCCGGAAAAAAATGCCGGTGTCCGGCCCTGTCGCGCCCGGATGTCGCAACGGCAACGGCGGTGGATTTTCGGAAAGGCGACCAGGCTTTCAGGAATGGAAACAAGGGCATACACGCAAAGGTTTAATTCATTACTGAAAGGTCGCGCATCAATTGGCCTGCTTTTTGCATATTGTTCGGGATACCTGAACAGTTCTGCCAATTATTCAGGAAAACATTGACGTCGCGCCTTATTTTCTGCGCATTTTGGGAAACTGGGTAAATGGAATCGCCGTGCGAGGCGTGCTGCTGCACAATTACGCCGTCCCGGCGATCAATGTATTGGGGTTATTCAATGGGAATGTTGCTGTTTCTGGGCTTGCCAATGTTGCTTATCGGGGGGCTGTTGCTCGACAGTCTTAGCTTGAATGACATCGTTGACCGCTACTCGAACGGCGGCTCGGATGGTGGCGACACCGATACCTCTGACAATAGCGGTGCCGACCTGACGCAGACGGGAACCGACGGGGACGACCTGCTGACGGGTACCTCTGTCGCCGAAGCGATGTATGGCCGCGGCGGCGGCGATACGATTGACGGTCAGGGCGGTGACGATTCGCTGTTCGGTGGGTCCGGCAGTGACAACATCTCTGGCCGCTCCGGTGGTGACATGATCGAAGGCGGCGCGGGCCGCGACCTTCTTGCAGGTGACAGCGGTGCCGATACGATTGATGGCGGCGGTGGCGCGGACATGATCTACGGCGGCCGCGGGGTAGATCTTCTTTCTGGCGGCGGTGGTGCGGATTCGCTGTTTGGCAGCAACGGCGACGACTCGCTTGCGGGCGAGGACGGCGCGGATGTGCTGAGCGGAGGGGCCGGCAATGATGTGCTGGTGGGCGGTGCGGCAAATGATGAACTGTATGATTCCCAGGGCAACGACAGTCTTTATGGCGGTGCGGACAACGACATCCTTGTCGCCACCAGATACGGCAACCAAACCGGAACCGACTTTTCCGGCGATGTGCTGTTTGGCGGCGGGGGGGCGGACGTGCTGTCTGGCGATGCAGGGCTGGCGGCGGGGGCTGCCGACACGATGACCGGTGGTGCGGGCGCCGACTACTTTGAGGTGATGGGGGGCGGGCCGGGAGCCCAGGCGGTTGTCGAACCCGCCATCATCACCGATTTCTCGTCAGACGATTCGCTGCTGGTCCATGTCGCGACGCAGACCGGACTGTCACAGGTTGATCTTGTCGCAATGCCTGACGGAACCGAGGTCCGGATAGATGGTGTGACCTATGCGATGCTTCTGGGAAATACCGACGTGTCACCGGATCAGGTCAGCTTCCAGGGCGCTGCGATTGAAGGAACCCGTATTCTGGGCACGGAGGGTGCAGACAGAATTACCGCCAACACCGCCCGGATCGAAGGCGGTGCCGAGCCCGAAGATGTGCTGTTGGGCCTCGGAGGAGACGATACGCTGATCGGTGCCTTTGGCAGCGTTACGCTGCGCGGGGCCGATGGCGATGACGTTCTGATCGGCGGAACCGCCAGTGATGAATTGATCGGCGGCCTCGGGCATGACCGGATCATCGGGTCGTCGCTGGATCAGGGGGTAGGTGGTGCGCCTGATCTGATCTATGGCGGCTACGGTGATGACACGCTGTTTGCCGGCAGCAATGACACGGTGACAGGCGGCGAGGATTTCGACCGGTTTGAACTGTTCAGCACCCAGGAAAATGTGGTCATCACAGATTTCACGCCCGGTGCAGACCGGATCGACTATACGGATCCGGACAATTCGGTGGCGCAGGCGGTATCGGTACGCGCCATGACCGGCGGATCAGAGGTGCTGTATGGCAGCATCGTGATCGCGCAATTGCAGGGTGTTTCGCCGGCACAATTTGTACCCTCACGCGACATTACCGTGACGTTGCGGGCATAAAATACGCTGCGGGCACAAAGCGGGTTTCGTCGACCTGCGCAATGTGCCCGGCGCGCGCCGGGGAGTTCCGGAATGTCGGAAAACCCTCAGACAGCAGTCTTGCGGCTTTCCTCGAGATAGATCTCGCGCAGGCGGGTTGCCACGGGGCCAGGGGTGCCTGTGCCCACGGTCATGCCGTCAACCTCGACCACCGGCATCACAAAGGCCGAGGCCGAGGTGAAGAAGGCTTCGTCCGCGTCCTGGGCCTCGGCAATGGTAAAGTTGCGCTCTTCCACCTGCATCTGGGCCTCGGCGGCAAAGCGCAGCACGGCGGCGCGGGTGATCCCGTGCAGAATGTCATGTGAAAGCTGCCTGGTGATGATGCAACCGTTCTTGACGATATAGGTGTTGTTCGAGGTGCCTTCGGTCACAAACCCGTCTTCGACAAGCCAGGCATCGTCGCAACCGGCCTTTTTCGCCATCATCTTGGCCATCGACGGATACAGCAGTTGCACGGTTTTGATGTCGCGGCGGCCCCAGCGGAGGTCTTCGATCGAGATGACCCTGAGGCCTTTTTTCGCCAGTGGATTGTTGGCGAGGCCGGGCATGTCCAAGGTAAACAGCACGATGGTCGACGGGGTGGTTGCCGGATCGGGAAAAGCAAAGTCGCGGTCGCCGGGATTGCCACGTGTGATCTGAAGGTACAGCATGCCTTCGGTAATGTTGTTGCGCGCCACCAACTCACGGTTGATTTCCAGCAACTCCTCGGTCGTGACCGGGGACGCCATTTCCAACTCTGCCAGACTGCGCGCGAGACGGGCGGCGTGGCCCTCGAAATCAATCAGCTTGCCGTCAAGTACCGATGTGACCTCATAGACCCCGTCGGCCATCAGAAAGCCGCGATCAAAGATGGAAACGGTGGCTTCGGCCTCGGGCAGGTATTGCCCGTTGACATACACGGTGCGGTTCATTTTCATCTCCTGATCGGGTTTCGGGGCGTCTCGTACCGGATTTCTCCGGTTTTCGGGCCGAGTTCAAGAGAAATTCCCGCTGGCCTAGCCCCAGAGTGCCGCTTCGGGCGGGTGGACGCCTCTATCGTCGAAGTGCAGGGGCGTGTCGCGATCTTCGGCCAGCAGCAAGGGGCCGTCAAGATCGGTATAGGCGACGCCTTGCGCCAGAAGGGTTGCCGGGGCCATCGCCAGCGAACTGCCGACCATGCAGCCCACCATCACCCCATGACCCGCAGCCAGTGCCTGGTGTTTCAGCGCCAGTGCCTCCGTCAGGCCGCCGGTTTTATCAAGCTTGATGTTCACCACGTCGTATTTGCCGCGCAAAGCGGGCATCGAGGCGCGATCATGGCAGGATTCGTCAGCGCAGACCGGCAGGGGCCGGGCCATTTCGGCCAGCATATCGTCCTGACCGGCAGGCAACGGCTGTTCGACCAGGGCCACGCCCATCGCCACCAGATGCGGCGCAAGATCGGCGTAGACATCCGCGCTCCAGCCCTCGTTGGCGTCAATGATGATGCGGCTGCGGGGCGCGCCCGCGCGCACGGCTTCCAGCCTCGGCATGTCATCGGGCGTGCCCAGTTTGATTTTCAGCAGCGGGCGGAAGGCGTTTTTCGCCGCCGCCGCGCGCATGTTTTCGGCCGTGTCCAGCGACAGGGTATAGGCGGTGATCTGCGGGCGTGGCGCGGGCAGTTCCGCCAACTCCCACACCCGTTTGCCGGCCTGCTTTGCCGCCAGGTCCCACAGCGCGCAATCCACCGCGTTGCGGGCTGCGCCGGCGGGCAACGCGTCTTGCAGGTCGTGCCGCGAAATTCCCGCCGGCAACGCCGAGATCAGCGCGCTCACGCTGTCCATCGTCTCGCCGTAGTGGGCGTAGGGTACGCACTCGCCCCAGCCAGTCACTCCGTTGCGCGTGACGCGAACCGTCAGCACCCTGGCTTCGGTCCGCGACCCGCGCGAAATTGTGAAAGCCTGGGCCAGACGAAAGACATCTGGCTGAACTGTGATCATTGCAATACCCCGCGCGCCTGAGCAGCCAGCATAGCGCCAACCGGGCGTCCGGCACCATGGCGGAACGGGTCAACCACCGCCAGGGCCCTGATTTCGGCGCAATTGCCACGCGTTGCGGCGAGGGGCAAGGTGGAGGCGTCTCGTCGGCTGCGCCGCCGGGGTTTGCCGCCCGTGCCGGATCGCGGCTATCTTCGATGGTGCGCGACGCGGCCAGACGTGCTGCGTTGCCGCAATTCATGCCGCAATGCAACATTATTTCGCTTGTAAATATTCACGCAATATTATAACCAACATGGCAATAAATACGCAACTTACTTGCATAAAGGGTCCGTCATGAGCTTTCGTCTGCAACCAACACCGCCAACCCGCCCCAATCGCTGTCAGCTTTTCGGGCCGGGGTCGCGTCCGGCGTTGTTCGCGAAAATGGCGGCTTCGGCGGCGGACGTGATCAACCTCGATCTCGAAGATTCCGTGGCCCCCAGTGACAAGGATCAGGCCCGCGCCAATATCATCGAAGCGATCAATACGGTCGAATGGGGCACCAAACACCTTTCGGTCCGCATCAACGGGCTCGACACGCCCTATTGGTACCGCGACGTTGTCGATCTGTTGGAACAGGCCGGCGACCGGTTGGACCAGATCATGATCCCCAAGGTTGGTTGCGCCGCAGATGTCTATGCTGTCGATGCGTTGGTCACGGCGGTCGAGCGCGCGAAAGGCCGGGCGACACCGATCGGCTTCGAGGTCATCATCGAGTCGGCGGCCGGGATTGCCCATGTCGAGGAAATCGCCGCGTCCTCACCGCGTCTTCAGGCGATGAGCCTTGGGGCCGCCGACTTTGCCGCCTCGATGGGCATGCAGACCACGGGCATCGGCGGCACCCAGGAAAATTACTACATGATCCGCGACGGGGAAAAGCACTGGTCGGACCCGTGGCACTGGGCGCAGGCCGCGATTGTGGCGGCTTGCCGCACGCATGGGATTTTGCCGGTCGATGGCCCGTTTGGCGATTTCTCGGACGACGAGGGTTTTCGCGCCCAGGCCCGCCGCTCTGCCGTGCTGGGGATGGTCGGGAAATGGGCAATCCACCCGAAACAGATTGCCCTGGCAAACGAGGTTTTCACCCCGTCAGCCGAAGCCGTGGCCGAAGCGCGCGAGATATTGGCCGCGATGGAGGCCGCGAAGGCCCGCGGCGAAGGGGCGACCGTCTATAAAGGTAGACTCGTCGACATTGCTTCTATAAAGCAGGCAGAGGTCATCGTGCGCCAGTCAGAAATGATTGCAGGCTAGACCGACGGAATACCCGAGGCGGGCAAGGGAGGGGAGGCCCGAACCCGCCGATTGTGGGAGGATGCACGCCCCGGACCAAGGTTCGGGGCGTTGCTGTTTGTGGCGCGTGGCGCGGCTATTTCAGCGGCAGACAAATCTCTGTCACCAGATCCTCGGGCGGCGTGTCGGCGGGGGTGTTGTGATACAGCTCAAACACCGGGCCGTCGGCGGGCTCTCGCCCCGAATTTGGTAGCCATTGCTGAAACAACTGGTCGTATGCCCCGGCCAGACCGGCATAGGGGCCCTGGTAGCGCAATACAGCATGATCGCCGCCGGGCAGGGGCAGCAATTTCAGCGGAGCGTCGGCTTTTGTTCCTATCGGAACAGCAAAAGCGGCATGGCTGCGCAGGTCTTCAGGCGCTTTGTCTTCGGGGCGATCATAGTAAACAGCGATCATGCCGCGCACATCCCCCATCAGCCCGCGCGCAGCCATCAATGCGCCCAGCTTTTCATAGGCACGACCAATTTCAATGTAAGGGCCTTTGTGGGGCAACCCGACAAGGCTGCGGGAAGGTTCGCGGCGAATTCGAACAGGGTGCATAAGCTATCCTCTCTGCCTGACGCGACCAGGGCGCATGCAGGTAGCATCCTTTTCCATTCGCGTTTGTCACAGTCAACCCGCCGGGGCCTACCCGAAAGTATCAGCGGGGCCTTGCGAGTCAAATGATTTTGCAAATCTTGCCGAGTTGCAATCGGTGTTCAGTCAGGCCATATACCGCAAGGTCACCTGCTGGAGTGCCGTATGAATTATCTCGAATTTGAAAAGCCCTTGTCAGAAATCGAAGGCAAGGCGGAAGAGCTGCGCGCGATGGCGCGGTCCAACAAAGAGATGGATATTGAAAAAGAGGCCGCGGCACTTGATGTCAAAGCCTCAACAATGCTGCGGGATATTTACAAAGACCTGACCCCCTGGCGGAAATGCCAGGTCGCGCGCCACCCTGATCGCCCGCATTGCAAAGATTACATCGAGGTGCTGTTCACTGAATATACACCGCTGGCCGGTGACCGCAACTTTGCCGATGACCATTCGGTGATGGGCGGGCTTGCGCGGTTCGGCGATCAGCCGGTGATGGTGATTGGCCACGAGAAGGGCAATGACACCAAGTCGCGGATCGAACGCAACTTTGGCATGGCGCGCCCCGAAGGCTACCGCAAGGCGATCCGGTTGATGGATATCGCGCATCGCTTTGGTCTGCCGGTGATCACGCTGGTTGACACCCCTGGTGCCTATCCCGGCAAAGGGGCAGAAGAACGTGGTCAGTCTGAAGCGATTGCCCGCAGCACGCAAAAATGCCTTGATGTCGGAGTCCCACTGATTTCCGTGGTGATTGGTGAAGGCGGATCCGGCGGCGCTGTTGCCTTCGCCACGGCAAACCGCATCGCGATGCTGGAACATTCGGTCTATTCGGTCATTTCACCCGAAGGCTGTGCTTCGATCCTGTGGAAAGACGCCGAGAAGATGAAGGAAGCCGCCGAGGCGCTGCGGCTGACGGCGCAGGATCTGCAAAAGCTGGGCGTGATTGACCGGATCATCAAAGAGCCCGTCGGCGGTGCGCAGCGTGGCAAGCGCGCGACGATCGAGGCCGTTGGCAAGGCGATCGAGGCGATGCTACAGGATCTGGCGGGCAAATCCCCGGCGGAATTGATCAAGGACCGGCGGCAGAAGTTCCTGGGCATGGGCAGCAAAGGCCTTGCCGCCTGATCGGAGCACTGTCTTGTCGCGGTGCCTGCCTACGGGTGGCACCACTTCGGCGATTTTTTTTCCGGGCGAGCGAAACGCGATCTCGGGCCCGCGTGGTATACCCGAACGATCAGCCTTTGAAACCCGCCTCTGCACACAGCGCGTCCGAGGCGGTTTCGACCTCTGCCTCCAGCCGCGCCATGAAGGCGGCGTTGGGCAGGCCGGCGGAGATGACCGGTAGAAACTCGATCACCGCCAGGCCCGGCTTGCGGTAAATGCCACGTTTGGGCCAGAAGACGCCGACATTGGTGGCAACGGGGTAGCAATCCTGGCCAAGCTGCTTGTACAGAAGGGCGGCACCGCCCTTGTAGGGCATCTTTACGCCCGGGGCGACGCGGGTTCCCTGACTGTAAATAATCAACTGCCCGGCCCATTGCGCACCGGATTTCACATCCCGGATCATCTTGACGATGGCGGCCCCGCGCTTGCCGCGGTTCACCGGCACGCAGCCCATGCGCAGCGCGAACCAGCCGAGGACAGGGGCATAGATAAGTTCACGCTTCATGATGAATTTGCCGCGTGGCACGGCGTCGAAGATCATGATGATGTCGAGAAAACTTTGATGTTTCGCGGCAACAAGCGCCTCGGTCACTGGCGGCACGCCGCGCACTTCGGTTTTCAGGCCGGTCAACAGCCGCAGCGAAAACAACACCCAACTGCAAAAGGCGTGACTGGCCGCCAGTGCACCTTCACGGCTGATGATCGCGTAGGGCAGATAAAGCACCCCCACCACCAAAATCGAAAGATACATCTGGATGACAAAGATCAGCGACATAAGCCATTGAAAAGCATAACGTATCATGTCAACTCCTTGAGTTTCCGGAAAGCGGCAAGGCGGGTCGCGAAAAAGGCCACGACAGCGGCGGCAATCGGCAGCAGCATCGCCAGCAGCCAACTTGCCCCTTGAAAGCCGAGACCAGTCAGAAACCCGCCCGCCTCGTCTGCGGACGGCAACAGCCAGACCCCGAACATGCCCGACGCCGCGCCGATAGCCGAGCCGCCAAGCGCGCGCAGCGTAAAGCGGCGGACAAAGGCGCGGGCAATGTAGGCGTCGCGCGCGCCGACCAGCCGCAGAACCTTGATGACCTGCGCATTGGCCGCAAGGGCCGCGTTTGCCGCCAGGGTGATCATCATCGCCATTGTTGCGCCGATCAACAGGACCGAGGTTAGCCCCAGCAGCCGCAGGCGCCCCGCAGCCACGGCAAGCGGCCGGCGCCAGCGCGTGTGGTCATCCAGCACGGCACCCGGCGCCTCGGCGGCCAGGCGTTGACGCAGCCCCTCGCTGTCATACCCGCTGTCATTTTCCGTCAGTTCCACCAGCCGCGGAATTGGCAGTGCGTCAAGCGGAAGGTCCGGCCCGAACCACGGCTCCAGCAGGGCGCGTTGCTCGGCATCTGTCAGGGCGCGGGCCTTGCTGATGCCTGGTGTGGTGCTGAGCACATCCAGCACCGCGCGCGTCTGCGCCTCCATCTGGCCCTCGGGGGCCGAAATGCGGATGGTGGCAGAGCGGGCGAGCGCGTCGCCCCAGCGTTCGGCAAGGCGGCCGGTCGCCAGCGACAGCGCAAGGGCGAAGACCGCCAGAAAGGTCATTGCTGCGGCGGTCAGGCTGGTCAGCCAGGCGGTGTGGCCGGTCGGCGGCACGACGCGGGCGCTGTGCCTGTCGCCGCCGCTCAGTTCCGCCAGCAAGTGCTGGATCATAGGTCCGCCCCCGCCAGTTGTATCCGCCGTTTTACAATCCGCAGCACCCTTGCGGGCACCTGCTGTTTGGCGGCGCGAATCAAATTCAGGTCATGGGTGGCGATCAGGATGGTTTTGCCCATCTTGTTCAACTCCACCAACAATGTCAGCAGCCGCAGCGACATCTCCCAATCGAGGTTGCCGGTCGGCTCGTCGGCCAGCAGGACGTCGGGTGACATGATGATGGCGCGGGCAAGGGCTGCCCGTTGGCGTTCTCCTCCCGAAAGCCGTGGTGGCAAGGCATCGGCCATGTGCGAAAGCCCGACCCAGGTCAACAGGTCGGACAAGTCGTCGGTCGATGCCTCCCGGTCAGAAACCGTCGCGGGCAAGGTGACGTTCGCGGCAAGGGGCAAATGATCCAGAAACTGACAGTCCTGATGCACCACCCCCATCCGCCGCCGCATCCGCGCCACATCGTCGCGGTCGAGGCTATGGACTTCGCGGTCAAAAAGCGTGATGCGCCCGGCGGTCGGCAAAAGCTCGGCATAGCAGAGTTTCAGGAAGGTCGATTTGCCCGCACCGGAAGGCCCCGTCAGAAAGTGAAACGACCCCGGCGCAAGCCGCAGGCTGATTTCTGACAAAAGCTCCCCGCCGCCATAATTGTAAGCGGCACTCTCAAATGCGATCACGCGATGCTCCGTCCGGTGCAGCACTGCCCATCCCTCTGGCAGCAGCGCCCAGTGTTGCCCAAGGCCGCGCGGGTTTCAATGTCCGTTCGTTGCCATACCGGGTACAAAGGCTTGGATATGACGGATATTAAGTCTACAACGAGTTCGGGGAATGTAAAATCGGGACAGTGTGAGGTCTTATGCGGCTGGTATGTCCGAATTGTGATGCACAGTATGAGGTAGACAGCGCTGCCATCCCGGAGGCGGGGCGCGATGTGCAATGTTCCAACTGCGGCCACACCTGGTTTCAGATGCCGCCGGATATCGAAGCGGAACAAGAGGCCGATCGCGCCATTTACGGCGCCGTCCCTGATCTCGGGACAGCGGGGCAAGCGCCTGCGCCTGCCCGGGTGGCGCCGCAGCGTCCCCGCCCGAGCCTCGCGCCGACAATGCCGGCAGAACCTGCGGTGGAGCCTCCTGTTTCCGCGCCACCCGCGCCACCCGCGCCACGGCGTTCGCTGGATGAAAGCCTGCTGACCGTTCTGCGCGAAGAAGCCGAGCGTGAGACCGCCGTGCGCCGCGCCGAAACCCCGCGCCCGCTGGAAACACAGGCCGACCTCGGGCTGGAGGAAACCTCGGTGGCATCGGCTACATCGCGGGCGGTGCGCGAAAGGCTATCAAGGTTGCGCGGGCAAGACCCGGAACCCGAGGTGACAGAGCGGCCAACGGCGCGGCGCGACCTGTTGCCGGATATCGAGGAAATAAATTCAACCCTGCGTGCCAGCACGGAAAACCGGTCAGGTCCGGGTGGTATCGCTGCGAGGCCGGAAACCTCACAATCGCCCGAAGCAGCCCGAAGCGGGTTTCGCAGCGGGTTTTCCCTGATGCTCCTGTTGTCCGCGATCGCGGTGTTCGCCTATGTCGCGGCCCCCCGTATTTCAGAGTATATTCCGGGCCTGAAGGCACCGCTGGCCGGCTATGTCACACGGGTTGACCAGGCGCGGCTATGGGTTGACGGGATCATGCAGCAGGCGACGCGCGGTCTCGTAGGGTTGACGGGCGAGACTCCAGATTGATCGGCGACATCCGCGCTCGCGGCCACATTTCCGTCCGGAGTGCGCCCGGTGTCTGATGCCGTCCATGGCAATGCCGGTTTCGGGGGCTCGATGCCCCCGGCACCGGCGTCTCTCTTTTTCGGACCGTCGTTTCCGGCCGTTCAGAACAAGTCCAGCAACCGCTTCAGGTAGTCCCGTTCCGGGGCCGGCCGCGACTGGTCCCCCTGGCGGCGGCGGATTTCATCCAGCAGATCCTGGGCGCGCCGGTAGACATCATCCCCCTGAAGTATGTTTCGGTCCGAGCCGAATCTGGTGCCGTCCCCGGGCTCGCGCCCCAGCGGATCGCGGGCCGAGTTCGGGTCATTCCGGCCCGATGCCTCACCTTGCTGGTTGCCGTTGGTCTCGCGCTGGTCCTGGGCCTGCGCCTCGCCCAGGCTGCGGATGCCTTCGCGCATCGACCGCAGTACCTCGGCCTGGCGGTCGAGCGCCCGCGGCAGATCGCCATCGCGCAGCGCCTGCTCGGCCTCGTCCATTGCCCGCCCGGCATCGTCGAGTGCCCTGCGTCCGGCCTCTCCCTGTTTTGATCCTGCTCCCGGCAGGGAATTGCCGTCCAGTCGCCCCAGACGACCGCGCAGATCTTTCTGGCGATCCGCAAGCCCCTGCCGACCCGCGCCCTGACGTTCATTCTGGCCCTCTGCCTGACCGCCGTCCCGGGTCGCGTCTGCGCCTTGCCCGTTCTGCTGGCCTTCACCGGTATCGCCCTGCTGGCCGGGCTGAGGATCGGGTTGGCCGTCCTGCCCCTGTTGACCGTTCCGGGTTCCGGGTTTCTGCAACTCCGAAAAACTGTCATCTGACAGGCCTTGCTGATCGCGCAACGTATCGCCGAGGTCGCGCATCGCTTGTTGACCCGGCCCGCCCTGGCCGCCCTCGCCCTGGGTCACCTGGATATTTTCCATCAGTTGACGCAGCATTTCCATCAGGGCGGCAGCCTCGTCTGTCCGGCCCTCTTGCAACAGTTTCTGAAGTTCTTCCAGCATCTGCTGCAACTGGTCGCCGGTCATTTGCATACCCTGCTGCTCCTGCGCGGCCTGGCCATCCGGGTTGCGCTGCGCCTCTTCGGCCAGCTGGCGGATGTAATCGTTCATCGCCTCGCGCAGGTCCTGCATCAGATTTTCGATTTCCGACGGATCAGCGCCATTGCGGATGGCCTCGTCCAACCGGTCCTGGGCGCGTTTCAGCTTTTCGCGGGCCGAGGCAAGGTCACCTTCCTCGATCAGCAGCGCTATTTCCCACAGCGCGTCTGCGAGGTCGTCGCGCGCAGCGACCGTCAAATCAGCCGCCTCGGCTTCCAGGCGTCGCAGCACTACCCGCAGCCGCAGCCACGCCCGCTCATTGCGGACAAAGCCTTCGGGTTTGTTGGTGATTGCCCGCAGGATCTGCACGGTGCGCGGCGCATTGCCGCGCGCCCACAACAGATCGCGGCGCAATTCGATGACAGCTGCGGCCAGCGGCTCGAAAAAGCGTTTCCCTGGCAGGACAAGGCGCAACGGCCCGGTGGTTCCGGTCTGATCCGCAGCATCGCTGACCGAAAGCCGGATTGTCACGGGCAGGTTGGCGAACGGGTGCTTTGAGAGGTCTTCGATCAGGGTCTCGTCAAATTCTGCCCGGCTTGCGGTGATCGGCAGCGGCAGATCGAGCACCACAGGTGCGACGGGTTCGGGTTCGGCGGCAAGGCCATAGCGGCGGTCAACAGACGCAAGATCGAGGGCTATCTCGGCCTGCCCGGCGATCACGCCATAATCGTCGCTGGCGTTGAAGGGCAGTTTCATCCGGCCGTCAGCCTCACGCGTAACGCTGCTGCTGGCGGATACGACCGGCGGCGCATCTTGCTGCGCGATGATGTTCCAGGTTCGGCCACCCGGCCCTACGATGCCGATAGCACCGCTTTGGCTGATCTCGAAGGCTTGCGACGGATCTGTCGGGTCCGGGGGGGTG
>TARA_R110002110_G_scaffold97893_3_pt1 | contig 17542 bp, 21 predicted proteins | sample TARA_R110002110 | Tara Oceans TARA_R110002110 (sample SAMEA4397330) | marine metagenome | biome: Polar Biome; feature: [SRF] surface water layer (ENVO:00010504); material: water (ENVO:00002006), including particulate matter (ENVO:01000060) such as... | depth 5 m
GACCAGAATAATCTCGCTGGACGCCACAGCAGCGGCAGCTTCAGGCGCGCTCAGCGTGCCATCTCCGACATCTGCGCGCATCGTGTACCACCGCCCCGCGCCAAACAGCCCCGCCACCATCAGTGCTGCACCACCGATGACAAAACCCCGCCGCGCAAGGCGTGACGAGGCTCTGGGCCGTTCCGGCTGAGGGAAACCGGGAGACGGGCTCAGTTGTTTGGTGCCGTGCTGGAGAACTGCGGAATGGTCGAAGTCGAACCCGGTTCGGGCTCTATCGACGCCCAATTGTTTTCCGCCAGATCAAGGTTGCCTGGAATGTCTTCTTCCCAAAACCCAACAACGTTTTTGGTGATGTTTAGATAGAGTTTGTCATCCACGATCCGCCACAGGTTCGGGTTGCCCGGCACTTTGCCACCCTTGGACACACCGTAGGCACAATGACCATCATAGTGCGGCGCATACTTTGCGGGATCGGCTTCAAACTTCGCTTTATTCTCTGCGCTTGAGAACGCAAAAGTCGCGCCATTATACTCTGCTGTGATCGCCTTGCTGCCCGGCACACCTGATGGCTGCGATTGGCCCACAGGATTTTGCGGGATGTCGAAATAGGCAACCACATCATAGCCTGACACGGCAAAGCCTGTCTCATCAATATATTGATCCCCGGCAAAGGCCTGACCTGCAAAAGTCAATGCAGTCGCTGCGGCAGCAATGGTGAGAGTAAAGCGGTTCATGACAGTTCTCCTTGTCCGGTGTGTGTTAGGGCGAATCTAGACAGGCCCACTTCACAATGCACCCCACGACCCTGTGACCTCGCGCCGATGTGAGACACAGGTGAACATTGTCCGACTTTTCGTGCCAATTATTTCAATATCGGTGGTTTTGCCGGGTCGCTGCCCGGTGGCATGCGCGGTGTATGTTGCAATCCTTCTATCTGCGGCAGATCAAAGCGCAGACCGACCCTGGCCAATTTTGCAACGGTGGGATCGCCGGGACCGAAAAAGCCGACATCCATTACGCCCGCCTCAATCCCCGAAAATGTCAGCGCTTCTGATGCGGCCCGCACCAGCGCATCATGGGCGCGCGGTATGGCCCCCACAAAGGCCAACAGATGCCCGCGCCCGCCACCTGCATATTCAACCGCAACCAACCATGCACCCGCCGCCATCCCTGTTGCCGTCGCGAGTTTTGCATCAATTGCGGTGATCAGACTTTCTGGCAGGCCCTTGGGAGGGAATACCTGTTCAATCTTTGCCTCAAGCTCACCGGCCTCATGCGCCAATGTTTCGCGCAACCATGCCATCGCAGTATCCGGCAGCAGTATCTCAGAGGGTGCCGCACCGATATTTACGGCCATGCCCAGCGGCTCGCCCGCCAACATCGCCGCAATCGCCCGTCCCGAAAGCGCCACATAAGGTGCCGGTTCGCCCACATAGGCCGCCAGCCGCGCGGATCGGTCAAACACAATGACATAGCCGTCATTCAGCAAAACCGGGTTGATCCGGTCCTCAACCGGCTCCGCTTCCAACAGCAAAAACAGCTCCACATCCGCGATACGCTCGTAAAACCGCAACCGCGCGGCATCATCCTGTGGCGCTGCCATCATCGCGGCATGGGCCTGATCTAGCGGTGTCATTTCAGTCATTCATCACCTCAGCAACATCCGATCGCAGTCGGGGCAGGACCTCTGCCTCAAACCACGGATTTCTCTTCAACCACCCGGTATTGCGCCACGACGGATGAGGCAAGGCAAAGACGCCGGGCGGATGTTTCCGCCATTCCGACACTGCGGCAGTCACGGTGGTAAATTCGGGCAGATGGTATTTCATCGCATATCCCCCAATCAACACAGTCAACCGCACGTTTCGCAGCATGCCAAGTGCTGCCGCGCGCCATGTCTTGGCGCAAACGGAAGGTGGCGGAAGATCACTGCTCTTTGCGTTATACCCCGGAAAACAGAATGCCATGGGCACAATCGCCACCTTGGATCGATCATAAAACTGCGCCTCTTCCAACCCCAGCCAATCGCGTAAACGCTTGCCAGAAGTATCCCAAAATGGCGTGTTCGCCTCATGAACCTTTAGGCCCGGTGCCTGTGAGGCGATCAACACCCGCGCGCCGGGGGCAAACCAGACCACCGGATTGGGCCGATGGGCCGTGGCCGTCACCGCAAACCGATCAGCACAAATTGTACACTGCCTCAGATCATCCCGCATATCCTTCATGCACTAAAGGATACACCGCCCGACCTGCGTGCCAAGCCACCCCTGCTCTTTTTGGCCTTAAATATTCCCGGGGGTTTGGGGGCGGAGCCCCCATGTATTTAATTTGTTTGGGGGCAGAGCCTCCATTTCGATAAACCTCGAAATAACCATTGCGTCATTCAATCATTTCTATATTTCTAGAAATATGAAACGGGAATTGTCCAACACACCGCCTCTCACCCTTGCCGCCGCCAGCTTTGCGGCCCTTGGTTCGGAACAACGCCTGACCGTTCTGCGCACATTGGTCCGCGCGGGCCCTCATGGCCTGAGCATCGGTGAATTGGGCGATCGCATAGGCGTCACTGGCTCAACCTTGACCCACCATCTGAAACTACTGGCCGCCACGGGACTTGTGAAACAAGAACGCCAAGGCCGCAGCACCATTTGCGCCGCCGTGGCTTACGAAGAGATACAAGCCTTGGCGCGTTTTCTGGTGACAGAATGCTGCGCGGACGCGCCGATCCCCTGCGAGGATCACGACCATGGTTGAGACCAACGCAAACCATAGCCCAATGCAGGGTGCCTCAAACCGATGGAAATTTGGCGGCGCGTGGGGTGTGACCCTGATGTTACTGCTTGCAGTCGCCCTGTTCGATCTGCCCCAATTTCTGCCCACGGTGCATTTCACCGCGTGGGCCTTGGCGGGCACCGCCCCGTTTATCGCTTTTGCCGTGCTGGCGGTCGCCTATCTTAAGGCCAGCGGTGCAGAAACCCTGCTTGCCCGCGCGTTTGAGGGCAGCCCGGCCCGGATGATCGTGATGGCCGCTTTGCTTGGCGGGCTGTCGCCCTTCTGCTCGTGCGAGGTGATCCCGTTTATCGCGGCCCTGCTGGCCATTGGTGCCCCATTGGGGGCGGTGATGGCATTCTGGCTCGCCTCACCGTTGATGGACCCGGCGATGTTCGCCATCACCTCCGGCACGCTGGGCTGGGAGTTCGCACTCGCCAAGACGCTGGCTGCGGTGGGCCTTGGGATGTTCGGCGGCTTTGGTGTCATGCTTGCCAGGAATACGCCGCTCTTTACCAACCCTTTGCGGACCCGCCCTGCCATAGGCGGGTGTTGTGGCGTGCAAAAGCCGTTCTCCGGCCAGCCTGTTTGGCGGTTCTGGTCCGATGCGCCCCGCCGTGCGGTGTTCCGCGACACCGCCCGCGAAAATGCATTATTCCTGATCAAGTGGCTTACATTGGCCTATGTGATCGAGGCCTTGATGCTGCGCTACATCCCTGCGGATCTGATTGCAGGTGTGCTTGGTGGGACTGGTTTCATGCCAATCCTTTTGGGGGCCTCGGTGGGCGCTCCAGCCTATCTCAATGGCTATGCCGCCGTACCGCTGGTTGATGCGTTGCTGGCCCAAGGCATGAGTCAGGGTGCTGCCATGTCTTTTGTGATCGCAGGCGGGGTCAGTTCCATCCCGGCCGCCATTGCGGTTTGGGCTTTGGTCAAACCACGGGTGTTTGCGGCCTATCTGGGCTTTGCCGTCACTGGTGCCGTGATTGCCGGACTGATCTGGCAGGCGGTGGCGTAATGGGTCATTCACACCATCATCATGTAGATACTGACAGCGGTGATGCGCGGGTGGCTTGGGCGGTGGCAATTAACCTCGGCCTGACGGTTGCGCAGGTCATTGGCGGTCTCATCGCGGGCTCTTTGTCATTGATCGCCGATGCGCTGCATAACTTCAGTGATGCCATCGCGTTGATCATCGCCTTTTCCGCGCGCAAGATCGCGCGATACCCGGCGAACGCGCAGATGACGTTCGGCTATGGCCGGATTGAAGCAGTGGCTGCGCTGATCAACTACACAACGCTGATCGTCATTGGCCTTTATCTGGTGTACGAGGCGATCCTTCGTTTTTTCGACCCCTCCCCGGTGGCGGGCTGGATCATCGTGATCGTGGCGGCACTGGCACTGGTGATCGACCTCGGAACGGCAGCACTTACCTACACCATGTCAAAGACCAGCGTGAACATCCGGGCGGCGTTCTTGCACAACGTCGCCGATGCGCTGGGGTCGGTTGCGGTGATCGTGGCCGGAACACTTGTCATTCTGTTTGGCTGGCACTGGGTCGATCCAGCGGCCACCCTGTTGATTGCAGGCTATATCCTGTGGCAGTCCTGCGCCGAGATGCCGGGCGTTGTGCGCATCCTGATGCTGGGCAGCCCGCCTGATATGGACACATCTGCGGTGATTGAAACCATGCAGGGCGTCGCAGGCGTGGCCTCTGTGCATCATGTGCATCTGTGGATGATGGGCGAACATGACACAGCCCTCGACGCCCATGTGGTGCTAAAAGAGGGCAGCGATGCGCCCCGCGTCCGCGCCGAAATCAAGAAAACATTGAAAGAAGCCCACCAGCTTCACCACACAACGCTGGAGATGGAGCGCCCGGACAATCAATGTACGGACTGCCAAACAATCGGACATTAAACCCCTTATAAACAGCAGACCCGTTGAACCGCAGCCCACCATAGCGTAGCAATATGGGAAGACCAAAAAAACGAGGGATTTTTGAATGTATCGTGTCTGGAATTTTCTGACAAATTACTCGTTATTGCTGATCATCGGTGCGGTGATCGCCCTGATCTGGGCCAATGTTGATTACGAAAGCTATTACAGTTTTGTCGAATTCAAGATATGGGACCGCGCCCCGATCGGGGTGTTTCACGAGGCCGAAGACGGCAAAGAGGCCTATCGCGCGCTTACCCTGCATTATCTGGTCAACGACCTGTTGATGGCGCTGTTTTTTGCCATCGCCGCCAAAGAAGTCTGGGAAGCGGTGATCCTCAAAAATGGATCCCTGCGTGGGAAAAAGGCTGCAACCCCCTTGTTTGCAACGCTTGGCGGGATGCTGGGGCCAATCTCGGTCTATCTTGGCCTCGCGATGCTGCTCGGCTCTGAAACCTATGACGCGGTCTTTAACGGCTGGGCGATCCCCACGGCCACCGACATCGCTTTCAGCTATCTGGTCGGGCGTATCGTGTTTGGCGCAGGCCATCCTGCGGTGCGGTTCCTGCTGCTATTGGCGATAGCGGACGACGCGGCGGGCCTGATCATTCTGGCGATTTTCTATCCCACGGGCGAACTGGCCCCCGTTTGGCTCTTGTTGTCACTTGCTGCTGCTGTTGGCGTATATTTGTTGGCCAACTGGCTGCCCCGCAAAATGGACGCAGGCAATCAAGACCGCCCGGTATCCACATGGGTGCGCACCAAATTGCATTTCGTGCCTTATTTGATAGCAGGCTGCTTCAGCTGGTATGGCTTCATGCGCTCTGGGATACACCCGGCGCTGGGGCTGCTGCCGATTGTGCCGGCGATTCCCCACGCCGACCGCGCCTTTGGTATCTTTTCTGAGGCCGAGCAATATCTGACCGACCTGCTGAACCAGATTGAACATGCGCTGAAACACCCCGTTGAGGTTGTTCTGTTCTTCTTTGGCCTCCTGAATGCGGGGGTTCAGTTCAACTCCATCGGGGACGCCACATGGCTTGTCCTTGCAGGTCTGCTGATCGGCAAACCTGTGGGCATTCTGTTCTTTGGCTGGCTTGCCGCGCGCCCCATGGGCCTTGGATTGCCGCAAGGCATGCGCATCATTGATCTGGTGGTGATCGGCTGCGTCGCAGCCATCGGCTTTACCGTGTCGCTGTTCGTGGCGTCGGTCGCGTTTGATGCAGGTCCGGTACAAGACGCGGCCAAGATGGGCGCATTGTTCAGCTTTGCCGCAGCGGTGGTCAGCATCATCGCGGGCAAGCTCTGCCGGGTGGAAAAGCAAAACGGCTAAGCCCCACAACCCAAAACGGCCCATAGAAACCAGCGCTTTGGCGCTGGTTTTTCAATTTGAGCGTGGCAATGGGTAAGAAAGTGCGACATGGGCAAAACCATTCCCAGTGCCGTTGTACATTTGTTTCCAAATAGGACATAATATGGTCAAATTCGGTGAATAGACCGTTAATACACCTCTGTTAGAGAGGGCAAGGCACCACCGCACAGCACCAACCGGAGCAGGGAATGCTGGAATTTGAAAATGTATCCAAGTCCTTTTGGACCGGGACCCAATATAAGATCATCCTTGATCGGGTTTCGTTTAGCGTGGAACTGGGTAATTCTCTTGGCATTCTGGCCCCCAACGGCACCGGCAAAACCACCCTGATCAACATGATGGCAGGCCTCGAAAAACCAGATGAGGGTGAGATCAGGCGCGGCTGCAACATCTCGTTTCCGCTGGGTTTCATGGGCGGTGTGGTTAGCAAAGTTTCGGCAATGGAAAACGCCCGCTATATCGCGCGGCTTTACGGCCTTGATCCCGATTACGTCGAAAGCTTTTGCCGCTGGCTGTGTAACTTGGGCGAATATTTCGATCAGCCGCTTGGCACCTATTCCGCCGGCATGCGCTCGCGGTTTTCATTTGCCCTGATGCTGGCGCTTGATTTTGACATGTACTTGATCGACGAAGGTATGCCAGCGACAACAGACGTTGAATTCAACCGCAAGGCGGGCGAAATCCTGCAAGAACGCTTGCGCACCACCACCATCATCATTGTGTCGCACCAGGCACAAACACTCGAAAAATTTGCGCGTTCTGCCGCCGTTCTGTTGGATGGGCAACTGCATATGTTTGACACCTTGGAAGAAGCGAAACAGCTCTATGACTACGAAACCCAAGGCTAGAAAGTTCCGCATTAAGCGGAGCACGCCAACCTCTTCGACCAGCGCCGCCACAAGCAGCGCCGGCGAGCCGCGTGGCCCGACCGCGCCGCAGCCGCGCGGCCCACGCCCCGTGCCACCCGCAAATGGTGCAGAAGGTGTACCGCGTGCTGGCGAAATGTCATCTGCCGCTGAAGTGGCTGGTGAATTGGACATGGACACCATCCGCCGCGAGGGTCTGACGGGCCGTCAATTGCGTATGGCCCGCCGCGTCGCACAAAAGCACGGGCTCGCACCAACCTCAGATTTTGACGCCGTGCGCCTTTTGCGAGCCAAGGGGATTGATCCCTTTCAGCGCTCTAACATGCTGGAACTCGTGGTGCCGCAAGCGGGCGGTGAGCCGCGCGATGGTGGCCCCGGCGATGCCATGGCCGCCTTGCCCGCCCAAACGGGTGGTGCCGGTGCGCAAGTCCGCGTGCAATTGCCACAAACGGTCCCGGCGCGCGGCAATACCCTCCCCTCAACAGAGATTAGCCCGGCCGAGCGCCGCCAGCGCGAAATCAGTGAGATACAACGCGACATCTCGCGCCGCCGTCGCCGCAAGATGGGCCTGCTTATGGTCCGGCTGGCATTCTTTGTGTTTTTGCCAACCGTCTTTGCGGGCTATTATTTCTACAACGTGGCGACGCCCATGTATGCCACCAACAGTCAATTTTTGATCATCCAGAGCGAGGGGACGTCAACCAGCCCGTTTGGTGGTCTGTTGCCCACACAATTCGCCAACAGCGCTGACAGCATCGCGACCCAAGCCTATCTCCAGTCCAAAGATGCGATGCTGCGTCTGGATAAAGACGATGGATTTAAGGCGCATTTTTCCAATCCGGGTGTCGACCCGATCCAACGTCTGACCTCGGACCCCACCAACGAAGAGGCATATAAGACTTACAAGAAAAACGTGAAAATCGGCTACGATCCGACCGAAGGCGTCATCCGCATGGAAGTGATCGCCGCCGAACCAGAAATCTCTGCCAACTTTTCAGAAAGCCTGTTGAAATATGCAGAAGAGCGGATCAACAACCTGTCCAAGCAAAAGCGTGAAGACGGCATGAGCGATGCCGTATCGGGCCTTGAAACAGCGCAGCGAAAGCGCCGCGAGGCCCAAGAAGCGTTAATCACGATGCAGGTCGAACATGGCGTCGATCCAGAGGCCGAGATCATCGCGATCCGCACCCAGATCACCACCTACGAAGGGTTGTTGATCGAAAAGGAACTGGCGCTTGCTGCCCTGCTCGACAACGTCCGCCCTAACCGAGCCAAAGTTGACGGCGCGCAAGGCGACGTGCGCCGCCTGAACGATCAATTGACCAAGCTGAAAGACAAGCTGAATTCGGCCACAATCGGTGAAAATTCGCTGGCCAAGAAAGCCGTGACAATGCAACTTGCACAGGCCGATCTGATTGCAGCGGATGCCAACCTGCAACTGGCGCTGACCGGGATGGAAGCCGCCCGCAATGAGGCCAGCCGCCAGGTGCGATACCTCACGGTTGCTGTGCGTCCCGTCGCCCCCCAAGAGGCCACCTATCCGCGCAAGTTTGAAAACACGATCTTGGCTTTCCTGATCTTTGCAGGCATTTATCTGATGTTGTCGCTCACCGCGTCCATCCTCAGAGAACAGGTAACCTCATGACCCAAGTAACAGTCGGCGATGTGATCATCGGCAATGACCGCCCACTTACGATCATTGCGGGCCCCTGCCAGCTCGAAAGCGCCGACCACGCGCAGATGATTGCAGGTGTGATGAAAGAAGCCTGTGACGCCGCAGGTGCGCAATATGTATTCAAGGCAAGCTATGACAAAGCCAACCGCACCTCGCTGTCCGGCAAGCGCGGGCTTGGCATCGACGAGGGTCTCAAGGTTCTACAATCTATCGGCAAGGCCAACGGCGTGCCGGTGCTGACGGACGTCCACACCGAAGCGCAATGCGCAATCGCCGCCGATGCTGTGGACATCCTGCAAATCCCCGCGTTCCTTTGCCGCCAGACCGATATGTTGCTGGCTGCGGGCAATACCGGCAAAGCCGTAAACGTAAAAAAGGGCCAATGGCTCGCGCCTTGGGAGATGGGGAATATCGTCACCAAGATTGAAAGCACCGGCAACAAACGCATCCTTTTGACCGAACGCGGCACCTCGTTTGGCTATAACACTCTTGTCGCCGACATGCGCAGCCTGCCGCAGATGGCCCAGACCGGATACCCCGTGGTGATGGACGCAACCCATAGCGTGGCACAGCCCGGTGGCAAAGGTGGATCATCGGGTGGCCAACGTGAATTTGCCCCGGTCATGGCCCGCGCTGCGGCTGCCATCGGTGTCGGCGCTATCTTTATGGAGACCCATGAGGATCCTGATAGCGCGCCCTCGGATGGCCCAAACATGATCTACCTCGATCACATGGTCCCTCTGATCAAAACGCTGATGCAATTTGACCAGGTTGCAAAGGCGCATCCGCTGACGTTCTGACGTCCCATACCGCAAAGGCCGAGCAATCGATCTGATCGCGTCCGCGCCGCCTTCATTGTTCTATGAATATGCCAGTCGGGGGGCGGTTGAATGCGCCATTGGTCAAGCACCAAAGGCGACGGGCTGGCCCGCAATTCTATCGGACCGCACAAGCGGTGCGAAACTACTTTAGCGCCGCCCGGCAAAACGCCTCGATCAGGCCGCGATCCTTGACACCCGGCGCACGCTCGACACCGGACGACACATCGACCTGCTGCGCCCCGGTCAACGCAATCGCTTCTGCTACTGTATCCGGTGTCAGTCCGCCTGCTAACATCCACGGCAGCGGCCAGCGCCGCCCCGCAATCAAACGCCAATCAAACGCCAGCCCATTGCCGCCGGGCAAAGCGGCACCCTTTGGCGGCTTGGCATCGACCAATATCTGGTCTGCAACCTTCACATAGGCATCCAGAGCAACCAGATCATCTGCATCTGCCACCCCCACGGCTTTCATAACAGGCAATCCATAGCGGGCTTTGACATCCCTAACCCGCGCCGGGCTTTCCGATCCATGCAATTGCAGCATATCAATCGGCACCTGGGCGAGCAGCCTATCAAGAAATGCATCATCTGCGTCAACCGTCAGCGCGACCTTACAAATCCCATGGGGCACAGATGCGGCCAGCACTGCCGCGTCTTCCAAACCCAAATGCCGGGGTGATTTTTCAAAGAAAACGAATCCGACATAGCGCGCACCCGCTTGGACAGCCGCAGCAATATCATCGCTGCTGCTCAGACCACAGATTTTGATGTTTACATGTGAGGGCATGGCGCGCGGCTTAGCTTGCCTCGTCAAGCAGGGCCAGAACCTCGTCTTTGCCCTGATGCTTTTCACCCTTTAACCGCGCCACTTCGCGTTCAAGCCTGCGCATCTCACGGGCTTGTTTGGCAGCCTCGGCGCGCTGGCCATATTCGCGGATCCATTCCCAGACAAACCCCACCAGCAAACCAACAACGATGCTACCAAGGATCACCAGAAACAGCGGCAATTCCATAGATGGGTTCAACGCAAACCATCCCGACACTTCGGTCGGCAGGATATTAAGCGACACCATCGCGCGGTTGGCCAGCGCGATCGAAACTAACGCCACCGCAAAAATGGCAATGCAAATGTAGCGAACGTAACGCATTAGCTTTTCCCGTTTAACCGATCCCGCAACAATTTGCCGGTCTTGAAGAAGGGTACATGTTTTTCTTCGACATTCACAGAGGCACCGGTGCGCGGATTGCGACCAACGCGTGCATCACGCTTTTTCACAGAGAACGCGCCGAACCCGCGCAATTCGACCCGGTCGCCCTGCGCCATCGCGCCGGTAATTTCGTCGAAGATCGTATTCACAATCCGCTCAACATCGCGTTGGTACAGATGCGGATTGTCGTCCGCAATCTTCTGAATCAGTTCTGACCGGATCATCGTTTATCCCCCCGAGATGCGTCTATTTATTCTGGCTCACGCTGGACTATAGAAACAAACCGTCGAATCGGGAAGCGCTGCGAACGACCAAGAACCTGTTTTTATGCCCCGAACCTCCTGTTTTTGAGGCTTTTTTCCTCCAGCACTGCCTCACTCCGGCTTTGGCGACCACCCCGACCTCTGTCTTTGATCGCCGAAAGAAACCGATTCGCATAGAAAAAGGCCCCGCACATTTCTGCACGGGGCCTCTTTATCTCTCAAACAAAAAGCCGCTTGGCTTATTCGTCGCCCTTAAGTGCGGCACCAAGGATATCACCCAAGGATGCACCGGAGTCAGACGAGCCATACTGCTCAACCGCTTCTTTTTCTTCGGCAATCTCACGGGCTTTGATTGAAACGCCCAAACGGTGCGCTTTCGCGTCCACGTTTGTGATGCGTACGTCCACCTTGTCACCAACCGAGAAACGCTCTGGGCGCTGTTCGGCGCGGTCACGTGACAGGTCGGAGCGGCGGATAAAGGCTTTCATGCCCTCATATTCCACTTCGATCCCGCCATCTTCGATGGAAGTCACGGCAACCGTCACAATAGAACCGCGCTTCACGCCGCCCACTGCTTCGGCGAACTTGTCGCCGCCAACGCCTTTGATCGAGAGGCTGATGCGCTCTTTCTCAACGTCAACTTCGGACACAACCGCCTGAACCATATCGCCTTTGCGGTAGTTCTGGATCGCGTCTTCACCACGTTCGTCCCATGAAAGGTCGGAGAGGTGAACCATGCCGTCGATGTCGCCGTCGAGACCAACAAACAGACCGAATTCGGTGATGTTTTTGACTTCGCCTTCGACTTCTGTGCCCTCGGGGTGTGTTTCAGAGAACACTTCCCATGGGTTGCGCATGGTCTGCTTGAGACCAAGGGAAACGCGACGTTTGGCACCGTCGATTTCCAGAACCATGACCTCGACTTCCTGGCTGGTGGAAACGATCTTACCGGGGTGTACGTTTTTCTTGGTCCAAGACATTTCGGACACATGCACCAGACCTTCAACGCCCGGTTCCAGCTCAACAAATGCGCCGTAATCGGTGATGTTGGTCACGCGACCAGTGTGCGATGATTCCAGCGGATATTTCGCGGCAACCAGATCCCATGGATCGTCCTGCAACTGCTTCATGCCCAAAGAGATACGGTGTGTCTCTTTGTTGATCTTGATGACCTGCACCTTGATCGTTTCGCCAATCGCCAGAATTTCGGACGGGTGGTTCACACGACGCCACGCCATGTCTGTGACGTGCAGCAAGCCGTCGACGCCGCCCAGATCAACAAACGCACCGTATTCGGTGATGTTCTTGACCACGCCATCGACTTCCTGACCTTCGGTCAGATTGCCAATGACTTCGGCACGCTGTTCGGCACGTGATTCTTCCAGAATCGCACGACGCGACACAACGATGTTGCCCCGGCGACGGTCCATTTTCAGAACCTGGAACGGCTGCTTAAGACCCATCAATGGGCCGGCATCGCGTACGGGGCGCACGTCAACCTGTGAGCCGGGCAAGAACGCAACTGCGCCACCCAGATCCACAGTAAAGCCACCTTTGACGCGGCCAAAGATTGCGCCTTCGACGCGCTCTTCTGCGGCATAGGCTTTTTCCAGACGGTCCCACGCTTCTTCGCGGCGCGCCATCTCACGAGAGATAACCGCTTCGCCACGCGAGTTTTCGACTTGGCGAAGGAACACTTCAACCACGTCGCCAACTTCAACTTTGGGAGACTCGCCGGGTTCGGCAAATTCTTTCAGTTCAACGCGGCCTTCCATTTTGTAGCCCACGTCGATGATGGCCTGACCGGCCTCGATGGCAATAACCTTGCCTTTGACAACAGAACCCTCTTCGGGTGTGTCCATCTCGAAGCTCTCATTCAAGAGTGCTTCAAATTCGTCCATAGCTTTTGACATGTAGTGTATCGTTTCCTTTGGTTTTGTTTCTGGCCGTGCGGTTGTCTCCGCCGGTCTTGAGTTGAATTTGGTCTGTCGTTGCGGAGCCGCGCAAAAAAACGCGGGGTTAGGTCCCGGTTCGCAAAAGAAAGAGGGCCGGATTTACCCGACCCTGCCTGAGATATCGCGTCCCGAAGCTTGTATCCGCCCCTTAGACACCGCGCGTATAGGCGATTAACCCATGGTTCGCAAGGCGCAATAGACGTCTTGCGCGCCATTGCGCCAATAGCCTGTCCGCGTTTCAGGTTAACGGCGTCACTGCTTTAGGTGCGGTTAAACGCAGCACTTTGGCGCATCACGCTTCCGTCGGCCCGCCCGCGTCTTTCCATGCTGAAAAGCCACCAATGTTGGTCACATTGGTATAGCCCATGTCCTGCAATGTTTTACCGGACAAAGCGGCCTGCCCGCCTGCGCCACAGATGAGATAGAGTTCGGCATCCTTTTGAAGCGCCGGGTTGTGAAAATCGGTCATTGCAGGGTCAGCCCGGAATTCGATCATGCCGCGTGAGATACGGTGCGCACCTTTGACGGTCCCGCTTTTCGCAATGTCACCACTGTCGCGCACATCAATAAACGCGCCTTCACCGGCTGCATGTTTGGCAATCGCCTGTTTAACATCCATCTTTGGTACACTTGCGTTCGCGGCCTCGAGGTAATCTTTGGCGGATTTCATGACGGGTCTCCTTTGTGGTCATTCACAAATCAAAGTAGTCTAGTTCATGTCGATTGCCAGCAGCATAAATGCACATACTTCGGCACCACCCAAGCAAGAATGAGGAAAAAACGAGATGTCAAAGATCTTTCTGATCACCGGTGCGTCAACTGGGCTTGGCGTTGCCACGGCCGTGCAAGCGGCGCAGGCCGGGTTCACCGTTTACGCCAGCATGCGAAATCTGGAAAAGCGCGCAGCGCTGGACGCGGCAGCAGACGCGGCAGGTGTTGCATTGAACGTCATCGCGTTGGACGTCGAAGACACCACATCGGTCAACGCCGGGGTCGATCAAATCGTCGCGGATGAAGGGCGTATTGACGTTCTGGTCGCCAATGCGGGCGTGGGGTACGCGCGCAGCACCGAACAGGCAAGTGAGGCGGACATCAATTGGGTCATGGACGTGAATTTCATGGGATTGGCCGCTGCACCAAGGCGGTGATCCCGTACATGCGCAAAGCGCGGCAGGGCCGCGTGATTGCGATTTCATCGGTCGGCGGGTTGATCGGGCAACCGTTCAACGAGATTTATTGTGCGTCCAAGTTCGCCGTTGAGGGCTATATCGAAGGGCTGGCCAGCTATGTCGGCCCTGCGTTCGGCCTGCACTTCACCGCTCTAGAGCCGGGCGGCATCAGTTCTGAGTTCGCCAATTCTGCATTGAAACAGATCGAAGACACTGGCGGCATGTTGCAAGACGAATACTTGCCAATCCTCCAGAAATATCTGGGCAGCAGGACAGGCCGGACCGACGGGATTTACCAGACGTCTGACGAAGTCGCACGCGTCGTGATCGGCTGTGCCACGAGCGACAGGCCGCCTGTGCGCTGCCGTACCTCAAAATGGAGCGAGGATTTCACCAAGCTGAAGACAGCTGCCGATCCGGACGGCAAAAAGGCGCAAGCGATGGTTGTGGAACAAATGCTGGGCGGGCTTTAGGTTTCAATGCGACCGTCTGCGGTTTTGCTGCATAATATGTCCCAGAACCGCAACAAGCACGATGCCGCCACCGATCAAGGTGGCACCACTGGGTATTTCAGCGAAGAACAGCCAGACCCAAGCGGGTGCCAGCGGCGTCTCAATCGCGCCAATCAACGCTGTTTCAATCGCGGGCAACAACCGTGCACCAAGGGTGAACAGCGCCAACCCCACCGCCGAATTTACCAGCCCGAATGCCGCGAGCAGTCCCAGATCAGGCAGGCTGACCGCCAGATCGACGGCAAACGGCACCGCCATCATCCCACTCAGGATCGCAGACAGGCAGGCGGCAGGCATGATCGGGATGCCGCGATACCGGCGTGATATCACCATCATCACTGCAAGTGACAGGGTCATGCCAAAGGCCAGCAGATCACCAAACAAGTCCCCTTCGGTGCCCAGCCCCACGATGATCCCGACCCCCAACAACGAGGCAAAGCTGGCAACCAGCGCAGAGCGGCCGGGCCGTTCACCGATAACCATCCACGCCAACACCGCCGCCACCAGAGGCACCGTGGCATAGATAAACGACACATGCGCCACCGTGGTCAGGCGCAGCGAGGTGATGAAACACAGCATCCCAACCGCTGAGATGATCGCGAAAGTCCACCCAGGCACACCCATCTTGGTAAAATCACGCAGCGCGCTGCGCCCTTGCAAAGCGCAGGCAATCGCGAGTATCCCCAGCGCCCCAAACACCCCGCGCCACACCAGCATCGTGCCAGTATCCACCTCAATGATCCGGGTAAAAAGGCCCGCCGTGCTCCATGCCAGCGCCGAGGCCGTGACCAAAGCCAAGCCCAAACGGTATTCCGCATCACGCATCGGGTTTTTTCCAATCGCCGGCCTTGTTCCACCAACGATGGGGATTGTCCTGATCATCCAGCCCCTTACAGATGCTGCGCAGCACTTCTTGCACCGTGATGACCGGCTCATAATAGCTGTGCACGGCGTAAATCGCCTCTATCACCTGATCCAGAACGCCCGTATCGCGCGGCAGGAAAAACCGCACTTCATCGATACCCGGCCTGCGGCGCGTGTCCGCTTCGGCCCCGGTGGGCGTTCCCTCCAGCGGTCGGTAATATTCATACCCGCTGGCGGCGCGATAGGCATTGCGGTCGGTCTTGCCCTGCCGCAGCGGGACCACTTTGATGATCTCGTCAAAGATACGGTCAACGTCCTCAACCGGGGCCTGATAGGCCACCAGCCAGAGCGGTTCCATCATAATAGGTCTGGTGTCAAAACCTGTTTCCAGAATGTTTCGAGGCATCGCATGTCTCCAGCGGCGTGGGTGAATTTCACAAACCTTACCGCCCCACTGCTGACATGTATCTGTCAGCAGTGTTGTGTTATCCCATCTGCACCATCGCCAAAGGAACCCACCATGCGATCATCGCGTATGTTTGAAATCATCCAACTGCTGCGCAGTGCCAAAGGTCCGTTGCGCGCCCAGGACATCGCGGATCAGTTGGAAGTTACCAAACGCACCATCTACCGCGATATCGCATCCCTGCAAGCGATGCGCGTGCCGATCGAAGGCGAAGCCGGGATCGGCTATATCATGCGGCCCGGCTACAATCTGCCACCGATTAATTTCGATGTTGAAGAGGCCGAGGCCATCTCGGTCGGGCTGGCCATGATTGCCCGCACCGGAGACAAGGCGCTGGAACACGCCGCCCAGCGCGCCATACAAAAGCTGTCTGCCGCGACGACGCTCAGCGAAACGTTGTTTTCGTCCAGCTGGGGCGCAAAACCTGCCGACATAGATCTGGCGGACGTGCGCACTGCCATTCGCCAAGAGCTCAAGCTGGCCCTGCACTACCGCGACGCCGATGCAAATGTCACCAAGCGCACCATCCGCCCTATCGCGATTGTCTATTATGCCGAAGCCGTGGTGATCGCCGCATGGTGCGAGATGCGGCAGGATTTCCGCCATTTCCGGGCCGATCGGATGATCTCAAGCGACACATTGGTGGATGATTTCAAAGGGCAATCGCAGGCCCTACGCCGCGATTGGGCGGCTCAGCATCAAACAGATTTCTAAGTCTATGGTCGGCATCGTTTTCTTTCAAGAAAATCGGGTACCACCCGAACAAACCCGCGCGGTCAAAGCTCCAGTCCCTTCTTACGCAGCTCCTCCAGCAAACTTTGATATATCCCACCTGAGTCGCCCCCGCCAAAAATCGCGGCACCCCCGGAATAACCAGTGCCATAGGTTTTCGCGACCGTAATGGTTTGCACCAGCCCTGACAGGAATTGATCCTTTTCCAGCGGCGATAGCGGGTGAATGAACACCCCCCAAAGCCGCCCATGCGCCACCGCATATCGTGCATCAAGTGCGGAATCGAAATTGGCCTGCATCATCCGCATCATATCGTCAGGTGTCAGGCCATCCGCGCTCGCGATCGGGACCATCGCACGCATCCGGTCTGCGCCTGGATCGGCAATCACCACCACCGGAATATCATCGAGCGTGAATTCCAAAGCCGGGCCGCGCGCCACGACATCGGGGTCCAGTGCCAGCACGATCTCACCCAACCGTTCAAACGTCATCGGCGGCTCTGGTGGCGCAACCGCGTCTTGAGACAGGGCCACTCCGGGCAGAAAGATCAGAGCAAAACATAAAGCGCGCAACATGAGGCAGGTCTCCTTTTCACCAAGCCTGCCTTAAGTGACCTTAAAAAGCGATTCACGCGTGGGTGAGGTGCGCGCGTTGGTGTCACGGTGCCTTAACCTGCACGCCTTAAACCTCGGCTTTGGTTAACCAACCCGCGATGTGACGGTCGCGGACACTATGTGGTCTCATGCCTCACACGGGCACCTGACACCGCGCGCATCTGGGGTCATGCCCCAACAGGGCAGCAGACCGCAGCCCAAAATCGGGCGGCGCCGCCTCTTCTTTTCGACTGTTTTTTCGACACGATACTGGATGGCCATATCGCCAGCGCTTCTCAGGTAAGGCTTTTCCGCTTGGCGTCGATCATCGCCACAGCG
>TARA_R110002110_G_scaffold7536_1_pt1 | contig 17541 bp, 8 predicted proteins | sample TARA_R110002110 | Tara Oceans TARA_R110002110 (sample SAMEA4397330) | marine metagenome | biome: Polar Biome; feature: [SRF] surface water layer (ENVO:00010504); material: water (ENVO:00002006), including particulate matter (ENVO:01000060) such as... | depth 5 m
TCTTTGAAAACCCCGTTCTAACGAACGGGGTTTTTTGTTTTTAACCTAATTACAAAACGAATCAAGTTCCTGATAAACCCTATTCATCTATTTGAATAGGGTTTTTTCGTTTGTGCGAAAGTCAAGGGAAACTGTTGTAGGTGTAAAGTTTAGAAAATGGCATATATTTTTCTGTTTGAAAAGGGAATTCAATATTCTTAAGACTACTAAATTCCATTATAAACACTTTTGTTTAGCATTATAAGGTTGCACTGAAGTACTAAAAGATCTCTTGTCATAGTATTTCTAAATGGTTTGATATTAGTTAATAATTAAGTTGATCGATAGATTGTGTTGTATAACCTGAAGCTCGATAGATTTACTTTTTCCATCCATGGATCTTGTTTTGTAGCCCTCTTATTTTTATTTGACTTTTTTTAAAATAGTTTACGTTAATAATTGTATGGGATTATTGGCTCTTTAGATTTTAGAATAAAATTCAAATGATACAGTGTTTACTTTTTGCTTTCGCCATAGGTTTTTCTATTGTTTTGTTTTCTAAGTCTTTGACTTTCTGTCTGTATTTAATTTTCTTCTGATTTTTTTTGTAAGTTTTTGAATATATATGCCTTAGACGTGGTATGGTTTCTGATTTTATGAAATATAAAAAGGAGAGAAGTGTTTCGTAAATTGTATGGAAATTTGTAAATATTCCGTGCTAATTTTTCCGTATTAGCTGCCTTCGAAAGCATTAATTCAATCACTGGGTTTTGGTATATCAGTGACCTTTATTATTTGTTTCGGAACTAGAATGTTAGTTTAAGGTGCTGTAGGTATGAGTGCTATAATTCTTTTTCCTTGAGGTAATAATTGCTTAATACGGTTGATTTAACTATGAATTTCAATCTATAGCTACACATAGGTTAGACTATGCTATCGTCGTAAATTGGCTGTTATTTGACATAAATTTTGTTGCTCCAGCTTTAAAATAAAACAAAATATAGAAGTGCTCAGTTTTAATTTCAGCTAAGGGTAAATTGATAATTATGCCATCGTTAGATGGTATTTATTTGTAATAGTAAAGTATTAATTTTCCTTTTTTATAGATTTTAAAAATTATAATATTACTTTAATTTAGGCCTTTAGACGGTCTTAATCTTTTTTAATTATGCTTTTTATTTGATAAGTAATCTAGCATAGAAAGGGTAATTGGTTTTGATAAAAAGTCAATTACCATGGGATATTTTTTTGCTTTTTCTAAATCTTCAGGATCAATTGTTGACGAGAGTATTACCACTTTTGTAGTGGTGTTAAAGGCAGAATAGTTTGAAGTACAAAAAGAATCTAAGAATTCCCACCCGCCCATCACAGGCATGTTCAAATCTAAAAAAATTAATTGAGGTTGTTTCTGGGATTCAGTATCATTAAGTTTGATTGAGTCGAAATATTTGAGGGCTTCTTCACCATTTTGCGCTGTAATAATTTCATTTGAAAATGTGGTTTTGCAAATTACTTTTTTGCATAACATTAGTGTTATAGGATCGTCATCGACACATAAAATTAAGTCTAGCATTGTATTATTTGTTTTTGAATGTTAAAGTAAAAATAGTTCCTTTGTCGACCTGGCTATCAATACTGATAGTGCCTCCCATAGCTTCGACCTGTGATTTTACAAGGTATAACCCCAATCCTTTACTATCTGGGTAGTTGTGAAACCTTTGGTAGAGACCGAAAACTTTATCGTGATTTCTTTCTAAGTCGATTCCTATTCCATTGTCCTCAAAAATTAATTTTGTGTAGTTCTCAAGTTCATAAGTAGAGACAGATATTTTTAGTATTTTATTTTCTGATTTATATTTTATTGAATTAGTCAAAAGGTTCAATAAAATACTCTCGATATAGGGTTTATTGATCTCTAATACGGGGGCTTTCTCAAAATCAATTGTTACGATTGGTTGATGAGTATTAATTTGTAAAGTGAGCTGGCTAAATATATTTTCAAATACTTCTTTTAATATAACTACTTCTTTTTGAATGGAAGGGTTGTCCTTAATTACCATTACTTTTGTCAGGTCATTAATCGTTTCGTTTAATAGATGGGTCGATTTGTTGAAGCCGTTTAAAATCTCTTGCAGTTCTGGATTTGTAACGGGGATGTCTTCGAGTAAATTCAATAAACCGGTTAAGTTAGATAGTGGAGCTCTAAAATTGTGAGAGGTTATGTATGAAAATTGCTTTAAATCCTTATTGTTTTGAGTTAATTCTCGCATGAGTTGTTCTTTTTCATTTTCTTGCTTTTTTTCTTCAGAAACATCTCTTTGTATGGAAACCCAGTTTGTCAAGTCATTTTCAGAATTATAAATAGGAATCATTGAAAATCGCAACCAAAACTCTTCTTCGTTTTTGGTATAAGCTATCATTTCTATTGTACTATCTTCTTTGTTTTTTATAGCGCTTATTATCTTTTTAATGTTCTTTTTATCGGAATTACTTCCACGTAGTAGATCTGGAGATTTTCCTATAACTTCAAAAGAAGAGTAGCCAGTCATTATTGAAAAAGCAGGATTTACATAAACTATTTTTGGTAATTTACGTTTGTTAAAGTTAGCTTCTGTGATGATTATTGAGTCTTTGGTTTGAACAATTACTGTTTCTAATAATTTTAGTCGTAGTTCTTCTTCCTTTTGCTTTGTGATGTCTTGAATTGCTCCGATCATTCTAATGGCTTTGCCATTTGCGTCTTTTAGAAGAAAACCTCTGTCAAGTACATATTTATAGGTGTTGTCAGCACATTTAAAGCGATATTCATCTTGCCAATTTTGTGTTTTTTGCTCAATAAAAGAATATAATTTAATAGACATTTTAATGCTGTCTTCAGGATGTATGTTGTCAAACCACCATTTTGAACTATCTCCAATTTGTTCTTGGTCGTAACCAAAAACACTTTTTATTCCTTTGCTCCAAAGTAGGTTGTCTTCCTGTATTTTCCAGTCCCAAATGGTATCACTTGTAGCCTTGGCAACAATGTCATATTTTTCATTCGATTCTTTAATTTCGTCATTTGTTTTCTTAAGTTTTTCAAAAATAACCTTGTTTCTATTGTCGTTTGCAGATAGAATATATCTAAAGGTGATGCCGGTTACAAAAACTAAAACGAGGTCTTTCGAGAAATTGTAAAGTTGATAATTGTCTAAGTAAGAGTATTGTATAGAAAGCTTGTGAAAAACGATAGCCACGAAGACGGCTATTAGTATATAAATGGTAGTTAACTGGTTGGATTTGCTTTTCATTACTCAAATGTAATTAATTATAATGAATTATAAAATACCCTTATCTACTTATTTTTTAACTTAATTTTAATATCTAAAACGTTAACAATATGTAAACTATTGTATAAATATTTTTTATATCAAAATAAAGTGTACCTTTGCACCCATTAAAAATCACAGATGGAATCTATTAGAAACATTGCAATTATTGCCCACGTCGATCACGGTAAAACAACTTTGGTTGATAAAATTATGTATCACTGTCAGTTATTTCGTGACAACGAAAACACAGGTGACTTAATCCTTGATAACAACGACTTAGAGCGTGAAAGAGGTATTACCATTACTTCTAAAAATGTTTCGGTAGTATACAAAGGAACAAAAATCAACATTATTGATACTCCTGGTCACGCCGATTTCGGTGGAGAGGTAGAAAGAGTATTGAATATGGCTGATGGAGTTTGTCTACTTGTAGATGCTTTTGAAGGACCGATGCCACAGACACGTTTTGTATTACAAAAAGCACTTGACCTTGGTTTGAAACCATGCGTTGTAATCAATAAAGTTGATAAAGAAAACTGTACTCCTGAAGAAGTTCATGAGAAAGTATTTGACTTAATGTTTGAATTAGGAGCTACTGAAGAACAATTGGATTTTCCAACTGTTTACGGTTCTGCTAAGAACAACTGGATGTCTGACCATTGGGAAAACGTTACTGATAATGTTGAAGCGTTATTAGATATGGTTATTGCTAATGTTCCAGCTCCTAAAGTTTCTGAAGGAACTCCTCAAATGTTGATTACTTCATTAGACTTTTCTGCTTTTACAGGTCGTATCGCTATTGGTCGTCTTGAAAGAGGTGTTTTGAAAGAAGGAATGCAAATATCTTTATGTAAAAGAGACGGCGTTATAGTAAAATCACGTATTAAAGAATTACATACTTTTGAAGGATTAGGTCGTAAAAAAGTTCAAGAAGTAATTGCTGGAGATATTTGTGCAATTGTTGGAGTTGAAGGTTTTGAAATTGGAGATACAATCGCTGATTTTGAAAATCCTGAAGCATTACAAACAATTACTATTGATGAGCCAACAATGAGCATGTTGTTTACAATTAATGACTCTCCTTTCTTTGGTAAAGAGGGTAAATTTGTAACTTCTCGTCATATTAGAGACCGTTTGACAAAAGAATTAGAGAAAAACTTAGCAATGAAATTAGGTGAAACTGATTCAGCTGATAAGTTTATGGTTTTTGGTCGTGGTGTACTTCACTTATCTGTTCTTATTGAAACAATGAGAAGAGAAGGGTATGAAATGCAAATCGGTCAACCACAAGTTATTATCAAAGAAATTGATGGTAAAAAATGTGAGCCAATTGAAGAATTAACTATTGATTTACCAGAGAGTCTTTCAGGTAGAGCAGTTGAATTCGTTACTTTGCGTAAAGGTGAAATGCTTTCTATGGAAACTAAAGGGGAGCGTATGATTGTGAAATTCAACATTCCATCTCGTGGAATTATTGGATTACGTAATCAATTGCTTACTGCTACAGCTGGTGAGGCGATTATGTCACACCGTTACATAGGATACGAACCTTTTAAAGGACCAATTGCTGGACGTAACAAAGGATCATTAATTTCTATGGAAAAAGGAAAAGCGATTCCTTATTCTATCGATAAATTACAAGATCGTGGTAAATTCTTCGTTGAACCAAGTACTGAAATCTACGAAGGTCAAGTAATTGGAGAAAACTCTCGTGCTGATGATATGTGTGTAAACGTAACTAAAGAGAAAAAGCAATCTAACGTACGTTCTTCTGGAAATGATGATAAAGCGAGAATTATACCTCCAATCATTTTCTCATTAGAAGAAGCTTTAGAATACATTCAAAAAGATGAATATGTAGAGGTAACTCCAAAATCGATTCGTTTGAGAAAAATATATTTGACTGAAACAGATAGAAAAAGATTTAAAATCTAATTTTATTATTTTATATAAAAAAGCCATTCGAAAGAATGGCTTTTTTTTGCTTGCTACTTAAAGTAAGAAATAGTCTGGTGACTATTTATCGTTTTAAACTAAAGTGACCCTTTGCTTCTCTACCATCTTCTAACTTAATAGTAAACCAATAATCATCTGCTGGGAGGGTAGATTTGTTATAGTTACCATCCCATCCAGGACTCGTAGGGCTTAATTGTTTGAGGAATTTTCCGTAACGGTCAAAAATGTATATTACTGCATTCTTATAAAAGGTAGTATTTAGTCCTTTTAAATTCCAATAGTCGTTATAACCATCGTTGTTAGGAGTAAAAAAGTTAGGCGCTTCTAATATTGAAAAACTTTTAATTACTTGACCACAACCATTTAAGTTTTCTACTATTAATTCGTGAAAGCCGCCAGGTACGTTTTCGAATATGACTGAATTTTGAAATGGTGTTGACGTACCATTTTGAAAACGAATCATGTATCTATAATTGTCAGGATTCTCTAAATTAACTATAATATGATTTGTAGGTACTAGATCATGAACCTCGATATCTTTTATTTTTGCCAGGTAAGACATCGTTACTTTACAGGTTCGTGTCGTTGTACATCCAACATTGTTTTTCACTACTACAGTATACTCTCCTTCTTTTGATACTGATATGGAGGCTGTGTTTTCCCCTGTTGACCATAAGTAGGTGTAGTCGCTAGTTAGTGCTGGAGCTTTTACGCCGGAGTCTAGAACTATAGTCGGATTTGGACCTTCACATAAAATCCTTTCCTCATAAGTATTTATTTTTGGAGTGGGTTCTACAATGATATCAAATTGACCTGTTCCGTAGCAACCTTCGTCATTTTCAGCTCGAATATAAAGTGTTCTGGAAGCGGAAGTATATTTCTCTTCTAATTCATTTAGTCCATGTGAAGCATTTTGTTCACTTGAATAAAAATGCAATCGCACACCTGACGGAAGATTTAATTCGGTTTTTATTGATTCCTTTTTTAAATCCAATTGGAAAAGTGCCTTTCCAGCACCTAAGTCACATTCATGCATGGGTTCTGGGAGTAATAAATTATTTTCATTGGCATGTAAAATTACGGTCCCAATTTTATAACAGGATGAATTTGGCTGGGTGACTTTAGCGTATACAACTTCGTCTGGAATACTGTTTTGGTATAGAGGTGGAATAGATTCGGTATTATTTAGATCATTCTCAGCTTCAGCTATACTATGATAGAAAAATACCTCATATTCAGTGTTTCCAAGACTAATGGGTTCACTAGCTAAATCGAGATTAAAGATTGATAGTCCATCCTTTGGGTTTGCATCTTGTGTGTCACATTGTATGAGCTTATATGGGTTCTCAGAAATAACTGGGGCTTCATATATTGTAATTGTTTTTTCTATTGGTTCCCTAGTCTCACCATTTACTGTTTTGGTTAAAGTAACGGTATAATCACCAATGTTTTGATAGGTGTGGTAAGCATCTAAATCAGTTGACGTAGTCCCGTCACCAAAATTCCATAGAACCGAATCTACTGTTTCTACCGTATTGATAAAAAAATGAGTTGAGTCTCCTAGACAATTAAATTCATACGCAAAGGAGTAAAGAAATAGTGAGGTTATGAATGGGGGTAGCCCCAGTTTTGATAGTTTGAAATTCAAATCAATTGCATTCTGTAGGTAGTTACTACTTGTTCCGTCTAATTCAGGATTATTTATGACGGATAATTTATTAAAGCCATCGGCAAAAAGAGGATAACCCGCACGGTATATTTTTTCATCTATAGCAAGCTGTAATGCTCCCGCCACATTATTTGAATTATTTATAAGTGTATTTGAGCCTGGAATATTTGAATTTTGTAAATCGAACTGAAGTAGGGAACTTCCTGAGGAGACTCCTTCTGAATTAAAATTATTTGTCGTTACGTATAACTTTTTTGTTTTTGAAGAAAATTCTACACCGTATGGGTTCGCATTATTTAATAATGTTATTCCATTATTTACAGCTCCTGTTCCGGAATTAAAATCAAAGAGTAACACATTTCCTGTATTGTGTACTTCATTTCCTTTTGGGTCTCTTTCGTTTGTTCGTCTTGTTGCAGTATTTGCTATGGCTATTTTTTTTCCATTTGGAGAAGCCTTTAAATAGCCTATAGAATTTGGCAGATAACCGCCAAGAGGTATGTTAAGAGTAGTTGTAGATTTTACGGGCGCAGTGTCGACTCCTTGAGTACTTATTTTAAATGAATAAAAATTATTTATAAAATGGGTAATTACCCAAAAAGAAATACCATCTCCATGCTGAACAGCAGTTATTTTTTCAGAACATTTAAATTTAAATTCTTCGTTATTATTAGGGTTATAAGTGATTAGATGAACATTTTTTTCAGTGTTAACAACGTCTCCAAGACCATTGTTAAGTCTCATGTCAACTTGAGAGTAGTTTAAACCATGATTTGGAGGAGGATCGTTCCTGTCGATGGTACCATTAGGGTTTTCAGGAAGTGGTTGATCTACTGTAAAAATATAATAAATATAAGGATTTCTGGGTTTTGGGACAATTATGGCAGACTGTGTACTAGATCGATTTCCCAGTAACCCAAAACCATTAGTCATTATTTGATGACTTTTATTGTATACTGTTGAGCCATCTGTATAAAAAAGTAAATTTCCGTTTTTATCAGAAATGCTAGCGCAACCTTCGCTGGTATTTAAACTTCCATTTGTTAGAGAGACAGGACTTCCTGAATTAAAATCTAAACCAGCACCATATCCGAAATACCATATCGCTGCTTCCTTTTGAGCATATGCTGGAGCTAGGATAATAGAGAAAAGTAAAATAAAAAAAGCCCTGATTGTCATAGTAACTCAAATGTAGTGAATTCTAAGTAATATTGAATTAATAATAATAAATCACTATTGCATGTTAAATATGTGAATTCACTTATCTTTTTAAGCTAAAGTGTCCTTTTACTTCCCTTCCATCCTCTAACTTAACTGTAAACCAATAGTCATCTGACGGTAGTGGGTGTCCATTAAATGTACCATCCCATCCAAGATCTGAGGGGTTGATTTTTTTAAGCAGTTTACCATAACGGTCAAAAATATAGATTAAGGATGTAGAATTAAAGTCTTTATTTGCACCTTTTAAATTCCAGTAATCATTGTACCCGTCTCCATTTGGAGTGAAAAATTTAGGTAATCCGAGAACGGCTATTGTTTTACTTATAGTTCCGCAGCCATTACTATCATTTATGTATACTTCATGAATCCCGGCTGCTACATTATCAAAGAAATTTGATAATTGAAATGGACCGTTCGGTTCGTCCAAACTATATTCATAGTTACCTTGACCAGTAACATTTACAGTAACGGTATTGGTATTTGCTAAATCTACGACAGTTATGTTTTGAAGATGTGCTATGTCTGATGCGGTGACTTTGATCGTTCGTATTCTACTGCAGCCAAAAGGACTAGTTACATTTACGGTATATAAGCCTACTGCATTAACATTCAAAAAGTCCTTCGTTTCAGTAGTTAAATTTATATTGTCTTTTGTCCATTGATAGGTGTAATTGCTTGAAGAAGTCCCATCCTGAATTGCGGCATCTAACCTTACAAAAAATGTAGGAAGATTGGAGCATACTAATTCATTCTCGTTTCCATTTGTATTTAAGTTTATATTTGGCAAAGGGTGAACAATAAAAGGAATAGTTAGTGACGCTTTACATAATGTGTTTGCTGTATTCTCAACTGTAACTCTAATATTCTGTGTTCCAGTAAGAAATGGATTTGGTAATGGGCTAGTCAATGGGTTTCCATTTTGGTCAAAGTATTTAACGACCATCCCACTTTGTCCTTTTAGAATTGTCCCTTCAAAAGTTGTTGTGTCGAAAGCAAATTTTCCGTCTTGAAGTAAGGGATTTAACTCATCATCGCATACTGTCGTTAAGGAAGTAGGTATTGAAAAAGTTTGTGGTAATGCATCGACTGTAAATTTTATTAGAGTGTCGTCATAACATTTTAATGTCGAATTATTGGTCACGACCGCTTTTATGGTTTGCGAAGTCGTTGAAAATGTGGTAGGGAATGGACTTGGTAAAGGATTATTATTTGAATCAAAATAGGTAGTTGTAATGTTGGTTTGTCCATTTAGCAATGTGGATTCAAGATTTGCCGTGTTAAAAGTGAAAATCCCATCCTGATTGTCGTCACATTGTCTAGGAATAGTTACAATATTTGCAAATGGTAGTTTTTCAACAGTAAGCGAGACATAAGGTCCAAGGCCATAACATGCATTATCAACATCACTATCGACTCTACCCCAAATTTCTTGCGTGTTTTGATAACCAATATTTCTGTAATTTGAAATATTCGTGATAATATTAATTTCTGCTAGGGCATCAGCTTGATTGCGATAAAAAGTTACAGTATAATTTCCAACTGGCAATAAAGCCTTTATAGCAGTTGCAGCACTACTAAAGTTAAAAGAAGTGACTCCATCTCTTTTATTATTGTTTGAGTTGTTGTTCCCGTTTAGATCTAAGAAATCGTCGCATTCTGTATACGTTCGCTTGAATGTATTTGGAATTTGCGTAGCCAAGACCTTCAAGGTTAATTCAGCCACACTAAAGCACCCGTTAGTATTCCTGACTCTTGCCCAAACTTTCATTACACCAGGAGTTGTATTGGTAAAAGCTAAAGGACTGCTTATTAATTCTGCCGAGTTTGCAGTTGTAGCTCCCGACAGAGAAGTATAGTATGTGAAACTTTCATTTACATAATTACTCGAAATCACATTGTTTTTCACAGTTAGATTGAATGTTGTTACCGCGTCTAAATCATCGTCACATTGAATGATCGTTACATTGTTTACAACGGGTAAAGTGTAAACGATTAATGTGGCGTCAGTTGAAAGTAAACCACAAGAATTACCAACTTTATTTAGTTGAACACGATATTTATATCCGTTCATGGCATTTTTTACACTTGTTATTAATAAAGTTTTAGTTGTAGTTCCGGAGTAGGTTGCGTTATTTGTTATTGGACTCCAAGTAGTTCCATTTGTGGATAGTTGCCATTGGTACGTGTTACCACCATTATCTATTACTGTCACTGTTGCATTTTGTAATTCACAAGTAGGTGAAACACTAGGTTGTGTTGTAATAACTATGGGTGCAGCAGTAATGTAATGGCTGTTTGGAGCCGTATAGCCAGCAGCACTAGTTACTTTGCCATTTATGGGGTCAACGGATAAAGGGCTGTTTCCTAACAAACCATCATTATTAGGGTCTAAAAATCCTGCTTCAACAGTATCAAAACACAAGTCATTATCACTGTCTAATTCAAGATAATTTTTAATCCCATCGCTATCTGTATCTCTAATGGTATAGTTAATGATGCCACTTTCGGGTACGGTTTCTAGGTTGTTTGCTAGACCATTAGCTCCAAAATTAGTGCCGTCGATAACTCCATCTAAATTGGTGTCAGGAGCATTAGAACCAGATTCAACTAAATCGTAAATTCCATCATTATCACTGTCTAAATCCAGATAATCTTTTATTCCATCATTATCACTGTCAACAGGACTTAACCCCGTTCCGAAAGCATCACTTAGTCCATCTTTATTAATATCTACAGCTGAATAGGCTATAAAAGTATTTGCCCCTTGTGCTTCGACAGTATCTGGAATTCCGTCATTGTCACTGTCAAGGTCCAATTGGTCAGGTATTCCATCAAGATCAGTGTCTTTTGGTATACATGTAGCAACAATTGAAAATGAAGCTTTATTAATTTCTGTATCAGATAAGTTTTTCTGTGTAAAAGAAATTGATTCTGTCATGAAAGAACGAAAACTAAATGTACCTGTACCAGCTGCTAATGGTACAGCGCTATTTAATCTAAATCGAATTTCGAAAGAAGAAAACTCGGTTATATTACTTTCAAAAATCCCATCATAATTAGTGTCAATTAAGAGTTGATTATTTGGGTTTAATACTGTAATAGTTTTATTAGTGGGTGATTTTAAAATAAATTCGGAATTAGAATTTAGCAAGTCACTACTGTTTGCTACTGTAATGTACTCTAACGCTAATGATACTGGTTTAGTAAAATTCATCTGATAAGTAAGGGAATTTCCACTACCAGCGGGGATCTCAGTAGTGAAATCTCCATTCGTTTTGCCTGTAAAAGTGGAAGTAGCTGTAGTAGGATTTGAAGTTAGTACTCCAGTAAAGGAGTTGGTATAATTATTTTTATTAATGATGCCGCTACTTAGATTTGAGGTGTCGATTCCAAGATTACCATAAGACTCAGTACAATTTGTAATCCCATCATTATCATTGTCGATATCAACATTGTTATTTATTCCATCATTATCAGAATCTAATGCACAGTCACTTACGGGTATTTTATCTGAAAATACATTACTTACACATCCTAGAATACCACCTTTTACTTGATAATAACCTGGTTGAGTAGGAGTATATGAGTTTGAATTTGCTCCTGTAATTGGGATGTCATTAAAATACCATTGGAATGTGTCATAGGAAGAAAAAGTACTAATATTTAGGTTTACATTTGGGATGCAGTTTGTGCTATTTATGGCTAAATTATCAGTCACGATTTCAGGCTTAGTATCAAAACCAGAATAATAACCCCCATAAGTTGCTGCCCCATTAGTTCCAAAATAAGAAACATAGACTTGTTTCGTGGATTTAACGGTAATATTACCGGAAAGACCATTTATGGTATATCTTTCGAAATTTAGATTTCCAGCTATTGAAACGGCTGTTGTTGCAATTGGCCTGCCATTGATTGAAACTGATGCGCCAGTTTCTGTTACTATGTTTAGTCCTCCATTATAGGTTATATTTCCTATTGATTCGATTAAAGGTATGTTGTCAACAATGTTTGGTGTTGAGCAGTTTATTGGCGGTACAAAAAATAAGTTTTGATTAGCTGGTGCGGCAGTGCCTCCTATACATTGATAGGCAAATAAGTTCTCAGATGAATTTACATATAAGTTTCCATTAACGAAATTACTACCATTTAGAACATAATAGCTTCCAGCGTTAATTGTTGCAATAGGAGTTGAATTTCCATTAGTAAATATTTGAGTATTATCGCTATGAGCAACTAAAATTATACTTTCTAATTCATCAGTCCCATTCCCTCTTACAAATATATATTCCTTACCTGTTTTTTCTAATGGCACAATTTGATCAAACCCTACGTCGCGGCCAGTTCCCATTGGAGCTGCTCCTGTAACTATTGTATTATTGCTTCCTCCAAATGAGCCTGAATTTACAGCTATAGGTTTATCAGACTCTACAAGAGCGCCTATCATTTTAGAGCTATTAGAAGTTGTATTCGAATAGTTTTCTAAAGCTAAAACATAACTTTCATTTTTATTTAGCAGTATTGAAATAGGACCGGTAATTGTAGTTCCGTCAGTTAAAACAGTGCCAACAGGAATGTTTGAAATAGTTACTCTAGTGCTGTTTTCAGTTGAAATAATGGAAGCGAAATTTAGCAGAGACGTATCGTATAATGGATTCAACATTGCACCTAATCTAAATACTTTCCCTAAAGCACTTTTCCCTTTAGAGACTAGACCTCCAGCATGATTATACGTTCCGTTGATATTTAAGCCGGAGTTTACTCTGACACTAGCATAAATTAAATTTTCGGATTCTATAATGTAACCTTTATTTTGAATTGTTCCAATTGTTGTTTTTGGGGTAAATAATTGAGAATTATTTCCCTGGCCAATATAATATACAAAGGGAGCAGTATTGTTGACAGTGCCTGAAATTACAGCGCCTCCATTCTCAATGATCTTGAAGTTAACGTTGGTAGTACTTGGTGTCGAAATATACAAATAATGATCTCCTACCAAATTATTTTGAGCAGTAATTGGCGGTATATAATGTGTTTTACTAAACTGGGAGAAACAGCTTATTGATAAAAAAGTAAAGAAAATAAGTAAAGTTTTTTTCATGGGCTAAAAATAGGGAAATAAGTATTATCTCTTTAAAGAAAAATGGCCTTTTATGATTTTTCCATCTTCAAACGTTAAATTAAACCAATAATCATCAGCAGTTAATGGATGTCCATTGAATGTACCATTCCATCCCACGCTTGTAGGACTTATTTCTTTTAATAATTTTCCATAGCGATTAAATATGGTTATCGTGGATTTTGGTAATAGATCTAGGTTTTCAATATTCCAATGATCATTATAGCCATCTCCGTTAGGGGTGAAATATCTAGGATAATCTAATACATAGAAGACAAAAGGAGTTGATATACCACAACCATTTTTATCTCTTGCATAGGCGATATAGGTTCCTGCGGCTACGCCTTCAAATTGTGGATTATCCTGAAAATAGGAACCATCAATTGAAAATTCGTAATCTCCTGGACCTGTATATTCTATTAACACTGAATTTTCATTTCCTGCGAAATCATTTATCGTAGTTCTGTTTATGGTCGCGATTCCCGAAGCAGTTATATAAAACCTTTTAGTTGCTAAACATCCGTTTGAATTGGTAACTGTAACGGCATAGTCTCCGGCAGCAGCTACTGCAATTGAATTTGTTGTTTCGCCAGTATTCCATAAGTAGCTGGTGAACCCCGTAGCGACTGATATATTTATCGTATTCCCGTTACATAAACTTGAGTTTGAATCTTGGAAATTTGGAGGAATAAAAGTATCTATAATCAGTGTAATAGGGGTAATGGCATAACAGTCGGGGCCGTTTATAATTTTTGCATAAATAATTTGTTGATAGGGAGTCGTGTTTTTAAATACATTTGGAATTACATTCTTTTTTGAAAGAGCGTCAGCTGTATTCAAATAGTATTCTACATTTAATCCATTCGGCAGTCCATTTAAAACCGTTGGCGTTATTTCTGCATTTAAATCAAAAATAGATAAGCCATCTTGAGTGGTATCTACATCGCAGGTCATAAATGGATTTAATGGCCCAATAATTTTATTAGAAATTTGGAGTGTTAGTTCAGCATAATTTACACAACCGTAAGAATTGGTAACTCTTGCGTACAGGATTTGATTTTGGGATTTGTTAGCATACGATGTCGAATTTGTAATCGCGTTTACTGAGCCTGTGGCTTCTGCCAATGATTCATAATAAACAATCGGACTTAAAGAAGAATCATTATTCTTGATTTGAGCATCTACTTTAGTTAAGTCAAAAAAGGAAACTCCGTCTCCATTGTCATCGCATTGCACCAAAGTTGTATTGTTCAATACAATTTCAGGAGTGTATTCAATTTTTATTTCATTCGTCGCGGTGCACGTTGTGGGGTTTAGCGTGATTTCAACTTTGTAAGTTCCGGAATCTTTAACGGTATACGATGGGTTTACTTCACCAGCGATTAATGTATTGTTTTTATACCACTTATAACTATAAGTTGTAGGTAGTTTAGTATCTATAATGTAATTTTCGCCAAAACACACACCGTTATTTGTGGCCAGTAACCTATCTGCGCCTAAATCTATTTTAGATACAAAACTACCAGCTTAAAGGAAAACAGCGGAGTCGAAATATTCAAACTCATCATCTGCGATTACCAATTTGATATGATATAAAGTTCCTGCAGTAACAATTGTTTCTGCGGTCATTACTTTTGTTTGTCCACTATAATTTATAGGGCTTGAATTAGGTATACTAGTATTTAGTTGCCCAAAATAGTTTTCATTTATTGCAGCGCAGGATTTAGTAGCTCCTGAAGTAGGATTTGTATAGCTGATAGCGGGATGTATGTTTGTAGATGAGACTGGGGTAGAAGACCCAGGAATTACGGCCAAATTTTTGTAACTACCAGTACTTCCTTTTTCTTTTATTAAAAATGCAAATCCATCGGAATATTCGCAAGGGAAAGCGTCTTGATATTCATTTGAAGCGAAAATATAATTGAAACTAATGAAGTTGGTCAAGGGTATGAAATCAAATTCTAAAACAGTTGCATTTATCGATTTAATATTTATTGCTTGATTTAGATCAGCATCGCCTAACCATAATTTACCACCACCTCCGGAATTTCTAAAAAATGGCCCAACTGAGTTAGCACTGCTCCAAGTGCTCAAAAGCACACCTTCGGCAAAGGGAAAGCCACTTGGTCCTGAATTGAAATAACTATAACTGTTTTTTGTTCCTGAAAAGGTGTCTCCTGACGCATTAGAATTTGAAGTAGTAGCGCATGTACTGTTGTTTGTCAGTATGTCTACAAGATTTTGTGCAGTATAAGTATCGTTTACAGTAAATGACTGAGCCTTTCCCATAATGGGAAAACAACAAAGAAAAACACAAAGTAATATTGTTTTTAAAGACTTCATACACTTGTAAAGGTACTATAAATCTCTGTTTTTTAATAACTTGTATGATAATAACATAAAGATAATTGACCATGACAACACTATTAAAAGTGAAGAAAAATGAACACTGTAATCTTTTACACTGTCTACTCCAATTTGTGTTCCTATATTTTTTATCACCGATAATCTGGAAAAAGGCTCAATTATCAGGTTAGACATCGACTCTAGTGGAAAAAGTTGAGTTATATAATCCGCTATTTTATTATCAGGAAATATTTTAAAAACTAAAATTCCTTTTGCTATTCCTTCTATGATATTCCATACCAATAGAAACCCAAGGGCAAATGCAGATCGCTTTACTAGTATTCCTAAAAACAAACAAAAAGAGAAAAAGCCAACTAATTTGACAAAGAATGCCACTAGGTATTCCATTTCAGAAAAGACTACAGATAGCTCTGTATACGAGGAAAAGAGGTAGCCTAGAATTAAAGACATAAGAAATACAAAAACGGTAGAACAAAAAGAAAATAACAGCACCGTCAAAAATTTAGACAAAATGAACTCTTTTTTACTCAAACCGTCAATTAAGTTTTGTTTTAAAGTACCGTAACTATACTCATTAGCCATCATGGAAACGATAACAATGGCTAAAAATAATTTTAAAACTGCTGCAATATAAGTGTTGAAGTGATAAATAAAGGGGAAATTAAATATACCCATTTCAGCAAGATGAATTTTAAAAAAACCAATATCAAATTTTATAGAAGCAATCATTGCTATAAAGGAAAGTAGAATGAAATAGGTCAACGTCAAAACTCGACTAGCTTTGTTCATCCATATTTTTTGCAATTCAATCGATAATAATCTTTTCATTTTTTTAGTTTTTAAGTGTTGGTGAAGCATTTTTTGTCAATTCTAAAAATTGCTCTTCCAAACTGTGTTTGCGTTTTACCAAATGACTTAGATTAATATTTTTTTCGCAAAGAAATTTATTTAAAGCGGCGGCTTCTAAGGGACTTTTTAGATATACAAAAACCTTTTCGTCCTCTTGCTTAATACTCTCAATAGCGGGATGTGTGCGTAAAGTTTGGATTAAGTTTTCAGAATCTTCTGCTTGCAGTTCAAAGAAACCTTCATTGGAAGACATGCCATGTACACTTCCGGAATAGAGAACGAGTCCTTTTCTTAACACTAAAACATGTGTACACACTTTTTCGACTTCATCTAATAAATGAGAGGCAAGTAAAATAGTAGTTCCTTGCGATGCAATCTGTTTTATAATATCTCTAATTTGATGAATTCCCTGAGGGTCTAAGCCGTTAGTAGGCTCATCTAAAATCAATATTTCTGGATCATTTAATAGGGCAGAGGCAATCGCTAAACGTTGTTTCATTCCTAAAGAAAAGGTGCTGAATTTACTGTCTTTTCTTTCGTCTAAACCTACAAGTTGTAGTTTTTCCTGAATTTTAGCATAACTGATATCCTTTATTTTACAAACTAGCCTCAGGTTTTCTTGTGCTGTCATATAAGGATAGAAATTAGGCCTTTCGATAATTGCTCCTACTTTTTTCAAAGCATCGTGGGTTTCCATTTTTCCGCCAAACCAGCTGTATTCCCCTGAGGTTTTATTGACCACATTTAAAACAATTCCAAGGGTTGTTGATTTTCCGCTTCCGTTTGGTCCTAGAATACCATAAACGTGACCTTTTTTTATTTCGAAGGAAATATCTTTTAAGGCTTGTACGCTTCCGTAGCGTTTGCTGAGATTTTTAATAGAAAGGATGGTTTCCAAAATGTTCGTTTTTATATTATCTATAGGACGAACAAATTAACGAATTGTTACCGTTTTAGCAAAATTAGTTTCTTAAGCAATTAATAGGGTTGCGTCTTCTAATTTTTGAGCGGTAATTGGTTTCATAATATAGTTTTTGACAATGTCATATTTCTTTACCATTTCAATATCAGAG
>TARA_R110002110_G_scaffold55576_6_pt1 | contig 17501 bp, 17 predicted proteins | sample TARA_R110002110 | Tara Oceans TARA_R110002110 (sample SAMEA4397330) | marine metagenome | biome: Polar Biome; feature: [SRF] surface water layer (ENVO:00010504); material: water (ENVO:00002006), including particulate matter (ENVO:01000060) such as... | depth 5 m
TCCATTCAATAGTATAATACAGGGCGCTCAGCACGGCGAAAAAGACATTGAAGGTTTGGTTCATAGTAGACAGGCCATTGACAAAGTAAAAGACATCATGGATTTTATGAAAAGATATGATGACTTAGTTAAAAGTAACAGATTCACCAAAGAATTCTTTAAAGACAACCTTTCTAAATATAATATATCTAATGATATTTTAGATAATCCTGCCGACATTAGTAACTATGATTGGGGTGAGTTAACTAGTGCAGTTCGTAGAGTGATGATGGCAGTTGAAGAGAAAGAAGAAGATAAGGCATTGTCAAAAAACACCAATGACATATTCAACGGAGGGTACATAAGTGTTAAACAACCTTTGACTCATCATGCATCTTGTGCTTTAGGGAGGAATACCAAATGGTGTGTATCAGCTCGTAGAGGTGACCACTATAAGAGTTATACGACAAAAGGAGATTTATTCTTCTTTGATTTAACTAATGTCGTAAAAGGTGACAGAGGGAAGATGTCTAAGATAGCTTACCTATATAGATATGATGACCCGGCAGGTAGTGATTTCTGGGATGCTCAAGATCATGGCATTGGAACAAAACCTTGGGAGTACATCAAAAGAGGATTAAAAGAAGAAAGTGAACTCACCGATAAAGAAATAATGGCTGTCATTGATGAAATGAAAAAGGCGGTTGAGATAATCCATAATGAACATTTAAATCCTGAGAAAGAGAAAAAATATGGATGGTTGGAGAGACAATATGGTGCTGAGAGAAAATGGAGAAATCACGTTGAAGATGTAAAAGAAGCATTGAGAGGTGCTTTCAATTTACCAATGATGGCATCCCAACATAGATTAAACGGTATAGAAGTAGACGGAAAGAAATATGCTATAACGTCATCAAATAGCCCCTTTGCTCAAAAACAAGGACATTTCATATGGCAGATTAAGTTAATGGAAGAAGGCGTATCCCCTGAGAAAGGACATATAATTGATCAAAAGGTATTAGATAAAATATTAGATAAATTAAAATCTAATATGAAAGATAAAAATCTAGCGCAATATGTACGTGGATTTAAGAAATTCTATGGACAGCAGGGTTGGACAGGTAAGATTTACATCCATACACCAGAAAGTGCAGAAGTAGAAGATTGGGAGTGGGATAGGAATGGTTTAAAATGGATGAAGTCACTCAATGAAGGGGAAGATAAGGATGTTAGTGGTACGGATAATAAAGATTTATGTGATGAGGCTACCGTAAGTTCTGAGAAAGAGTTAAGGGCAAAGATGAGGGGAATGAAGATATCTGCGGAGGATAAGAAGAAGATCGAGAAGGAGATTGGTGATATGAGAAAAGGAATAAAAGACTTGGATGTCGATAAGGATGTGACCAACACCTATATGAGAAGAATACAGAATATGTTATGTACTTTTTCAAAGGAGGATAAACAAAATATTGATGAATCTTTAAGTTTCGCCAACATCTTAAATGAAAATAGAATAGAGGACTCAATAAAGATGTTTTATTCTCCGGAAGATGCCGACACTGCTTGGTATCAACAGTTATTAAATATTGACCCTTCAGGTGAACATGCTTATCTTATTCCATTATTGAGTCTTATTAAAAAGGAATACCCAGAAATATTTAAGCCAGATGGAAGAATGAGTAGAAGACATTTATATATTCAAGATCTAACAGCTACCCTCGGAGAGACATTAAAATATTTCCATAACTATAAAAATAGATTTAATAAAGAAACTATACATAAAGCCATTAAATCCATTTATCCAGATTCGAAGGTAGCATATAATGTACTTGAAGACTTAGGGGATAATCTCAAAGACATGGCATCTTATAGTAGTTTAGATGTCTTTAAGTTTATTGTGGATTCGGTAAGACATTTACCTTCAGCTAAAGAAATAAGAGACATTAAGAAATCAGGATCAAAAAAGATATACGATGATGAGGATTATTTAGTTGTTGTTCCTGAGACAGAAGCGGCGAGTTGTTATTATGGTGCGGGTACTCAATGGTGTACTGCGGGACGAAGTAGTAATGCCTTTGAAGATTATACAGGAAGACAAGGAGTTTTATATTATATCATCTATAAGAAAACCACTGAAGGTGTTAAGAACGCAATCCACATGACTTTTGATCACCTACTCAGTGATGATGTCAATTACGCAAACTATACTGTTTATGATGAGGAGGATCAGGATGTAGATAGTGGTAAATATTATTCTGAAGGGGATCTGGAAACCAACGATGTCCCCCAAAATGTGTTAAAATCCATAGAAAAAGACTATGAGCAACGTGCTTCCAAAATGAAAGAGGAGATAGACATAGAAAAAGAAAAACAAAAAAAGTCTGAACAGTGGTCTGATGATGATGAATATATGAATATCGAAGTCATAATGACTGAAGAGGGAAAGAAAACTCATGGCAAAGACAAGATTACATTTCATGTTGCCGTATCTGATGATGAATGGGAATTTGAAAAACATAACCATTGGGATGAGGTAGCAGATTTTTTAATATTTAAAATGGAGCAAGTTTTAGATATGAAACCTGTGAGTGATGAGGAGGTTGAAAAGGTGGTAATTAAAAAGACTTATGGCACCCGACAAGGATATTGTGCAGAAGCAATGAGAGATGCATCGTATGGTGACGGGGTAGATGGTGATCTGGTATGTGGTGAACTTAAAACTTATTCTAACAGGGAAGTATTGGATGTTATCGGTACAAACATGCCTGCCGACACTTGGAAAGAAGTGGCAGCGGCTAATGGGTATGAAGAAATTTCACATGATAAATGGTATCTTCCTCAGTTAGGAGAAAGTACCAAGTTGAGTTTTGCCAACATATTAAATGAAGGTAGAGTTGATGATGCTGAAAAGTTCTTCGATGAGGGAATATATGGAAAAATAGGATCCAATGAGAGATCATGGACAATACCAACATGGTTTGACAAACTTAAAAAGATAGACCCATCAGGCAATCAAGCTTACCTTTTACCTATTTTACGACTGTTAAGAAAAGGATTCCCAGCGATGAAAGGATTACTTAGTGCGGCTGACAATCAACAAATGACAGGTTTAGTTGATTCATTGGAAAATACTTTATTATATTTTCATCATCATAAAGATAGATTCACTTCAGATGGTATTGAAGTAGAGTTGGAAACACTCAATAGACCTGGTATGACTATTGAAGATGAGGATAAGTTGATTGCGGCACCAAGAGACATTGCAAACTACTGGTCTCTTCATCTTTTTAATCTACTGGTGAGTAAAATGATGGCACACCCATCATCCAAAGAAAAAAGAGAAATATTAAAAAGTGGTGTTAAAAAGATATACGATGATGAGAATGTATTAGTGGTAGTGCCTGAAACTATAGCGGCGAGCTGTTATTATGGTTCTGGTACAAAATGGTGTACAGCCAGCACTAAACCTGAAAATAACCAATTTGGTCAATATCATGGAACGCATGGGGTTTTATATTATATTATATTTAAAAAATTGGGGGAAAAGTATGCACTTTCCATTGGATTTGATGATAACCTACAAGATGGTCCCAGTTATACTCTTTATGATGCTAAAGATGAACGCATGGTAGGGGGTCATAGTGATCCAGAAAAAGCCCCATATTTAAAAGTTCCCCTCGCTAGGGCTATCCATACTGATTCCGCCAAAAAACATAACGACAATCCTGCTGAAATAAGAAAATGGACTGCCGCGTTAAGAGGCCCAGAGTTTTTTGACGATATTCAGAAAGACTTCCAGAAAAGATTAGATGATAGAGTTGTCATCACTCCCATATCTGCTGAGGGATTATTAACACTTATAGGGGACGACGTTACAGACTATTCATCCAAAACTATTAATGACTTTCTAGGTAAGGCTTACCAGAAGAAAATATCATATATTGAATTCCTCAGGGCTATAGAGATGGCTCATATACACCAGAAGACTGGTAAACATATAGAGGATAAAGATTGGGAACTAGGAGAAAGTAAATTAAGTTTAACAGGTATAATATTAACCGAGGGTCGTCTTGAGGATGCCCAAAAGAAATGGTTAACAAATTGGTTTAAGTCTCCACAACCGGGTAGTAAATTTAAAGGTAAAGAATTAAATACTAGAAAACATTTTGCTGAGCAGGCATTTATTAAATTTGTTGAGTTAGGAAAAAATGAATTAGCAGACACCAATAACAAATATTTGGATTGGATGATGAATGTATTTCTTAATAAGAGTGCTTCATATATGGATATAAAGAATGCAGTTATTCTTTTCCACAAAGTTAGAGATAAGATACAGAGGGCAATGTTAAATACCCGTGCCATACCTGGTATTCATCCCGATAATTTAAGACAGTTCCAGAAGGCACCCGCCGACATCAACACATATGGTGGAGCGGGAAGTTTAATAAGAGTAGCTAAACATGCTGATCAATATGTTAGCCGTAGTGATCTTCAAAAGATTATTAAGAAGGAAGCTAAAGTCATATATAAAGATGATAGATTTGAGATCATCGAACCTATCACTCATAGGGCAAGTTGTCATTTTGGTAGAGACACAAAATGGTGTACCACAGAAAAGGGAAGCGATAACTACTTCAATCAACATACAAAGGGTGACCAAAGATTACTATATATCATAGATAAGAGTAAAACACCTTATGATACTGAAGATGGAGCAGGTGATGATTTGGCAAAAGTGGCACTACATATAGATGATAACGGCAAAACCGTATTCTATGATGCCAAAGACAAGAGTATAGAGATGCAAAAGATAATGAATAAAGAGACAGGACTTATAGATAAAGTTCCCTTATTCACCAAGATGTGGAAAAGTAACATCTACGGACTCCTAAAATCTTTTAAATCTACGGGAAAACCTTTAAGTGAGTTAGAGGACTATCTACCGGGTAATGTTTATAGTAACAATATCATTGATGATATAGATTCAGAGGGTAATATCTATATCCAGCTGGGCCCTGACGTAGCCGATTTAGGTAAATATATGGGTTGGGATGAGTGGATAACACGAGGTATAGAAAATGCCACCAGTCATTATGGTCATCAAAATGAGTATTATGACTCCTATCAGCTAGAGGATGATTGGGATGAAGGATATATATTAGGAGCTTTAAGTAATAAATCAGTAGAGAAATTAAAAGAATATTTGGAGGTAAGTGACCCTAAGGCTCTGCAATTCTTTAAAAACCCATCAGAGAGGAGCGGAGGATGGGACACTGAGGGATTAGCCGACCATATGAAATTATCTGAAGTACATACTAGTGTCGTCGATGATATGCAGGAGGCATATATGCATGCTGAAGATATCTCTATGGAGAGGGGTATTGAAAAATATGTTGAAGAAACACTAAGAACTCTATTAGATCAGTTTGGTCTCTATTATGAAGAGGATTTCATTTATAAGACCACGTTGGATAACCTAATAGAATTATTTGAAGACGCACCAACCACAGAGTTAAATATACAAAGATTAATGATGGGTTTGGGGGCAGGTCTAGATGGTGATGGTGGTTTCTGGGAAGAAGATTTTAGTGGATACGAAAATAAAGATCATGATATTTTCAATGAGGAGTACGAAACAGAAACACTATATGCTATTGATAGACATCTTTCAGGTGACTTACATGATGCCGTTATGAAGATGAAAGAAGCATGGGACGAGTTGGCACGACATGATATTTATAGGAATACATTATTTGACTTACCTAATGGTAAAAAGGCAATCGTTATAAGTTGTTGTAACGAGGGTGATAGATTTGAGGTAAATATTGTACCTGGAACTACTAAACAAACTGAACCGGGCACTCTAATACATCCCCAAACAGCGACTAGGAGGTTGATGAAATCTGAAGACGTGGTGAAATTAAAGACAATGGAAGAGTTACCATTTCCTGAAGACGAAGAAGAAAATATCGAAGAACAACAAATCAACGAACTAGGTCAAAGTTATGATGGAGAACCAGAAGGTGATGAGTTCAATCAGGCATATTTAAAGGTTGCCAAAATAGTAGACTCTGCCGACACTTTGGGACAGCTTAAAGTGGCACGAAGAGTATTGGATCAACTAGAAAAGAAATATCCTAAAATGGATAGTACTACCAGGGATTATAGGTTTCTAAGTGGAAGTATAATCAGAAAAGAAGAGAAGTTAAGAAATCTTGTGGAGACTTATGAGACTGATGTTACAGTTAGAAAGATAGCCAAAATCATTGGTGGTGATTTAAGAATGTTAAGAGAAGATCATTCTTATGACTTATGGGTTGATGGTAGAAGAAAGAAAACAAAGAAAAATTTCACTCTGAGTATTGATGATTGGGGTGTTATGAGTTATGAGACATTGGAGGAAGAAAAGATATTGGGTCACGTTGCTGAAGGAACAAAGAAGTTAACCAGAAAGGTTATAGATGTTTTAAATGAAGAGACCAAAGGTAAAAATCTATTGACCGAAGGGAGGATAGAAGACGCTAAAAAGAAATACTCCACCTTTATATCTAAACCAATGTGGGATAGGTTAATACATGGCGACCCAACGGGCAATCACAAATACCTTATGTGGGCTGCCAAAATGATAACTCAGGAGCGCCTTGGTGTGACATCAATGAGGTCATTAATAGAGGAGTTGCGAGATTTTTATGAGCTTTCTAAAAAGGGAATTGTCGACAACAAAGACATCAACACTTACAAAACCATCGATGAGTTTGTTGCTGTGATAGATGTCGCAAAAACTAGGATGAGTAAGAGTGAGATGAAACGTCAGATTAAGGATAAAGATATTGAACTTATATATGATGAAGATCCGGGAGTTAAGATTTATGTCCCTAAAACTAAAGCGGCTAGTTGTTTATTGGGGGTAAATACTAAGTGGTGTACCGCTTCTAAAACTAGTAAAAACTATTTCGATCAATACACAAGAGAGGGATTCTTATTTTATATATTTGCGGGTGGAAGTAACCCACGTAAATGGGCTTTACATGTTGACCAAAATGGGAAAAGGGAATTCTGGAATGCTCAAGATATGAAGATGGATAGTTTTGATTTAACTGAAGAGGAAGAAATAGCAGTAGAGACATATATGGATAATCATGAGGATGAGAAATGGGATGAGATAAATAAAAGATTAAAGGTAGCCGTAGACACTGCAGTGAAACACTTACACATTGATAGAACCCGTATAGGAGAAGTTGTTAAGACTTCTGAACCATATATGAATTTCGTCTCCTATGAAATAAGATATTACCCTGGCACCGAAGGGGATGTCCCCCAATGGGTAGATGTAAAAGTATTTAATGATAGTGACCTTAAAGCCTACGTTAAAGATTTTGTAGATACTGATTTTGCTGGGAACGATGCAGGACTTATATTGGGATATCAAAATGGTCATTTAGAAGATGCCATCAATAAGGGGTGGTTCGATTATGATAAATATATGGAGGAAGAAGCAGAGAATGATCTTTATGATGAGGATGGGGGCTTTTTACCTGACAGTAAATCTCAAAAGGACATATTAGAGTTCATTGAAGATGATGTATCTATGGATACTATCGGTAATTATATTAATATGGAGAAGATATATAAATCTTATGAGGATAGTCTAGAACTTACTGTCCCAGACCCTATTGCTCAAGTAAAGGAAGGAGAATACACTCTACTATTAACAAGTCCTTAAATATGGATCCCACTAAGTACATTTTAGACTATTATAAAATTGATGGTAGTTTCTTTGTAATTAAGTACGAAGGGTATAAAGAGTTTGATTTATTTATTAATGAGATTTTAGATTTCATACCCGAACATGATGATAAACTTTATTTATATATTGGTGAGATGTTACGTCAAAATCAATATGAAAGTGCTTTAGAAGATTTATTAGGTTTAGATTATGACTTTTATGATATTATTAATCACTACATTATAAGTACTGGGGTTTATTCGATTTTACGTCCCGAAGACGATCAGTTAGGTTTATTTTAGGCTTTCCAATGTCATTTATTTTCATTAAATTTAAATAATAAATTTAATTATATGAAAATTAGAACAAGATTTGAGAAGTATGTTTTAGATAGGTTAACTTTCTTAGTTTACCTGATGGATCATGATGGAAGTCCTTTGGAGGCTCATTATGCTAAAGACATACACGATAGAGAGAAAATATGTGAAGAATTAGCGGAAAAGTATAATACTAATAATATTAGACATTATGAAGATTTTAGTATTGATATTACCAAGTCTAATCGTAAGTAGTATTTCGATATATTATTCTTTCTGAGACACCTAACATTGTCCTTATTTGCTCCAATGCATGAGTCATAAGATGATCTTTGTACCTCCCTGCGTATAATAGATTTTTACTACGACCTCTGGTGATGTCCACTATCTTATTATAAAGACGTTCCCCATCGTGTTTATTTTTACACACTACAAGTTCTGCTCTCCTTTCATTATACATAATCACTTTATTATGTACGAGACCAATGCTCGTTAATGTATCCAAAGACATAATAATATATCCAATTATTTCTTTAACCGTCATTTTCCTTTTTCCATAAACAGTAAACTTCTCCTCTATCTTATAGGGCTCCATATGTATTACTTCCCAGTTATCTGGTAGTGTTATTTGTATATTCCTACTGAGTGAGTCTTTATATTCATAAGGTATTGGTTCACCATCTACTTGTTTGGCAAACACAAGATCATATTCCGCTTTTACATAGTTAGGATATAATTTAGGTATTGAAACCGATTCTTTTCGACGAGAATATGTTTTTAATCTCCTAAGTGAAGTTTCTTCTTTTTGTGACCAGAATAAAACTTTTTGTACTTGGGATTTATTTTTAAGAATAATTATGTTATATTTATAGTTGATTTTCACAGCATAAATTAAAGGAATTATTTTGAAATATCAATATTTTTTACTATATTTGTATTAGATGGGAGAAGATTTATATATAACATTAGGGATCAGCAGAGGGGCTGATGGTAAGGAGATAAAGAAAGCCTACAGAAAAAAGGCTATGGAGTTCCATCCGGATAAAAACCCTGGAGATAAGAAAGCCGAGGAGTCTTTTAAGAAAGTTTCTGAAGCTTATGAGGTATTGTCTGACCCCCAAAAGAAGCAAAGTTACGATCAATTTGGAACTACTGGCAATAAGGGAGGGTTTCAGGGTTTTACCAATAGTGATGACATATTTTCCCATTTTAATGATATTTTTGGTGATAGTTTTAACTTCTTTAACCAACGTCAACAGAGACCGCAGACACAACGAAGATCGGTTAGAGGTAAAGATTTGAGGGTGAGGATAGAACTCACCTTAGAGGAGGCATTTGGGGGTTTAGATAAGACTATTACCTTAGATAGGAACGTTAAGTGTATGACTTGCAACGGATTAGGCGGATCGGGAAGAAAAACATGTTCATATTGTGCTGGAAGGGGACAAATCAATGAAATAATGAGGACACCTTTTGGTTCTGTCAACAATAGTCGACCTTGTAGTGTTTGTAACACCAATGGTTATACTTTAGATAATACATGTACTGATTGTAAGGGCAGAAAGTCTAAAGTAAGTCGTGAAACCATAAGTTTTCATCTTTTTGAAGGCATTGAAGATGGTACTATGATGACGATGAAAGGTAAAGGTGATAACATCCATGCTCAAATAGCTGGAGACCTATTAATAGTGGTACATCTTAAACCACATGAGAGATTCCACCGACAAGGTTTAGATTTATACATTAAAGAAGAGTTTAACATTGTAGATTTAATATTGGGTGGTGATAAGAATATTAAAACACTTGATGGTGTTGTCAGTATTAAATTTAATAAAGGATCAAAGATAGGTACTACCCTTAAAGTTAAGGGAAAAGGAATGAAATATAAAGAAAGGTCGGGTAACTTATATATCCAAATAGAGGCGCAGATACCTCAGAATATTACTGAAGAGGAGAAAGTTTTATTAGAAAAGTTAAGAAATAGTGAGAATTTTACTTAATATGTCTGATATTTATATATGTGATGGAAAACAAAGATAAAGTAAACATATCAATAGACATAGAGAAAGAGTTAAACGATAAGTTGGAAAAGATTAAAGCCAACAAATCCGAGCTCATAGATTTCCTTCTTTCAGAACATTTCAAAGGCGCATCTACCACAGATAGTGAAGTAGTCCCAGAAACTTAAAACCGGGAAATAATGATATTTGCGTTTTTTATGTTTTTAAAGTACAGGAGAAGACTCCGAGAGTTAAAGAACTTACACCATAAGGAGTCTAAGGAAACTTTTCATAAGATGAAGAGGGGGCATTGGGTGGATGCTAGTGGGTTATTCCATAAACAATATACCACAAAGAGAGCAATAGAAAGATTTTTAAGGTTGAAAAAGTAGATTTTTTTACTTATATTTGTATTAAATAGTTTTATATGATATCATACATTGGCGGCAAAGCCAGAATAGGAAAATGGATTAGGGATTACATCCCCGAGGATGTGGAGACATATGTGGAAACATTCAGTGGAATGTTCTGGGTATTCTTCAATTTAGATTTAATTAAATACCCTAACTTAAAGACAGTAGTGTATAACGATTTCAACCCTTTAAATACTAACTTATTTAGATGTGCAAAGGATTATGATACCTTATGGGATGTTCTTAAACAATACCCTTGTCAAACATTAGGTGAGAGTGTTACCCCAGAGATATATAGAGATAAGTTCAGAGAATACCAAACAGAGATATTTGCTGATGATTTGGAGATAACTGAAGAGAATAGATTTCAAATAGCAGCCAAATACGTTTATGTATTGACTCAGGTGTTTTCAGGATCAAAACCAGAGACATCATCTTTCATAGACTACAAAGGAAAATATAGATGTAAGATTCTTATCTTTATGGATAAGTTAAAGAAACCAGAATATAGAGCACACTTCAATAAAATCACTTTCGTTGAGAACTTGGATTTTCAAGATGTTATTGAAAAGTACGATTCACCGACAACATATTTTTATGCTGACCCACCCTATTGGAAAACAGAGAACTACTACTCCAATCATGCTTTTGACAGAGAAGACCATGAGAGGTTGGCTAAGAGTTTAAAGAGTGCTGAAGGTAAGTTCAGTTTAAGTTATTATGATTTCGAATTATTAAGTGAGTGGTTTCCCAAAGATGAATATACGTGGGAAACAAAAGAGTTTGTCAAAGCTGCGGCAGCGAGTAAGGGAAAGACTCAGAACAAAGGAACGGAGTTATTGATAATGAACTACGAAGTAAACAAAAAAATATTATTAAGTGGTGCTACAGTGAACGTAGAAAATACTGCATCACAGACCACTTTATTTTAAAATAAAATTATTATTATGAATATGAGAGAAGAAATAGCTGAGTTCAACGAAGAGGCATTATTAGCTGACGGTTTTGATGATGCCGTCATCGGTATGGATACACATGGAAGAGTTGTATATGATTATGACAAATGTGTTGATATTCTTGTTGGTGAGGATGAAGATATGGAATATATCGACGCCATTGAACATATGGACTACAATGTTACTGGGGCTTACGTTGGTGAATACACCCCCATATTCATAAAAAAATTAGATAACCTAAATTAAGAATTATGAGATTTGACAACGAGTTTGAAAAGTATTATGTACAGGGAGAACATAAACCCTCAATGGATTTACATCATTATGAAAAGCAGATTGAGAGCTCTATGACTCCATATATATTGGAGGAGAGAGAGTTAAGGGTAACACAAATGGATATATTTTCACGATTGATGAGAGATAGAATCATTTGGTGTGCGGGCCCTGTGGACGATAGGATGAGTACAATAGTACAGGCACAGTTGATGTTTTTGGATAATACCGAAACATCTGATATTACGATGCACATAGACAGTCCGGGCGGATCAGTCAAAAGCGGGTTATCAATGGTTGACGTTATGGAATATATTGGTAGTGATATAGTTACTGTCAATACAGGTATGGCGGCATCAATGGGATCAGTTTTATTGGGTGCCGGAACAAAAGGAAAAAGAAGTTCACTAAGATTTAGTAGAACAATGTTACACCAATCATCTGGTGGTATTAGAGGGAACATCCAAGATGCCCGTATTACAATGGAAGAGTGGGAGAAAATAAATTTAACCTTATTTGAACTCTTAGGGAGATATTGTGATAAGACTCCCGAACAGGTTATGAAAGATGCCACCAGAGATAATTGGTTATCGGCAGAAGAGGCAGTCGCCTATGGTATAATTGAAGAGGTGGTTGTAAGCCGTAAGATCAAGGAATAGATGGATTATAAACTTATAGCGCAGGCTATAGTTTTATTATTTATAGCTCAGGTGTTGGTCTGGTACCAAGTCCATTTACAGTTCATGAATGAGTGGTTTAAAAATAACCTGTGGGTTATGGGTATAGTTGCAATTCCTATTACTTATTTGTTTTTATATGGCACCAAATTTGGAGTAGAAGGATATGGTGGTTTGATATGGCCTACTCGATTTCTACAGTTTTCAACAGGAATAGGAATCTTTGCTTTTCTGGCGTATTACCATATGGGTGAGGTTGTTACTTTTAAAACAGCAATTTGTTTGATATTATCTCTGATAATTGTAGGTATACAATTATTTTGGAAATAATGAAGTTAACTTTTTTATCGATATTTATTTAAAAAACACACTTTTATGGGAAATTTCATATTAGGGATATTACTGACACTCAATATAGGTGCGGCATCCAATTTAGAACAAACTTTTAAGAAAGAAGATGTTAAATATCTTAAAAGATTTGTAGAAGGGCCGGTTATAGTTCATTCGTTTGGTAAAAGTACGTTGATGGATAGAGATGACCTATGTGAATATTTCGAATTGGTATTCAGAGATATGGATGTTAGCGATGTAGTAATCTCTAAACCATTTAAAGATAAGAAAGCTTACCTAATCACTTTATACACTAATAATAACGGATATATGGTGACTAATAAGATAGTTTTTGATATTTATAAGAAGAAAATAGTTCAAGTTGTAATATGAAATTATTAATGGTAGAAAATATCCTTTCGGAAGGAATACCTGAGAAGGTTCAGAAGAAATACGGACTCACTAACGGTGAAATGATGGTATTAGGAATGATGGATCCCACACCCACTAAGAAGTTATTAGAGTGGATAACCAAACACTACGTAGAGGATATGCGTAATACCAATGGCTATCCCAGTAGTGGTGAAGCGGAGAAACAAAGTTTCACATCAGGATTCCATGCGAAACACCACTCAGTGATTGAGTCGTGGTTTGAGAATATAGAAAAGAAAAAGGACAACCCTGATTTCATTAAGGACTTGGCTGAGTTACTTGGAAATCCTAATCACCCAATCGTTAAGTCACCTGCCGACATAAACGTTTATGATGGCTTATATGTCCTTAGAAGGATTACTGAATTTGCTGAGGCATTTATGAGTAAGTCAGACATTAAAAAACAATCAATAAAGAAAAAGATAGGCAACTATTTGATAGTAGTCCCTGAAACCGAAGCTGCAAGTTGTTATTATGGTGCTGGTACAAAATGGTGTACTGCTGCCCGTAAGGCTAATATGTTTAAGAACTACGCTAAAGACGCTATAATATTTTATGTTATCAACCTAACCAAAGAAGAAGGAGAGCCTTTACAGAAAATAGCAGCTTTAAAATACTTCAAAGACAAAGATGTACATGGTCTTAGAATTGGCGATTACACTTTATGGAATGCTGCTGACAAAAAACTAGATAACTTAGAACCTGAAGATATTTTCCCTAAAGCAGTTGTCCAATGGATGAATCAATATTGGACAAATAAGGTTAAGTTAGATACTCCATTATCTGTTGAAAAGAAGACGGCACTTATTTTGCCAGAGTTGGAAGCAATGGAGGGAGCACATATGGACTATACTATTGGTAAAGGGTGGGAGTTCCACATAGAAGATGATATGGGTGGCTGGTTTGCCACCTTCGCTAAGGAAATGCCACCAGAGGGTTTTTATATTGTTTATGCGACCCCATTTTATGATGGTGCGGATTTTGTACCTGTAGATATGCAGGATCCTGAAGGGGACCAAATATCATATGATACTATTAAACTACCCCAAGTGACTACTGGTGATGCGGAACCGGGAAAAAAACTATCTCAGGCATATTTTGAGAGGGTAGGTAGGATGATAAAGAAAATGGCAACAGAAGAAGGGATTCATGACCACCAATGGGATAAGGTAGATGCCGATACTGAGGTATGTGATAAATGTGGACTTAGGAGGTCATTAAGTGATACTCCATATCCTGATTCTAAAAATGTGATGGGATCCATGACTCGTAAAGATTATGCCGGACTTGGTGATGATTATTTATTAAGTGTTGCCAAAGAAGAGGGTATAGGTGATTGGAATGATATTGAGAATAAACTATCACCTGGATTTAATAGAACACAACTCTTAAATGATTTGGCAGATCAGAGTGGAGATATGGCTCGACATAAAGAACCAATAAATTATCATGGTAACAAAGCCGAATGGATGAACTGGTATGATAGGATGGGAAGTCGTGATATGAAAGCTTTAGAAAAAGAATATATGAAAGCCACTAATATGTCGACCACTGATGGGCGTGATAGAGATGAGATGATACAAGGGATAATGCAAAGTAGCAGACACAACAAAAGATAGAAATGATGAAAAAATCAACGATTAAAGATTTAATTAAACAAACAGAAATTATAGTCACTACCCTTAAAGAAAGGGAAGAAACTTATCATCAAAGTGCAGTAAGAAGAGCTAGAGAAAAAGTTGCCGACGATATAAGAAAAGAAAGGTCATCGGGAGATATGGTAGTCATATTAAAAAATCATCCAGGATTTCAGGATGTGAAGGGTGAGTCAGGTACGAAGGGTACTATGGCACAAAGAGTTTCTACAACAACACCTTACGAACAAGTTATTAAACACCTCGAAGATGAGAGATTCCCAGCATTTTCTATGGGTACTAGTTGGAATGAGTATTTTGACAGGTATAAGGTTGTGGATGGTCCTGAAGGGCGCACCCACATAAACTTTATGGGAAGGAAAATTTAGAATGTCTTTAATCTTTAATATCTCTATTTATCGTATATATTAGAGCTTAAAATCATTTATGCATCAAGAAGTTTTAGATTTATTAAACACACAAATCGTCCAAGAAGCGAAGGCAGCTCAAGCCTATCTTGGTTTATCTATTAGTATTTCATTTAAAGGTTACGCAGGTTTTGGAGAGTTTTTCAGAAATCGTTCTGAAGAAGAGAGAACCCATATGATGAAGTTAGTAGATTATATTGATAACAGAGAGGGATTAGCAAAAACCCCACAAGTAGATACCTTCGATGTCTCCTATCCTGATATTGAAGATTACTTTTTTGAGGCATTGACATTGGAAAAGGAAACCACCAGAGGAATCATTGATATTTGTGTTAAGTGTAATGAGGTAGGAGATTTCACTACTTTAAACTTTTTGCAATGGTTTTTGACAGAACAGCAAGAAGAAGAAGCTTTATTCCAATCTATTATGGATAAGTTCAGTATTTTAGATAAAAACAAAACTGGCATTTATATGTTACAACAAGAACTATTGGATGCCGATAACAACCAAAAACAAGTTTAAAAAAATAAGATGGCAGCAAAACCGATTAAGATCGAGTATGTTTGGTTTGATGGTTATACACCAGAACCAAATTTAAGAAGTAAGACAAAAATTATAAGAGTAGATGTAGAACAAACTCAGGTAACATTGGAATCAGTACCAATGTGGAGTTTCGATGGATCATCAACAAAACAGGCAGAAGGTAGTAGCTCTGATTGTTTATTGAAACCAGTAAGACTCATCAAAGATCCCTCACGATATAATGCATTATTGTGTTTATGTGAGGTATTGAACCCAGACGGAACACCACACGAATCTAACCACAGAGCAAAACTAAGAGAGGTGATTGAGAAGTATAATGTTGAAGAAGGGAAATATTGGCTTGGTTTTGAACAGGAGTACTTTTTAAAATCAGGAGAAACCATTTTAGGATTCCCTAAAGATGGTTCACCTAAACCACAAGGAGAATATTATTGTGCGATTGGTAATGAGAATGTCCAAGGTAGAGAGTTTGTGGAACATCATTTAGATATGTCTTTAAATGCTGGTTTGAACATCACAGGAATAAATGCTGAAGTTTGTGTAGGACAATGGGAATATCAGTTATTTGGTGTGGGAGCATTAAGAGCTTGCGATCATATGGCTTTCAGTAGGTATTTCTTATATCGTGCTGCTGAAGCTTACGCTTTAAATATAGAACTTCATCCTAAACCAATCGAAGGTGATTGGAATGGTAGTGGTTGTCATATAAACTTTTCAAACCCTAGAATCAGAGAAGAGGGAGGAGAAGATTTTATTAAAGGTATCTGTGATAAGTTTGAAAAACGTCATGATGAACATATTCAAGTGTATGGATCCAATAATGAAAAAAGATTAACTGGATTACACGAAACACAACATATTTCTAAGTTTAGTTATGGTGTTAGTGACAGAGGTGCATCTATTCGTATCCCATTACAGACTGTTGTTGATGGTTGGAAAGGATATTTGGAAGATAGAAGACCTGCATCTAATGTTGACCCCTATCAATCTGTTTCAGTTATTATTGAAACGTTAGAAGGGTGATATCTATTGGTTTTATAGTTTTAGCCGCCATTAGTAATGCCATTATGGACAATGTCCTTTTCCATTATTATAAATCTATTTTTAAAAACAGTAGATTTGAGCAATGGTCTAATGCCGATATTAGTTGGATGAATAAATGGAAAAATGGTGACATCACACAGGGGGAAAGATTTCCTTTCTCCTCCACTATCTTTGTTTGGACAACAGATCTGTGGCATTTTGCTCAGTCCCTAATGATTACTTTTTTCGTTTTAGCGGCGATATTTTACTCCCCAACCATTTCTTTTGATAATTATATAATAGAGGTGGTAGTCAGTTTGGTTGTTTTAAAGGCAACCTTTTCTCTTACCTTTGAGTTATTTTTGAGTAAAATATTAGTTAAATGAACATCTTTACAATAATCACGGCAATCTTAGTATTTTCAGGAATCACATCTTATGTGTTAAGGAAAAGTTCTAGTGTGAAGATGACGAAGTTACACTCTTACATCTTAATACCTATCATCTTACTATTGTCTTTTATTATGCCCTTGATTGTGGCACCAATAATAGTGGTGTATCTTATTGTAACTTATAAAAGGGAAGAATTATAGGACGTTAAGTAGGTTTAAGAATACTACATCCCCTACTCTTTTAAGTCCTTTACCAACTGATGTTTCGTTAAAGAACTTTTTGGATTTATCTTTATTGACGATTTTCTTACGCTGAGTCTCTTTGGTGAGCTCAAACTTTAGAACGGAACGTCTGTGTATGTCTTGATCTTTAACCCA
>TARA_R110002110_G_scaffold77680_1_pt1 | contig 17477 bp, 15 predicted proteins | sample TARA_R110002110 | Tara Oceans TARA_R110002110 (sample SAMEA4397330) | marine metagenome | biome: Polar Biome; feature: [SRF] surface water layer (ENVO:00010504); material: water (ENVO:00002006), including particulate matter (ENVO:01000060) such as... | depth 5 m
CGCTGTGATCCTCTGAAACTAAATACATGCACTAAGTCGCATGACATGTTAGCCAAACTTGGTTACGTATACGGTGCATCCGATTTAATAATTCGCGGAGTTTCTAAGCATGTCGTTGATGGGTCGATTTTTCTATAAATCACGCAAATTCTATGATGATGATTTTGACTGGGATACCTACACCGCCGATTCATATGAACGCAGGTTGGTTGGGGTTGTGGAACGTGACAATCAAGCTGTGGCCAAAACTGGCGAGTTAAGCTTTGATGAGGTCAGCGGGCACGTCGCAAGTGCGGGCCGGCCCATTCACCCCAATCAACAAGCAATTCTAGAGGCAATTGGTCAGCTAAAGCCTGCATCGGTCCACGAGGTTGGATGTGGCGCTGGGGATCATCTTGCCAATGGAAAGGCATTGTTCCCAAAGATTGCCTTTTCTGGGGCTGACCGGGGCCAGACGCAGCTTGACCTTGCCGCCAGCCGACACCCAGAATTGGCCAAAGACCTGTCATTACAAGACATTACGATGCCTTTGTCCCGTCATTGGCCGCGCGCAGATATGGTCTATAGTCAGACCGTATTGATGCACATCCACACAGCGGTCAGTCATTTTGTCGGCTTGGCGAATATGGTCAATACAGCGAACAAGTTTGTTCTGATCATGGAAAACCAGCAGTGCCATAACTTTGTCCGCGATATTGATAACCTCTGGAGGGGCGGGCATTTTAATTGGGACGACCTGCATATGTACCGGTTAGATGGGGCAACCGGCGCGCGTACCATTTTGCTGTCGAATGAGGCTCAGGATTATCCTGTTCTGACCAGCGACGCGCAATTGCGCGCGGGCCTCAAGCCATCGCAACGGCGTCTCAAACGGGCAGATGAGGACAGTGCCCGGGGCCTATTCGGAATGCCACGTGGTTGAGTGGCGGCGATATGTCTGAATGCATTTGAGCCCGCCTACCAGGTTTTGGACCTGCTCCGATTGTGCCCCCGTCACACCCAAATGACCAATTCTGCGTCGTGGCGCACAGCGTCTTTGCGTTGCTTTGTGACAGGGGACTGTTAGCTTTGTCCGAGAAAATGACTGGAGCAATTCAAAACTGGAGCAAGTCAAAATGAGCTGGAACCCCGCCCTCGAACCTCATTGCCCAACCGGTGATACTGTCGACGCCATTGAAACCGTGATCGTGCCACGCGCACGTGATTTGGGCGGCTTCGAAGTACGCCGCGCTTTGCCCGCGCCAAAACGACAGATGGTAGGGCCGTTCATATTCTTTGACCAAATGGGCCCTGCCGAATTTCTGACCGGCAAGGGCATTGATGTGCGTCCGCATCCGCATATTGGTCTTGCGACCGTTTCGTATCTCTACAAGGGCAAAATACATCACCGTGACAGCCTTGGAACGGATCAATGGATTGAACCGGGCGCGGTAAACTGGATGGTGGCGGGCCACGGCATCACCCATTCAGAGCGCGCAGATGGTGATGTGATCAAGCAACCCCATAGCCTGTTTGGGATTCAGACCTGGGTGGCGTTGCCGCAAAAGGACGAGGACTCTGGTGCCATGTTTGAACATGCCCGCAAAGATAGCCTGCCGATGCTGGAGGGTGAGGGCAAACAGGTGCGCCTGATACTTGGCAACGCTTACGGCGAGACGGCTCCGGTCAAGGTCTTTTCTGAAACCTTCTATGCCGATGCGCTGCTTGAAGCAGGGGCGAGCATCCCGATGCCGGACAACCACGAGGATCGCGGGCTTTATGTGATCAGTGGCGACGTCACCGTGTCTGGCCAGCGCTTTGAAGCGGGTCAGATGTTGGTGTTTCGCCCCGGCGACCAGATCAGCGCCAAGGCGGGCGATCAGGGCGCGCGGATCATGCTGTTGGGCGGTGCCACCATGGACGGTCCGCGCCATATCTGGTGGAATTTTGTGGCCTCGTCCAAAGACCGCATTGACGCCGCAAAAGAGGCATGGCGCGCGGGTGATTGGGCGCATGGGCGATTCAAATTACCCCCCGGTGATGATCAGGATTTTATAGAGGCACCAAAAAGGTAACACCCACAACGCGTTCATTCAGCCCGGTGAATTCAATGGGTGGCCAGGCGATCAGCGGCTGTGTTTCAAAGCGTTTCGGGAAATACCTGAGACACACAGTATCGCCAATGTCCCGAGAGCGCGAAGCGTGGCAGGGTATTGGCGATTCAACGTTTTCCCGAAACGCTATAGGGTCCAAAGCGCTACTTTTTGCAATGATGGAAAAAAACCACCTTCCGCCTCGCATGACGCTTGACGCGGCAAACCATGCGCCATATTAGGACCGAACGTTCGGACCTGTCCGGACGCGCAGTGGGCGGTTGTAGCTCAGCTGGTTAGAGTACCGGCCTGTCACGCCGGGGGTCGCGGGTTCGAGCCCCGTCAACCGCGCCATCACTGCTTGAAAGAGGTCCGCTTTTGCGGGCCTTTTTTTGTCTCTGGAGCCAGGTTCAGGCTGACCAATTCGCAAACACGTCATAGCCTTCTGCCGTGGGCGCATCTGCAAGGTGATCCTTGAAGTTTGCCCATAAGGCCTGCACGGCTTGCGCGTTGGCCTCCGACGTCTCACGGCTTTCGACAAGTGACACAACACAGCCTTTGCCGTCGTCGCCGATCATGTTGATGAACGAGTGCACGCCGGGTAGTGCCATGATTTTCGGCTTTAATTTTTCTGTCAGCGCTTTGGCTTCATTCACGGAATCCGGTTTGATCTGATAATGCGTTACTCTTGCAAACATGTAGATTTCCTTTCATTCCCGACGACCGAAATTGGCCCCGGTGAGAAATACTAACACAAAAACTGCGAAAATTGGGGGATTTCGGAACCTGCGGCGAAAGCGGGCGTGCTGCGTAGCTGCGTAAGACGCTGGCTGCGGCATGCCGCGCGCGCAACTGACAAATGCTATTGACGGCTTTGGTCTGTTGGCCTATCCCGCCTCACATCGCGCGGTTGTAGCTCAGCTGGTTAGAGTACCGGCCTGTCACGCCGGGGGTCGCGGGTTCGAGCCCCGTCAACCGCGCCACTTTTCCATTGAAATACATAACGATGTCTGGATATCTGCTTGTCCATGACGATCTAGTTGCGCAGAAAATCCAACAGTGCCGCCGCCGTTTCATCCGGATATTGATCTACAAAGAAATGCCCGCCGGGGATCGGGGCAGAGGTGATGTCGGTCAGACGCTCCGCCCATGTTTCGGCAACGTCATAGGCCCGGCCCATTGCACCATCCGCGCCCCACATCACCAGCGCAGGGCAAGTGATGCGGCGCGCCAGATCGGCGGCGTCGTGGTCGAAGTCATAGGCGAGGGCGGCGCGGTAGTCTTCGCACATGCCGCGGATCGTACCGGGATCGCGCCACGCGGTGCGGTAGGCGGTGAGGGCCGCTGGTGCGAAATCAGAAAGCTGTGCAGACCCCCAGCCCAACAGGCAACTCTCATAGTAAGCATCGGGGTCGTGGGCGATCATGGTTTCGGGAAACGGGCTTGGTTGAGCCAGAAAGAACCAGTGGTAATAGGCCTTAGCGACATGGCGGGTCAGCTCATTGAGCAACAAATGCGTGGGAACGATGTCCATCACTGTAAGGGTCTGCACAGCCGATGGTGCGTCAAGGGCCAGACGATGCGCCGTCCGCGCGCCCCGGTCGTGGCCGATGAGATGGAATTGATCGAACCCCAAGTGCTGCATCAGGGCAAGTTGGTCAGCGGCCATGGCCCGAAAGCTATAATTTTCAGTGCCTTGCGGTTTACTGCTCGCGCCATAGCCGCGCAAGTCGGGAGCGATGACAGTGAAATGCGCGGCCAGCTTTGGGGCGACGGCGTGCCACATCATATGGGTTTGCGGAAAGCCGTGCAGCAAAAAAAAGCCGTGCAGCAAAAAGCAGTGGCGGGCCGGAGCCGCCACGCGCATAGGCGATCTCAAGGCCGTTCACGTCCGCTGTGTCTAAAGTGAAACCGGGGATTGTCATCATGTGCCGCCCTTTGTGGCAAGTTGCAGGGTGGGCAATGCGCCCACCTGCTGCATTACGTTAACGCATCCAAGATTCGCGCCCAACTGCGGATGCCTTTGTGGAAACTCTCCATGTCGTATTTTTCATTGGGCGAATGGATCGCATCATCGTCTTTGCCAAAACCGACCAGCATCGGCTCGGTGCCAAGGATGTTCTGGAAATAGCCCGCAATCGGGATTGAACCGCCGCACCCGATATAGGCGGCCGGGATGTTCCATTCGTTAGACAACGCTTGGCGGGCGGCCTCAAACATTGCGCCGCTGCTGTCAGCACCGGATGCGGGGCTGGCCCCATATGGGGCAAATTCGACAGCGCAATCGGCGGGCAGGGCGTTCTCAACCATCTTGCGGAAATTTTCGCGGATGGCGTGGGGGTCTTGGGTGCCGACAAGGCGGAAACTGATCTTGGCGTGCGCCTTGGAGGGCAGGACGGTTTTGAACCCGTCGCCGGTATAGCCGCCCCAGATCCCGTTCACCTCGCAGGTGGGCCGCGACCAGATCATTTCGAGCGGTGTGCGATCCTTTTCACCGGCAGGTACGCTCAGGCCCACATCGCCAAGGAATGTCGCGTGGTCAAAGGCAAGGCCCTGCCACTGTGCCTCAAGCGCGTCCGACAGTTCCGGCACACCATCGTAAAAACCCGGTACCGTGATGCGGCCCGTCTCATCATGCAGCGATGCGATGATGCGCGACAGCACGCGGATGGGGTTCATCGCAATGCCGCCGTACATGCCCGAATGCAGATCGAGCGCGGGGCCGGTGATGGTCAATTCCTCGCCCAGCAGCCCGCGCAACATGGTCACGATCGCCGGCGTCTTGGATTCGAACAATCCGGTGTCACAGATCAGCGCGATGTCGGTTTTCAACTCGGCCGCGTTTTCTTTCATGAACGGGACCAACGATGGCGATCCGCTTTCTTCTTCGCCTTCAAGGAAAAAGGTGATCCGGCAAGGCCAACAGCCTTTGACGGCCTTCCATGCGCGTAAGGCTTCGATAAAGGTCATCAACTGGCCTTTGTCGTCTGCGGCACCTCGGGCGCGGATCACGCGGCCTTTGGGCGTGTCCTGAACCTCTGGATCGAACGGGTCTCGGTCCCAAAGGGCAAGCGGATCAACAGGTTGCACGTCATAGTGGCCGTAAAACAGCACGTGCGGCCCGGTGTCGCCCACATGCCCCACCACCATCGGATGCCCCGCTGTAGGGCGTTTGGTCGCATCGACCCCAAGGGCTGTCAAATCCGCAACCAACCAATCCGCAGCGCGGTCGCAATCGGCCTTGAACGCGGGATCGGTTGAGATCGACGGAATGCGCAGCAGGTCGAGCAAACGGTCCGTGGCGGCGGGCAAATCGGCGTCAATCCGGGCGAGAACATCATCAAGTGACATGGGGGGCTTTCCTTTGATCAAGGGGCAATTGGTCTTTGGCCAGACCGTATCAGCCAGCAAAGTCTTGTCTAGGGTCTGAACTCAAGTCAGACTGCAGTGGGGCGGCTGGCCCATCTGCCGACCAAAAGCGCGATGGCGGCCACCGCGCCAAAGCCGGTGACAAGGCCCCCAACACCCCCGGTAAAGCTTGCGCTGATTACAAATCCGATAGGGATCGACACGGCGGTTGCCAATGACCCCACCACAGCGGCCCCAAGGCCTGCCATTTTACCCAAAGGTTCCATCGCCAAGGCGTTGAGATTACCAAACAGCAACCCCATGCCGAAAAAGGTGCTGACGACCCAGGTCATGAACAAGACAAAGGGTGGCAGGCCATCCCAAAGGGTCACAACACCCATAAAGAGTGCCGCCACGATGATCACCCAAATCAGCGCGAGATTGGACAAAAACTTCATGCCCATCCGTTCGACCAAGGCGGAGTTCAGGATGGATGCGGCCCCGATTGAGAGGGCCGCCACTGCAAACCACAGGGCAAAGGCGTCGCCCTTGTCATAGCTGCCTTGGAAAATCTGTTGGGCAAGGCTGAGATAGGCCAGAAACGGGCCAAAGATCAGACCCGCTGAGATGGTATACCCCAGTGCCGCAGGCGTGCGGCAGATGATCACAATACCTTGCCAAATCCCTTTGAGCGAAAATGTACGCCGGTCCAAGATGGCCAGCGTTTCTGGCTGGCGCAGGCCAAACCACGTCCAGCTGACAGCGGCCATGGCCAGCAACAGTATAAAGGTCGCGCGCCATCCAGACAGCGCAATCACCACCTGACCGATTGCCGGTGCCACGGCAGGCACAATGATGAAAACCGCCATGACAAATGACATGATGCGCGCCATCGCCCGCCCCGCGAACCCGTCGCGTACGATGGCCACGGCAATGATGCGAGGCCCGGCCATACCCAACCCCTGCAACACCCGGCCCAAAAGCAACATCTCAAAGCTGGCTGCGAACAACGACATCACAGAGCCGACACAAAACAGCGCATAGCTGGCGTGGATCACCGGACGGCGACCATAACAATCAGACAGGGGCCCGACGACAAGCTGACCCACCGCAAAGCCTGCAAAGAGGACCGAAATAACCAGATGCCCGGCGTTGGGGTCGCTTTGCCCCAGATCGGTGGCGATCAGACCGAGACCGGGCAACATCACGTCGGTGGTCATCGCAACCAATGATATCATGAAGGCGATGAGGATAATGAATTCGGTCCGCGACATGCGCACATCTTGATTTTTGGTCATGCTGCCCTTTGCCGCAATCATGGTGCCTGCGCAACGGCGAAAAAGTCAGCCCTTGCTGCACACCAGCGCAAAACCAGCCACCACCAATGCGCAATCACCGATTTATGGCAGGCTCAGCCCATGATCGGACCACGCTGCGTACCCCAGAACCAAATTGGGTTCTGTGACTATGATCCCCAAATAAACGATGGGCAGGCTTGCCTGTCACAAAAGCGAAATTTCGGCGGTGGCGGCCACGGACAGCCCTGCACATATGATCACCGTGGGCAGCTTGCTGTCAGAGGTTGGGAATGCCAGCATGCCAATGGTTGCAAAGCCATAGCCCGCTGCCTCCAGGCCCGTCAAAAGACCCGCCGAAAAGAGACTGAGAGAATGCGTCATGGAACCCTGTTTCCCTGTGACCGATTCTAATTGTTTAAAAGCGCGATATATGTGGCCAGACTTATCCGGTTCATCAAATTTATTTTGTGCGAAAATGACTGATTAAAACCGCAGGTATTGGGGAAAGGCTGCACCAAACCGCCCAATCGCGAACGTCAGGTAATCCATACCCCGCACCTGCATTGGTCCTCTGGGCTTGATCCAGATCAAGGCTGCGACATTGCGTGCCGCTATAAAGCATTGAACGCAAGCGGCGCTTTCTATAGTTATTCTAAGAATAGAATGTGAATGCGGGGACCCTTGCCGTTTTCATGACTGCCAGATGGAGAGGCGCAATGGACTACTCAGACAAGATTGATGAGGCGATTGCGCGCCTGCATGACGAAGGTCGTTACCGGACTTTCATCGACATTGAGCGGCGCAATGGCCATTTTCCACATGCGGTCTGGACCCGGCCAGATGGGTCCGAACAGGACATCACCGTGTGGTGTGGCAATGATTATCTCGGCATGGGCCAAAACCCGGTTGTGATTGAGGCCATGCAAGAGGCGTTAAAGGCGACCGGTGCGGGGTCCGGCGGCACACGTAACATTTCGGGCACCACCGTGTATCACAAACGCCTTGAGACAGAATTGGCCGATTTGCATGGCAAGCAAGCCGCATTGTTGTTCACATCAGCCTATATCGCCAACGACGCAACGCTGTCGACACTTCCAAAACTGTTCCCCGGTTTGATCATCTATTCCGACGCGTTGAACCATGCATCGATGATCGAAGGCGTGCGCCGCAATGGCGGGGCCAAGCGGATTTTCCGGCACAATGACGTGGAGCACCTGCGTGAACTTTTGGCCGCCGACGATCCGGCAGCACCCAAACTGATTGCGTTTGAATCGATCTATTCGATGGATGGCGATTTTGGCCCGATTGAGGCGATCTGTGATCTGGCAGATGAATTCAATGCATTGACCTATATCGACGAAGTTCACGCTGTTGGTCTTTATGGCCCGCGCGGGGCAGGGGTCGCGGAACGCGATCGCCTGATGCACCGTCTGGACATCATCAACGGCACATTGGCCAAGGCGTATGGCGTGATGGGCGGGTATATCGCCGCATCTGCGAAAATGTGTGATGCGATCCGGTCCTATGCACCGGGATTCATCTTTACCACGTCTTTGCCGCCCGCAGTTGCCGCAGGGGCCGCCGCCTCGGTGGCGTTTCTGAAACGGGCACCAGAACTGCGCGAACAACATCAGCAACAGGCCAAAGCGCTTAAGCTCCGGCTCAAGGGGTTGGGCCTGCCGATCATTGATCACGGATCGCACATCGTGCCGGTGATGGTGGGCAATCCTGTCCATACGCAATTGCTGTCAGATATGTTGTTGCAAGATTACGGTATTTACGCCCAGCCGATCAATTTCCCCACGGTACCGCGTGGCACAGAACGGCTGCGCTTTACGCCGTCACCGGTGCATGGACCCAAGGAAATGGATGCGCTGGTGCATGCGATGGACGGGCTATGGTCACATTGTGCGCTGAATCGCGCCGAGGCCGCAGGGTAGAACGTTAACATTCGTAATTTCCGTTGCCTTATGTTACTATTACAACAAGAACAGGCCAAACCCGAATCAACTGTTTGATTTAGGTTAAGGCTGCAGGCAAGTGGAATGACGGGGCATTTGGGTATGATCGGGCGTTGGTCCTCCAAGATCGCTGTGGAAAAGGCTGTCGAACCGAAGGGGTTTGATGCTTTTGAATTGCGTCTTGGTGATGTGATGCGGGGCGAACGCGCGACGTTGGGCAAATCCTTGCTCGATGTACAGCGCGAACTGCGCATCAAGGCTTCCTACATTGCTGCAATCGAAAATTGTGATCCTGACGCTTTTGACACGCCGGGCTTTATCGCCGGATATGTGCGGTCCTATGCGCGTTACCTGACCATGGACCCGGACAAGGCATTTGCCGCGTTCTGTACCGAATCCGGTTTTGCCGTGGCGCACGGCATGTCTGCCGAAGCCTCCGTGATCAAAAAACCCAGCTTTGAAGAGCGCAAAAAACGTCCCTCAGAAGAAAACCTTTTTGCCCGCCCCAACACGCCCTTCACCCCGGTCGGTGACAGCATCCTCAGCCGCATCGAACCCGGTGCCGTTGGATCGATGTTGGTGCTGGTGGCCTTGATCGGTGCCATTGGTTATGGCGGCTGGAGCGTGCTGAAAGAAGTGCAGCGCGTGCAGGTGACCCCGGTGGATCAAACGCCCGTTGTGCTGTCTGATCTTGACCCGCTAGAAGGCGCATTGGCCACGGCACCTGATGACACAGGTACATCTGCGGCACCGCGTGTCATGGAAGCGCCACGTGCCGATGCCTTGGACCGTCTGTATCGGCCGCAAGCTCTGGATGTGCCGGTGTTGGTCGCACGCGATGCGCCGATTGCTACGATTGACCCGCGTTCTTTTGGTCACTTTTCAACACCCAATCCGACATTGCCAACCGATGGTGTGGATGGCGCGCTGCTCATTGCTCTGGCCGATCAGGCCACCAGCAATGGCGTGCCTCAGGTTCTTGAAGGTCCCGCAGATATGGTGCGTATGGTTGCGGCCTATCCGTCATGGGTGCGGGTCCGTGCCGCCGATGGCACCGTGATCTTTGAAGGTGTGATGAACAAGGGCGACATGTGGGATGTTCCGGCGACCGAGGAACCTGCAACGCTGCGCACGGGCGAATCTGGGGCGTTGTTCTTTGCGATGGCCGATGGATGTTATGGTCCGGTCGGTGCGCGCGGTAGCGTCACGTCAAACCTGCCGCTGCACCACGAAGCGCTGGCCGAACTATATGAGCCGGTTGACCCCTTGGCCGACACATCGCTAAGCCGGATGTTTGCAGACCTGCAAAATTCGGAAATCGACCCTGCTGTTCTGGCCGCGATGCCCTGCCAAATCCGCTAGGACACCTGCCCAATCCTGCCATTGCGATTTTGACCTTGGACGTCTAGATAAAGGGCTAAGTTAATCCTTGCCAAAAGGTGCGCCCATGTCACTCAATCACATCCGCCCCTGGCGCAATATCTATCGCCGCAAATCGCGTCAGATCATGGTGGGCAATGTGCCTGTGGGGGGCGATGCACCGATCACCGTTCAGACCATGACCAACACGTTGACCACGGACGTGGCCGGCACCATCGCACAAGTCCAAGCCGCAGCGGATGCGGGTGCCGACATTGTGCGGATCTCGGTCCCGGATGCGGCATCGTCCAAGGCGCTGAAAGAGATTGTGCGCGAGGTCACCGTGCCGATCGTGGCCGACATTCACTTTCACTATAAACGCGGTATCGAGGCGGCAGAGGCGGGCGCGGCCTGTCTGCGGATCAACCCCGGCAACATCGGTGATGAGAAACGTGTGCGCGAGGTCATCAAGGCGGCGCGGGATCATAATTGTTCGATCCGCATCGGGGTCAACGCCGGATCGCTGGAAAAGCATCTGCTTGATAAATACGGTGAACCTTGTCCGGACGCGATGGTGGAAAGCGGTCTGGACCATATCAAAATCTTGCAAGACAACGATTTTCACGAATTCAAGATCAGCTGCAAGGCGTCTGACGTGTTCATGGCGGCGGCGGCCTATCAACAACTGGCCGAGGCCACGGACGCGCCCATTCACCTTGGTATTACTGAGGCTGGGGGGCTGACCTCTGGCACCATAAAATCGGCAATTGGAATGGGCAATCTGTTGTGGATGGGCATTGGCGACACGATCCGCGTATCGCTGTCGGCGGACCCGGTCGAAGAGGTCAAAGTTGGCTATGAAATCCTGAAATCGCTCGGCCTGCGCCATCGCGGCGTCAATATTATTTCCTGCCCGAGCTGCGCACGTCAGGGCTTTGACGTGATCAAAACCGTTGAGGCGTTGGAAAAGCGTCTCGAGCACATCAGAACCCCCATGAGCCTGAGCATCATTGGCTGTGTGGTCAATGGGCCGGGTGAGGCACTGATGACGGATGTTGGGTTTACCGGCGGCGGTGCCGGGTCTGGCATGGTCTATCTGGCGGGCAAGCAAAGTCACAAGCTGGGCAATGACGGCATGATTGAACACATCGTTGAACAAGTGGAAAAGCGCGCGGCGCTGATTGAAGCGGAAAGTGCTGTCGAAGCCGCAGAATAGCGTCGCTGATCTGTTTCCTGTCGACAGGCCAAAGGGCCTTGGTTAGAAACAGATATGGTATCCGAGGTCCCCAAACGTCCAACATATGCTGAGTTTTTCAGCGGCGGTGGCATGGTGCGCGCCGCATTAACGGACGTGTGGCAGTGCCAGTTGGCCAATGACATTGACCCGATGAAATGCGAGGTTTACGCGCGCAATTGGGGCGACGCGTGCCTTGTCCAAGGGGACGTCGGCCAGATGGACCCCGCCCTGTTGCGCCAGCCGATTGATATGTACTGGGCGTCGAGCCCGTGTCAGGATTTCTCCCTGGCGGGGAAGGGCCTTGGCCTTGCCGGGACCCGAAGCGGGACGTTTTCAACCTGGGCCAATCTGATCACTGACGCGATCACGGATGGCTATGCGCCGCGCATCATCGCGTTTGAAAATGTCGTGGGCCTCATTTCGCGTAACAAAGGCGCTGATTTCGCGGCTGTCATTCGGCGCCTTGCGAAACTCGGCTACCGGGTTGGTGCCTTGGAGATCGACGCAACGGTCTTTCTTCCACAAAGCCGCTCACGGCTGTTTGTGGTGTGCCTGCGCGATGATTTACTGTTGGAGGGGCTGACCGTGCCCAAACCGACCGGACCGTTTCACAGCAAGAAATTGATGAATTTCGTCGCCTCCGCCCCCCGTGACATCGCGCGCAATTGGATATGGTGGCAACATCATCCTGTGATGACGCAGCCGCAGCTGCTGACGCAAATGATTGATCATGCGCCAGACACAGCATGGCTCACGGTGCGGGAAACAAAACGGCTGGTGTCGATGATGTCAGAGCCGAGCCGTTCCCGCATTGAGGCGGCCAGTCAATCAGGTCAGCCTGAAATCGGCATGCTTTACAAACGCGGGCGCCCCGATGGCAACGGCAATACCCGTCAACGTGCCGAGGTGCGATTTGATGGCATTGCCGGGTGCCTCAGAACGCCGGGCGGCGGATCATCGCGGCAGACAGTGTTGTTTATTGAGGGCGAAAAGATACGCGCGCGCCTGTTGTCGTCAAGAGAGGCGGCGCGGCTGATGGGGTTGGACGACAGCTATGTCATGCCCGCGCGCTATAACAACGCCTACAAGGTTGCTGGCGACGGCGTTGTGGTGCCGGTGGTGGCATATCTGGATCAACAGATATTTCAGCCCGCCTTGCAACTGGCCCGCCTTAGGGATGTCGCGTGAGCATAGCGCAAGATTTTCGCAGCAAGGCGCTGTCGCACCTGACCAATGAGATCGGGGTTTATGCGCTGTGTGATCTGGATGGTCAGCCGATCTATGTCGGCCAATCTATCGACGGTATCCGCACCCGCGTGCGGCGGCACCTGACGTCGGCCAGATCGGATGTGATTGCGAACCGTCAAATAGATGTCTGGGAAATTGCGTTTGTCTGGGCGTGGCCAGTTGGTGAAAAGGCGGATGTCGCACCGCTCGAAAATACGCTCTTTGACCAATTTAACAGCGAACAGGCGTTGATGAACGGCAAGGGGTTGGTGGCCAGTGGCGCGCCCGTAACGATTCCAGAAAAACAATCGGTGCAAATCATTGATGAACAGGAACGGCGCAGTCGCCTAACGCCGTCCCAGCGTCTGCCGCGTCAAATTCAGCAGTACAATTTGCTGGTGGATTACATCCTGACCGTCAAAAACGCAGCCCATCTAAAGGTCTCATTGGACGCGCATTTCCAACGGTTGATCAAATACCATCAGACATTTCTTTAGGGGCGGCCTTTAAGGCCAGCCTTTAACCGCGCTTTTCATCGACAACCGCCTGCATCTGGTCATAGGGCAGGTATCCGCGCAGCAACTCGTCGTGCAACACAAACGTGGGCGTGCCTGAGATATTCAGCTTTTGCGCCAACGCGCGGGTTTCGGCAATTTCGCGGGTCACTTCGTCGCTGTTCATCCGCGCTTCAATCGCATCCACATCTAACTCAAAGGTTAATCCCAAACGGCGCAGCGCGGGCAGGGTCACATCGCCATTAAACGCCATCAGCGCATTGTTCAGTGCCCTATAGCTGTCACCGCCGGCAATCTGTTTTGTGGCCACAGCAAAGCGCGAGGCAAGCACAGACTGTTCACCCAAAATAGGGAACTCTTTGACAATCATTTTTATATTACCGTCTGTTTCCAATAGCTTGGCCACTTCGCTATGGGCCTTTTTGCAATAGCTACAGCGGTAGTCGAGAAACTCAACCAACACAATATCCCCCTCAGGGTTGCCACCAACCCATGAATATCCATCGTCAAAAATTGCTGCTGCGTTATCAGATACCAGCGACAGGTCGGCCTGCGCCTGTTGCTCTGCTTCGCGCGATTGCAGCAGCTCGACTGCCTCCATGATGACTTGCGGATTGTCCATCAAATAGGCCCGCACCTCGGCGCGAAATTGCGCGCGCTCGGCGTCGGTCAGTTCGGTCAGGTCCATGGCACTGGCAGGCAGGGCCAATGCGGCGGTAAGGGCTGTGGCAAAAGCGGGGGCAATCAGACGATGCATCATGATAAAAACCTCTTTGACGGATGGGACGGGTTGACGGCTGTCGCCTGAAACGGTGAAACACATCCTAACAATAGGAGCAAGCCCATGCGCATATCAACCCGGTCCGCTGTTGATCCCTTTATTGTGATGGACGTGATGCAGGCGGCGTCTGCGGCAGAAGCGGCGGGGCGGCACATCATTCATATGGAGGTGGGTCAGCCCGGAACAGGGGCACCCAAGGGGGCGGTGCGCGCACTGTCGGATGCGATGGCGGAGCGGCCTTTGGGCTATACGGTGGCCTTGGGGTTGCCGGCCCTGCGGGCGCGGATCGCAAGGATGTATCGGGATTGGTACAACGTCGATCTGGACCCTGCGCGGGTGGTGATCACGCCGGGATCCTCGGGCGGATTTATCCTTGCGTTTACCGCGCTTTTTGACACCGATGACAAGGTTGGCATCGGCGCGCCGGGATACCCCAGCTATCGGCAAATTCTAAAAGCGTTGGCGTTGCATCCCGTTGATCTGCCCACCGCGCCCGAAAACAGGTATCAGCCTGTTCCAACGGACTTCGCGGATATGGATTTGGCGGGGTTGCTGGTGGCATCGCCGGCCAACCCCACAGGTACAATGCTGGACCGCGCCGCCATGGCTACATTGATTGATGCCTGCGCACAAACGGGTGCATCTTTCATATCGGATGAGATTTATCACGGCATCGAGTATGAAAAAAAGGCAGTGAGCGCGCTGGAACTGACCGATGATTGCTATGTGATCAATTCGTTTTCCAAGTATTTCTCAATGACCGGGTGGCGCATCGGCTGGATGGTGGTGCCAGAGGACCACGTGCGCGTTGTCGAACGGATCGCGCAAAACATGTTCATCTGCGCGCCCCATGCCAGCCAGATTGCAGCCCTGGCGGCGATGGATTGTGACGATGAATTGCAGGCCAATATGGATGTGTACCGCGCCAATCGTGCGATGATGCTTGAGGGGCTCAAGGCCGCCGGGTTCACCACTTTTGCCCCACCGGATGGCGCATTTTATGTCTATGCGGATGTGTCTGACCTGACCGATGACAGCCGTGCCTTGGCAGCTGAGATTTTGGACAAGGCAGGGGTGGCGGTGACGCCCGGTCTTGATTTTGACCCTGTGCGCGGCCACACCACGCTGCGCTTTTCCTATGCGCGCAGCAGTGCGGACATCGCTGAAGGTCTGGCACGGTTGGCGCGTTTCATGGCCGCGCGTTGATCTGCTGGTCCGCAAAGACCATTGATGATAATGAGGCACATAACAACGCGCCGAAATGGTGGATCAAATGCGGGCACTTCTAAAAATACTGGCGCTTTGGCTGGTCTGCGTCACGGGTGCCGCAGCGCAGGACCTGACGGCGCTTGCGCGCGTTGATCCTGCGCGCAGTGAGATCAGCGACGGCTGGTTTGGCAAGACTTCGATCACACTGGGGCTCAGCCAAGGAGTGCCGTTTCGGGTGTTCCTGCTCGATAATCCTGCCCGATTGGTCGTTGATTTCCGCGAAGCCGATTGGGCCGGGGTCAAGCCCGACCAATTGCTCACCGAACCGGGGCGCATCGCTGCTGTCCGCTTTGGGGCGTTTCAACCAGGCTGGTCGCGATTGGTTGCGGATTTGGCCGAGCCGATGTTGCCAATGGAAATTGGCATGCCGGTGGATGAAACCGACGGTACCGCCACCCTTGAGATCACACTAAAGCGCGCCGACCCAGAGACCTATGCAGCCAAGGCCGGGACGCCGGTTGACCCGGCGTGGACCGCCGCGTTGACCCGACCGCCGGAGCCCAAAACGGCACAGGCCGACGCGTTTGTGGTGGTGATTGACCCGGGTCATGGCGGCATTGATCCAGGCGCAGAACGCGATGATATCGCCGAAAAGAACCTCATGCTGAGCCTTGCGCGGGGGCTGCAAGACGCGCTCAAGCGCAGCGGGGTTGAGGCGATTTTGACCCGCGATGAGGATATTTTTGTGGCACTCGAAACCCGCGTCGCCATTGCGCATCAAATGCGTGCCGATGTTTTTGTGTCGCTTCATGCCGATATCCTGAGCCAGGGCCGGGCGCATGGGGCCACCGTCTATATCTTGTCGGATGCGGCCAGCGATGTGGCCACCGAACATCTGGCGGCACGACACAACCGGTCGGATATCATCGCAGGGGCTGACCTCACCGGATCGGATGATCAGGTGGCTGGCATTCTGCTTGATCTGGCCCGCCAAGAGACAGAACCGCGCTCCGCCGCGCTGGCGCAGATGATGGTTGAGGGTATGACTGAGGCAGGCGGGCCGATGAACCGCCGCCCTCTGCGGGAGGCGGGGTTTTCGGTGCTGAAATCAGCGGATATCCCATCGGTTCTGGTCGAGGCCGGTTTTCTCAGCTCAAAGCGTGATCTGACCAATCTGCGCGATCCCGTCTGGCGCGCCGCGATGGTCAGTGCGATGGCCAACGCGATCCTTGCATGGCGCGATCAGGACGCTGCCCGCAAGCCGTTGATTCGCCAATAATTCACGCTGGCATTTTGCGCGGTTATCCGCCCCTGAATATCGCTCATGTGTTTTGACCCTGTCCGCGCCTTCCTGTATAGGCAGGTCAATAATAAGTCCCAAAATGGTGGTATCTGCGTGTTCCGATTTGTCCTGTCTTTTCTGGGGGGTATCTTTACCACCCTGACCATGAGCATCGGCATGGTGGCGCTGACCCTTGGTGCGATTTTTTGGATGTACGGCCGCGACCTGCCAAGCCACGAATCGCTGGCCCAATATACCCCGCCGACGATCAGTCGGATCTATTCGGGGCAGGGGCGCTTGATCGATGAATTTGCCAAGGAACGGCGGCTTTTTGCGCCTGCCGATACGATCCCTGATCTGGTGAAACAGGCGTTTATTTCCGCTGAAGATAAAAATTTCTACACCCACGAAGGCTACGATTTGCGCGGGATTGCCGCCGCGGCCATTGATGCGGTCCGCACCCGCGGCAAAGATGTGCGTGGGGCCTCGACGATCACCCAGCAGGTGATGAAGAATTTCCTTTTGTCTGGTGACCGCCGGGCGGAACGTAAGATCAAAGAGATCATTCTCGCTGCACGCCTCGAGGAAACGCTGCCCAAGGAGAAAATTCTCGAACTCTATTTGAATGAGATTTTTCTCGGTCAGAACTCTTATGGTGTGGCGGCGGCCAGCCAGACGTATTTCAACAAAACGCTTGGCGATCTGGCCCCCCATGAAGCGGCCTTTCTGGCGTCCTTGCCCAAAGCGCCGTCTGATTTCCATCCGGTACGCCGCAAGGATCGTCTGATGTCGCGCCGCAACTTTGTGCTGCGTGAAATGAACGAGAACGGTTACATCTCTGACGCAGTATACGAGACTGAAAAAGCGCAGCCCTTGCGGTCGGTCCAGAACGGTGACTTTGAGAGCTTTAAGGCGGAACTGCCACCGCGCGACTATTTCACCGACGAAATTCGGCGGCAGTTGTCCGAAGACTTTGGCGAAGGCGAGTTTTTCACTGGCGGCCTCACTGTGCGCGCCACCATCGACAATGAAATGCAGCCGATTGCCGCCAATGCGCTGCGCCTGCAGTTGGAACAATATGACCGGGGCGTCGGAGTGTGGCGCGGGACCGGTAAAACCATTCCCGCAGAGCAACTGACAAATGAGGACACATGGCGCGCCGCGTTGGCCGACACCCGCGTGCCGCGC
>TARA_R110002110_G_scaffold318627_3_pt1 | contig 17444 bp, 34 predicted proteins | sample TARA_R110002110 | Tara Oceans TARA_R110002110 (sample SAMEA4397330) | marine metagenome | biome: Polar Biome; feature: [SRF] surface water layer (ENVO:00010504); material: water (ENVO:00002006), including particulate matter (ENVO:01000060) such as... | depth 5 m
TCCTCGGTTCAAGTCCGAGAAAGCCCACCATTTTTTAAGGTTGAAACATTGAAACAAAGCGGCGCACCGGAAAAAGGTGACTTAGTAAAATATGAATGGTACGTTGGTGGCACGATTGATACTAATTTCGCTGCCCAAGCGCTCATCATCGAGGAGATCGGCATCAATGTTAAGGTCATGGTTTTCGGGATGCATCGACAAAGCAAGGAAGACCCTGATAAATACACGGTTGATAAAACAGATACTTGGACACACACGGTTCCAAGGGTAAGATGCAAGATTTTAAGTACAAGACAAGGGGAGATATTAACATGACTGATTTAGTTAAAAGAGCTTCAGAGTTCGCGTCGAACGCACACAATGGTCAGGTTCGCAAGTACACAGGTGAGCCATATTACGGTCACCCTGTCGAAGTTATGGAGATTGTAAGTAAAGTTATCGATGACCCAGAGGTCCACGCTGCTGCCCTTCTTCACGATGTAGTTGAGGATACTCCAGTTACAATTAAGGATATCGAAGACGAGTTCGGCCCACGGGTTGCGTCTATGGTCGATGACTTGACCGACGTAAGCAAGCCAGAAGATGGTAACCGAGCAGTGAGAAAGGAGCTAGACCGCCAGCATACAGCGAAAGCATCTCCCGATGCCCAGACTGTCAAACTGGCCGATCTTATCAGTAACTCAACGAGCATTGTTAGGGATGATCCTAGCTTTGCGAAGGTTTACATGAAAGAGAAGGCCGCGCTGCTGGAAGTTTTGACCGAGGGCAATGTTATTTTGTTCAAGCAGGCGTCTGATATGGTTGCTTCATACTTTAATAACCGCTCTTGACATTCCCTTGACATTTTAGTTCTTGACTTAGAAGTCAATCTGTAGTATAATATATATCTAAGGTCGAGGGTTCACCTCGGCTTAAAACAACGGGTCGCATCCCATAACACCGTGAGGTAAAAATGCATTTTCATACTGGTCAAAAAGTTCGTTTGAAGGGTAACAAGAATAGTGTTGGGGTTGTCACTGAACGTCCACCAATCTCAAATTGCTGGAAGGTCATGTGGCTTGACGGTAATGGTCACCAAGGGGTTTCTAACATCAAGATGGAGTCTCAACTTGAAGTCATCGAGGTGAAATCATGAATTCAAAAAAATACGAGGCGATGTATTCTAAAGTAGAGAGCCTGCTTGACGACACTGTTAGCTCGCTGCGCGGGCAAGTAAAAGAGGTTCTAAGTAACGATGCACTTATTGATGATGCAATCTGGACTTTTGCACGCGAACCTGATTTGTGCCGCGCCGCTTTCGGAGACGAATTTGTTCAAAACTTGCTCCTACTCAATGCAGTGGCTGAGTCGGTGTCGCTTCTCGACGATCTAACTCACTTTTCGGCTAAGAGCCTAAAAGAAGAAGAGCCAAAGGCGCAAGACATCCAAGTAAAAATGGAAGACGTACTTAGATTTCCTACCGAAATTAATATAGACCCTTTCGAACGCCCGGACGAAGATACTCATTGACATTCACTTGACAATTCAAGTCTTGACTTGTCGCGCGTTTTGTTGTATAATATATATGTAAGGTCGAAGGAGACACCACACGATGAAAATGAAGAACTTGGATATTGAAATGCACAACACGCTGGACATTACGAACATGACGCAGGAAGAAATTGAGGGCGCAATCCACGCGGTTATCTCTGGAGAAAAGACCTTTGCGGATGTCGCGGCTGAAAGCCCCGGTCCTGTGGTCGCAGAGAAGGTAGACGACGGAGTTTACAACTACCCGCACGATACCGAGTTTGTCGGTTGGTTGGACGATAGCGATGGAAAACTCACTCTTATCGAGGACGAAAAAGATAATGCTTGATGTGGGCTCGACTGTTATGCTCAAGGCACTCCCCGGCGCAAGCCAGCGTACAAAGAACCGTATCCGCGAACGCGGAGCACAAGGGTTTGACGTATGCGTCATGCCCCAATGCACACAGTTCGCAGATAACCGAGGCGTTGATTGGGTTTTGCTCGACGCTAAGGATTCTTTCTGGATGGGCTGGTTACCAGTTGATGAGTTGGAGGTTGTAAATGAAAACCGGTGATTTGGTAAGACATAAAACGGCGTCAACGCTGGGGTTGGGCCTAGTAACTGGCTTAAAGCCACGTTCCTCCGGTGTTTATGTCAGGTGGCTGAATACGCGAACTGGCCCGAGAGCGACACAAGAAATAGATATAATGTTAGAGGTCGTAAGCAAGTGAAGAAGGGTGATTTGGTAAGGTTTAAGTATGACGGCACCGTGCGCCTCGTCACAAAAATTGAGGTTCGCCGGTCGGTTCCGTCGAACCGTATGGTAACTTGGGCTCATTTGCTGGGCGAGAATGTTAGCATTGAGAAAGGCTTGTTGGAGGTTGTAAGTGAAGAAAGGTGATTTAGTAAAGTTGAAGAACGTACACTCAGATTGGGGCACAGTTGGCCTTATAACTGGGGTTCGCACCACATATCAGGGACTAGGGCAGGTACACTTGCTCGCCAACGGCACACAACGCACCGTTCCTTGGCTTGGAAGGACTGAATTCTTGGAGGTAATCAGTGAAAGTCGGTGATTTAGTAAGAGTAACGCGGCCTTCCATTGGTTTGTCAAGGGGAACGCTAGGTATAATCCATAGTGATGTCCGTCAGTGGCGGCCTCAAGACGAAACCTTCGTATATGTGTTTGAAACAGGCAAACGACGCCGTGCCCTAAAGGAACACTTGGAGATTGTAAATGAAAGTCGGTGATTTAGTTAAGTTTTCAGCACCAAGCGTGTTTAACCCCGCTGCTGCCCGCTACGCGCCCACGGGCATCGTGGTAGGGGTAAGTGATCCAGAGACTCACCCCCACCCTAAGAAGCCCTCTTACACCGTCGTATGGCACGCTACTGGAGATCAATATAAGTGCACAACGGAATGGGGCTGCTATCTGGAGAGGTTAGCATGAAAGTCGGTGATTTGGTAAAAGCAAAGCCGGGAACCGCCGAGGGGGATGTCGAAAAATTGGGGCTCGGCATCATTGTTAGGGAAGATCCAGTAGCCACAGGCCCGCAGCGGTTTTGGGTGAAGTGGCTAAACTATACGAATGGGAAGCCTTGGGCGAGATACGAGGATGAACTAGAATTAATCGAAAGTAGGCCGATGGGGGCCGATATTAAGTAACAATAACGCGCGTTCAAGGCCAGACATGAACGCTTGACACTGGGGATGGCAGTTTTGATAGCCTATCTTTTTTAGGGTCTAAGCCGAAAGGCAGTTGAACGCTGGCTGGCGAGTGGTAACGCGGTGAAGACAGCGCACCTATCGGCCCCCTGAAGCCCTTTTTAAACTTGAAAATAGGAGAATTAATATGTTACATTTAGCAAATTGTCATGGAGAGATCACCGGGATTATATTTTTAATCCCGGCTATTCCTTACGTTGCTTATAGATTGCGTATGCTCATCGGTGTTTGACATTTGCTTGACAATAAATCTATTGACATCGGCCTCGATTTAGTGTATAATATATATATAGAGTCGAAGGAGGACTAACAACATGGCAGCTAATATTTCTAACGTATTGACTTGGAAACAAGCCTGTAATCAATTTGAACACTTGCATATGCCAGTTATCAAGCGGGCTTTTGAGCAGGACGGAGTTCCTGACTGGCCCGCCCGTTCCGAGGCTTGGAACAACTGGACCGACCATCTTTGTAAGAACAAAGAAATCAGCGATTGGCAGAATGAGAACTGGTCACACCCCGCATGTTGCGGTTAGGAAATTGATAATGAACTTGACGAATAAAGAAATCATTGAATTGATGGGTTGCGTGTATAATCGCATTGAAGATTTGGTGGTGACCCCCAACTTCACGGGCGCGTACTACGAAGACTCTGACGAGAGCGAGCTTGAATCGCTTGACAATCTTATGAGCAAACTATACGATTTTACGGAGATAAATTGACCTTTTACGGAGATAAATTGACCTTTTACGGAGATAAATTATGAACTTGACGAGCAATGAAATTATTGACCTGATGGATTGTGTTAACAATCGCATTGACGACCTGACGGACTGCGCCATGTTTGGCGACGGAAAGGCAGTCGAGAACGAGATTGAGCGTCTTAACGGACTTATGGGCAAGCTGAACGAAATGTTGGAGGCTAAATAATGGGCGTTAGAAGTGATGTTGCAATTGCAATGAAAGAAATTGTCCACGGGCACCTAACTAAAGAAATCAAGGATTTCCTTGAGGCATGGGGATTTGAGGAGCAGGCTAGAATTGATGAATCAGATCTAAAAAAGAACGAAGACATCGGATTCCAGCGAACCAGTGAGGAAGACCTTGGAACCCTGTTTACCACGCAGGACGTGAAGTGGTATCATCATGATTATGCCGATATCATAGCTTTCTACAAGTATATGGAAGAGAACCATGACGAAGAGGATTGGCTGATTCTTCAAGCGTGCCACGATTACCCTGATTCTGAAGAGGGGGATACAGGCGGCTGGCATGACAACCCATTCGGGCTCAGAAAAGAAATATCAGTGGTGCTAAATTGGGAATAGACCCGATCGAGCGATACCCTTGGATTGACTTTCCTATTGAGGTGACGTGTAATCCTATTCTTAGCACGATGCCCGGTGGTAAACGCTGGGCTATCGCAGCTAGCAAGTGGATGGAAGTTCCCCTTGAAGCTACAAGAGAAGACCTTCCGAGGTGGATGGTCTACAAGAGGCCAGAACCCTCCTTCGAAGAAGTTAAGGTTGAAGGTTCAAAAGGAAATGTTTACACTTTGCGCCGCGACACCAAGACGGGGAAGGTGTCATGCACCTGTCCAGCACATAAATATCGTGGCAATTGTAAGCATACAACCACTGCTTTCGGCGATTAACATCAGTTTGACATTTGAAAGCTGGACTTCGGCCCCAAAATTTAGTATAATATAAGGGTAAGAAGGAAGGACTACCACATGCCACGCTACAACGCCAAGAATAAAGCACACCGTAAAACCCTCGCCAAGCGCATCTCGAAAATGCTGCTTGGAGGCGGTTTTTTGACAACCATGGATTACGCATGGCTCCACTACGACGTTTACCAATTTGAAGGCTCGCGGAAAATCGACGTTTTTACTAAGATTTGGATGGATGAGGTTGAAAAGGATGCGACCGAGATTGAAATCCAAGCTAGCGGACTGAACCCGATAAACGTACCTCTCAAGGGCGATATGGACGGAATCACATCGCGCCTACTCCGTGCGATGCAGAAGATGAAGAAGGTATCAGCAAAGGAAAAGACAGTTTTAATCCCGTCTTTCGATGTTGGTGACCTTGTGGTGTTCTCTAAGTCTCGCCAGCATGCTAGCGCACTCCGTAAGCGGCTAGGTCTTGTAAAACCTAGAAAAGATGGTGACCATGCTCTCAGAACCACGGTTTACTGGTTGCCTACGCCCGACGCGCCGTCGGACACCTCGGAGATTTTGACCGAGCTTATTGAATCTTACTGTCCCTTCTAGGATATGTAAGGTTGAAGCACGGTTATTTGTTTTGACATTCCCTTGACAAAGAAATTCTTTACTTTTGCCTCAAAATTTAGTATAATATATATGTAAGGTCAGGGAAGAGCCCGCCTCTGCTAATATCAATCATAAAAAAAGAGAGAAAAATACATGAGTTGGAACGGAACAGTCACTTGTTCGTATTGTCATGAGAGTGGTCACAACAAAGCCGGTTGTTCAAGGTACACGGCTAAAATCGAGGAGTGGCGTGCTGCTGGCTGTATGGGCATTGCGGTGCGCCGATACGACGCGAAGAAGGAGCGGAAGCAGACATCGGCTAAGAACCGTAAGTGTTCGTGGTGCAGCGAAACCACCCACAACCGGCGTACATGCCCCGCTTATAAGGTTTCCTTCGCAGCTTTCCAAGGCGCACAAGCCCAGTATACGAGAGACTATGTAAAAGCACTGGCCGCTGGTGGGCTTACCCCCGGCTCTATGTTTCACATGGGCCTCGGCGAACATGCTAATCCTAACCCCCATATTATTGCGACGGTTGATTGGGATAGAATAATCTGGTGGCAAAAACGAAATTATACACTTCGTTACTTGAGCGCCGACCAGTTAGGGACCGGTTACCGTGGTCGCCAATTCAGCCCACTAGACCAACTTCGGGGCCAATCCCGCGACCGGACCCATCTCACGGTTGTAGTGCCCGGAAATGAGGCGTCTTTCCTCCAGTCAGTCCCCAAAGACATCTGGAATGGTTCGCGGGCCACGAAAGAATACTTCAAAGAGAATGCTAAATCTTGGCATATGAGCGCTGAGAATTTCTGCGATTGGTTTGCTGGCAACTCCGAATCGGTTAAATTTCCCCAATGCGAAGGCGGCGCATGATGGGGAAAGATAGCTTTCAAGCCGGACAATTGGTAAGAAACAAGTTCACCAAAGACCTTGGCGTCGTTAGGAGCGTGGAGCCTGATTATTACGGTGCAACGCAGGCTTTCAAGATTTATGGTAATATCGAGCGAGGCCAAGCACTCAAACCTGACATGGTTAACGGTATCGGGCCTACAAAAGACGGTATCAGAGATAGAGTTCAAGTTCGCTGGGTTACTGATTATGAGAATGAGCATTCTTGGCCTTTTAGTTGGCATGATGGAAAGAACTTAACGATAATGGAGGATTAAAGTGGATTACCGTCACTACGACAGGCGCACCGTCGTCGCTATCAATTGGGCCACTGGCCTGTTCTGGAATACCTTGGCTCTAACTGCCTTTTGGCTCATGACATCTATTTTACATTTAAATCCTTGATTTTTGGTTCAAAATGTTGTATAATATATATGTAAGATTGAGGGATACACACGCATGACGCCTACCGCACACCGTTTCGAAAATTTGCTTTCTATTGATGTTCTCACAAAGTGGGAGCGTTCGACTCTGACTGATATCTATGATTTCTACAAGATTAAAAAGCGTCTTTCAAAAGGACAAAGAAATCTTGTCTGGAAAATCGAGAATCAAGCGCAGGTTCGCGTTGACAACCCTCCGACCGTGGATGAAGGCATGATTGCTCGCATTGATAAGGTTGCACCTGCGTTTTCCAACGATAGGTTTCTGGGTGGCTTCTTGACAAGCGTGAAAGACCAGCTTAAAACTGGCAAAACCTTGTCTGACCGTCAGCTTCAGATTCTCGCCAACGCAGAGGATGATTACAACAAGAATATCAAGTTTGAAGGAGAGTTTTCGACTAGCGAAGATATGCAGGAGCGATTCAGCATCGCAATCGATTACTACCGTTCAAACTCCGATTTCCGCAGTGGGTATTCCATCGCTCAGCGTGTTGATAACACCGAGGGATACAAGGTGACCTTCCGTGATTATCATCAAGTTGCCGAAAACAAGTATGCAAAGCGGGTTATCGAGGCCACACGTTCACCAGTCAAGTATTCGGTTGGTTCAACGGTAACTTTGGCCGCATCGGCCTTCAACGGGTCCAATTACGCACTCAAGATGCGCCGCGACCTAGTGGAACAAGGCGCTGACCTCTCCTCAAAGAACCTAGAGGGACTTGTCCTTGACGCAGGTTCAAAGCCGGTTATCAGCGCCGTCAAGGGCGCGAAGCGCTACACAATCCTGTTTTTTGGAGCTTCAAGGCCGTTTATCATCGAAGAAAGATATTTGAAGAGGGGAAAAAAGAGATAATGGAGCTTCAAACTGGTTTATTTCTCTTGACATTCGCTTTACAAAAAAACTCTTTACTTTTACCTCAAAATATAGTATAATATATATGTAAGTCGGGGATGTTCCCCGGCCCCAACTTGACTGACAATTCGAATCACGGAGATTCAAAAAAACATGGCTATAGACTTCAACTCTCTCTCTAATATTCTACCCGTCGTTTCTGGTGCAGGTTTCCCTGTCCTTCTTCGAGGTCGTCATGGCATCGGCAAATCCGAGTCTGTTTATCAGTTCGCCCGCGCGGTGGGTATGCCCATCGTCGAACGTCGGGCCTCGCAAATGACAGAGGGTGATTTGCTTGGTTTGCCCGACCAAAACGGCGTCGAGGTCAATGGTCGGCGTGCAACCTCCTATAATCCGCCTGCATGGTTCGTCGAGTGCTGCGAGTTCCCCCGTGTTCTCTTCGTCGATGAAATTGACCGTGCGGTAACCGAGGTCCGTCAAGGCTTTTTTGAGCTTACCGATTCGCGTAAGCTGGCGGGTCATACTTTGCACCCTGAAACCATCATTATCGCAGCCGTCAACGGTGGCGACGGTTCTGGTGATTACAGCGTTGCCGATATGGACCCCGCAGAAGCTGACCGCTACACGGTATTCGACGTTCAACCTAGTGTTGAAGACTGGTTGTTCTGGGCCAACGGTGAAAACCGAGCGGCTGAAGTTTCCGCTTCTTACTCCGATATCAAGGAGTCGATGGCTGCGCTGCGCTTGAACAAGGAGCGTAAGCCGGTGGATTCGATGGTTGTCGATTTTATCAGGTCGAACCCCGGTCATCTGGAACACGGTGATACTTTCGAACCGGGTAAGGTCTATCCTTCCCGCCGGTCTTGGAAACGATTCAGCGATACCGCAGTTGTGGCTAACCTTTTCGAGGACGTGGCTCAAAGCCGGGCGCTTATCGCGTCCCTCGCAGCCGGGTTCGTCGGGCTTGAGGCATCTATCGCATTCGTGGACTACGCGGCCAACTATGAACGACAGGTCACCGTTGAAGATATCATCGACCATGGTCACATCGACCGCACCGCAGACTTCGATATTGTGGAGCATACAGCGATGGTTTCGAAAATCAAGGATAGTGGAGCTTTGGCCCCCACTCTCACCGAGACGCAACTTCAGAACGTTGCTGACTATCTTACTTCCTTGCCTTCCGAGGTCGCTATGGTTCTCTTCTCGGCTATCCCTGTAGCAGGCGAGAATGGCTCTATTAACATCGCGGCGCTGTACGCCTTGACCGCTGCGAATGGTAAGACCGTTCGCGACTTTATCACGGAGATGATCTAGGGAGGTCAAACCTCCCTTTTTCCTCTTGACCTCCTCTTTACAATTTAAGTCTTGATTTTTCCTTCAAAATATAGTATAATATATATATAAGGTCGGGGATAAACCCCGCGCAGGAGCCACAACGTGTCACAAACTTTCGACATTCAAACTCATCTTTTTAAACTGCTTGAAAAGGAGCCTTTCTTCGCGGCTATCAGTCGTCGCATCAATAAGAAGCCTTCGACCGCTGTTCCTACTGCGGGCGTTCGGGTTGACCCTGAAAGTGCTCAACTGGAAATGGTGTATAATCCTGACTTTTTCAACCGTCTGGTCACAGACCACGCAGAATATGTAGAAGGTATGAAAGCTACAGAACGTAGGGAGTATATCGGCTCTCATCGAGGTGACGATGGTCAACTTGACCCTTATGTTTGGGTTCGTGGGATTATCAAACATGAATTGTTTCACATTGTGTTTGGCCACGTCTCCGAGCGTTTACCTGAAGAGGGCATGACACAGAAATGGAACATTGCAACCGACCTTGCAATCAATTCCAATATTGCAGACGAACTTCCAAAAACGGCTCTCGTCCCCGGTACTGGACCGTTCACAGACATGCCAGCCGGTAAAAATGCAGAATGGTACTTTAAGAATCTCCCCGAGTCCGACGACGACTCTGGTGGGGAGAAGCCCCCCGAGGATAGCGATGGCGATGGTGGAGGCGATGGTTCGAGTGCTGGTGAAGGTGATGGCGATGGCGAATCGAATGAAGAAGGCGACGGAAGCCAAAGTCAGGGTTCACCCGAGACTCTCGACGACCACTCTGGTTGGGGGGACGCATCCGATGAAATTCGCGAGATGGCTCGCGAGCGTGCAAAGCAGATTGTCAAGGAAGCAGTACAAGAATCGACCGCTAAGGGTTGGGGCACTGTAAGCGGGTCTTGCAAACAACAAATCATCGACAGTATTAAAACTAGAGTGAACTGGCGTGCAGTCCTCCGGTACTTCGTTAAGCAAAGCCAGCGTTCAAACCGGGCTTCTACTGTGCGCCGCTTGAACCGTCGCCAGCCGTTCGTATGGGCTGGTAAGCGCGTGAAACGTCAAGCGAATATTGCAATCTCAATTGACCAGTCGGGGAGTGTTTCGAATTCCATGCTAACAGCATTCTTTTCGGAGCTTGAGAAATTGGCTGCTGTTGCCGAGTTTACAGTTATCCCCTTCGACACCGAGGTAGATGAGAGTCTAGTTTATGTCTGGAAGAAGGGAGAAAAGAAGAAGTGGGAACGTGTTATGTGCGGTGGAACCTGCTTTGATGCTCCCACCAAATTCGTGAATGAAAACCACAAGTTTGACGGTCACATTATTCTTACTGATATGGAGGCCCCTAAGCCCATACCCAGCAAAGTACAGCGTATGTGGATGACTGATGAAAGGTCTGCTCAAAGACCATACTTCCAGACGAGCGAGCGAGTGATAGCAATTGACGTTTGAGCTATCCTAGACCCCCTGTGAGGCGTTTTGATTGGTTACCTTACACCTTCCATACCAAGATATCCAAAACGCCTCACAGGGCATTGTAGACTTTGAAAGGAGAACATCGTGGAAAATTATAATAATGAGTATAGATTTAATCAGCTTGGGTTGGTCACTGTTATGGTAGCCGTATTTAGTTTGGCCCTTATCAATTCGTGTGGAGTATAATATATGTCTTTAGGTCAGTATACTTTAGGTGATAGTGTTCGTCGTGCTTGGCGAACGGATCCCAAATTCCAGTTTCAAGTAGGCACAATCACCGATATATATGAAGAGGGATGTGAAGAACACGATTTAGATAATCATGATGTGAATATTATATGGGCCGACGGCTCTATTTCAAAAGAAATGTCCTGCGAATTATACAAGTGCAAGTCAGAACAAGGAATATGGAAAGGTGATATCCCTTCTGGAATGGATAGGTTGTTAGATGCTCTCGTCCAAAGAGAATAACGCCAAACCAGAGGGTCAACCTCCTGTTACAGGGGGCGACCTTGTTTATATTACAACCTGTAACAATGTTATGGGCATTGTGCGTTGGGTCGAGAAATATCCGGTGTGGCCATATGGTCCCTATCGAACTGGAATATACTTCGATGGCTCGACGCACATTTTTCTCACCAAGGACTTGAATCCAATAATATGAATGACAAGGAATACCAAAAGATATTGTCAGAGTTTAAAGAAGGTGACCTAGTAAAGCATTTTGTTACTGATGAACTACTTATCGTTACGGGAATAGAGAGGCCAAACACTCTCTTTCCCCAAGTGTGGGTAAGAGCAATAACCAACTACCATTTTAATGGAAAGGTTTTGTTAGACCCACGAACAATCGATTTGGTGGTCACAGACAATGAAGCGAAAACCGAGGTTCCAGAAGGGTGATTTAGTACAGCCCAGACCATTTACATGCGACCCTAGAGGTCCACTGTTATTCCCTGCACACCCCGGCATAGTTAAATGTATCGAGACTTCTGATATAGAAGCTGGAAACTACATTTACACCGTTGTATGGTTTGGGCGAGACGGATTAAAAACGGTTTCTGAGTTTGAGGATAAGATAAAGTTTTATAGAGATGATGATTGATGGCTGAAGTATACGATAAAAATGAATTAAAGAAACGATGGGATGCAACACGCCATTTAGCAGGACGAAAGCCCCAACTCGGCGATTTAGTCCAGTACGACTTGCCCGGTGGCCGAATTGGTATATGCAAAGGCGACTGTGAAGACCCGATTAAAGCAAGGGTATACTGGATAAGCCAAGGGGAAAGACACCTCCATCAACACCCGAAAGAAACAAACGAATACTATACAGCACTGAAGGTATTAGATATCGCCAAAGGTGAGGATTAAAGGAAAGGATGAGCCGGTGTAAGAAAGGTGATGTGGTATTATATTATTTAGTGTTGCCTATACTACCACTAGGCGAGCGAACCATCTTAGGCTTTATAACAAAGGTATCAGAGGCGGGAATGGTAAAGATTAAATGGATGAACTCACCCAATTTTATGACACCCGAAGCACACTATTCAAAAACCCAGTTTAAGAAGTCACTAACCTCCGGGAAGTTCAAGGTTATAAGGGGATAAATGAAGGACAAAGAATATAATTCAGTGACATAGTAAGGACATAACCTGTATACTAAAAAGACGTTTAACCTACTATAAGGTAATCCCCTATCTACTAACCAAGGTATACATGCAAGCGATTCAGCGCCAATTTTTTTCTTTTATTGGCAGGCACGGTAGTGAAAGCTAGCATAATACACCACCATTCCCCACTATATTCCACTCTTCCCCACTTGTCTTACGGCATTGTGGGGCTTTTTATTAGTTAATCAAGGAGAGGGTGGAGATAGGGTCTGTACCGTGTGGAGGATTAAGTACATAGGCAGTCAATGGCTGTCAAGCATTTTATTGTCAAAACATCCCCGCTATTCCCAACCGTCCCGACAGTCGCGACCGCTTCAGACCCGGCGTCTGCCTGTGCCTATACACTCACAGGTTAACCATAAGGTATCCATAGGATATTAATAGGTCTGTATTTACAGTGCAGCAATAAAGTTATCCACAGCATGCTTTGCATTGCATGCCCCCTATTAATAAGCTGTGGACAACAGTGCTCCTCTACCTCCACCTAGAGTAAACCTAACTGAAACCCCGTGAATGGGCGGCTATGAGTTTTGGTCCGAGGGCAGTATAAAAGATAAAGGTAAAGTATATGGTCAGTAGAGTAAGGGTATTGTCTTAACCCTCGAAACCTCTTTATACGGTCAACAATCGCCAGCAGGCGGTGGGCTCCTTGGGTACCTCCCCCCTCCCCCCCCGTGCCGCAGGTCCTAAGTACCATGGCGCGGTGTCGGCCCTCCGTCCTAATACGTTCGAAATACCCACACAGAAAAATCCCAGATTATAAACTTGACCTTTATGGCATAGTATGTTATGTTATAGAGTAAGAACGGATAAGACATGTATATTTGGTATAGAATAGAAATAAAGACTCATGGTTTTTGGCTAGCAGCTAAAGATCGCAAGGCATTAGATAAGCTCTTGGAGAAGAAGGGCCACACCGATATACTGAGTATTAAAGAAGATCCCAATTTCCCACAGTGCTTAGAGAGCAAATAATGTTTCTAGTGCCCAAAATAGCTCATTATAATTTTACCCAATAACTCTGGGCTATTCATATCCCCGAAATACCTGTGGCCACCTCTCCACACATAGTCATAAGGCACGACATACATTGTGCCCCACGCTGCATCATGTATACCCGGTGATATACTAGTGCGCCCTATGCCACATTCATCAGAGTTTAATTTTTCTGGTGTCGGACCCTTTGTAGTACAATACATAAAGTAATTTGGATTCTTCAATTCATTGTCACCCCCTAATAATATATAGAACTATTTATTGTATGGAGGATGAAGATGATTGACATTAGCAAGAAAGGGTGGATGGTATTGAGGGGCAATACTCCCCTGCATAAGATCGCCGCAGCTGAGAATTTGCCTTGTTGCACTCTTTGCGCTATGTGGTGTTTGGATGTTTCTGATGATGTATGTGAGGTTTCTGTCACGCGCTATGCCGGTCAGGATTTGGACTGGTGGAAGGAAGCCAACGTATATGACCGTGGGAAGCCGTGGAGTGCCCTTGAAGCCGCTCAACAGAAGTTGGGTGGGGTGATAGCCTATTGCGCGGAAGTCGATGACGAAGCGCCTGCACTTACGCCCGGAAGGTGGCATGTTATTCAGCGCTGGCGCTCATTGGAGTTAAACGATAAAGATATTATGGAAGATGATGAGGTTATCAATGGTTCATACGGCCATACATATCTTGCCTTTGCTGAGGAAGAGGGCGATGCGGTCACTATTATTCAGTCTAGCATCAAGAAGGGCTACCGGGTCAATGAAGGTGGCTGGTCCGGCAATGCCGGCCTCAAAGGCTTCTCTGTTGGAGTCCTCACTCTTCCAGTATTACGGGAGGTATAATGTATTTTGCATTGTTTTTATTTGGATGCTCTGATGTATTAAAGTCCTATATTGATACCGGCACTGTTCCTTACGACGAAATAGTGGTTACTACCACAGATATTGAAACTGTTGATACGGGTTGTGACTCTGGAGAGCTTTGCGATACTGCGGGCTGACAGGGTAAAAAAATACCGGCAAAAAAATTGACATTTTTGGTCTTTCTTGTTATAATATTTTAGGAGGCTAATATGATACCTACAATTACAGAAGCGGTTACTCACTATTACAACCAGCTTAACTCTTATGTTGGTGCTGCTCGGGATATTAAGAAGGCAGACAAGCATATGGACGGTTTTACTAATATTTTTAAGAGTGCGGTGTTTGATGCCGTGGTACATGAAAAGCACGACGCGGTTGTTTGTGGCGCTTTTCTTAATAAACGCTGGGATATGGCTTATGGCGACTCGGAAAAGTTTACTCATGCCATGGAATTGAAGAGTATTGTACTCTCAAAGATGGGAAAATGCTTTTCAAACCGTGTTGAAGAAGCAATTGGAGTTGCTGTGGACCTAAAACACCGCGATTCTAAGATAAAATTGAGTTATTTTCTGGTTATTGAGGATGATTTGCTGGGTTTCTCTCCAAAAAGGACCGATCGGTTGGATAGAATCCATGATTTTTGCCGTTATATAAACAAAGAACTAAAATTATATGATAATGTTGGATGTGTTATAATCGATTCAACAGGCCATTATGACTTTATTTACTCAAATTTGAGTGATTTTGTTGATTTATGGGCTAATTGAGAAAAAAAATCTGGAGACTTTTCGTGGATGAGGGCTGCTGCTACCATTCTGTACACTAGTTAAAACAGGAGGGCCTATGAATGAGAAGAATTTTGGCATCGATGGTTATATTAGGGGCATGCACACCTGAATATGGCATAAAAGATCATCGTAATGTGCCGAATATTACTCCTGATACTCAAACAACAGTGGATTCCCCCGTAGAAGACCCACCATTTATTGTCGGCACTCCAGAAATACATGAAAAAAACCCACTAATTCTTATTGATCCTTACGAATATACGTTTGAGGATATATTAGTTAACTGTTCAGACGAATATAACGTTCGAATTGCCAATATTGGTGATGCTATATTGGATATTTACGAGTGGGAGTATATTCATACCCCGAATCTATCTATGATTCCGCTATCAGAACCACCCTTTTCCCTTGAACCGGGTGAAGAAACGTCTATTTCCTTCTTTTTTGATGAAAATAATATTCATTTTGATATAGGAAGTCTTTATATTTCCTCAAATGCACTTGGCAAGCCCGAACAAATGGTTCGCCATGAGGGTCAAGGGGAAGCATGGGGCTCGCAGGCAGACTCTTTCAAACAAGAAGAGATCACCAAAGCTGATATCTTGTTTGTTATTGATAATTCTTGCTCTATGAGTGAGGAACAAACAGATTTAGCCGCCAATGCAGAAGATTTTATTGATACCTTGGTGTCCAAGGGGACTGATTTTCAGATTTCTGTCGTTACAACGGATAATCCGGTGCCTTCTGCTTCTCTGATTACATCAGCCAGCGCAGATCCGGTCGCTGAGTTCGCTGCGGCTGTCCAAGTTGGGGTTATGGGAAGTGCCTTTGAACATGGACAGGACAATGCCATGCAGGCGCTCGACACTGGTCCTCTTAGTTCTGGACGATATGGGAGAGAAGACGCTTCGCTTTCTGTGGTTGTTATCTCTGACGAAGAAGATCAAAGCCCCCTGACTGAAATAGAGTATAATGATTTTTTTCTTACAATAAAAGACTCAGATTTATTCTTTTTTCATTCGATCACCGGCCTTATAGGCTCTGTATGTGACACAGAAGTTGGTTTAAGGTATATGACCCAAAGTGGGATGACAGGAGGGACTACTTTAGACATATGTGGGTCTTGGGGTGGTAATTTAAACACGATAGCTAGCACAAATTATGTAATTTTTACTGTTTATCCTCTGTCTGAGGAGCCTTTGGTGAATACTATACAAATATTTTTGGATGGTATACCATGGGATGGTGCATGGTACTTTGATTATACTGCTAATTCAGTGGTTTTAGAGAGTACTACAGGTATTATAGGGGATGAAACACTACAAATTACATATGATTTCGTTCGTGAGTGCTAATTTTAACACAAAAATCTACTATTTACGAACAGTATGCAAAATTTAATCAAAAAATACAAAGAGATTTTGATTTATCACGATCACCAACCGCTTTTGCTGTTCTGGGCGGTCTCAGATCTCTTTAATAACCAAGTTTTATGGACAGATTTTGCTTTTTGGCAAGAAATGGGCCAGCCAGACACCTATTATTTGTATTTTGTTTATCTTTTTATCTCTCTTGGAATACTTTTTACGTTAAATCGGGTTGAATGGTGCACAAAATTCGTATTTTCCTACCTTATGCTTCACATTTTCTCGACTGTAAGGTTCTTAACTGACTTATATTTGACCCCAGACCTTGAATTTGAACTAGTTATTGTCAAGAATCTAACAATTACGTTCATTTATTTCGTTTTATGGACTTGGATTTATACAAAAATGAAAAAAGAGGCCGTTCATCGGAAAATAAATGGATAATGCGACGATTACAGCCATTGTTACTTGTGCAATTACTGGACTATTGTCTGCTGGTGGGTGGAAATTTTATGAATCGGTGTTAAAAAGCCGTACTGAACAGAGAAAAGAGGAAAAAATGGAACGAATGGCTTACCGTGACGACTTAATTACCCGTGTTGATAAGCTAGAAGAGGAAAGAAATGTCTGTATGCAGGCTGTCACAATTCTAAAAACAGACGTTGCGGCCATGAAAGTTGAACTTATTTATGTGAAAAAAGAGAATGAAATCCTAAAACTTAAGCTAGAAAGCCGTTTTTAGCCCTTATGCGTAGTCAAAAGTGAACAATGAATGTTCTTTGAAACATGCTTAACAACCTTTGAGTTTATATTTATAGGAACATGACCTCGGTTATGCAAAAAAGGAGAAAACAATATGTTAAAAAAATTAGAAACAGCTAGAATTTGGGTCGGTGAGCTTACCGAAATGTCTATGAGCCTTCTTGCACTCACAGTAGTGCTTCAGGTTCTCTTTGGCGCAACTGTGCCGTTCTTCCCAATTGATGTGGTCGGAAGTGTTGTTGATGTAACCAACCAGCTTGGCAGTGAAGGTCTTGTAGGCCTAGTAGCCGTGTGGGTATTGATAGCGCTGTTTAATCGAAAGTAAATCTAATGACTCTACATATGTGAGTAAAGGCGGTACTTCGGTGCCGCCTTCTTTTTTTGGTTGGTCGATACTAATTATAGTATGTATAAACATAATATAAAGTTGGGGCGGGATGTTAAATGAAACTCCTACTTGAAAATTGGAACAACTTCCTTAATGAAGCC
>TARA_R110002110_G_scaffold89075_1_pt1 | contig 17435 bp, 19 predicted proteins | sample TARA_R110002110 | Tara Oceans TARA_R110002110 (sample SAMEA4397330) | marine metagenome | biome: Polar Biome; feature: [SRF] surface water layer (ENVO:00010504); material: water (ENVO:00002006), including particulate matter (ENVO:01000060) such as... | depth 5 m
CCGGCCATCCGCTTCGGTTTTCAGCGTGACACCGCGGCTGGAGAACCAATCGACGGTGTCAGCTGCACCGAACCGATGGAACGGACCGATCAACGATTTCTCACCGCGTGGATAATTTCTGCTCAACTCACGCGGTTCGAAACAATCGTGCGTGACATTGCAGCGACCGCCACCAGAGATCTTCACTTTCTGCAGCAGCTGCGTCGTCTTCTCGAGGATCAGCACCGACTTCCCGGAGTTCTCTGCGCAAGTGATTGCCGAGAAAAATCCTGCGGCACCCCCGCCGACAACGATGAGGTCAAAGAACATGCTTGCTCACTGTAGGGACGATTTGGGCCTGGGAAACGACGGCACCTCGGCAGCCTGCCGATCACCCTCCGCCGGGCCCAATCACCCGGCGTTGTGCCTCGGCCGCAGCAGGAACACTCGAGTCCTTGTCCAACACGTTCGCGCCAGAACCTATTTGAACCGGTCTCGGCCGACGAACTCAACGAGGGTCTGACGCCCGACCGGCAACTTCGAACTTATCGGGGAGTCGCCCTGGCAGACCGCCGTGTTCGACCTCGACGACACCTCGGGTCCAGTAGCCGTGAGCAATGTGGCTGCATGCAGCTGATGGTGATGAAATGGTGCCGGACAGTTGCGGTCGAAAAGCGTGTCACACGCTCAGAGCGAGTTGACGTCGGTGGTGGGCCAGCGCCATGCGATCCGGACGGCGGTCAGGAGGAGGGCGACTTCGAAGAAGCTGCCAAGGAGGTAGTAGATCCAGGTCTCGCCGATGCATAGGCCAGCGATCGTGATCGCATAGAAGATGCTGACGGAGATGTTCAGCCTTCGGTTGAGTTTCGCTGGTGCCATGAGCGAGGCGATGACCATGAGGCTAGGGATGACGATGTAGCCGGTCGCTGCTGCGAGGAAGGCCTGGTTGATGGTGATTCCTTGGCCGGCCACTTCGCCGGCAAGCGCGCCTTCGATGATGTCGGATCGGTAGAAGCCGAAGATGTCGACGTAGGCGAAGAGAAACAGCATGGCGACCCAAAGGCCAGACAGTTGGACTTTGACGTCGATCTTCGTGTCTCGAAGCTGCGTCGGACGAGCCGTGTGGTTGTTCGGTTGGGTGCGGGTGCGGGTGCGGGTGCGGGTGCGGGTGATGGGCATGGCGCGTACTCCTCGGATGAGTGTTGATGGGACAACCCGATCATGATGGTGCGGGCGTTTCGTCACACCGGAAGGTCGGCCAATTTCCTCCTGGCTGAACGGTCAGGGCAGAACCGCCCAAGCGACTGGTACCGAGAGCAGAGTTGGGTGCGTACTGTTTGATCCGTGCTCAACACGCTGACGTCGCTCTGGGTCGAGCCCGCTATTCCCAATCCGCCTGACCGATCCCGTCGTGACTGGATGCTTGCCGGAGCGGTCGCGCTGGGCACAGTGATCGAGGTCGCATCGAGGACCGATCTCGTGTGGCCGGTGATCGGGTTGTTGCTCGGGTTCGCACTGGCCGGCGCAGTCTTGATCAGGCGGGAGTTCCCGGTGCAGGTCGTGCTGTTCGGGTTCTGTGGCTTCGCCGTGATCGACGTCGCGACGATCGTCACCGATCGAGAACCATTCACGCTCTACAGCGGTGCGGTCGTGCTGACATTCGCTTTCTCCCTCTTTCGCTGGGGCTCAGCTCGGCAGGCTGCCGTCGGTCTCGTTGCGATGACGGCAGCGGTCGTGTCGGGCTCCGTCGTCGACTACAACGGTGCCGGCGACGTCGTGGGAGGAGCTGCGGTGCTCCTGCTCGTCGCTTTGCTCGGCGCATCGATCCGTTATCGACGCACGGTTCGTGACCAGTTGGTGGAACGGGCCAAGTCGCACGAGCGTCAACAGATCGCGAGAGAACTGCACGACACGGTCGCCCACCACGTCTCGGCGATCTCGGTCCAGGCGCGAGCCGGTCTCGTCGAGGTCGATGCGCACTCGCTCACGGGAGCGGCAGAGTCGTTGCGGGTCATCGCCGACGAAGCGACCCGGACGCTCACGGAGATGCGCTCGATGGTTGGCTTGCTCCGCGACGATCCTGGCGGGAGCGCCGCGATCGTTCATTGCAAGATGTCCGACCTCGAAAAGATCCCCGCGCGCAGCACGGCAAACACGAAGGTGGTCGTCCAGACCGTCGGTGACCTCACCGACGTTTCGCCGATGCAGGCAACCGCCCTGTATCGGGTCGCTCAAGAATCGGTGACAAACGCGCAGCGCCACGCTCGCCACGCCTCCCTCGTGGAGGTCATCGTGACCACGACCCCGTCGGAGTTGATGCTCATCATCCGTGACGACGGTGATGGGCGGATCGCCAGTTCACCACCTGGGTACGGGTTGGCCGGAATGAGGGAACGGGTCGGGCTGCTCGGCGGCACGTTTGAAGCCGGACCGCAGCCATCGGGTGGCTGGACAGTCCGTGCAGTGCTCCCGAGGTAGCGTTCCGTAGCATGACGATCCGCGTGGTCATAGCGGACGACCAGAGCATCATCCGCGCCGGTCTGGCGACGATCCTCAACGCCCAGCCCGACATCGACGTCGTCGGTCAGGCCGCTCACGGGCGTGAAGCAGTCGACCTAGCGCTCCGGCTCCGCCCCGACGTCTGCCTGTTCGATATCACCATGCCCGACCTCGACGGCATCTCCGCAACCCGCAAGATCGCAGGCCCAGACGTCGCCGATCCAATCGCCGTGGTGATCATCACCACGTTCGACACCGACGACAACGTGTACGGCGCACTCAAGGCAGGAGCGCGCGGGTTCCTCCTGAAAGACGCACCACCGGAGCAACTTGCCGAAGCGTTGCGCGCTGCTGTCCGCGGGGATGCCCTGATTGACTCCGGGGTCACTGCCAGGCTGCTCGGTCGACTCGTCGCAACCGAACGCACCGCAACACCGGCTCAGCCGATCGAGGCGCTCACCAATCGCGAGGAAGAAGTACTGATCACGGTGGCGCAGGGACGCACCAACGGTGAAATAGCAGCGGAACACAACATCAGCATCAGCACGGTCAAGTTCCACGTCGCCGGCCTGATGACCAAGATCGGCGTCCGCAATCGCGTCGAACTCGCCATGTGGGCCTACGAGACGCAACGCATGCCACCGGTGACGGACCAGCTCCGCTGACAAGGAACCGGTGAGGACCGGCGACGCGCGTACTCGGGTGGGTGATCGCTCGTGTACGTGCCGCAATGGAGCGGGTTTGATGCCGACGTCAGCGGAACAATATGGGTGGTCGCTGAGGCGTCCTCGCTCGGCTGGAAGATGCTTGCTGAGGTCGTGGTTCGCTATCCGCTCAACAAGTTCGCGGGAGCTGATGCCAGCCTGATTCTTGAGGTCGAGGTCGAGGTCGAGGTCGAGGTCGAGGTCGAGGTCGAGGTCGGCTCCAGCATTGAGCAGAACTCGAATCACTTCGTCTTCGCTGGCACCAACGTTGAATAGCGCCACAGCGAGATGCGTTGTGACGAACACAACTGTGGCGTCGGCCACCACGCCTGAGCGAAGGAGTAGGCGAGCGATTTCCGCATGTTGCGCCTGTGCAGCAAAGTGGAGCGGCGTCCACCCTTGCCGGTCCGCCAGCACAGGATCGGCGCCAGTGTGGAAGGTGCGTACTGCGATACCCACCCGAATCGCCATCGCCGAGCCGTTTGGGACGCCGCAGACCGCCATATCTATTCTTTGCAAGATGCGTGACGATGTTCGAGCAGTACTTGAATCAGCTCCGCTGGTCCACCTGGTGACCATTGACCCTGATGGGCGGCCACAGGTCAGCCTCGTGTGGGTCGGAGTCGACGGTGACGAGATCATTGTTGGGCACCAGGCCGAGCGCCGCAAGGTGCAAAACATCCGTCGAGACGACCGGGTGGCACTGTCGATGCTTGCGGGTTCTGTAGACCCGCGCGGGCTCGCGACCTATCTCGTCGTGCATGGCCGCGCCACGGTCTCTGAGGGCGGGGCGCCTGACGTCCTCCGCCCACTCGCCAAGAAGTATCTCGGGCCTGACGTGGTGTTCCCGCCAGGCGATGACCCGCCGCCGGGGCTCGTCACCCGAATCAAGATTGAACGGGTGACCGGCATTGGTCCGTGGGCCAGTTGAGTAGCGAGCTACTCGGCGTGCCTGCGCCGCTTCACTCATCGTGAGGACGGAGCGAATCAGACGTCGGTCATCTCCATCGGCGCACACCATTCGTCACGCGTCTTGGTTTTGAACGGCTCGGTGATCCACACCTTCAGCGCTGGCCACTGCGTCGGATCCATCTGCTTGGCGAGCTGGTCGTCACCGTCGAGGCCGGTCAGGCTCATCAGCTCGGCATAAGAACTGCGGCTCGATCGATCCGATCGAGATGTAGCGACCGTCCGGGCACTCGTAGACGCCGTAGAAATGGGCACCCGTGTCGAGCAGATTCGTGCCACGGCTGTTCTCATCGAAGATTCCGGTCGACTTCATCGACCAGAGCATCGTCAACAGCACCGCACTGCCGTCGACCATGGCAGTGTCGACCACCTGGCCATGGCCGCTGGACTTCGCTTCGAGGATCGCTGCGACGACACCGAGGGCGAGGAACATTCCGCCGCCACCAAAGTCATCGACCGTGTTCAACAGCGGCGCAGGAGCTTCGCCCACACGGCCGAAGTGGGCCAGCGCACCGGTGAGTGAGATGTAGTTGATGTCGTGGCCGGCGGCCCGGGCGTACAGGCCGTCCTGGCCTCATCCGGTCGTCCGTCGAGCCAGCGCATAGCCGGCAACCTGATCACGACCACCTGTCCCACAACGCGCAGGCAACAGCTCGTGAATCGCGTCCCGAAGTGCCGTTGAGGGGCACGTGTATCGGCGTGACCATGATGTTGGCCCCGTAGCGATCGTCACTTGAACGCAATGTTGTGTAGCCACTCACCGACCGGAATGGGCCGACTCGCTATAAGTAATGATTCGTGGCTTCTCAGTAGCGATTCACCACCCGTATTCTCACTGAGAAAAACCCTCATGAGTCGCGCCGCAGGACACTCAAACACAATCGGACTGACGAGGGCTCCGACGACGGTTGGTGCGGACTCCTGAATTTCGGATCAGCGCCGCTTTGCTTCGTCGGAAGCGACGGCCAGCACGTTCGCTGGCCAAGAGTTCCACAAACCGTCGAGTCCGGCCGCCCTGCGTCTGGCTCGGCTGCTCGGCTGCACGGATGGCGGTGCGAACGCTTCACGTTTCGGACACATTACGGAAATCTGGCACTCGTACCTTCCTGCTCGTTCTTCGCTGAGACGCTTTGCGCAAGCGGTGAACATTCGTGAACACAAACCCAAAGGAGCCCCATGCGAAACCGAAGAGCCCTAAGAATTGCAGCGCCCCTGCTCGCATCATTCGCCCTCGTGGCGAGTGCGTGCGGCAGCGACGGCGACACGAGTTCCAGCGCGAGCGATGCTGTTGAGGACACCGAAACGACCGACGGAACAGAAGTCCCAGCTGGCGCCGAAGCGGCGTCTGGCGACATCTGTCTCGAAGGTGACGTCGTCGAACTCGGCTTTCTGAACTCGACATCGGGTGGGATGGCGATCAGTGAGCAGACGGTGCGCGACTCTTTGATCCTCGGTGCTGAAGAGATCAATGCTGCAGGCGGGATCTTCGGAAAGCAGATCGAGTTCATCGAAGAAGACGGTCAGAGCGAGCCGACCGTTTTCGCTGAGAAGATCAACAAGCTGCTCACTGAGGACGAAGTCGCTGCCGTGTTCGGCGGTTGGACCTCGGCCTCTCGCAAGGCGATGCTGCCCGTGGTCGAAGGAGCGAAGGGTCTGCTCTTCTACCCCGTGCAGTACGAGGGTCTCGAAGCGTCGGAGAACATCTACTACACGGGTGCGACGACGAACCAGCAAATCATCCCGGCGATGGACTTCTTGGCGTCCGAGGGCGTCGAGACGCTGTTCCTGGCGGGGTCCGACTATGTGTTCCCTCGCACGGCGAACAAGATCATCAAGCAGTACGCGGCGGTGCTCGGGATCGAGATCGTCGGTGAGGAATACGTGCCGCTCGACAGCGACGACTGGACGACGCAGGTCGCCAAGATCGCTGAAGCGCAGCCCGACTTCGTGTTCAACACCATCAACGGCTCGTCCAACGTGGGCTTCATCAAGGCGTACGACGAGGCTGGCCTGAGCGCCGACAACTCACCGATCATCTCGGTGTCGATCGCCGAAGAAGAGGCTCCCGCAATGGGCGTCGACCTCACCGGTCAATACGCCTCCTGGAACTACTTCCAGAGCGTCGACAGCCCGGAGAACACGACCTTCATCGAGGCCTTCCAAGCCAAGTACGGAGACCGGCCGACGTCGGACCCGATGGAAGCCGCGTACACCTCGCTCTACCTCTACAAGAACATGGTTGAGAAGGCGGAATCATTCTGCGTCGATGCGATCAACGAGGTAGCCGATGGAGTGAGCTTCGCTGCACCCGAAGGCTTGGTCACGATCAATGGTGAAAACAACCACATCGCCAAGACCTCCTTGATCGGCCAGATCAACGCCGACAACCAGTTCGACATCGTGTTCAGTTCCGAGGGGCCGATCCAGCCTGATCCATTCCTCGAGGGCTACGACTGGTGGGATCCAACAGCGGGCTGAGGCCCTGGTTCTCGATTGATGTGTTCGTTGGGGACGGCCGTGCACGCGCACGGTTGTCCCCAACGGGACGCACGCTCCTTGACGACGATGTGAAAGCAGAAACTGTGGATGTATTCACCACCCCCTTCCTGACGGGAACGGCGAACGGCGCGATCTTGTTGATGGCGGCACTCGGACTGACGCTCACCTTCGGGCAGATGGGCGTGATCAACATGGCCCACGGCGAGTTCCTGATGGTGGGCGCGTACGTGGCATACCTCACCCAGCAGGTGACGGGGGCCACCGGTTTCTCCATCGTGGTTGCCCTCCCGATGGCATTTATCTTTGCAGGGCTTCTCGGGCTCCTTCTGGAGATCACCGTTATCCAGTGGATGTACGAGCGACCGCTCGACACACTTCTCGCAACCGTTGGTGTCGCCCTGGTGCTCCAACAGCTGGCTCAAGATGTGTTCGGGGCGCAGGGCGACCCGGTTGTCGCGCCGACTTGGCTCGGTGGACGCATCTCGGTGTTCGGCTACGAGTGGCCACACCGGCAGCTCTTCACCATCGTGCTTGCGCTCGGTGCGCTCGGTGCGCTGAGTGCCGTTCTGAAGTACACCGGCTTTGGTCGGCGGATCCGAGCGACGGTGCAAAACCGGCAACTCGCCGAGACGCTGGGGGTCTCTACTCGAAACGTCGACCGCATCACTTTTTTCCTGGGCTCGGGCCTGGCCGGCCTCGGAGGGGTCGCCATTTCGCTGATCTCGGGCACGAACCCGACGCTCGGCACGGCCTACATCATCCCGGCCTTCCTTGTTGTCGTCGTTGGCGGCGTCGGGCAGCTGAAGGGAACGCTGATTGCGGCATGGGTCGTTGGCGTGGTCACCGCCTTCCTGACTGACTGGATCAGCGGAAGCATGGCGCAGGTACTGACCTTCGCCCTCGTGGTGATCTTCCTCGTGATGCGGCCACAGGGCCTTTTCACCGCTCGGACGAGGTCGCTGGCATGAAGATGACCGCCAAGGAATCGCCCGATCAGCCTGATGCCGGGCGCAGGCACGGAGCGCAAGGTGCCGCAGGGGCTCGGTCTACGTCCTCGCTGGCGCAGCGGCTGAGCACATACGGTCCGTTGATCGGCATCGCCGTTCTGGCATTCCTGCTCCTGGTGTGGGCTCCGAATTCGCTCTCGACGTTCCGGCTCGGCAACCTGGGGAGGTACTGCGCGTTGGGGCTTGCGTCGATGGGCATCGGTCTGGCCTGGGGGCGTGGCGGCATGCTCGTCTTGGGTCAGGGCGTGTTCTTCGGTCTGGGCGCCTATGCAATGGCTATGCACATGAAGCTTGAGGTCGCTGGTCCGGGTGGGGTTCCCGACTTCATGATGCTCTATGGCGACGGCACTATGCCGAGCTGGTGGGAGCCGTTCCGCAGCGGTCCATTCACCCTGTTTGCAATCGTGGCCGTGCCCCTCGTGGTGTCGTTCCTGCTCGGGTACGCAATCCTGAAACGCCGGGTGAAGGGTTCCTATTTCGCGATCCTTACCCAGGCAATGGCGGTCGCCTTCGCGACGTTGCTGGTTGCGACGATCAAGCAGACGGGTGGCTTCAATGGCCTGAATACGTTCTCGACCTTCTTTGGGCACAACCTGTACAACCCTGAGGTTCAGACGAATATCTATCGGCTCGCAGCAGGGTTGATGATCGTGTTCCTGGTGATTCTCTGGCAGCTCTACCGGAGCCGCTACGGCGAACTGCTCGTTGCCACGCGAGATGCCGAAGAGCGCATCCGTTTCCTCGGCTACGACCCTGCGAACATCAAGTTGGCTGCATTCATGATGGCGGCGGTCATGGCGAGCATTGGCGGCGCAATGTTTGTGCCAATCGTCGGCATTGTCTCTCCGTCCAACGTCGATGCGTCAGCCTCGATTCTTCTGGTCGCCGGTGTCGCGCTGGGTGGCCGTGCCTCGTTGTTTGGCCCGGCGCTCGGAGCAATTGCTGTTGGCTATGGCAGGTCGACGCTCTCGGAGAGCTTCCCGACGCAATGGACCTATTTCCTCGGTGGGCTCTTCATCGTGGTCGTCCTCCTCCTTCCGGGCGGGGTGGCCTCGCTGTGGCCGATGCTCAGATCGCGGTTGTCTTCGGTCCAACGGAAGCCGTCGAGCATTGATGTCGACGATGGCTTGGAAGCGGACGAACCGGCGGTGCTGGCATGACCGCCTCATTCCTTGGTGAGGACTACCTGGAGATCCGTAACCTCACGGTCGACTTCGACGGCTTCAAGGCGATTGACGGAGTCGACATCACCCTCCAGCAGGGGAGGCTGCACTTCCTTATTGGTCCAAACGGTGCGGGGAAGACCACCCTCGTTGATGCCCTGACTGGCCTCGTGAGCGGGACGGGAGCAGCGAAGTTCCGAAACCACGACATTCTCGCGATGAAGTCGCACAAGATCGTCCGCCTCGGGATCGGTCGGACATTCCAGACGGCGTCGGTGTTCGAAAAGCTGAGCGTGCTCCAGAACTTGGACATTGCTGCTGGTGTGCATCGCAAGGCACGCCAATCGATCTTTGCCCGAAGCAAGGTTCCTGAGCGCGTCGAGAAGGCGCTCGACACGATCGGCCTGGAAGCGCTGGCGCACCAACCGGCCGGGATCCTCGCTCATGGGCAGAAGCAATGGCTTGAGATCGGCATGCTTCTGGTGCAGGACGCCCAGCTGATGTTCCTCGACGAGACGGTTGCCGGTATGAGTGGTGGCGAGCGGGAGGAGACCGGTGAGCTCCTGAAGCGGATCGTGCCAGACCGGACGATCGTTGTTATCGAGCACGACATGGACTTCATGCGCCGGTACGCCGACTTCGTGACGGTCATGCATACCGGCAAGGTGCTTGCCGAGGGGACGGTGGCGGAAGTCCAGGCTGACCAACGGGTACAAGAGGTCTATCTGGGAATGACGACAGAGGAGGAGACGAATGTCTGAACCAATGCTCGAGCTGATCGGTGTGACTGCGGGTTACGGGCGGTCGATGGTGCTGTTCGACGTCGACCTTGCGATACCCGCAGGTTCCGGTGCAGCGGTCCTCGGACACAACGGTGCGGGCAAGACGACGCTGCTGCGGGTTGCGGTTGGCCTGATCCCGGTGAAGTCGGGGACGGTGATGCTCGACGGTGAGGACGTCACCAAGATGCGGCCGAACCGCAGAGTGCGCAAAGGTATCGGCTACGTCCCGCAGGGTCAGCTCTGCTTCCCACAGATGACCACGATGGAGAATCTCCAGCTCGTCTCCAATGTGAGGTCCGACATCGACGAAGCACTCGACACATTTCCTGCCCTCACCGATCTCTTAAGCCGGCCGGCGGGCCTGTTGTCGGGTGGGCAACGCCAGCAGCTTTCGATTGCACGGACCCTGCTCGGCAAGCCGAGGATGTTGATCCTCGACGAGCCCACCGAGGGCATTCAGCCCAACGTGGTTGCCGAGATCGAGGAGGTCATCGTCGGACTCACCGCACGCGGCGACCTCACGGTGCTGTTGGTCGAGCAACACGTTGGATTTGCGCTTCGATCAACCGACCGGTACTTCACGCTTGAGTCGGGCCGCATCACGGGCACGGGTGAGGGCGGTGAGGGCTCGCTCGACGCGGTCCGACAGGCGATGGCGGTCTGAACTGATGCGGCTCTCAACCCATGAACAGGAACGACTGCTCCTTCACTCGGCCGCAGGCCTGGCTCGCGCCCGGCGCGAACGTGGACTGCCACGCAACTATGCCGAGGTGATTGCCGTGCTCACATCTTGGGTGCTGGAGTGAACGCGCCGCGGCCGCCGGGTTGCTGATCTGATGAGGGACGGCCGACACGTGTTGACGCGTGACGACGTGACGGAAGATGTGTCGGGGATGCTGGACCAGGTGCAGGTCGAAGCAACGTTCCCCGACGGAACCAAGCTCGTGACCTTGCACGGATTCGATCTGCGCGGGTAGAGCATCGAACACCGGGCAGCAGATGATCCCTGGTGGGTGGGCGGTGCTTCGAAAATGGCGACGACCGGCCTATTCAGGTGGGTTCGAACCGGGTATCGCTCTCGATGTTGACGTCGTCTTGTTCGTTGGTACTCGGGTCGTTCCCGGGTTGCACGGCGCCGTCGGTGGTCCACTGGACGGGCCTCACGCGTCAGTTTTCGATGAACTTGCCCAAGCGGCCTCACCGAACCCTCTTCGTCAGCCGGGCCAACCACGCCCCTCATCGACCAACGCAACAGTGCCGTTTGATCTCCATTTGTAGCGATTCGTTGCCTGTATTCTCAGCAGGTCCTTGCATCCGTTCTTATGAACCGCGAGAATCGAACACATGTTCTTACAGGGATCGCTTTTCGGGGCGTGCGAACCGGACGTCGACACGAGCTTCCTCGAGACTCGGCGCGTCGACCTCGATGAACACTCTTGGATCGACTACACACCTGGCTGGCTGAACGGCGCCGACACGGTCTTCGATGAACTGCTCGACAAGCTCGAACTCCGCCAGCGCAGCGGCATCGAAATGTACGACTCCGTTGTCAGCGAACCGCGCCTCACCGCATCGTGGCACGCCGACGACTATCCGGCAGGCGGCCCCACGCCGATACTCGACGATGTCCGCCAGACCCTCACCGAGCGCTATCACCGACCGTTCGACTCGATCGGCTTCAACCTGTACCGCAACGGCGCCGACTCGGTTGCGTGGCATGGCGACCGTCACCGCAAGCACGTCACCGACCCGGTTGTTGCGATCATGAGCGTCGGCGAACCGCGCCCGCTGAAGATCCGCTCACGCGGTGGCGGCCAGTCGCGTAGTTGGGATCTCGGCCGCGGTGACCTCTTCGTCATGGGTGGCGCATGCCAACACGACTGGGAGCACTGCGTTCCGAAAGTTCGCCGCGGCATTGGACCGCGCATGTCGATCACGTTCCGTCACGACACCCGCTGACTCGCGCCGCCCGCCGCTGATCAGCGACCTGCTGCGTCGTACGATTGGTTGATGGTCACCGACGAACAACTCGCGTTTTACGACACCAACGGTTATCTCCAACTCGAATCGTTCATCGAGGCTGCTTGGATGGACGAACTACGAGCGGCGTCGGACGACTTCGTCGAACAGAGTCGTGCGCTCGACGCTTCCAACCGTCGGTTCGACCTCGAAGCGGGTCACACCGCTGAGGCTCCACGGCTTCGTCGGCTCGTGTCGCCGGTCGATCTTCACCCCACCTTCCAACGGCTTGCGTTCGAGGGGCCGGTCGCGCAACTGGCCATGCGGATCTTGGGTGGGCCTGTCCGTTTCCATCACAGCAAGCTCAACTACAAGTGGTCGGGCGGTGGTGAGCAAGTGAAGTGGCACCAGGATATTCAGTTCTGGCCGCACACCGACTTCACGCCCCTCACCATTGGTGTCTACCTCGACGACGTTGACGACGAGATGGGGCCGATGGGTGTGTTGCCGGGTAGCCATCGCGGTCAGCTCTATGACCTTTACAACGCCGACGGATCCTGGGGTGGGGCGATGAACGACGCCGACGTGGCGACTCTCGCGATGAGCGACATGGCGTGGCTGCAAGGTCCTGCCGGGTCGGTCACCGTGCATAACTGCTGCATGGTCCACGGCTCGCTGCCGAACAACTCCGACCGAGCACGGCCACTGCTCTTGCAGACCTACTCGGCAATCAATTCGTTCCCTGTGCTCGGTATCGGCGCCAACGGCGTCGACGGCGCGAGCGCTGGCCGCATCATCGGTGGTGACCCCGACCAGCACGTCACCGTCGATGGCCGTCAAATGCGTGGCGCGCCCGACTGGCGCAAGGTCGGCCCGCCCACGATTTTTGGAAGCCAGCAAGCCGACTAATGCAGTACCAACCCTGACCGCCAGCCGGATTACGTCGTGAGTGAATCGACCTCATCGATGGCGTTGCTGAAGCGTGCAATCAGCTCGTCGGTCTCGTCGGCGGTGATGTTGAGCATCGGTGCGATGCGGATCACGTTGCCGTAGAGCCCGCCCTTGCCAACGAGTAGGCCGTGGGTCTTGCACGCTTCCAACAGTTGCGTGGTGCGCTCGCGGTCGGGTTCGATGCCACCCTCGTAGCAGAGCTCGACGGCCCACATGAGCCCGCGGCCGCGCAGCTCAGTGATCCACGGAGTGCGGTCGACGATTGGTTGCAGGGCGGCGTGGAAGCGGTCGCCCATCGCCTTGGCATTGCCCTGCAGGTCGTCGGCGAGTACCTGATCGAGCGTGGCGATGCCAGCGGCCGCCGACAGCGGGTTGCCACCGAAGGTCGAGAAGTGCAGCACGTTGATCGTGTCCATGATCTCAGCGCGCGCCACGATGCCGGCGAGGGTGATTCCGTTCCCGACGCCCTTCGCGAAGGTCAACATGTCTGGCACGACGTCATGTGCCTGGTAGCCCCAGAAATGTTCGCCGGTGCGGCCCCAGCCGGTCTGGACCTCGTCAGAGATGAACAGGATTCCGCGGTTCGACAACTCTTTCTGCATGGCTCCGAAGAATCCGTCTGGCGGCGTGGCGAACCCACCGACACCCTGAATTGGTTCGGCGATCAACCCGGCCACGTCGCCAGACGACGTCATGTCGAGCAGCTGTACGAGGTCGTCGACGCAGGCCGTGGTGTAGGCCTCGTCGTCGAGATCGCGGAACGGCGAGCGCAGCCGATAGCCGCCCTGCACGAAGGTGACCTGGAGGCCGCTGAGCGATGTCGAACTCCACGATGCGTGCGACGTGATGGCCTGGGTTGTGAACGATTTGCCGTGGTAGCTGTTGCGCATCGCGAGGAACTGGTTGCTCTTGCGGTAGCTCGTGGCCAGTAGCACCGCTGTGTCGTTTGCCTCGCTGCCTGAGGCGGTGAAGAACACCCGGGCATCGGGGATGCCGGACTGCGCCGCGATCTTCTCGGCAAGCTCGATCATCGGCTCGCTGAGATAGAGGGTTGACGTGTGCATCACCTTGGTGGCTTGCTTTTGTACAGCGGCGGTGACGGCCGGGTTGTTATGCCCGATCATTGTCGTCAGGACGCCACCGAAGCAGTCGAGATAGCGGTTGCGTTCAAGGTCCCAGACCCAGCTGCCTTCGCCGTTGTCGATCGAGATCGGCTCGGCGTAATACGGCGAGACGAACGAGGGAAGAGATTGGCGGTACCGGGCGAGCAGTTCGGCGCTGGTGGTCATCCTTGAATCGTACGACCGGTAGCCCGGTCAGTTTGCAAAAACAAGCGAGTCGTCGGCGAAAGCCTTGAATTCGAGTGCATTGCCTGACGGGTCGAGCAAGAACATCGTTGATTGTTCGCCAACCTCACCGGCAAATCTGGTGTGTGGTTCGATCACGAACTCGGTGCCGGCAGCGAGAAGGCGCTCGGCCAGCGATTTCCATGCGTCAGGCGACAGCAGCACCCCGAAGTGCGGCACCGGGACGGCGTCACCATCGACGTCGTTGGTGGTTCGCTCGGTGGCGGTCGCTGATAGGTGTGCGACGAACTGGTGGCCGAAGAGGTCAAAGTCGACCCAGTGATCGGACGCACGGCCCTCGGGGCACCCGAGCAATTCGCCGTAGAACGAACGGGCTGCGGCCAGGTCGTGAACTGGCATGGCGAGATGGAAGCGGTGGAGTTCGGGCATCAGCTACTCACATTGGCAGGGCGTAGGTGCCCTGCGCCGTCGCGGTGATCTTGTCGATGTTGTCGTCGGTCCACAGATGGACCGTGCCGACAACATTGCGTCGGCCCGCCTTTTCGAGTGTCGCCTTCGCCCAGAGGATGCTGCCCTGTGCTGGGCGGAGGTAGCGCATCGAGAGTTCGGAGGTCATTGCCATCGGCTCGATCCGGCCGATCGCTCCGAACACGAGGTACCAGAGTGCTGCGTCGGCGAGGCCGAATTGTGTCGGCCCGGAGATGAACCCTCCGGGGCGCAGGTTTTCGGGTTGAACGACCGACTGGGTCAGCGCGTGGGTTGGGCTGATTTCCATGCACGCTCGCCCGGTTCCGGGGAACTGTGCAGCGATCATGTCGTTGACCTCATCAGGTGTCGGAATACTCACGCCCCGGACCGTACCAACGCGAGAGATCGAGCTGCGGGGTGAACGCCGACGTCAGGATTCTCCTAGTTTGTCCACGTGACTGAATCGCTCGAACGTGTTGTTGTCGTCGGAGCCTCGTTGGCCGGTCTGCGTGCTGCCGAAACGTTGCGCCAGAAAGGCTTCACCGGGGCGGTGACGGTTGTCGGGGCTGAGCCGCATCGGCCGTATGACCGACCGCCGTTGTCGAAGAAGTTGCTCTTGGGTGAATGGGATCCTGACCGGATTCAACTGCGGCAACCCGACTCGTTCGACGATCTCGACGTCGAGTGGAAGTTCGGCATCGGCGCCTCACGGCTCCGTCCGTCCGACAGGCAGGTCGACCTGACCGACGGCACATCGCTCGACTTCGACGGGCTGATTATCGCCACCGGAGCAACGCCGCGGCGCCTGCCTGAACAGGGCCGCCACCAACATGTCCACGTGCTGCGAACACTTGACGATGCGCTCGGTGTTCGCCAGCAGATTGCCGAAGGCGGCAAGCGGGTCGTCGTTATCGGTGCGGGTTTCATTGGCCTCGAAGTTGCCGCGATCGCCCGACAGCTCGACAACGCGGTTGTTGTTCTCGAAGGTGGATCTGCGCCGCTGATCCGTGGGCTCGGTGCCGACATGGGCGCGGCCATCGCCGACATCCATCGAGCCCGCGGGATCGACGTTCGATGTGGCGTGACAGTCGACGGGCTGACCGCCACAGGCGTCCGCGTCGACGGCGCAGAACTCGCTGCCGACGTCGTCGTCGTTGGCATCGGCGTCGTGCCGGCAACGCAGTGGCTGGACGACAGCGGACTCGAATTACGCGACGGCATCGTGTGCGATCAGACGCTTCGTGCCGCTCCAGGCATCTATGCCGCGGGCGACGTGGCGCGCTGGCCGAACCCACTGTTCGATGAGGAGATGCGTGTCGAGCACTGGACCAACGCTGCCGAACAGGGTGCGCTCGCGGCCGGCAACCTCCTCGGCGTTGCGGCTGGTGAGAGCCCCGAGCCGTATGCGCCCGTCCCGTTCTTCTGGAGCGACCAGCTTGACCAGCGCATCCAATTTCTCGGCCGATCGGCTCCGGATGATGAGGTCGTCGTCGGTGCCGGTTCGGTCGCCGATGGCAAACTGCTTGCGCTGTACGGACGTAACGGAAAGCTGCACGGGGCATTCGGCCTCAATGCGCCACGCTGGGTGATGCCGATGCGTAAGTTGCTGCTCGAACAGGTCAGCTTCGACGAAGCAGTGGCCCACGCAGCCACGCTCGAATGACGCTCAACTCGACGAGCTGAGAGCTCCGGAGATTTGGTCCTTGTTCAGGAACAGTGCTTTGCCAGTCGCTTGCAGGAACTCGTCGTGCGCGGATCCGATGGTTTCCACGACGCCGGTGAACACAGTGAGGCGGACGGGGCCGCTGGCCTCTTCGTTGAACAGGGCGATAGCGGCAAGTAGTTCGTTGCTTGGCGCGCCCAGCGGTGTCGTTTGCTTGCCGATCGATTCGGCCTGAGCCTGGACGTCGTTCGCCAGCGTGATGGTCGTTGGGACCACAAGTTCGCCGACGTCACGCAGATGGCGTTGCTCGCCGCATCGCCGACAGCGCAGCATTGGTCGCGGCGTCTCAACCTCGCGGATCGACTTGCCAAACAAGAGGCGGTGGCGGGAAATGTCGAACCGTTGGTGCAGGCTCTCAAAGCGGCATTTTGGGCAGTGGCAGCGAAATGCTTCGCCCTCGTTGAGCTTCTCACCGATCCGCCAAATCGCCCGCGACTTCACGAGGTCGAGGGTGTCTTGGTACTGCTTGTTGAACTGGTTGCCCAGCGAATCCTGCCCCGCCATCCGCCTATTCTGCCCCAGTCCCATGCCCACGCCCACAACTCCTGATGCCCTTATTCCCAAAAGTGGTGTGAATCTTGAGTTGTTGTCGCTCAGCATTGTTGTACTTAGTGTGTTTACATGTCTACGACGACGACCACCCGCCTTCCTATTGCACACCTACCATCTGCTGTTCTGCCCGGAGCGACCGTCACGCTGACCCTGTCCACCGATGAGCTGCGCCGCGCCGTGCATGCTGCGACCGACAACTTTGGCGGCCGCCTGCTGCTGACTGGCGGCGACGAACAGGGCCTGGGCGCTGTTGCCCGGGTCCCCAATGTCGGCAACCTTCCTACGGGCGAGGCAGCAGCCATTGTGCGTGTCGAAGGTCGCGCTCGAATCAGCGCCGTGCACTCCGAGTCGGGTAGCGCTTCGCTCGCTGACGCCGAGCTGCTGTTCGACGGTCCGACGACATCGAGTACCGATGCCGCCACCCGCGAGCTGCGCGCCACACTCGAACTGATTGCCGAGAAGCGAAACTCGCGTCGGCTGCCTGAACTCCTCCGCACGGTGCAGGACCCGGGCGCGCTCGCCGATGCAGTTGCGCTCTGGGCCGAGTTCGCCGATGACGACCGCCTCGTTGTCCTTCGTGCCGTCGATGTGGGCGATCGCGTCAACGCCATCCACGCCTGGGCACGTAATCACCTCAACGAGTTGCAGGTCGCTGAGACGATTCGCAATGACGTCAGCCAAGGCATGGACAAGCAGCAACGCGAATACCTCTTGCGCCAACAGATGAACGCCATCCGCAAAGAGCTCGGCGAGGGCGACGAGGACGTGACTGACGAGTACCGCACCAGGCTCACCGGCCTCGACGCGCCTGAATCGGTGAAGACGGCGATTGCCAAAGAACTCGACCGTTTCGAACGGATGAGTTCGCAGTCG